>Ga0209758_1000157_pt1 | contig 156173 bp, 139 predicted proteins | sample AraplaMF_Col_mMF_FD_184258 | JGI IMG/M metagenome (GOLD analysis project Ga0209758, IMG submission 184258) | Arabidopsis root microbial communities from the University of North Carolina, USA - plate scrape MF_Col_mMF (SPAdes) (version 2) | ecosystem: Host-associated > Plants > Roots >...
TGCCGTTCGAGCGGCTGGTGGAGGTGCTCAATCCGCAGCGCTCGCTGGCGCGGCATCCGCTGTTCCAGGTGATGCTGGCGTTCGAGACCGAGGATGGGGCGACGAGCGCGCTGCAACTGCCGAACCTCACGGCCCGCCCGCAGCCGGTTGCGACCACCTCGGCCAAGTTCGACCTGTCGGTGGCGCTGGTCGAGCACCGCGGCCCCAAGGGCGAGGCCGCCGGCATCGACGGCGTGCTGGAATATGCGGCCGACCTGTTCGACCGCTCCACCGTGGAGGTCATGGGCCAGCGGCTGGTCAGGCTGCTCACGGCCGCGGTCGCGGATGCCTCACGTCCGATCGGCAGCCTGGCGATCCTGGATGAGGACGAGCGCGCCACGATCCTGGAGGGCTGGAACGCCACCAGGCAGCCGGTCGCAGCGACGACGCTGCCGGCGCTGTTCGCCGCGCAGGCCGCACGGACGCCGGATGCGACCGCCGTGGTGTTCGAGGACCGCACGCTCACCTACGCGGCGCTCGACGCCCATGCCAACCAGCTGGCGCAGCATCTGCAGAGCCTCGGCGTTAAGCCCGAGACCGTTGTGGGCCTCTGCGTCGAGCGTTCGCCCGAGATGGTGGTGGGCCTGCTCGGCATCCTGAAGGCCGGCGGTGCGTACCTGCCGCTCGATCCGAACTATCCGCGCGAGCGGCTCTCGTTCATGCTCGCGGACGCCGGTGCGCCTGTGCTCATCACGCAGCAGGCGCTGCTCGACAAGCTGCCGGAGCTTGCCACCGCCGACCGCCACGTGGTGCGGCTCGACGCCGACTGGCCGCTGATCGCGCGCAAGCCCGCGACTGCGCCAGGCATCGCGCTCGATCCGCGCCATCCAGCCTACGTGATCTACACATCGGGCTCCACCGGAACACCAAAGGGTGTCGTGGTGGAGCATGCAAGCCTGACGAACAAGATGCTGGCGCTGCGACAGCAGTTCGGTGTTGACCAGAACTTCCGCTCTGCGCTGTTCATCTCCTCGTCGTTCGACGCGTCGATCGAGCAGACGCTGCTGCCATTCATGGGCGGCGGCGCTGGCGTCATCGTCAGCGACGATGATCGAGAAACGCCGGACCAGTTCTGGTTCGAGCTGGATCGCGCTGCGGTCACCTTCATGAGCTGCGTGCCGTCTTATCTCGAGAGCATCCTGCACCAAACGCCGGACTCGCTCGCGCTGAAGCATCTGGCTCTGGGCGGCGAAGCGTTCTCGCTCCAGTTCAAGGACAAGGTGACGCGTCAGCTTGCTGGAGTTCAGATCACCAATCTCTACGGACCGACCGAAGCAACGATCGATGCGATTTCGCGCACGGTCGGCGACGAGACCGGCCCCAACGTTCCGATCGGCCGGCCGATGCCGAACTATCGAGCCTACGTGTTGGACGATGGCCTCGAGCCCGTGCCGGCCGGCGTCGTGGGCGAGCTCTACATCGCGGGGCTTGGACTGGCGCGGGGTTATCTCAACCGCGCGGGGTTGAGCGCGGAGCGTTTTGTTGCTGATCCGAATGGCGGCCCTGGCTCCCGGATGTACCGTACCGGCGATCTGGCGCGGTGGCGCTCCGACGGCGTGCTGGAGTTCTTCGGCCGCGCCGACACGCAGCTCAAGCTGCGCGGCTTGCGTATCGAGCCCGGCGAGATCGAAGCCGCATTGCTGCGGCAAGGCAGCGTCGCGCGCGCCGCCGTCATCGCCCGCGAGGACGTGCCCGGCATCCAGCAACTGGTCGCCTATGTGGTGCCGGTCGGGCGCAACGTTTCGACCTCAGCCTTGCGCGAGCATCTGCGTGGCAGCCTGCCCGATTACATGATGCCGCAGGCGATCGTGCCGATCGCCGAGCTGCCGCTCACGCCGAACGGCAAGCTCGACCGCCGGGCGCTGCCTGCGCCCGAGATCGCGCCGGTGCGGACGCGGCGCGTGCCCCGGACTCCGCAGGAGGAAATCCTCTGCGGGCTGTTCGCCGATGTCTTGGGCATCGAGCGGGTCGGTATCGATGACAATTTCTTCGAGCTCGGCGGTCACTCACTGCTGGCCATCCGGTTGATCAGCCGCATTCGCGCGAGCCTCGACGCCGAGCTCAGCATCCGCAGCCTGTTCGAGGCGCCGACCGTCGAGCAACTCGCCAAACGTCTGATCCGCGGCCGGCCGGCGTTGTCGGATTTCGAAGCGCTGCTGCCGATCCGGCCTTCGGGCAGCAAGCTGCCGCTGTTCTGCATCCACGATGCGGGCGGCTTCAGCTGGCCTTACTCCAAGCTCATCCGCCACATCCCGGCTGAGCATCCGATCTATGGATTGCAGGCGCGCAACCTCACGCAGCGCGCGCTGCGGCCGCGCTCGATTGACGAGATGGCGGCGGACTATGTCGATCTCATCCGCCGGGTGCAGCCCGCGGGGCCCTACAATCTGCTCGGCTGGTCGTTCGGTGGTCTTGTGGCGCATGCCATCGCCACGCAGCTTCAGGCCATGGGCGAGGAGGTCGGTCTCCTCGCCATGCTCGACAGCTATCCGGTCCAGCACGAGAGCATGCTGCTCGACGACGACGACAATCCGTCCCGGCAGGTCGCGATCAATCCGATCATGAACCTCTTGGACGTGCTGCGGCGCGAGGGCCTGTCGACGCTGAAGGAGCACCACTACGAAGCCATCATGGACACGTTCAAGAACAACACGCGGCTGATGGAGACCTTCTCACCGCAACGGTTCCGCGGCGGTATCTCGCTGTTCGTCGCGACCGTCAGCGAGGCGAAGCCGCCGGTGAATGCCTGGCGTCGCCACGTCACCGGCGAGATCAAGGTACATCCGGTCGACTGCGCCCACGACAACATGATGGATCCGGTCCCCGCCGAGAAGATCGGCACGGTCATCGCGGCCGAGCTTGCGGAACAGCCAGCCGCGGCCCAAATTCCAGGTCAGAGGAGAAAGTAAATGAGCACCAATCCGTTCGAAGACGAGAACGGCGTCTACCACGTCCTGATCAACGATGAAGGCCAGTATTCGCTGTGGCCGAGCTTCAAGGACGTGCCGCAGGGCTGGACCATTGCGAAAAAGTCCGACACCCGCGCGGCGTGCCTCGACTACATCAACAAGAACTGGACCGACATGCGGCCGAAGAGTCTGATCGACCGTATGGAAAAAGACGCGCGCAACAAGAAGCTGAATTGAGCGGCAGGGTCAGGCGGGGCGGCGAGGCTCAGGAGCCACTCCGTCCTTTTGCCGTCATTCATACGGCGCTGTGTGTTGACCTCGATCCGTGCATGGCCTAGGGAAGCTTCCATGAAACGCACGATGATCATTGCCAAGCTTTGGTGGCTGCCCTCCTGACAGGGCGGCTGGACGTTTCATGCATCCGGGGCCGCCGCAAGGGCGGCCTTTTGTTTTGATCATCCCCCATGCGGTGTCCCCTCATCTCGCGAGGACATCCATGACCAGACCCGTCATTCTGACAGGCGACCGCACCACCGGCCCGCTACACATCGGCCACTATGCGGGATCGCTGCGCAACCGCCTGCGGTTTCAGGACACCCACGAGCAGTTCCTGCTGCTCGCCGATACGCAAGCGCTGACCGACAATGCTCACGACCCCGGCAAGGTGCGGCGCTGCGTGATGGAGGTTGCGCTGGACTATCTTGCGGTTGGGATCGACCCCGCCAAGTCCACGATCTGCCTGCAATCGCATCTGCCCGCGCTGGCCGAGTTGTCGATGCTCTACCTTAACTTTGTGTCGGTCGCCCGGTTGGAGCGCAATCCCACCATCAAGGACGAGATCCGCGGCCGCGGCTTCGGACGAGACATCCCGGCAGGCTTCCTGTGCTACCCGGCGGCGCAAGCCGCCGACATCACCGCCTTCAAGGCGACGGTGGTGCCGGTCGGCGACGATCAGGCGCCGCTGATCGAGCAGACAAACGAGATCGTACGCCGCATCAACGCCGCGGCCGGACGGGCCATCCTGCCGGAAGCACAGGCCGTCATCCCGCAGGTGGGGCGGCTGCCAGGCGTGGACGGCAAAGCGAAAATGTCGAAATCCGGCGGCAATGCCATCGCGCTTTCGGCCTCGGCCGATGAAATCGGGACGGCGGTGAAGGCCATGTTCACCGACCCGAAGCATCTGCGAGTCGGAGACCCCGGACAGGTCGAAGGCAATGTCGTCTTCATCTATCTGGATGCATTCGATGAGGATCACACCGCGCTGGAAGCGCTGAAGGCGCAGTACCGGCGCGGAGGACTCGGCGACAGCAAGATCAAGCGCCGGCTCGATGACATCCTGCAGGCGTTGATCGGGCCGATCCGCGAACGAAGGGCGGAACTGGCCAAGGATCCAGCCTACGTGCTTGACGTGATCCGTCGCGGTACGGAAAAGGCGCGAACCCGGACCGAAGCAACGAAGCGGGACGTTGTCGAAGGTCTTGGGCTGTTCATGTTGTAGCGCGGCCTGGCACCGGGCCGTCATTCCCCGATCGGGCGGCCCGGCAGGCGGCGTTACCGCAGGACGATCTTCTTGAAATCGATCTGCGTCGCGCCAATCTCGAAATGCTCGATGTAGAGCTGTCCGATGCTGCGGGCATAGGCCGAGGAGGTCACCGACGAGACCGCAAGGCTCAGCATCCCGTATCCCGGTATGAAGTAGGTGAGCGTCGAGGTCGCGATGGTCGCAAGTCCAGTCGGCAGCACGCCGCCCATCAGGCCGACCACCGCAGCACGGGTGCGATTTTGCTCGAACGGCACGTCGTAGAGCGTGCTGAGCGACTTGATCATGCGCACCATCAGGGCCGTGATGGCGGCGGCGTTCGCGAGCGGAACCGGAATGGCGCCGCCGACCGCCGACCAGTTGGCATAGCGCTCGACGATCGCCACCGCCTTGCGGCGCCGGAGCGCCGCGGCGGCATCGTGGGCCTGCGACACGATGATCGTGTCCGCCGGTGCGGGCTCGATCTTGGGCACCAGCTCGATGACGTTATCCGCAGTGGACCGCTGATTGGCGGAAGACGCGGCAGGCTTCTCGTTGAGATCGACCGGATGCGGCGTCTCCTGAGGCTGCTCTGCCGCGGTGCCCCGCATCTCGTCGGCGGTGCGGAGCACGGCCTTCGGCAGCTTCTTCTTGTTCATGCGCTTGCGGCCCGCTTCACCTGAATCATGCTCTCGCATATCTGCTCGACCTCGTCGGCAATCGCCGCGATCTCACGGGCTGCGGGGCCGGACTTGTCGAGCAGGCTCGGTGTTCCGCCCCACAGCGCCGCTTCGGCATATACGACGCGGTTGGTCATCTCGCTGTCAAGCACCGGGAAGCCGGCTTCCGCGAGTTCCGAGCGGATGTGCTTGGCGATCACGGATTCGCGGGTGGTCTGGGTCAGCACGCAACGGAAGACCGGGCGGCGACCGCTGACGCCGTTGATCAGGATGTTCAGCGTGTCGAGCATGCGGTCGACGTCGAACGGCGAGGGCTTTACCGGCACCAGCACGAAGTCGCTGACGCCGAGACAGGCCAGCGTCGCCTGCGAGCGGAACCCGGGCGTGTCGATGATGACCTTCTCGTAGTCGCCGACCAACCGCTGTGCGGTCTTGAAGGCGTCCTCGGTCGCGTCCTCGGCGACGTGCACCCCGCCCAGCGCTTTCTCCCGCGCGACAAGCCGCGCGATGGTGCGTTGCGGATCGGCATCGATGATCGCCGCGTTTCGGCCGTTGATCTGCCAATGGGCGGCGAGGCAACTCGCCAAGGTGCTCTTGCCGCTGCCACCCTTCATGGTGGCGACCGTGATGATCGAATGCGCCATGTAGCTGGCTCCTGTTGGGGTTGCTACGCGACGAATCACTCGATGTCGGAGCATACCGGCTCGCAGGCGCATTGCCCATATTCCCGGGCGCTGGACAATTTTTCGTCGCCGGAAACCCCGGAAATCCCACCGAAACTTGATGTCCTGGCCGGGGCGGCGGTGCTCAGCGGGCGGCTTCGCGTGCTATGTCATTGGAACGCGGCAAATCCATCGCATTCCGCGGAGGAGCAAGGATTGTTCTCCGAACGGCTCTCCAGCCTGATACGCCGGAACCTGCGGATGGCGTCCGGACTCGTGCTGTTTTTCTACATCTCCGCACATCTGATTAATCACGCGCTGGGACTGATCTCGCTCGACGCGGCCGAAGCCGGCATGTCGATTGCGATCGAGGTCTGGTACAGCATGCCGGGCACCATCCTGCTCTACGGCGCGGCTGCGGTGCATTTCCTGATGGCGTTGTTCGCCGTCTATGAGCGGCGCACGTTCCGGCTGCCGCCGCTCGAGATCATCCGCATCGCGCTCGGCTTCTCGATGCCGATCCTGCTGATCGGCCACGCCGCGGGTACGCGACTGGCATACGACATGTACGGCCTGTCGTCCGACTACACGCGGGTGGTCGGCGTGCTCTGGGCCTCCGGCCAGCAGGGCTGGCAGTTAGGCCTGATGGCGCCGGGCTGGATTCACGGCTGCCTCGGGCTGAACTATGCCTTCGGCCGGCGAGCGTGGTTCAGGCGGCTGCGGCCGCTGCTGTTCGCCATCGCGCTGCTGCTGCCGGTGTTCTCCGGCTTGGGCTTCATCGCCATGGGCCGCGAGCTTGCCGGTACGCCTCGCTCTGCCGCGGCCCAGGAATATCTCAGCCCCGCCAATGCCGAGCAGCGCCTCGCGATCCAGCAATGGAAGGACAATCTGCTCAACTGGTATTTCTCGATCATCTTTGCGGCCTTCATGGCGCGCGAGATCCGCAACCTCGTCGAGCGGCGGCGCAAGGGTCTCGTCAAGGTGACCTATCCGGGGCAGACCGTCAGCATCCCGCGCGGCTGGTCGGTGCTGGACGCAAGCCGCAGCTTTCATCTGCCGCACGCCGCGATGTGCGGCGGCCGGGCGCGCTGTTCGACCTGCCGCGTGCGGGTGACCGCCGGCCAGGAGAACTGTCCGCCGCCCGCGAAAGACGAGCAGGACACGCTGGAGCGCATCCACGCGCCGTCGGAGGTCAGGCTCGCCTGCCAGTTGCGGCCGCAGGGCAATGTGTCGGTGATCCCGATCGTGCGCACGGCGCGTCCGGTCTATCGCGCCACCGCGCCGTGGCGCAGCGGCGAGCACGACGTGGTCGTACTGTATTGCGATTTCAGGAACCGCGCGGACTTCGCCAGCGATCACCTGCCGCAGGATCTGCTGCACATCCTGACCGTCTATGTCGACGGCCTGAGCCACGCCATCCGTGCCGCCGGCGGCGCGCTGAGCTACGTCGAGAGCGACAGCATCTGCGCGCTGTTCGGCATCGACGCCGGCAGTGAGGTCTCCGCTCAGCGTGCCTTGCAGGCGGTCGGCGCAATCGAAGGCGTCATTGCCGATCTCAACAGCCGGCTCGGCCGCCATGAGGGCGACCGCCTCAAGATCTCCGTTGTGGCGCACGCCGGTCACGCTGCTATCGGTGAGATCGGCTCATCCGAGCCGCCGATGGTGCTGGCGATCGGCGAGGCCGCTGACGTGGCCAACGAGATGCGCAAGCTCGCCGCCGAGCGCGATCGCGCCTTTGCAATCTCCGAACGGGTCTATCAGGCCGCCGGCCTGATGCCGGTTCACGACGACGTGGCGACGCTGCGGCGCGAGGAAGGAGAGACGACAGTATTTCTCTCCGATGCCGCGCCGATCGCGTCGCCGGCCTGGACGCTGCACGGCAAGGCCGACCGCACCGCGATGCTGCGCCGGCTCTGGGCCGGCGGATGAGGCGTCAGGTCGGGCGCCCGGCTGATCAGCCCGGCCGCTCGACCTTTGCGAGCTTCTCGGAATCCGACCACCAGGTTTCTGGCGCGCCGCGCGCGTAACGCGGTTTCGTTTCCGGCCGGCTGTAGACGTCCCAATAGGCGATCCAGTGGTGCGGCTTGTACCAGGCCGGCACCCAGTAATGTTCGGAGCGGAGCACACGATCCAGCGCCCGGCACGCGATGTTGAGCGACTGCCGGTCGTTGGCTTCGATCGCCTTGTCGATCAAGGCATCGACCACCGGATTCTTGATGCCGGAAAAATTCGGCGAGCCCTTGCCGTCGGCCGCTTTGCTGGAGAAGTAGTTGCGGAGCGCGTCGCTCGGCGTCAGTGAGAACACCATGCGGTTCATGGTGATGTCGTAGTCGAACTCCTGCCCGCGCGCGCGGTATTGCACCGGATCGACCAGCCGCGTCGTCGCCTCGATACCGAGCAATCCAAGGCTCTTGGTATAGATCGCGTGATGCGGCTCCGATACCCGCTCGAACACCAGGAACTCCACCGTGAACGGCTCGCCCTTGGCGTTGACGCGTTTGCCGTCCTTGATGGTCCAGCCGGCGGCATTCAGCAGCTCACCCGAGCGGCGCAGCAGCCGGCGGTCCTGACCCGAGCCGTCGGTGACCGGCGGGACCCAAACCTCGCCGAACACCGCTTCGGACACCTTGCCCTTGAAAGGCTCAAGCAGCTTGAGCTCTTCGGGCGAGGGCTTGTCCTTCGCCATCATGTCGGAGTTCTGGAAATAGGAATGGGTCCGCGAATAGCAGTCGAACATCACGTTCTTGTTGACCCACTCGAAATCGAACGCCAGCGCCAGCGCTTCGCGGACTCGCACATCCTGGAAGCGCTCGCGGCGCGTGTTGATCATCCAGCCCTGGGCGCCGGACGGGCGCTCATCCGGAATGGTCTCGCGCTTGACGCGGCCATCGCGCACTGCCGGGAAGTCGTAGCGCTGCGCCCAGACGCGCGAGGTGAACTCCTCCCGGAACAGGTAGCTTTTGCCGGTGAAGCCCTCGAAGGCGACGTCGCGGTCGCGGTAATAGTCGTAGCGCAGCACATCGAAGTTGTACTGGCCGCGGTTGATCGGCAGATCCGCGCCCCACCAGTCCTTGACGCGTTCGAACTCCAGGAAGCGGCCCTGCTCGAACTTGCCGACCTTGTAGGGGCCGGAGCCAAGCGGCGGATCGAGCGAGGTCTCGTCGAAGGCGTGGGTCGAATAATAGGCCTTGGATAGGATCGGCAGGTTGGCGGCGGTCAGCGGCGCGCTACGCGCGCGGGTGGGCGTGAAACGGACCACCACCGTGCGATCGCCATCGGCCTCGGCGGCCTCCATGTCGCGCAACAGCATCGCGATGTTGGGGTGGCCCTTTTCCTTCAGGATCGACAGCGAGAACGCCACGTCGGCCGCGGTGATCGGGCTGCCGTCATGGAATTTGACGCCGTTGCGCAGCCGGAATCGGTAGATCCGGCCGTCAGCCGACACCTCGACCTGGTCCGCCGCATAGGCATAGACCGCATCGGGCTCGTCGTTGGCGCGGCCCATCAGCGAGCAGAACACCAACTCCATATCCATCGCGGGATCGCCCTTGAGGATGAAGCCGTTCAACGAGTTGAAGGTGGCGGCGCCGCCGGCAGGGGTCTGGCTGAAGGTGCCGCCCTTGGGCGAGGCCGGGTTGACGTATTTCAGGTGCTTGAAATCGGCCGGATAGCCGAGGTCACCGAACGCCGACAGACCATGATGAGTGGTTTCGCCGGCGGCGCGTGCCGGAGTGGGAAGAGCGGTGAAGGTGCTGACGCTGACCGCAGCTGCGCCCGCACCCAGGATCAGAATATCGCGCCGCGAAAGGTTGTTTGAGCTCAAGCCGCTGTCGCCAGTGCCGCTTTGCTTAGATGACATTGCCACTCCGCACGGTGTCCGTGGTGCTGCCGCGCGGCACCTACGCGCGGCGGTTGAGGTTGAACGCCGGCTTGCTGGGGTTGGTTCGCCGGTTCTCGAGCATCGGTCATCTGTGGGAGAACAGCCGTAACGATGCGTCTTTTCACAAAAATGGTAGCTTAGTGTTGGAGGCCACGCCAGCCTCGCGGCGCGTTGCGCTGCGAAGCACCAAACGTGCCGTGGAGACGATGTGGCGACGGCCCATTCACGCCATGGGAGTATTCCGACAGGGGGGCGGGGTGACGCGCTCGGCTCGGCTGCGCCGCGGGCTTGAGCTCCGACGCGGGGGCGACCTATCTGCTCGTTTCGTACGCAGGTCAGGTCTGTCCTGACATGCAGGAGAACCCGCGTCAGAAGACCGCGATCGGGGCACCTTTACGGCCCCCGGGGCTAGCCGCCCGGAACCTTTATGGCTCGTTTACCCAAAGCCCATACGGTGGAACCGGGTTGACGGGTACGGGCGCAAATGTTTCGGCGGGACACGGGGATCGGGCCGTCGTCTGGAGCGGCTGCGCTGACGGGTGAGCAGGCCCGGTCGGCGCTGTTGGCACATCGTGCCATGGCGCTGATCAAAGCGCTGAAGCTGCCGGCGACGCCGCGCATTTACGAGCTTTGCTACGCTTATGCGACCGGCGAATATCCTTCCCTCAACACGGTCATCAATGATCTCTTGAACCGGCGCATCGCCGTCGGCGATGCCACGATCAAGCAGATCGGCGCGAAATACATGCCGGATGGGCAAAATCGCGAGCGCATCGACCATGTCGGAAAGCGCGTAAAACAAGTCATCGGCGAAGTGCTGACCGCGCTTGCCACCATCATCGAAGCCGAAGGCACGTTTTCCTCGGATCTGGGGGAGGCTGAGGCGAAGCTTGCAGCGGCCAAGAGCCGCCAGTCGCTGGTCGACGAAATCAAGAACATGATGGAGTCCGCGAAAAGGCTCGGCGGTGAGCAGCGCTGGCTCGAGCAGAGCCTCAACACGTCGGTCGATGAAATCAGTGAGCTGCGCGATCAGCTTCAGAAAATCCGTGCCGGCAACGTGACCGATCCGATCACCGGCTTGCCCAACCGGATGTCCTTCGAGCGGTCGCTGGAACGGGCCTTAGCCGAGTGGGAGGATCATGATACCTCCGGTTGCCTGGTGCTCTGCGACATCGACGACTTCAAGAAGTTCAACGACGCCTGGGGCCACCTGACCGGCGATCAGGTGCTGTGTCTTGTCGCGGCGGAACTGAGGCAGAAGGTCGTCAAGACCGGCGTGGTCGCCCGGCTCGGTGGTGCACAATTTGCGATCACGTTGCCCGGTGCGCAAATCGAGGTCGCGCGCGCTGTCGCAGATCAGATCCGCTGTGCGGTTATGTCGCGGGACATCACCATGCGCTCGACCAACCAGCGGCTCGGCCGGGTCAGCCTGTCGTTTGGCGTCGCGGCGGCCCAGACCAACGAGACATCCGCCATGCTGCTGGTGCGAGCCCAGACCTGCCTGCGCCAGGCCAAGGACCGCGGCCGCAATCGCGTGGTCTGCGAGGGCGATCCGGAGCCCGCACCTGAACTGCAGGTTGCGTTCGGCTAGCTAGCTCGAGACCGCCGGCATTCCCTGAAGCGTCAGCCGCGCCACCTCGCTGCGCTGCGTCTTGCCGTTGGCATTCTTCGGCAATCGATCGAGCACGAACACCTGATGCGGCATCTTGAAAGGCGCGATGCGGCCGGTGAGCGCCTGGCTGAGCGCTGACTTGTCGGCGAGGCCCTGTTGCGCCGTCGAGCGTGGCACGACCGCTGCACCGATCCTATGGCCGATCTCGCGGTCGGGGATCGGAAACACACAGGCCTCTTCGAACTGGCCGAGGCTCAGGATCGCCTCCTCCAGCTCGCGCGGCGCGATCAGCACGCCCTTGCTTTTGAAGCAGTCGTCGGCGCGGCCCATGATGAAGACATAGCCGTCGGCATCGATGCGGGCGAGGTCACTGGTGACGAACAGGCCGCCGCGCAGCGCAGCCTGCGTCTGCTTCTCGTCGCCGAGATAGCCGAGGAAAAAGCCCGGATAGTCCGCACCGAAGGCCAGCGTGCCGGGATCGTTGGCGGATAGAGGATTGAGTTGCTCGTCGACGACCAAGGCCCGCGCGCCCCAGGTCCGGCCCGTCGAGCCTTCCTTCTTCGGGATGTCCGGGCCGTCGCCGATCACCATCTGGGCTTCCGAGATGCCGTAGTGCTCCCAGATCGGACAGCCGAAGCGCGCCTGCCACTCCTTGCGCACCGCATCTTCCAGCGGCTCGCCCGTGGAGTTGGCGCCGCGCAGCGAACTGAGATCGTAACGGTGCTCGATGCCAGGCGTGCCGAGAATGCGGCGATAGAGCGTCGCGACCGAATGCAGCAGCGTGACGCGGTCGCGCTCGATGGTCTGGAGGATGCGCTCCGGACTCGCGCGATCCTCCATCACCGAGCCGGTGGTGCCGTTGCGCAGCGGAAACAGCACGTTGTGGCCGAGCGCGCTGATGAAGCTCCATTCGCCGGTGGCGAGGACCACGTCGCCCGGCTGCGGCGAGACGCGCGCGCGATTGCTGTCGCCGAGCGCTTCGAGCCAGCGATGCGCGTGCACGACGCCTTTGGGCTTGCCGGTGGTTCCGGAGGTGAAGACGATGAAGGCAGGCGTGTCGCGGCTGGTGTCAAAGGCTGAGGGGAGAGAGGCCACCACTTCTCCCGAATGGTCGGCAAATCCGTTGCGGATAACGATCAATCGATCGATGTCAGGCTTGAGCCCTTCGGTCGCCCCATCATCGCGCATGTGCTCGGCGAGCAGGAACAGCACCGGATCGGAGAGCCTGACGATGTGCTCCAACTCGCTGCGGCCAAGCTGCGAGTTCTGCAGCACCGGAATCGCCCCGAGCCAGATGCAAGCGAGGAACGCCGCGGCGAACTCCACCGAGTTGGTCATCCGGAACACGACCTTGTCGCCGGCCTTCACGCGCGGCGCGAGGCTCGTTGCCAACGTTGCGACCAGATTCTGGAATTCGGCGTTGCTCACCGCGCCGTCGGCTGTGTGGAACGCCGGATGACCGGCCGGCGCCGAATCGCGGCCGAGCCGAAGCGCAATCTCCGCAAGGTTCATCGCGTCGTCCCGAGGTCGCCGTAGCCCGGCCCGCGATACGACGGCGGCCGCTTGTCGAGGAAGGCACGGATGCCTTCGCGGCAATCAGCGGTGCGGGTGATCTCCATGACGGCTTCGAGCTCGGCCTGGGCGCCTTCGGCGCTCTTGTTGGAATCCCAGTAGCGCCGCACCAGCGCCTTGGCGTGGCGCACCGAAAGGAACGGCGCCGCCGCGATCTTGTCGGCGATCTTGAACACCTCATCGAGCATCTTGTCGTGCGGGAAAACGCGCACGACCAAGCCGATGCGCTCAGCCTCTGCGGCGTCGATGATCTCGCCGGTGAGGATCATCTCCATGGCGCGACCGAGGCCCACGAACTTCGGCAGGTTGCGGGCGCCGCCGGATTCCGGAACGAAGCCCGCCGGCACCGCCACCTCGCCGAGCTTGGCCTTGTCCGACGCGTAGCGCATGTCGCAGGCGGTGGCGAGCTCGAGCCCGATACCCACCGCCGGCCCGTTGATCGCGGCGATCGTGACACAGGGCAGCTCTTCGAGCTTGCGGATGGCGCGCTGGATGACGACGTGGCGCAGATCGTTGAAGAAGTAGTTGGCGAGCTCCTTGTAGGGACCGAAGTCGCCGAAGTCGTGCTCGTCGTCGAGCGCGCCGAGCGGGGCGGCCTCGGAGCGCAGGTCGCCGCCGGCCGAGAAGCCGCGGCCCTCGCCGGTGATGACGACGACGCGCAGCCGGTCGTCGCGGCGGATCTGGTCGAGGAGGAGATCGAGCTCGACGCGCATCCGCACGTCGATGGCATTGAGCGCCTCGGGCCGATTCAGCGTGATGAGGCCGACGCAGGGATTGTCCGGCTGGCTTTTGGGCACCTGCACCGTCCATTTCAACGTCTTGAAGGTGAGCATCGGCGTCTCCCTATTTGAGCCGGGCGCATGAGCCTGAAAAGTGTGAAGCGGTTTTCAGATCAGCTCATGCGCGCAGATTGAACAGTTTCCGCGGATTGCCGTCCGAGATCGCCTCGCTGTCGGCCTTCGACAGCCCGGCCGCCTTCAGCAGATCGAGCGGCTCCATGTCGGCGGGCGGGAACGAATAGTCGGTGCCGAGATGCACGTTGTCGATGCCCGCGATGTCGATCAGGAACTTCAGCGCCTTGGGCGCATGCACGATGCTGTCATAGTGCATCTGTCGCGCATAGGCCGACGGTGTCTTGGCCGCGACATTGCCCTGCGCGGCCTTGTCCATGCGCTTGTGCAGCGTGTCGAAGCGGCCGGCGAGATACGGATAGGTGCCGCCGCCATGCGAGAGCAGGAGCTTCAGCTTGGGGAAGCGGTCGAGCACGCCGGTCATCAGGATCGAGCCGACCGCGAGCGTGGTGTCGTAGGTGTAGTGCGCCACTTGGGCCAGCGCGAACTTGCCGACGCGCGGCACCGCGGTCGAGAGCACCGGATGCAGCAGCACCGGCGCGCCGAGCGCCTCGGCCTTGCGCCAGAACGGATCGAGCGGCAGCTCGCCGATGTTCACGTTCTCGATATTGGCCGAGATGATCACGCCGAGGGCGCCGGCGTTGATCGTGCGCTCCAACTCGGCGGCTGCGGCCTCCGCATCGATCAGCGGCACCGACGAGATCCAGGAAAAGCGCTTGGCGTTGTCCGCGGTCCATTCCGCCAGCGTATCGTTGAGCATGCGGTGCCAGGCGATGCAGTACTCCCGCGGCAGGCCATAGGCGAAGATGTCCGGCCAGGTGCCGTTGATCTGATGATCGATGCGCTGCTCATCCATCCATTTGTGACGGTTGGCGACCGGCTCGATCAGCATCGGGAAGAACGGCCGCACCTTGAAGCCGTAGCTGAATTGCAGCGCCTCCTTGCCGCCGTCGGCGGGCGCAAGCTTGACGCCGATCTCGCCGCCTTTGCTTTTGATCGCGGCGATGAGCTGCGGCGGGACGTAGTGAGCGTGGGTGTCGATAGGCACTTACTGATCTCCTGATGCGAGCTCGTCGCGGTCCTGTTCCGGCCGCAACGCAGCGCGACTGAACGCCGTGACTTAGTAGCCGAGAATGGCCTTCGCGGCGTCGCCGACCGCTTCGACATTCTCGCCGGCATCGAGGAACGCCACGATCCGGCACGGGCAGCCTTCGAGACCCTCGTAGCGCCATGGGAACGCGCCGATGATGGCGCGTTTGTTGAGCATCAGCTCGATGTCGCCGCCGAGATTCTCGGCATGCAGCAACCCTTCCTGGAACGCCCAGTTGTGGAACGGGAACACGTCGGCCGAAACCTTTCGGCCGGATTTCTTATGCGTGTATTCGAACGTGCCGAAGAACTCCGCCGGCGTCTTGCCGTGCTTCTTGGTGAACTCCTCGGCGAGGTCCGGGCGCATGTAGCGGATCGAGGTGTTCATGGCGTGGTCGCAGGAGCCGGTGTCCATGCCCCACCACTTGATCTTCTTCTTGAACATCCAGTGCAGCGTCTCGAGGCTCGGGCCCGGGTGGTAGCAGAAGTAGCGCACCAGATCCTGCTGCGACTGGCCTTCGTAATGCTTGTGCCAGCCGGTGTGCAGGATGAGGATGTCGCCCTCGCGGATGTCGGCGCCGGCGCTCTCGATCATCTGCGGCGTGATCACGGCCCAGTCGTGCATGTGCTTGGAGATATCGACCACGACGCCGCGATTGCACAGATAATCGAGAGGCAGATGAGCCATGTCGCCCTGGCGATTGTCCGTGGCGTGCATCGCGCCGTCGAAATGCGTGCCGACATGCAGCGCTGTATCGATGCGCTGGGCGACGATCCGCACGGTCTGCAGGTTCTGCGCGTAGTACATCTTGTTGCCGGCGTAGCCGACCCAACCGGGCGTGTGCACATTCATGACGTGGGACATATCGATGATCTTCATGGCCGCTCCGGTGGTTTGAACGCTGCTTGTATGTTCTCAGGGTGCGGACTACCGTTCAAGCAACGCGATGCGGTTGGCAAGGCGGCTTAAGCCATGAATGTCCGGACGCTGATCGGAGAGCCCGTGCACCGGGCCGAGGATTTCCGCTTTCTGCGCGGCGCCGGCGCCTTCATCGACGATCTCAAACGCGACGGAATGCTGCATGCGGTGGTGCTGCGGAGCAGCGTCGCCCATGGCCGCATCCGCGGTATCGACGCGTCAGCCGCGCGCGCCATGCCGGGCGTGCATGCGGTCATGACGGCTGCGGATATCGGAACGGTGCCGGTCATTCCGCTGCGGCTCGCCAACTTGCCCGAGTTCAGGGGTTACCTGCAGCCGGTCATCGCCCAGGACAAGGTCCGCTATGTGGGCGAGCCGATCGCCGTGGTGGTCGCCGAGACCCAGGCGCGCGCCGAGGACGCGCTTGAGGCCATTGCGGTCGATATCGAGTCGCTCCCGGCGGTGGCGGATCGCCACGCGGCGGCGAGCGATCAATCGTTGTTGTTCGAGGCGACCGGCAGCAACCGCATGGTGCGCTATGTCGCCACCTTCGGCGATGCTGATGCAGTGTTCGCCAAGGCCGAATACACGCGGAAGGAGACATTCCGCTGCCACCGCCTGACGGGCTTGCCCTTGGAGACCCGCGGCCAGATCGCCGAATGGAATTCCGGACGGCTCACCGTGTTCGGCGCCAGCAAGGTGCTGTTCTTCAACCGCCGCACGCTCGCGCCGATGCTCGGCGTCACCGAGAACGACATCGACATGATCGAGGTCGATGTCGGCGGCGGCTTCGGCGTGAAGGGCGAGTTTTACCCGGAAGATTTCCTGATCCCGTTCGCAGCGCGGCTCGTCGGCCGCCCGGTGAAATGGATCGAGGACCGCAGGGAGCATCTCACCGCCACCAATCACTCGCGCGAGGTGGACTGCGAGATCGAGATTGCCTGCAAGCGCGACGGCACCATGCTCGCGGTACGAGGGCACATTACCGGGGACATGGGGGCGTATATCCGCACCAATGGCGGCGTGGTGCCGGCCAAGGCCGCTCAGTTTCTGCCAGGGCCCTATCGCGTGCGCGATGTGGCGGTCACGGTCGAGGCTTTCGTCACCAACAAGACTCCGGTGGGCACATTGCGCGCGCCGGGCCGTTTCGAGGCGAATTTCTTTCGCGAGCGGCTCCTTGACCTGGTGGCAAGCGACCTGGGTCTCGACCCGACCGAGTTTCGCCGCAAGAACCTGATCAAAGAAGCCGAACTTCCCTTCGCCAGCGGCAAGCTCGTACCCTACGAGCCCGAGACCGATTTCGACACTGGTGACTATCACGCCACGTTCAATCGCGCGGTCAGTGAGATCGGCTGGGAGAAGCACAAGTCCCTGCAGGGCAAGCTGGTCGACGGCCACTACCACGGCCTCGCCGCCACGCCGTTCATCGAAAGCGGCGGCTCCGGCAAGGAGAACGCGCGGCTCGTGATCGAGCCGGACGGCTCGGTGAATGTGTTCGTCGGCTCCTCAGTGCTGGGGCAGGGGCTTGAGACCACGCTGGCCCAGGTCGCGGCCGATACGCTGAAGCTGCCGTTCGAGCGCATCAAGATTCTGCACGGCTCGACCACCTATGTGCGCGAGGGCTTCGGCACCTTCGCGTCGCGCTCGATGGTGGTCGGCGGCTCTGCCGTGATGGATGGCTGCAACAATCTGATCGCCGCGATCAAGGCCGCGGCGACGCAGCGACTTGGCTTTCCCAACGAGGAGATCACGATCGCCGACGGCGAGGTCGTTGCGGGCGGCAAGCGCGCGAAGCTCGCCGATTTCGCGGGGCTGGAAGTGGAGGGGACTTTCGCCACCACCACCCGCACCTACAGCTACGGAGCGCATGCCTGCCACGTCGCTGTCGATCCGCGCACCGGCCATGTCGACATCCTCGACTACGTGGCGATCGAGGATGTCGGCGTGGCCATCAACCCGCATATCGTCCACGGCCAGGCGATCGGCGCGCTGGTGCAGGGGCTCGGCGGCGTGTTCCTCGACGAGATCGTCTACGACCGCGACGCGCAAATCCTGAACGCCTCGCTTGCCGACTATCTGGTCCCGCTTGCCACCGACTTCTCCAACATCCGCGCCATCACCATGGAGCTTCGCCGCTCCAAGACCAATCCGCTCGGCGCCAAAGGCGCGGGCGAGGGCGGCATGGTGGCGGTGGCCGCGACCGTGGCCAATGCGGTGGCCGCGGCGCTGGTCTCGCTGAATGTCGAGGTTCGCGACCTGCCGCTATCGCCTGCGCGCCTGTGGGGGCTTGTCGCGAAGGGTGGTGCGCATCGGTCCGCGTGACAGAACGCCGCGGAAGCCATGCAATGTGCGAACATCGCGGCGCGAGGTTTGCCGGCCCTTGTGGCCACGCCAAAAGGGCGATGCTAACGTTTCGAGCTTGAGGGTGTTGCGCCTGCGTTTCGACGCAGCGTTCAGGAGATGAGGGGTGTCATGATCGATCGCCGTCGCGTGGTGCAGGGCGGACTCGCCGCTGCCGGTTCACTGGCTATTGCCACGCCGATGAACGTGCTGGCGCAGGGCAAGCCGCCGGTGAAGGTCCGCTACAACGAGGTGGTGCGCTCGCTGCTCTACGCGCCGGCCTACGTCGCGATCACCAAGGGCTTCTTCAAGGATGCGGGGCTCGACGTCACGCTGGCGACCGCCTTCGGCGGCGACAAGTCGACCGCGGCGCTTCTCTCCAACGCCGCCGACATCGCGCTGATCGGGCCGGAGACCGCGATCTACGTGCTGAATAGCGACTCGTCGACCAAGATCCGCATCTTCTGCGGTCTCACCTCGACCGACGGCTTCATGCTGGTGGGCCGCGAGAAGGTCGACAAGTTCGACTGGAAGATGCTCAAGGGCAAGGAAATCCTCGGCTTCCGTCCGGGCAGCACGCCGCTCCTGTTCCTGGAGGAGGCGTTGCGGATGAACGGCATCGATCCGCAGAAGGACGTCAAGCTCAACAACAACGTCGCGATCCCGGCCCGGGTCGGCTCCTGGCTCGCGGGGCAGAATCAATACGCCATCTTCATCGAGCCCGATGCATCGCAGCTCGAGCTCGACGGCAAGGCGCATTTCCTCGCCTCGATCGGCCAGACCACGGGTTTCGCCGACTACACCTCGTTCATGGCGACCGACCAGTACATCAAAGCGAACCCGGAGGTGGTCCAGACCTGGACCAATGCCATCTTCCGGGCGCAGAAGTGGACCGAGACCGCAGCGATCCCGGAGTTGGTCAGCGCGATCGAGCAGTTCTTTCCTGGCATCGACCAGAAGGCGCTCGCGGCCGCCACGGCGCGCTACCAGAAGCTCAAGATCTGGAAGAGCACGCCGGTGATCGAGCCCGCGGCGATCGAGAAGTTCCAGGACATCCTGGTGCATGGCAACGTGCTGGAACAGAACAAGCGCGTGAAGTTCCAGGACCTGGTCCTGACCGACTACGCCGCCAAGGCGAAGTGATCCGTGGCGGGTTCGGAGGCTGCGGCGCCCAAGGTCGAGTTGCGCGGCGTGGGGCTGCGCTATTTCGGCCGCGAGGGCGAGACCGAGGCGCTGCAGGACATCTCGCTGTCGGTTGCGCCCGGTGAGTTCATCGCGATCATCGGCCAGAGCGGCTGCGGCAAGAGCACGCTGCTGTCGCTGATCTCGGGGATCCTGAAGCCGACCGAGGGCCAGGTGCTGGTGGACGGCCAGCCTGTCACCGGGCCCACGCGCAAGGTCGGTTACATGCTGCAGCAGGATTACCTGTTCGAGTGGCGCACCATCCTGGAGAACGCGGTGATCGGCGCCGAGATCCAGGGCGCCGACATGGCCAAGGCGCGCGAGCGCGCCACGCAGCTGCTGACGCGCTACGGCCTCGGCCAGTTCCTCCACCATCTGCCGCGGCAGCTCTCGGGCGGCATGCGGCAGCGCGTGGCGCTGGCGCGCACGCTCTGCACCGAGCCCGACGTGGTGCTGCTCGACGAGCCGTTCTCGGCGCTGGATTCGCAGACCCGCATCGCGCTGGCCGACGAGATCACCGAAATCCTGCGGCGCGAGGGCAAGACCGCGATCCTCGTCACCCACGACATCGGCGAAGCGGTCAGCATGACCGAGCGCGTCGTCGTGCTGTCGCGGCGGCCGGGGCGTGTGAAGTCGCAGCACGCGATCCGCTACGCCGCGAACGGCGGCCGGCCGGCGCCGTTCGCGGCGCGCAACGCGCCCGAGTTCAATGGCTACTTCAACACGCTCTGGAAGGAGCTCGAGGTTCATGTCGAAGGCTGACACCGCGGGCGGGCCGCAGCCGGCCAGGCCGCCGAGCCCGCAATATCTGGACTGGCTGCGCCGCGAGCGGCGTGACCGCACGATGGTGCGGGTTTCGCAACTCGGGCTGCTGGTGGTGTTCCTGGTGCTGTGGGAGGCACTGCCGCGCCTGGGCCTGATCAATCCGCTGTTCACCAGCACGCCGTCGACCATCTGGCCGACATTCCTGGAACTGCTGAAGACCACGCCGCAGCAGGCGAGCATCCTCGTGCACACCTGGGCCACGGTGTTCGCCACGGTGGTCGGCTTTACCGCCGCGATGGTGCTCGGCATCGCGATCGCTGCGGCGCTGTGGTGGTGGGCCAATCTCTACCGCGTGCTCGACCCGTACCTCGTCGTGCTCAACGCCATGCCGAAGACCGCCTTCGTGCCGATCTTCTACATCTGGCTCGGCGCGACGTTCTCGATCTACGGCATGTCGCTTGCCATCTCGCTGTTCATCACGGTGCTGATGATCTACAGCGGTTTCCAGGGCATCGACCCCAACAAGATCAAGCTTGCCCAGACCTTCGGCGCCTCGAAATGGCAGGTGCTGACCAAGGTGGTGCTGCCCGGCAGCGTGCCGACGCTGATCGCGGCGCTGAAGGTGAACGCCGGGCTTTCGCTGGTCGGCGTGATCGTCGGCGAGTTCCAGTCGGCGACGCTGGGCTTAGGCTATCTGATCCAGTACGGCAGCCAGATATTCAAGATGAACATCGTGATGACGTCGATCACGATCCTCGCGATCGTGTCATCGCTGATGTATCTGGCGATCTACTGGCTTGAGATCGTGGTGATGCGGCGGCGCTAGCTAGGCCGTCTTGCGTTGCTCCGCCGGCACGAGGCGTGCCGCGGCCTCGTCGGTGGTCATCACGTCGCCGAAGAAGATCAGGAAGTTGTTCAGCGATGCCGCATGCTCCTCGTCGGTCAGCGAGGCGTTGCCGTCCGACACCATGACGACGCGATAGTCGAGCATCATGGCGTCGCGCGCGGTCGACTCGCAGCAGACGTTCGTCACGGTTCCGGTGATCAGCAGCGTGTCGATACCGCGGCTCTTGAGCTGCGCGTCGATGTCCGACGAGCCCGGAATGAAGGCGCTGTACTTGATCTTCTTGACGCGAAGGTCAACCGGCAGCGCTTCGAGCTTCGGATAGACCTTGAAGCCGTCATGGCTCTCGTTGAGCTCGGTCAGCCGCCTCTCCACGCGATCCGTGGTCAGCATGTGCTTGTGGTGGTTGGCCCAGTGCTCCAGCGCCCCGGTCGCGGTGGTCTGCACCCACAGCACCGTTCCGCCGGCCGCGCGCAACGCCTTCGCCATGCGGTTGATGTTGGGGACGATATCGCGCGCCGCCGGAACCTCGGCGGCGAAGCCCTCCGCGACGAAGTAATTCTGCATGTCCACCACGACCAGCGCGGTGCGGGCGGCCTCGATCGTGTCGTGGCTGAGGAGCTTGCCCTGCCGTTTGATCACCCGGTCCTTCACCGACTGCGGAATGACGTATTTGTGCACGGCAACGGTCCTCCATGTGAAACAGCGACGAGCGAGGCTATGGCCCGCTTCCGGCAGCGTCAATGCGCCTCGCGCCGGGCAGGTCTCCGTCCCGCGCGGGACAATTGTCAGCATGGCGGGGGTGTGCGAGGAACAGGCAAAGCCGCCGGCACGGCAAGCGCGACAGAAGGAGCTTAAGACGTGGCCAACAAGGATTTGCGGGACTGGATCGCGAGTGTCGAAAAGACCGGCGAGCTGAAGGTCATCAAGGGCGCCGAGACCAAGGAAGAGATCGGCGGCTTTGTCGACATCTATATGCGTAAGATGGGTCAGCCCGCGGTGATGTTCGACGAGATTCCGGGCTATCCGAAGGGCCATCGTGTCGTCGCCAACATCCTGACGTCGGTTCCGCGCATCAATCTTGCGCTCGGCTTGCCGCCGGAAACCACCGAGATGGAGCTGACCCAGTGGTGGCGGCGCTACTTCAAGGACGCGCCTTCGCATCCGGTCAAGGCGGTGAACGGCGGTCCGCTGCTCGAGAACGTGTTCGAAGGGCCGAACGTCAACATTCAGAAAATCCCAACGCCGGTGTGGCACGAGCTCGACGGTGGGCCGTTCATCGGCACCGCCTGCCTCGTGGTGATGAAGGACCCTGACAGCGGCTGGGTGAACTACGGCACCTACCGGGTGCAGTCGCATGAGCCGAACGTCGCCTCGGTGATGATGTCGCCCGGCAAGCACGGCCTGATCATCATGCGGAAGTATCACGAGCGCGGGCAGAAGTGCCCGGTGGCGGTGATCGCCGGCATGCATCCGTCGATGGTGATGCTCGGCGGCATCGAGATTCCCTACGGGAAGAACGAGCTCGAAGCCGCGGGCGGCATCCTCGGCGAGTCCGTCGAAGTGATCAACATGCCCAAGACCGGCCTGCCGGTGCCGGCGAACTGCGAGATCGCCTTCGAGGGCTTCATCGGCCCCGACGACAAGATCAAGGAAGGCCCGCTCGGCGAATGGACCGGCTATTACGCCAGCGGCAGCGATCTCGAGCCCGCCATCCGCATTGAGACGCTGATGTACCGCAACGACCCAATCCTGATGGGGGCGATTCCTGCGGTGCCGCCGAACGACAACACCTTCTACTTCGGCGCCTATCGCGCCGGCGCGATCTGGAACCAGCTCGAAGCCGCGGGCATCCCGGAAGTGAAAGGTGTGTGGACGCACCAGGCCGGCGGCAGCCGCTTCATGATGGTGGTCTCGATCAAGACGCTCTACGGCGGGCACTCCAAGCAGGCCGCCATGGTGGCGGCGCACTGTCACGCCGGCGCTTACAACAACCGCTGGACCATCGTGGTGGACGACGACATCGACCCCACGAACTTCGATGACGTGGTGTGGGCGATGTGCACGCGCTGCGATCCGCGCGACCAGCTCGACATCATCGATGGTGGCTGGTCTTCGGCGCTCGATCCGATGTGTTACGACACGCAGGATGACCGGCGTAATTCGCGCGTCATCATCGACGCCTGCATTCCGTTCCGGCGGAAGAAGACGTTCCCCAAGGTCGCGCGCTCCAGCAAGGCGCTCGACGACCGCATGCGCGCCAAGTGGGCGAAGGACCTGCCGAAGGGGTTCTAGAAGCGAGCCGCGTTCCAAAATCCATCGCGCAGCTTCGTCAGGCCCTGCAAGGATCCGCGCTCGATGGTCTGACGATACAAGCCGGCGGCGCGATCGAGGATTGCGCCTTCGTCAACCGTCGTCATTTTGCGATCCCGCATGACGACGCGGCCGCCGATGACCACGTCGGTGACGTCCTGGCCCGAGGCGTTGGTGACCAGCCGCATCGGAATCATGTCGGGCGGATAAAGATGCGGCTGACGCAGATCGAAGGTGATCATGTCGGCCTTCTTGCCGACTTCGATGGAGCCAATTTCCTTCTCCAATCCCAGCGCACGCGCACCATCGATCGTCGCCATCTCCAGCGCCTTGCCGGGCGGTAAAACGCGGGTGTCACGGAAGCGCACGCGCTGCAACAGCATCGCCGCGCGCATGTCGAGAAACAGGTCGGCAGCGTTCTTCGCCGGCGTGTCCGTGCCCAATCCAACCGCAATGCCGGCATCGATCATTTCAATGACCGGGCAATCGTGCTTGATGGGGCGCGAGATGCGCGGCTGATGGCCGACGCTCGTGCCTGTTTCCTTGATGATCTCGATGGCACGCGCCGGAAGGTCAGTGCAGTGCGACAGAATGGTATTGGGGCCAAGCAGACCCAGCTTTTCGTCGTGCGCATACTCGACCGCATTGCCATAGGCGTGCGTCCAGAACGGCACGTTGTGCTTCTTCATGAGATGGCGCATCGCTTCCGCCTGGCGATGCACCCATTGCTCCCGGTCCTCGGACCAGACCGGATCGTGAGGGTTGCGGTTGCCGAAGCGCGACAGCGCGGTGCAGTACTCCACCAGGCCGGAAGGGTCGCCCCGCTCGGCAAGCAGCTTGTCGCAGGTGTCGATGACGGTCTCGAATGCAATCTCCTGATCGCTTTTCACGCCATCGCGCCAGCGTGAATAAACCCGGGGCCAAGGCGGGCGCGCCGGGCCAAGTCCCAGTCGTGCACGAACGCCGACTTGAGCCAGCCCCCGCGCCGCAAGGCGCGTAAAGACGGGATCGTCGGTGCGCGTGCCGTTCCCGCCCATCATGGAGAACATGAAGGTGATGCCGAACTTCACGCGATCGAGAGCGCACATCTGCGCTTCGACAAGCCACCATTCTTCATCGGTCAGTTGGCTGAGGATCCGCTCGTAAAGGTCCCGCATCTCGGCGTCGCTGAGTCCCTCGCCGAGCGACTTCATGATGCTCCAGCCGACATAGCCGTGCAGGTCGATGAGGCCGGGCAGGATGGCTTTGTGCGAACAGTCGAGAACCGCAGCGAACTTGTACTTTGCGTTAAGCTCCGCAGCGCTGCCGATTTCCAGGATGCGTCCATTGGAAACTGCGACCGAACAGTTGGTGAGCACCCGGCGTTCGGGATCGACAGTGACAATCGTTCCGTTGGCGAGAATAAGGTCCGCTTGCTGTTCGTCTGTTTTCGCCATTGTTTTCCCGCGAAAATTTGTTCAACTAAATCAAATCAATTTGGCCGCCCGAAAAAAGTATTGTCAACCAATTGCACAATATGGGCGGGCTTTGCTTCGATGACAAAAGAAAGACCGTGTCCGGGGCGATGATTTTGAGGGGAAACGGCTTATGAGATTTCCGGTCTGGACGCTTCGTGCGTTTGCTATCGCGGCGTTTGTCGCCGTTTCCACTTCGGCTTTTTCTGCCAGGCTCGTTCGCTTCGTCGTGCCCGTGCCGGCAGGCGCCAGCACCGATTTCATCGCCCGGCTGATGGCTGCACAGTTCGGCTCAGAAGGCGTTGACACTGTCGTTGAAAATCGTCCCGGCGCGAGCGGCATGATCGGTACTGAATTTGTGTCTCGCCAACCGCATGACGGCAACACGATACTGATCACGCCAGCGACCTATCTGATCGACCCGCAGATCCGAAAAGCCAAATATCACCCGGTCAACGATTTTGAGCCGCTGTGCGCGCTCGCTGCGTCACCCTCAGTTCTCGTTGTCCCGAGTTCCTCACCCTATCGCACGCTAGCGGATTTTCTGAACGATGCTGCTGCGCACCCCGAACAACTTTCCATCGCTGCGCTCGGGCCGAATTCCGGGTCACAACTCGGGGTGATCATGCTGGCCAGAAAATCCAACACCCGGCTGACTTTTGTTCCCTATCCGGGCAGCGCGCCGGCCGTGACTGCAGTGTTGGGGAGTCACGTGTCTGCGGCGATCGCCGGTTATTCGGTCGCCTCAGAAGCCATCAAAGGCGGCAACCTTCGCGCGCTCGCCGTCGCCGCTGAGAGCCGGGTGATTCCCCTGCCGGATGTGCCGACATTTGCGGAAAGTGGCTTTCCGACGGTCCGCGTGGACAACTGGTTTGGCGCGATTGTGCCGGCAAAGACCCCGGCCGACGCGACCAATCAGCTGATCGGCTGGCTCAAGAAGGCCATCGGCGCTCCGGAGGTGAAGCAGAAGCTGGAGGTCCAGGGACTCTATCCCGAGCTCATTTGCGGTTCGGAGTTCGCCGACCTGATCCGGCGCCGATACGAGGAGTATGGCGAAGCGATCAAGCAAGCCGGAATGAAAACCGAATAGCAGGACGTCACCGATGGCCGTGGCCGTCGTCGCGTGTGACTATCCGCCGCCAAAGTGCTGCTGATCCCGGCGTGTCGCCCAGTGGGTGAAGCGCCGCTCCAGCAGTGCGAAGATCACGTAGGTGGCGATCCCCATCGCGGCGATCACGAACACGCCGGCGAACATCAGCGGCACGCGGAATTGCGAGGCCGACTGGATCATCAGGTAGCCGATGCCGTCGTTCGACGCGATGGTCTCCGAGATCACTGCGCCGACGAAGGCCAAGGTGATGGCGACCTTCAGCGACGCGAAGAAGTACGGCATCGTCCGCGGCAGCCCGACCTTGCGTAGGATGTCGAGCGGCGTGGCGCCGAGCGAGCGCAGCACGTCTTCGAGCTCGGGCTCGACGGTGGCAAGCCCGGTCGCGACGTTCACGGCGATCGGAAAGAACGAGAGTAGGAACGCGGTGGTGATGGCCGGCGGCTGGCCGATGCCCATCCACACCACCAGGATCGGCACCACCGCGGCCTTCGGCACCGAATTGATGCCGATCAGCAGCGGGTAAAGTCCCGCGTAAGCCAGGCGGAATGAGCCGATGATGACGCCGAGCAGTCCGCCGATCACGATGCCGAGCCCGAAGCCTATCATCGTGCTCGACAGCGTGTAGAGCGCGTGGTCCATGATCGGACCGCGATATTGCAGGAACGCCTCGTAGATCGCGACCGGCGAGGGCAGGATGAACGGCCGGATGCCGAAGGCCACGACCACCACCTGCCACAGGATCAGGAGTCCGGCGATCACCAGCCAGGGCATCGCAAGTTCAAGGCGGCGGCGGTTCGGAGTCACGCGAACTTTCGGTCCGCCACGCGCGGCAGGAAGCGACCGTCGTAGATGTCGGCGACCGTGATAGGTTTCGCGAACTTCAACCCATCGGCCAGCACCACGAGGCCGTCGGTGAGCCGCTTCTCGTCGATGTATCCGATACCGTTCTGCTTCACGTCCGGCGTCTTGATCAGGCGATCGAGCACCCAGGAGATGCGCGGCACTTCGACTTCGCCGCGCAGGAGCTTGTCGCGCTTCACCACCGCGGCGATGGCGGCCTTGCGGTCGCGGTCGGCCGCGACCCAGGCCCTGGCGCAGCCGAGCGCCATGCGTTTCACCAGGTCCGGGTTCTTCTCGATCAGTTCGCGGCTCGCGATCAGGGAATTGCCCGGGAAGTTGAAGCCGAAGTCCTTGAAGTAGAGCAGGTTGATGTCTTCGATCTTCACGCCGTTGTCGACCAGATTGAACAGCGCCGTGTAGTCGAACGCGATGGTGGCGTCGACATCGCCCTTCATCAGCATGGTCTCGCGGAGCTTCACGTCGAGGTTCATGCGGATGAAGGAGGCGGGATCGATGTTGTTGCGCGCCAGCAGCGCCGGCAGGATCTTGGAGCCGGCGTCGGACGCGCTGGTGCCGAGCTTGATGCCTGTGAGGTCTTTCAGCGAATTGATCGGCTTCTTCTTCCAGCTCATGATCACGGCCGGAAACACGTCGAAGATCGTCATCACGATCTTGGGCGCGGCCTCCGGATTGCGGCCGGCGAATTCGGCGACTGCGCTCGCATCCGCGAGGCCGAACTGATAGCTGCCGTTGGCGACGCGGGTCAGTGTGTCGGCGGAGCCGGCCGATCCGTCGGAGGTCACCTCGAGCTTGAGGTCGCGGAAGATGCCGTTCTCGGCGGCGAGGAACATCGGCGCGTTGCCGCCGTAGATGCGGAATTCCAGGCTGAGCTTGACCGTATCGGCGGCCTGCGCGTTCACCACGGCCGGCATCGCGATCAATCCGGCGGCTGCGCCCGCACTCGATTTAAGCAGTGAACGCCGTGTCAAAGCGGATTTCGACCAGGCCATGGACTCACTCCTTCAAGGCGCGATGTTGTCCCGCGGAGCGGACCAACCGTGAAACGGCCTTTGGGGTGCAGTATCCGTGCCAAGGGAGTGGTGAGAAGGCGTCTGCCGAGGCCTGCGCCATGAGCAGGATGCATTACTCTTCGGACGTCGCCACGTTGGCGATCTCCTGGCCGGCGGCCACGATCGCCTTCACGATGTTGGCGTAGCCAGTGCAGCGGCAGATCTGGCCGCTCAGTTCATGCCGCACGATCGCCGCGTCGGGCCGCGAATGCCGGCGCAGAATGTCGCGGGCCATGATCAGCATGCCCGGCGTGCAGAAACCGCATTGCAGCGCGTGGCTTTCATGGAAATGCCGGCGCAGCAATTCCATCATGGCATCGCTGCGCAGGCCCTCCAGCGTCTGCACAGCACGGCCGTCGCACATCACGGCGAGCGACAGACACGAGCGCGTCGCCTTGCCGTCGACCACCACGGTGCAGGCGCCGCAGGCGCCGTGCTCGCAGCCGAGATGTGTCGCGGTCAATCCGCACGCATCGCGCAGAAAATCGGCCAGCGACTGCCGCGGCTCGACGTCGGCGGCGATCTTCACGCCATTGAGATCGATGGTGACCGTGGTCATTGCGCCCGCATCTTCCGTGCGGCGTGCAGCACATTCGCGGTGTGCATCCGCTTCTGATAGTCGTCGAGATCGCCGAAGTAGGCGTTGAGATCGGCCTTGATCGCTGCGCGGACCTCTTCTTCGCTGCTGTCGGGAATTTCGAGCTGCGCGGCCGTTGCGATCAGCATGCGGGGCTTGGGTCCGGCAGCACCGAGCACGGCCTTCACCGGGCCGCCTTTGCCCGCCGCGACGACGACCGCGAGCGAATGCGCGAAGGCGCCGCTCTTGCGCGCCACTTTCGAGAAGCCCCAGCGGAACGAGCGCGGCGGCGCCGGAATGTCGAAGCCCATGATGATGTCGCCGGTGGTCAGCGTTGTCTCGTAAGGGCCCTGGATGAAGTCGTCGATGCTCTGCACCCGCACGCCATTCCTTCCGACGATGCGCAGCGTTGCGCCGAACGTCGAAAGGAACACCGGCCAGTCGGCCGCGGGATCGGCCAGCGCCACGCTGCCGCCGATGGTGCCGTGATTGCGCACGGCGCGATAGGAAATCTGGCCGGCGATCGCGCGCATCAGGCCGTTGAAGACGTCGGGCGTCTCGCCGTCCTCGATCGCGGCATGCGTGGTCAGTGCGCCGAGCCAGACGCTGTCCGGCGTCCGCGTCACGATCTTCAGATCCTCGAGCCGGCTGATGTCCACCACGAGATCGGGCAGCGCCACCCGCAGCGCCAGCATCGGCATCAGCGACTGGCCGCCGGCAATCGCCGCAGTGTTCACGCCGCGGCGGCCGAGGGTGACGCTCGCCTCGGCCACGGTCTTCGGCCGCACGTATTCGAATGGTGCGGGCTTCATCGGCGGCGGCCCATGTTCAGCGGGTCGAAGTCGCGCCGCGCGCGCTCGACCGCGTCGGAGACGCGGCGCGGCGTCAATGGCGTCTCGTTGAAGCTTGCGCCGATATGGCGGAACGCGTCGGCCACGGCGTTGGCGAGGGCGGCCGGCGGCGCGATCGCGCCGCCTTCGCCAAGGCCTTTAACGCCATATTCGGTGACGAGCGCCGGCGTCACCAGATGCGCGACCCGGACGGTGGGAATTTCCGGCGCGCACGGCACCATGTAGTCGCCGAACGTGGTGGCAAGCGGCTGGCCCTGCTCGTCGTAAGGGATCTCTTCGTAGAGCGCCGTGCCGATGCCTTGCGCGATGCCGCCCTGCACCTGGCCGTCGACGATCAGCGGATTGATCATGGTGCCGCAGTCTTCCGAGACCGCGTAGTCGAGGATCTCGATCACGCCGGTATCGGGCTCGACCGCGACCACCACGGCGTGGGTGCCATAGGCGAACACGCCGCTGGTCTCGCTCGGCTCGTAGGTGGCGGTGGCATCGAGCAGCGGGTCCATGCCGGCCGGCAGATGCTCCTGGCGCACATTCGCCGCATAGGCGATCTCGGAGAAGTCGACGCTGCCGTGCGGGCCGTGCACCGCGCCGCCTTCGATCCGCGTATTGGCCACCTCGGTCTGCAGCAGATGCGCGCCGATGCGCTGGATCTTCTCAGCGAGAATCCGGCAGGTCCGCGCCGTCGCGCCGCCGGCGAACACGATGGAGCGCGATCCGAAGGTGCCGAAGCCGAACGGCGCCGTCGCCGTGTCGCCATAACGCACCTGGATCCGTGACGGATCGAGCCCCAGCTCATGCGCCGCGATCTGCGACAGCGTGGTCTCGTGGCCTTGGCCGTGGTTCTGCACGCCGACATGCAACATCACCGAGCCGTCGGGCAGCATCCGCACATTGGCCGACTCGTAACCCGGCACCACGCGCGACTTGCGCTTCACCCATTCGATCTGACCGTGGCCGCTCTGTTCGGTGTAGAACGCAAAGCCGAGCCCGATGGCGCGGCCGTCCGGCTCGCCCTTCTGCTGGCGCTCCCGAATGGCCTCCATGCCGATCATCTCGCGCGCGGTATCGAGCGAAACGATGTAATCGCCGGTATCGAGCCGCATGCCGGCCGCGGTCTGGTACGGCAATTCGCCCGACGTGACGATGTTCTGCCGCCGCAGGTCGAACGGCTCGCGGCCGAGCTCGCGCGCCACCTCGTCGACCAGTCGCTCGATCGCGAAACAGGCACCCGGCCGCGCCACGCCGCGATAGGGACCCATGGGGGCCTTGTTGGTCGCGACCGTGTAGGTCTTCAGGTTGAGATGGCGGATGCGATACGGCCCGGTGAGATTCCGCGACGCCATGCTCGCTTCCATGAACGAGCCGGTCGGCCACAGCGAATAGGCGCCGGCGTCGATATAGACGTCGCCTTCGACGCCAAGCAGCGTGCCGTCGCGGTCCGCCGAGATGGTCAGGTCGTAGAAGTGGTCGCGGCAATGGATCGACGCCAGCAGATGCTCGCGCCGGTCCTCGATCCAGCGCACCGGGTGGCCGACCTTGAGCGCGATCGCGGCCACCGCGATGTCCTCCGGCATCAGCCGGTTCTTGCCGCCGAAGCCGCCGCCGACGTCGGGCGCGATGATGCGCAGCTTGTTCTCAGGAAGGCCTAGCGCCTGCGACAGGCCGAGCCGGATCACGTGGCCGCCCTGCGTGGACAGGTGCACCACGAGCTCGTCGTTGCGGTGGTCCCAATAGGCGAGGCAGCCGCGGCATTCGAGCGGGACGGTGGCCTGCCGGTTCATGCGGAACTGGCGGCGCAGCCGGATCGGCGCGCCGGCGATGAACACCGCGTCGCCCTCGCTCACCGTGCTGGTGATGTAGGCGTTGTCGGACCAGGCGTCGAACAGCCGCGGGCTGCCGGGCTTCATCGCCTCGACGCAGTCGACCACCGCGGGCAGCTCGTCGAGCTCGACCTGGACCTGATCGGCGAGGTCTTCGGCCTGTGCTCGCGTCGGCGCGAGGCAGGCCGCGACCGGCTGGCCGGCATAGCGCACGCGGTCGTCGGCCAGCGCCGGGTAGGGGCTGTGGCGATGAGCGGCCAATTCTGGCCCGGCTTCGAGGATGTTGAGCGCGCCGAGATCGGCGAGCGTAAAGACATTGGCCGCCTGGCCCTCAGGCTTGTTCACCTGCCGGACGGCAGCATGCGCCATCTGGCTGCGCACGAAGGCCACGTCCTGCATGCCGGGCATGCGGACGTCGGCAATGAACATGCCGTGGCCGAGCAGATGGCGGGCGTCCTCTTTGCGCAGAAGGCTCGCGCCGATCCACCCCTCAGAGGGCGAATGACCCGCCATGTCCGATAATCTCTTCCCCGTTACGCCTTAGGAGCATGAACCCCACCCGGGCGGCAATTTGCACAGGCTGAGGGCTGCACACAAGGCAACTTTGGGCCGGTCTGGCCTGCATCGAGGGCGGAGCAACCGATTGATTTTGTGTGGATTTCGGGGCCTGGCCGAGGCCGGATTTACCACATCTGTGACTTAACATCCGGCCTATCTGTGCTACCAGAACCCTTAACTGATGTGGAGTTCTGGTCCCTGTACGGCATGGTTTCGACCGCGATTGCAGCATTGGCCCTGGCCATCTGGCTTTATTTGACCTGCGCCCGCGGCGGCTTCTGGCTGTGCCGGCAGCGCGATGACGTGCTGCCGTGGCCGCCGTCGCAGTGGCCCCGCGTCACCGCGGTGATCCCGGCCCGCAACGAGGCCGAGGGCATCGCCGAGAGCATCGGCTCGCTGGCGCACCAGGACTATCCCGGGCCGTTCTCCATCGTGCTGGTCGACGACGACAGCGAGGACGCGACGGCGGAGCTCGCGCGCAGCGCGGCCGCAGGGCTCGGGCCTGACCGGAATTTCACGCTGATATCCAGCCGCGGTCTCGCCTCGGGCTGGACCGGCAAGCTCTGGGCGGTGCGCCAGGGCGTCGAGGCCGCGAACACTGCCAATGAGCTGCCGGACTATCTGCTGCTGACCGATGCCGACATCGTGCACACGCCGGACTCGGTCCGCGCGCTGGTCGCGCGCGCGGAGCACGGGAAATACGTGCTCACGTCGCTGATGGCGCGGCTGCGCTGCGAAAGCGGCTGGGAGCGCAGCCACGTGCCGGCCTTCGTCTACTTCTTCCAGATGCTCTATCCGTTCGCCTGGGTGAATGACGCCAAGAACGCAACCGCAGGCGCGGCCGGCGGGTGCATGCTGGCGCGGGCCGATGCGCTGAAGCAGGCCGGCGGCATTGAGAGCATCCGCGACGCGCTGATCGACGATTGCTCGCTCGCCGAAAAGATGAAGGCGGTGGGGCCGATCTGGCTCGGGCTGACCAACCGGGTCGTGAGCATCCGCCGCTACGACGATTTCGACGAGGTGCGGAAGATGATTTCGCGCTCGGCCTATGCGCAATTGAAATATTCGCCGCTGTTGCTCGCGGGTGTCACCCTGGGCATGGCATTAACGTTCCTGGCAGGTCCGCTGCTGGCGCTGTTCGGCGATGGAACAGCCCGCATTCTCGGGCTTTTAACCTGGGTGCTGATGGCGATCTCGTTCCAGCCGATGTTGCGGTTCTACCGCATGTCCCCACTTTGGGGGCTGGCCCTGCCTGCGATTGCGGTGGCCTACATGCTATACACCCTGGATTCCGCCTACCGCTACATGCGGGGGCAGGGCGGAAGCTGGAAGGGACGGGTTCAAGCGAACGTGTCGGGATCATGAGTTTGGACGCTGCGCAGCATCGATCGGGCAAGGGCTCGGGGGACGAGAATTTCCCCGTGGCCTCGTGGGTGGTCGCCCCGCCGCACCGCCGGCCGATCCTGTCGTTCTACGAGTTCGTCCGCATCGCCGACGACATCGCCGACCATGCGAAGATGAAACCCGCCGACAAGCTCGCGCTTCTCGACAGCCTGGAAGGCAGCCTGCTCGGCCACAACACCGACAACGCCGCCGGCGTGACGCTGCGCTCGGCGCTCGCCGAGCGCAATCTGTCGCCGCAGCACGCCCAGGACCTCCTTCGCGCGTTCCGCCAGGACGTCACCAAGCTCCGCTACAAGGACTGGGACGATCTCATCGATTATTGCCGGTATTCGGCGATGCCGGTCGGCCGCTATGTGCTCGACGTCCACGGTGAAAGCCGCGACACCTGGGCCGCGTCGGACAAGGTCACCGCGGTGCTCCAGATCATCAATCATTTGCAGGATTGCGTGAAGGATTACCGCAATCTAGACCGGGTCTATGTCCCGCTCGATGCGCTCAATGCCGCCGGCTCGAATGTCGAGGCGCTCGATGCGCCGCGCGCGACGCCGCAGCTTCTGGCTTGTCTGCAAGGGCTCGCCGAGCGCACCGGTGTCACGCTGGAGGAGGGCAGCCACCTCCCAGGCCAGATCAAGGACCTGCGGCTCTCGCTCGAGATCGCCGCGATCGTCACGCTCGCCCGCCATTTCGTCCGGCTCCTTCGGACGCGCGATCCGCTGTCCGAGAACGTCCGTCTCGGCAAGCTCGGCGTCGCGGGCGTGGGGCTCATGGGCGTCGCCAAGGGGCTGGTCCAGCGCATCGTGTCCGGTCCTGCGGCACAAGCGCCGGCCACCATCAATTGATCGCCAGCCGATGAACGAAGCCAGCACCCCCATCGAGAACGGCGGCTCCGGCGCACCCAGCCGCGCCTCGGGCAGCTCGTTCTACACCGCGATGCGAATCCTGCCGCGCGCGCAGCGCGAGGCGATGTTCGAGATCTATTCGTTCTGCCGCCTCGTCGATGACGTCGCCGATTCCACGGCGCCGCACGCCGAGCGGCGTCCGCTGCTCACCGAATGGCGCAACCGCATCGAAGGCATCTATGCCGGGCAGCCGCCGTCGGACCTGCAGGGCCTCGCCAAGGCGGTGGCCGACTTCAATCTGCAGAAGGAAGACTTTCTCGCCGTGATCGACGGCATGGACATGGACGCCGCGGAAGACATCCGCGCGCCGGACTGGGCCAAGCTCGATCTCTATTGCGATCGCGTCGCGAGCGCTGTCGGACGGCTGTCGGTGCGCGTGTTCGGCATGCGCGAGAACGACGGCATTGCGCTCGCCCATCATCTCGGCCGCGCGCTGCAGCTCACCAACATCCTGCGCGACGTCGACGAGGATGCCGACATCGGCCGGCTTTATCTGCCATTGGAAGAGCTGCAGAAGGCCGGGATCACCAGCACCGATCCCAAGACCGTGCTCGAAAGCCCGAGCCTGTGGCAACCCTGCGAGGCGGTGGCGCGGCGTGCGATGGAGCACTTCAAGGAAGCGGACCGCATCATGGCGCGCAATCCGCGCAAGGTCGTGAAGGCGCCGAAGATCATGGAAGAGGTCTACCGCGTCATGCTCAACGGCATGACGTCGCGCGGCTGGTCGCCGCCGCGCACGCGGGTGTCCATCAGCCCGCTGCGCCTGTCCTGGATCGCCGTGCAGTACGCGATCATCTGATGGCCCGCACAGTCCACATTATCGGGGCAGGTCTTGCCGGACTTGCCGCAGCGGTGAAGTTGGCGCGGACCGACGCCAAGGTCGTCGTGCACGAGGCCACCGCCTATCCGGGCGGGCGCTGCCGCTCGTACTTCGACCGCACCATCGGCATGACCATCGACAACGGCAACCACCTGGTGCTGTCGGGCAATCACGCGGTGCGCGAGTTTGCCAGAAGCATCGGCAGCGATGGCGCGCTGGTCGGGCCGAAGAGCGCGGATTTCATCTTTGCCGACCTCAAGTCGGGCGAGCGCTGGACGCTGCGCATCAGCGACGGTCTGCTGCCGTGGTGGATCTTCGACAAGAACCGCCGCGTGCCGGGCACCGGCCCGTTGGATTATCTGGGCGTCGCCAAGCTCCTGCGCGTTGCGGACAACGCCACCGTCGGCGACGTGATCAAGTGCTCCGGCACGTTGTACGATCGGCTGCTCGGCCCGGTGCTGCTCGCCGCGCTGAACATCGATCCGAAGGACGGCGCGGCGACGCTCGCCTCGGCGGTGATGCGCGAGACCCTGGCGCTGGGCGGCGGGGCCTGCCGGCCGCTGATCGCGCGCGAAGGCTTGAGCCATGCCTTCATCGAGCCGGCGCTGGCGCATGTGAAAGGCAAGGGCGTGGACGTCCGGCTGGAGCATGAATTGCGTGCGCTGCGCTTCGACGGCGGCCGTATTTCGCAAATCGATTTCGGTGCCGACACCGTCGATCTCGCGCCCGGCGACGCCGTCATCCTCGCGGTACCGACGCACGCCGCCGCATCGCTGGTGCCGGGCCTCACGGTGCCGCAGGGCTACCGCGCCATCGCCAATGCGCACTTCAAGATCGACGTACCGCCGGGCGTGCCGCCGATGCAGGGCCTGATCAACGCCACCACCGAATGGCTGTTCGCCTTCGACGGCCGCCTCTCGGTGACCATCAGCGCTGCCGACCGGCTGATGACCGTGCCGCGCGAGGAACTCGCCCAGACCATCTGGAACGAGGTTGCCAAGGCGACGGGAATTGCGGCTCCGCTGCCGCCGTGGCAAATCGTCCGCGAACGGCGCGCGACCTTCGCTGCCACCCCCGCCGAGAATGCCAAGCGTCCCGGCGCCCGCACCCAATGGGAGAACCTGTTCTTGGCCGGAGACTGGACCGCCACCGGACTGCCCGCGACGCTCGAAGGCGCGACGCGCTCGGGCAACCGCGCCGCGGCTCTCGTGATGGGGGCCGCATGACGATGGTGGAACGCCTGGCGCTCGACAAGCACATCGCGTCCTCGACCAAGGCGCTGCTTGACGCGCAGAAGCCCGACGGCCACTGGTGCTTCGAGCTCGAGGCCGACGCCACGATCCCGGCCGAATACGTCCTGCTTCGTCACTACCTGGCCGAGCCGGTCGATGCCGAGCTCGAACGCAAGATCGCGATCTATCTGCGCCGCATCCAGGGCGCGCATGACGGCTGGCCGTTGTTCCACGAGGGCGCCTTCGACATGAGCGCCACCGTGAAGGCCTACTTCGCGCTGAAGATGATCGGCGACGACATCAATGCGCCGCATATGAAGCGCGCCCGCGAGGCGATGCTGTCGCGCGGCGGCGCCGCGAAAGCGAACGTCTTCACCAAGCTCTTGCTCGCGCTCTACGGCTTCATTCCGTGGACCGCGGTGCCGGTGATGCCGGTCGAGATCATGCTGCTGCCGAAGTGGTTTCCGTTCCACCTCGACAAGATCTCGTATTGGAGCCGCACCGTCATCGTGCCGCTCCTGGTGCTGATGGCGCTCAAGCCCAAGGCGCGCAATCCGAAGAACGTCCGGATCGACGAACTGTTCGTCGAGCCGCCCGCGACGCTCAAGCCGGCGCCCAAGGCGCCGCAGCAGAAGGCCACGTGGTTCTGGTTCTTCCACATCGTCGACAACGTGCTGCGCGCGACCGAGCCGTACTTCCCCAAAGGTCCGCGCAAGCGCGCCATCGATCGGGCGGTGGCCTGGGTCACCGAGCGGCTGAACGGCGAGGATGGCCTTGGCGCGATTTACCCAGCGATGGCCAACAGCGTGATGATGTTCGATGCGCTGGGCTTTCCGGAGGATTATCCGCTGCGCGCAACCGCGCGCCGCTCGGTCGAGAAGCTGCTGGTCGTGCACGACCACGAGGCCTACTGCCAGCCCTGCGTGTCGCCGATCTGGGATACGGGCCTCGCCGCGCATGCGCTCCTCGAGACCGGCGACGCCGAGGCGCAGCAGCGCGTCACGCAAGCGCTGAAATGGCTTGAGCCCATGCAGGTGCTCGACGTGAAGGGCGACTGGACCGTGCGGCGGCCGGACGTGCGGCCCGGCGGCTGGGCGTTCCAATATGCCAATCCGCACTATCCCGATGTCGATGACACCGCGGTGGTCGCGATGGCGATGGAACGTGCCCAGCAGCTCGACCCCAAGGTCGATCATCGTGCCGCGCTGGCGCGCGCCGAAGAATGGATCGTCGGCCTGCAGAGCGAGAATGGCGCCTGGGGCGCTTTCGACGCGGACAACGAATTCTACTATCTCAACAACATCCCATTCGCCGATCACGGCGCATTGCTCGATCCGCCCACCGAGGACGTCACCGCGCGCTGCATCTCGATGCTGGCGCAGTTCGGCAAGACGCTGAAGAACTCGCCCGCCGTGCAGGCCGGCGTCGATTATCTCAAGCGCACGCAGATGGCCGAGGGCAGCTGGTACGGCCGCTGGGGCATGAACTACATCTACGGCACCTGGTCGGTGCTGTGCGCGCTCAACGCCGCGGGCGTCGATCATTCGGCGCCGGAGATGCGCCGCGCCGCCGCCTGGCTGATCAAGATTCAGAACCCCGACGGCGGCTGGGGCGAGGACGGCTCGAGCTACAAGCTCGACTACAAGGAATACGAGCCGGCGCCGAGCACCGCGTCGCAGACCGCCTGGGCGCTGATGGGCCTGATGGCGTCAGGCGACACCAACGAGCCTGCGGTGGCGCGCGGCGTCGAATATCTGATGAAGACCCAAGGCGCCGACGGCTTCTGGAACGAGGATCGCTACACCGCGACCGGTTTCCCGCGGGTGTTCTATCTGCGCTATCACGGCTATCGCCGCTACTTCCCACTCTGGGCCATGGCGCGCTATCGCAACCTCACGGCGCGCAACGACCGCACCGTGCAGTTCGGGATGTGACGCCCAGTCGACGCTGCGCGTTTCCACACCGCTCACGTCAGTCACCGCTGTCATGCCCGGCCTTGTGCCGGGCATCCACGTCTTACTTCATAGCCAAGACGTGGATGGCCGGGACATAGGCGAGCGAAGCGACGCCGTCCTTTGGACGGCTATGCCGGCCATGACGTTGCAGCTTCTGTGAACCCGATTGGGATCAGCGAAGCGCTGCGTTGAATTTCGACTTCTGCTCGTCGTTGAGCTGATTGTAGAAGTCGTTCAGCGCGAGACTCACCGACGAGGCCGCGAAGATCACGGCGGTCAGCCGGTCGGCTGCGGCATCGATCCGCTCCACCGGCGTGGACGCGACCGGCTTCAGGCACGACGCCATCAGGAACTGGCCCATCTCGCCGGCCTTCTTCTGGAACGCGTCGAGGCTGGCGCGCTCCGTCTTGTTGAGATTGAGCTGCTGCTCGGCCTGCTGTGCCTGCCGCCCGGTCGCCGGCGGCGCGCCGCACAGCCGCGCGATCTGCGCCGGCGTCATCGAGCGCGGATCGGTCTGCGCCGACGCCGGCGCCGCGAACTTCTGGCGCTGCTCGTCGGTGAGCGAGTCGTAGAACTTGGCGAGCGGGGCGCGCAGCCCCTGCACCGCGTCGTGGATGGCCCAGAGCGTGCCCTGCATGGCGCGCAGCCGCTCCACCGGCGCGATCGAAGCCTCGTCGCGGCACGCCGACTTGACGTTGGCGGCGGCCTCGCGGAACGCAGCCTTGAGCCCCTTCAGCGCGTCACGCTGCTTGTCGTTGAGCTGCAGCGACTGCTCGATCTGCGAGGTCGGCCATTGCTCGGCCGCCGGGTCGATGTTGCAGACGTTGCCGCTCGCATTCGCGTCGTCCTTGGACGAGCCTTGCGTCATCGCGACATTGCCGCGGGAGCGGGCGATCAGATCCCGGGACGACACCATCACGGCGCTCATCACGTCGCCGATGCCGTGGCCGCGCAGCCGCTCGCCGTATTCGCCCGGCCAGAGCGTGAAGCCGATGACGTCCTCGAATGCGGTTGGCCAGGCCAGCGGACCGGCGAGGCCGAGCCGGTTCTGCCCGCGCTGCGATTGAGCCTGATTGGTGGTCGCGGTGGTCGGCGGCGCTTCGTTCAGCTGCTGCTCGCCGGATTTGAGTGCCGCGTTGCGCTGAGTGGCCGCACGCGCAGCCACCGGCGGCGTCGTGGCCGGAGCTTCCGGCACAGCGGCGGCTGCCGCGGGAGGCGTGGGCGCAGAAGCTGGGGGCGCAGGCTGCGCAACCGCTACGGCCGGGACAGCAGTGGCCTGCGGCGCCGACTGGGCCGGTGGCGGCAACGGGGTCGGCTTGCTCACCGCCGCGAACGAATCCTTGGCGGTCGAATCTTTGGGTGCAGCATCCTGGCCGCTCGGCGCTGGCGCAGCATTGGCTGTCGCCGCCGGCGCAGGCTTCTCAGGGGCCGCGGCTGCGGCATTGGCCTCGGCCGGGCGCGGCACGGGCAGCGGGGCAGGCGCGGCCGTCTTCTCCGGCTGGGCCTCGCTCGCGGCGGGCTTGGCATCGGCAGGCTTGGCCTCCGCCGGGCTGTCGCCCGCCACGGCCGTGGCAGCGACGCCGCCGGCGACAGCGGCCCCGGCCACCGCGGCCCCGGCTGCTGCCGGTGGTTGCGGCTGCTGGATCACGGTGCGCGTCCGGCTGCTGCGGGCGCTGCGGCGCGAATAATGGCGGCGTCCGAAATGGCGGGGGGCGCCCAGGATGGCGCCGAGCGGCCGGGTGATCTCGCCGAGAATGCCGGGCAGCTGGGCGCTCGCCGGCTTTGGCACCGCCGTCAGCGCCGTCGTGGCCGCCAACAGGCCCAAAACCACCATTAAACCGCGACGCATGACCCGCCTCCGACTGCTGATTCCACGGCGAAGCCCGCATGTTGCCAGAGTTGTTAACGGCCGGGATGCCCCCCGGTTCCAGCCGTCACCATTCAGTGTACAACACGGTTGCTGCTGCCGATCCCCCTGATTTGGTCTATCTCGGTCTCATCTTAACAGCGTCATATCGCCTCTATGAACGACGTCCCGGAAGGAAGCTCAGTGTCCACAAAAGATTCCCCCCCGAATGTGACAGCGGGTGGAACTTCCGCGCCGCGCAAGCTGCACAATCTCGCATATGGCATCGAACGGGTCGGTCTCATTCCGCTGCGCGCGCCGGTGCTGTCTGCCTTAATTCTGACGCTGCTCTGCATCGCGGCGGCTTTCGGCGTCCATCGCCTCAAGGTCGACGATTCGCTGAGCCAGTTGTTCCGCTCCGAGACAAAAGAGTTCCGCCAGTACGAAGAGGTGACCAAGCGCTTTCCCTCGACCGAGTACGACGTTCTCGTCGTCATCGAGGGCAAGAATTTGATGGATCGCGAGTCCATCGAGAAAATCCGCGACCTTGTCACCGATTTGCAACTGATCGACAGCGTGCGCGGCCTGATCTCGCTGTTCTCGGCGCGGCAGGCGCCGGAGCCCGGCAAGCTGCCGCCGCCGCTGTTCCCCGAGGAACTGCCGAAGGGGCAGGCCTATGAGGCGCTGAAGCAACGCGTGCTCACCAACGAGATCATCCGCGGCAAGCTTCTGTCCGAGGACGGCACGCTGGCGCTGGTGGTGCTGTCGCTCGATCCCAAGATCGTCGGCGGCAAGGGCCTGGGCACCACGGTCGGCGAGATCCGCAAGACCATGACGGACGATCTCGCCGGGACCAACCTGGTCTCGCAGCTCTCCGGCGTGCCGGTGATGCAGCTCGAGATCCGCAACGCGGTCGAGCGCGACAGCATCCTCTACAACTCGATCGGCTTTGCGGCCGGCGCTCTGATCGCCATCGCGTTCTTCCGCCGCATCTCGTTCATGATCATCGCGGCGGCGCCGCCGCTCATCGCGATCCTCTTGTCGCTCGGCGCCTTCGGCTGGCTGAACTTCAGCCTCAACATGTTCCTCAACGTGATGACGCCGCTCATCATGGTGATCAGCTTCTCCGACAGCATGCAGCTCACCTTCGCTGCGCGCGACCGGCTGATCGCCGGCAAGGACAAGTACACGGCGTTCCGCGAGGCCGTGCTGGTGGTCGGCCCTGCCTGCGTGCTGACGCACGGCACCGCGGGCATTTCGTTCATCGCGCTGCAGTTCTCCAACTCGGACCTCATTCGCACCTTCGGCGAAGCCGGCCTGCTGGCGACCATAATCGCGCTGTTGGGTGTGCTGTCGCTCGTGCCGGTGCTCGGCGTGCTGCTGATCCGCAAGGAATCCAGCTTCTCGGTGGCGACCAAGGGCTCCGATATCGGTGTGCAGATGCTGCGGAACTTCTGCAGCTTCATCGCGCGGCGGATGGTCAGCCATCCGGGTCTTTACAGCCTGCTCGGCCTCCTGGTGGTCGCAGGTCTCTCGTTCATCTACGCAACGCTCGAGCCGCGCTATCGCCTCGCCGACCAGGTGCCCGACAAGCGACAGGCCGTCGAGGCCTCGAGCCGGCTCGACGCCAAGCTCACCGGCGCCAACCCGATCGACGTGCTGATCCAGTTCCCGAAGGGCGCGGGCCTCTACGACGACGCGACGCTTGCGACCATCGCTGCGGTCCACACCATCGTCGAGAAGCAGGCCGGTGTCGGCAATGTCTGGTCGTTGGATTCGCTGCGCCGTTGGCTCGCCGAGAAGACCGGCAAGGCCGATATCGAGACCATCAAGTCCTATGTCGACGTGCTGCCCGAGCACCTGACGCGGAGATTCATCTCGGCCGAGAAGGACGCCGTGGTGGTGTCGGGGCGCATCCCCGACGTCGACGCGAGCCAGCTCCTGCCCGTGGTCGAGAAGCTCGACAAGGCGCTGGATGACGTGCGCAAGGCGCATCCGGGCTACGAGATCGCCGTCACCGGCCTCTCGGCGATCGCGGCGCGCAACAGCGCCGACATGATCGGCAAGCTCAACCGCGCGCTGACGGTGGAGATCGTCTTCGTCGCGGCGTTCATCGGGCTCGCCTTCCGCTCCTTCGTGGTGATGCTGGTCAGTATCCTGCCCGGCATCTTCCCGGTGGTGATGGCAGGCTTCGTGCTGTGGGCCATGGGCGAAGGGCTGCAGTTCGCCAGCGTCGTGGCGCTCACGGTGTCGTTTGGCCTGGGCCTTTCCGCCACCATCCACTTCCTCAATCGCCTGCGGCTCGAGGGCGGGCCTGAGGTCGATGAAGCGCTCGCCGTCGAGCGCGCCACCATCCTGGTCGGTCCGGCCTTGATCCTGACCTCGGTGGTGCTGGCCTGCGGCCTCGCCGTGATGGTGTTCTCGGATCTGCCGTCATTGCGGCTGTTCGGCTGGCTGTCGGCCTTTGCCATGTTGTCGGCGCTGGTCGCCGACCTTTTCATCCTGCGGCCGACCGCGATGTTCCTCAGTTCGCTGTCGCGACGGCTGACCGGCAAGTCGGCGATCTAGCATCCCGCTGATCCGGCAGCCCCGTCGCAGGGGCAGCGCGGAGGCGGATCCTTGGCGCTTTCTTTAAGTTGTGGTTGGCTTATTTTCTATTCACGAGCCTTCAGCGTCATTTATAGTTGCAAGGGGAACTGATTCGGGACGTCCCGCAAATCTCGTGGGGGGATCATGCAGGCAACTGGGGCTTCGCCGTCGTCGAGCGATGGCGACACGTCATTGTGCTTCGTCATCGATACCGATTTCGCCTTCCGTCAGGACTTCAGCAACCGCTTGCGCGGCGCCGGCGTCGACGTCGTCGAGTTCGGCAACAGCGCGCGCGTGCTGGAAAGCCTCGACGACCGGATACCGGATGTCATTTTTCTTGGCATCAATCCCGTTGACCCCTTCGACTGCATGCGGGCGCTGACGTCGCTCGCGGAAGCAAGCTTCGCCGGCCGGGTCCAACTGGTCGGCAAATGCGAGCCGGGCTTTTTCGAAAGCATCTGCAAGTTCGGGCAGCATTTGTCCCTGATCATGCTCACGCCGCTGAAAAAGCCTCTCGACTTCACCCTGGTGCGCAAGGTCGTACGCGATCAGAAGCTCATCGATGTGCCGTCGGGCCCTGCTGGGCTCTCGCTGACCCAGGCGCTGGCGCAGAACTGGGTCACCTTCTGGTATCAGCCGAAGGTGGCGCTGCGCGACAAGCAGATGATCGGCGCGGAAGCGCTGGTGCGATTTGTCCACCCCCAGCACGGCGTGATGTCACCCAGTCATTTCCTGAGCGGTGCCCGCGAAGAGGATCTGCTGGAACTCGCCAGGCGCGCGCTGCTGCAGGCGCTGATCGCGAGCGACAACTTCGCACGCCAGGGAATTCAGTTCAGCATTGCGCTCAACCTGAGCGTCGAGTCGCTTCTGAAGCTTCCGGTTGCCGAGTTGATGAAACAGCATCGCAGCGAGCATGCGGCCTACGTGGTGATGGAGATCAGCGAGCGGCAGGCGATCAATCGGATCGCTCCCCTCAAGGCAAAGTCCGAAGAGCTTGCCAGTTGCGGCGTTTCACTGGCGATGGATCATTGCGGCCGCGGCAACTCGTCGTTCCAGATGCTCAATCAGATCAGGTTTTCGGAGATCAAGATCGATCAATCGCTGGTGCGCGACTGCGACAAGGATCAGGCACGCGCCAGCGTGTGCAAGACCATCATCCAGATGGCGCATAATTTTTCCGTCAAGGCCACGGCGGTCGGAATCGAGACGGCGGCCGAGGCGCGCGAGCTCGCGATGCAGGATTGCGACTACAATCAGGGCTATCTGTTCGGCAAGCCGATGACCCAGAAGCTGCTCATGGACATGGTCGCCACGAGCCGCAGCGGCACGGTCAAGGCCGCGCCGCCCGTTGCGTGATCTCGGAAGAAATCGTCGGCGGGGTTACGATCAGCCGGTGGCCAGCTGCGGGTGCTGTCGCTCGCGCAGGCTCTGCAGCACGGTGTCGGCGAGCGCGCTCACCTCGAGCGCCGCCATGCTCGCGGGCGAATAGGTGTTGACCGACAAGCCCTCCGAATAGGCCCGCACGTAGTCCATGCGGTAGCGCAGCGGCCGCGACACCGTCTCGCCGAACTCGGAAAGCTCCTCCAGCAGCTGGCGGCCTTCCAGCGTCCGGTAGTCGATGCGGCTCGGCACCAGGATCACCGGCAGCGGCTTGGTGCGCTGACTGCGCACCGCGTCGATGATGCGCAGCGCCTGCGTCGTGCCTTCGATGTCGAGCCCCGACGGGCCGCACGGCACGATCGCGATGTCGGCGAGCGCCGTTGCGGCACCGATCGAATAATCGTTCGGCGCGCAGTCGATGATCAGGAGCCGGTCGCGCAGCTTGTTGACCGCTTCGGCCCAGGCCCGTACCTCGCCCTCGAGCACCGGGGCGTAGATCACCGGATATTGCAGCCTGCCGGGATCGGCCCAGCTCCGCGCCGAGCCGGTCTTGTCGGCATCGATCAACGACAATTCGATGCCGCGCTGCGCAAGCTCTCCGGCAAGGCAAACCGAGATGGTGGTCTTCCCAACGCCGCCCTTCTGATGAACGACGGATATGACGGTCTGCTTCATTGCGGGCTGGATTTTTTCCGGGGGGAACATGCGTTTGCATGACGCGCGCTTCACGCGCTGGTCATACAGCTAGCCGAAGTTGGAGAGGCCACAGTGGTAAATTGATCCTGAATCTTTCGGTCCCGCAATAGCAGAAAAGTGGCCGTGTGTGTTCGCTGGAAGGAACGGTTGTCCATGATCCAGATCGCAACGGCCGGTGCTGTCGTCGACCACGAGGCGCTTTTCCGCATTGTTGCTGGAAATACGAACCGCGCCGCGGTTGCGGTTAATGCTTTCACAACGTGTGCGCTCAGTTTTGACTTAGATTTGCCCGTCCAATCGAACGTGATCGCAGAAGTTCGCGTTTAACAGTGCCGTCTACCGAGACATTCGGGAGGCGGATTGTGTCGAAGAAGAAGACTACGGGCGCGCTGCTGCTGGCGCTGTTGGGCATGGGCTTGCTCGGCCAGCATGCGGATGCCGCGCTGTTCGGCTTGCCGAAGTCGTTGAAGACCGCGTCGGTGCTCGACGGCGTCGAGATGAACCTGCCGATCTGGGGACCGTCGGCCAAGAGCTTCTATTGCGTCCAGCATCTGACGGCCTGTCAGCGTCTGCCGCGCGAGGCGCAGCCGCGACAGATGGCGCCCAAAGAACTGCCCAGGCAGGCGCAACCGAAGGATGAGCTGCAGCTCGATCCATCGCCTCTGGCGCAGCCGCGTCAGGTCGCGCTGTTCAGCGCGCCGAAGGCGCTGAAGGGCCAGCTCGAGCGCGTGCCGCAGGACACGCCGACGCTGGCGCCGATGGCCCACACGGTGTTCTGCCTGAAGTATCCCAAGGAGTGCGAGGTCCGGAAGATCGCATTCCGCGGCACCAAGCTCGATCTCACCGAGGAGCGGATGGCCGATCTCACGGCCGTCAACCTCAAGGTCAATCGCAACATCCGGCCGGAGCGCAACACGCTCGGTCTCGCCGGCGAGAAGTGGCTGATTTCGCCCACCTCCGGCGACTGCAACGACTACGCGGTGACCAAGCGGCATGAGCTCCTGGAGAAGGGCTGGCCGTCGCGCTCGCTGCTGCTGGCCGAGGTGGTGATGCCGTCGGGCGAGCACCATCTGGTCGTGGTGGTGCGCACCCGGCAGGGCGACCTCGTGCTCGACAACATGGCGTCGTCGGTCCGGCCCTGGACCCAGACGCCTTATCGCTGGGTCCGCATCCAGTCGTCCGCCAATCCGAAATTCTGGTCGTCGGTGAAGCCCGTCGCACGATCAGTGTAACGCCCGCGTACGTTCCTCCCGCGCTGGCTGATGAGGACCGCGCCGCTGCAAAGCGGCGCGGTCTGCATTTTGGGGCCAGGAGTCCAATTGTGGCGGCCTTCGGGGCAGGGCGCCTGTCATAGTCAGGGGCTACACGGATGGGCTAAAAGGAGGCCAACAGGCCCCGATTCGGGCGCAAGGGATCGCAATGCACCTCGAAAAGCGCATTCTGGTGACCGGCGGCTCCGGCTTCCTCGGCTCGCATCTGTGCGAGCGGCTGCTGGCCGAGGGCGCCAACGTCATCTGCGTCGACAATTTCTTCAGCGGCACGCGCAGCAACATCGAGCATCTGCTCGGCCACAAGCGCTTCGAGCTGATGCGCCACGATGTGACCTTCCCGCTCTACATCGAGGTCGACGAGATCTACAATCTGGCGTGCCCGGCCTCGCCGATCCACTACCAGCGCGATCCGGTGCAGACCACCAAGACCAGCGTGCACGGCGCGATCAATATGCTGGGCCTCGCCAAGCGCGTGCGCGCCTCGATCATGCAGGCCTCGACCTCGGAGGTCTATGGCGACCCGAGCGTGCATCCGCAGCCCGAGGAATACTGGGGCAACGTCAATCCGATCGGTCCGCGCTCCTGCTACGACGAGGGCAAGCGCTGCGCCGAGACGCTGTTCTTCGACTACCGCCGCCAGCACAACATGAACATCAAGGTGGCGCGCATCTTCAACACCTACGGCCCGCGCATGCATCCCAACGACGGCCGCGTGGTGTCGAACTTCATCATCCAGGCGCTGCTCGGCCGCGACATCACGATCTACGGCGATGGCAAGCAGACCCGCTCGTTCTGCTTCGTCGACGACCTGATCGAGGGCTTCATCAAGCTGATGGCGAGCGCCGATGACGTCACCGGCCCGATCAACCTCGGCAATCCCGGCGAGTTCACCATGCTGGAGCTTGCCCAGCTGGTGCTCGAGGGCGTGGGCTCCAAGTCGAAGATCGTGCACCGTCCGCTGCCGCAGGACGATCCGAAGCAGCGGCGTCCCGACATCTCCAAGGCCCAGGACATCCTCGGCTGGGCGCCGCGCGTCGCGCTGAAGGACGGCCTCAAGCGCACCATCGCGTATTTCGACGGGCTCCTGAAGGACGACGCGGTGCGCGCGCGCGTGATGGCGGACTAGCGGTCCCGGCACGCGGTTGCGTTGGATTGGCTGTGCAGGAATTCGGTCGCGACATCTGGATTGCGGATGGACCCGACGTAGCGGTCGCCGGATTTCACTATCCCACGCGGATGGCCGTCGTCAGGCTGTCGGACGGCGGGCTCTTCGTCTGGTCGCCGATCAGGCTCACGGACAGCCTGCGGGCTGCAGTGGATGCCGCCGGTCCAGTCCGGCACATCGTGGCTCCCAACTCGCTGCATCACTTGTTCCTTCCGGAGTGGCAGCGTGCCTATCCCGGAGCCAGGCTCCACGGGCCGCCGGGATTGCGCAAGAAGCGCCAGGACATCACTTTCGATGCCGACCTTGGAGATGCGCCGAGCCCGAACTGGTCCGGCGACATCGATCAGGTCCTCATGCACGGCAACCTGATCACCACCGAGACGGTGTTCTTTCACGTCAACAGCGGCACGGTGCTGTTCACCGATCTGCTCCAGCAGATTCCTCCGAACCGGCTCTCCGGCTGGCGTGCCGTCGTCGCGAAGCTCGATCTCATGACGGGATCTGAGCCGTCGGTGCCGCGCAAGTTTCGTCTCGCATTCACCAACCGCCGCGCCGCGCGAGCCTCGCTAGAGCGCATTCTCGCCTGGCCCGCCGAGAAGGTGCTGATGGCCCACGGAACGCCCGTCGAGAATGATGCGCGAGTTTATCTGCGCCGTGCATTTGGCTGGCTCACTGGGTGATGTGCGGCTCGGCATCGCCAAAGTCGTCGCATAGGTAAGCGCTCGCTGACCTTGCGCCGCAATCGGCGAACGACGTCGCCGGAAAAATTTATGACTTGTATATGACACGCTGAGTCTCTACAGCGCACAACCTTTCGCGGCCCGCATCGCGCGGGCGCAACCTGAACCCTTGCACGGCGATGCCGTGCAGCATCCGAAAGGAAGGTGACCGAAGTGGCGAACGCAGCTTTGGTGGGGCCACGCGGACCCGAGGGACCGCGCGGTAAACCTGGACCGCAGGGACATCCGGGCGTCGCCGGTCCGCAAGGCAAGCCCGGCGCGCAGGGGGCTCGCGGCGAAGCAGGATCGCAAGGCAAGGCTGGGCCTGAGGGAGCCCGCGGCGAAGCGGGACCACAAGGCAAAGCCGGACCTCAGGGCCCGCGCGGCGAGCCCGGGCCGCAGGGCGCGCTGCCGTCGATCGAGCAGGTGATGCCGTGGCTGCACCTGATCTTCGATGCTTACGAGGACTACAAGGCGCAGCGCGAGCTGGAGCGCATCCGTCAGGAAGAGGCGGAGCGGCAGCTTGCCTTGGAAGCGGGGAGACGGCCGTGGCCGCCGAGCCGGCCGGCGACGACCTAGCCGATGGCGAAAAGAAGAAGAGCAAGAAGAACGGGAAGAAGAAGAACAAGAAAAAACACAAGGACGAGCGGGAGTAGGCCGCGGCTGCCTTCAGCCGTTCAGACAGATGAGCCCTGGGGCGGATGCGTCAAGCGTCCGCCCCTGCCGCATCATCCCTTGCGATCGAGCACGCGATGCAGGCGCACCTCGTCGAGCGCCTTCTCCCACTTCGCGATGACGATGGTTGCGACGGCGTTGCCGACCAGGTTCGTCGGCGTCAGCCCTTGCGACATCAGGCGGTGGATGCCGAGCACCAGCGCCACACTGGCGACCGGGATGGTGCCGTGCGCCGACAGCGTCGCCGCCAGCACCACGAAGGCCGCGCCGGCGATGCCGGCCGCGCCCTTCGAGGTCAGCAGCAGGATGAACAGCAATCCGATCTGCTGCCCGAGATCGAGCGGCGTGTTGGTGGCCTGCGCCAGGAACACGGTCGCGGTCGCGAGATAAAGGCAGGTGCCGTCGAGGTTGAACGAATAGCCCATCGGGATCACGAGCCCCACGACGCTCCTTTCGCAGCCGGCATTCTCCAGCTTCGACATCATGCGCGGCAGCACCGTCTCGGACGACGTCGTCGCATAGACGATCAGCAGCTCCTCCCAGATGTAGCGGAGCAGCTTCAGGAGGCTGAATCCGACAAAGTGCGCGATCGGCCACAGCACACCGAACACGAAGATCAGGCAGGTCAGATAGAAGCCGATCAGCAGCTCGCCGAGCGACGTCAGCGAGCCGATGCCGAACTTGCCCACCGTGAACGCAATGGCGCCGAAGGCGCCGAGCGGCGCCGCCCACATGATCATGTCGACGACGCGAAAGACCATCTTGGCGGCGATCTCGATGACATCGACCAGCGGCTTTGCGGTTTCGCCGAGCCACGTCAGCGCAAAGCCGCAGGTCACGGCGAGGAACAGCACCTGCAGGATGTTGCCCTCGGCAAACGCACCGACGAATGTCGACGGAATGATGTTCATCGCGAATGCGACGAAGCCGACGGCTTCGGTTTGCTTCAGATAGGGATCGAGCAGGGCGGCGTTGACCTTGGAGAGGTCGACATTCATGCCTTCGCCCGGGCGCAGCACGTTGACCGCGACGAGGCCGATCACCAGCGCGACCGTGGTCAGCACCTCGAAATAGACCAGCGCCTTGACGGCGACGCGACCGACGCGCGCCATGTCGGCCATCTGCGTCACGCCGTGCACCACGGTGCAGAAGATGATCGGCGCGATCAGCATGCGGATCGCCTTGATGAAGGCGTCGCCGAGCGGCTGCATGGCGGCACCCTTGTCCGGCGCGATCCAGCCGAGCAGGATGCCGAGCCCCATGGCGATCAGCACCTGAATCCAGAGCTGCCGGTACCAGGGCTTGGCGCCCGATGTCGGCGCGGCTGTCGATGTTGCAGTGGTCATGTCGTTTCCGTGGAGTACCGGCCATCGCCAAGGAAAGCCGCAGGGTGAAGTCGCCCGGAATATTTAATTGCGCAGGACGCGCTTCGCCATGCGCCCGGCGCGCCTCGGCCTGTCTTTGATGAGATCGGAAAGTGGGGCAAGCTGCACAGCGACACGAAGCCGAATGATCGCTGGGTGAGGACGCATGGGACAGCTTGTCGACGGCCAATGGACGACCGAGAACGTCCTGGTGCAGCACGACAAAACCGGGCTGTACTTCAAGCGCGACTCCGTCTTCCGCGACCGGATCGGCGGCGAGGCCGGGGCCAGATTTCCGGCCGAGCCCGGCCGCTATCACCTCTATTGCGCGGTGGCCTGCCCGTGGGCGCATCGCGCCACGCTGATGCGGACGCTGAAAAAGCTCGAGCCGTTCGTGACGCTGACCAACACCTTCCAGGAGCCGGGCGGGCAGGGCTGGTCGTTCGGCGAGGCCGGCCACGTCGTGCCCGGCACCGACCGGCGCGTGCGCTGGCTCCATGAGCTTTACTCGATCGCCGATCCCGCCTGCACGACCCGCGTCACCGTGCCGACGCTGTGGGACGCCAAGACCCGCAGCATCGTCAACAACGAGTCCTCCGAGATCATCCGGATCTTCAACACGGCCTTCACAGGTCTTGCCGAGCCGACCCCCGACTACTATCCGGCACCGCTGCGCTCCGAGATCGACGCCACCAATGCGCTGGTGCTGAAGGGCGTCAACAACGCGGTCAACGGCTGCGGCTATTCGATCTCGCAGGAGGCCTATGACGGCTCGATCAAGCTGCTGTTCGACACGCTCGACGGCCTGGAGCAGAGGCTGTCGCAGCAGCGCTATCTCGTCGGCGACGCCGAGACCGAGGCGGACTGGCGGCTGTTCCCGAGTCTCGTTCGCTTCGATCCCTGCTACTACGTCGGCTACAAATGCAACCTGCGCCGGCTCGACGAGTATCCGAGCCTGTCGAACTATCTGCGCGAGCTCTACCAGACGCCGGGCATCGCCGCGGTCTGCGACATCGCCGGCATGAAGCGCGGCGTGTTCAGCAAGGCCGGCCCGGTCGGCTCGAACGGCATCGTTCCGATCGGGCCGAGCGTGGATTATTCGCGGCCGCATGATCGCGGCCGCCTGCCGCGGCGGCATTGAGATCATTGTTGGGAAGTCATTTTTGGTGTGACTGCCACCGCACACTCCGACGTCATTCCGGGGCGTGCCGAAAGGCGCGAACCCGGAATCCAGAGGCAAGCTCGGTATGTGCGTCTGGATTCCGGGTTCGCACGCTTTCGCGTGCGCCCCGGAATGACCCCGGTGCGAGTTTCGATTCCAAAGCAAGAACCGGAGTTTGGCCAGGCTGCCTCAAGTCTAGGTCTTCGCGCAGATCATCATCTCGATGGTCGTCGTAAGCACAAGCATGAGGAGTCACTGCAATGAGCAAGCAAGAAGACAACAAGGCCGTCGTGGGCCGCTGGTTCACCGAATTCTGGGGCAAGAAGGTCAATCTCGCGGTGATCGATGAGATCGCTGCGCCGGACATGCTGCTCAAATACTCGCTGCATGAACCGCGCCGCGGCCGCGACGACATCAGGGCGTTCATGACCGATTTCCGTGCCGCATTTCCCGATCTCAATTTCTGGGGCACTGCGGACTTGATCGCCGAGGGCGACTACGTCGTCGGCCAATGGGAGGGCGGCGGCACCCACACCGGGCCGGCCTTCAAGGATTTCCTGGTCGGCAGCCTGCCGGCCGCCACCGGCCGCAAGATGCACTTCACCGGCACCACGGTGCTGAAGGTGATCAACGGCAAGATCGTCGAGGAGATCGGCCTCGATGACGGCGTGACGGCGCTGACGCAGCTCGGGTTGCTCAAGGCCGCCTGATCGAAACAGCTTGGATCGTCGGATGAGGTCCGCGCGTTCTCGTGCGGGCCTCATTTTTTGTTTGCGGAAATCGGGTGGTTTCTCACGGAGCGAAAGCCGATTTGAAACAACGACCGGAGCGCAGCCGATTCAAATCGGCGCCATCATCGCTCCCGTGATGAAGAGGGCATGGAACATGACTGCAGCACTCGCCGACATCCCGAATTCGGCGTTTCCCGCAGTGGCAGCCGACTCCCGCTGGTCGCGCATTGTCGCGCGGGACAAAACGGCGGACGGACAGTTCTGGTATTCGGTCGCCACCACAGGCGTCTACTGCCGGCCGTCGTGTCCGTCGCGCGCCGCCAATCCGAAAAACGTCCAGCTTCACGACACGCTCGAAAGCGCCAGGGCAACCGGCTTCCGGCCCTGCAAACGGTGCAATCCCGACGGACCTTCAGTCGAGACCGGGAATGCGGCCCTGGTTGCCAAGGCGTGCCGGATCATCGGCGAGAGCGAGGAAGAGCCGTCGCTGGAGGAGCTGGCCGGCGCGGTCGGCCGCAGTCCGAGCTATTTCCATCGCCTGTTCAAGTCCGTCACCGGGCTGACGCCGAAGGACTATGCGGCCGCGCATCGCGCGAAGAAGGTCCGGACCGGGCTCGCCTCGGGCATCACGGTCACCGAGGCGATCTACCATGCGGGATTCAATTCCAGCGGCCGCTTCTATGAGAAGTCGACCGACATGCTCGGCATGACCCCGTCGCGGTATCGCTCGGGCGGCGCTAACGAGGAGATCAAGTTCGCGGTTGGGCAGACCTCGCTCGGCGCCATCCTGGTCGCGTCGAGCCGAAACGGCGTTGCCGCCATCCTGCTGGGCGACGACCCTGACGAGCTCGTCCGCAATCTGCAGGACCGCTTTCCGAAGGCGCACCTGATCGGCGCCGATCGCGACTATGAGGCGCTGGTCGCCCGTGTCGTCGGCTTGATCGAGACGCCGAGCATGAGCCTGGACCTTCCTCTCGACGTGCGCGGCACCGCGTTTCAACGTCGCGTGTGGCGGGCGCTGCAGGAGATTCCCACCGGCGAGACGGTCTGCTATGCCGAGATCGCGCGCCGTATCGGCTTCCCGAAGGCGGCACGCGCGGTCGCGACCGCCTGCGCCGCGAACAGTCATGCCCTCGCCATTCCGTGCCACCGCGTGATCCGCAATGATGGTTCACTCTCGCAATATGCCTGGGGCGTCGAACGCAAGCGCGCTCTGCTCGATCGGGAAAACCCGCCAACGCCACCTTGAGTCCGCTCACCATGAACGATCTGTTTGACGCCATCGCGCCCTTGGCCCCATCGAAAGAGATCATGGCGGAGGGTGCCGTGCTGCTGCGCGGCACGGCGCTTCCGTTTGAAAAACAGTTGCTGGCTGCGCTGCGCGACATCACCGCGGCATCGCCGTTCCGGCATATGGTCACGCCGGGCGGCTACACCATGTCGGTCGCCATGACCAATTGCGGCGCGGCCGGATGGGTGACCGACCGCTCTGGATACCGCTACGACCGGATCGATCCCGAGACCGGCAAGCCTTGGCCGCCGATGTCGGCTTGTTTCCTCGAATTGGCGGTTGCTGCGGCGACCGACGCCGGTTATCCGCAATTCCGTCCCGACGCCTGCCTGATCAACCGCTACCAGCCCGGTGCACGCCTGTCGCTTCACCAGGACAAGAACGAGCGCAACTTCGCCCATCCGATCGTGTCGGTGTCGCTGGGCTTGCCGGCGACGTTTCAGTTCGGCGGGCTGAAGCGCAACGATCCGGTGAAGAAGTTCGCGCTCAGGCACGGCGACGTCGCGGTCTGGGGCGGTCCGTCGCGGCTTTATTTCCACGGCGTCGCAGAGTTGAAGGACGGCCATCACGAGACTTTCGGGGCCGTGCGCATCAACCTGACCTTCCGCGGCGCGCTTTAGGCCGCGCTGCGCGAGCCGCTGTCGCGGCTCGCGCCTCTTTTCAATCGCAGTCCGCTGCTCAATCGCAGTCCGGCCGCGAATGCCGTGAGCCGTCGAGATCCTCCGTGAGGCAGCGCCCGGCATCCGCGTCACGCTCGAGCCTGAACAGGACGCGGGCCACGACCGCGGTGTCCGCGAAGTCGGAGAACACGCCGTCGATACCGAGCCGGTAGAACTGCAGATATTCGTTCACCGGGTTGCCTTGGTAGTCCGAGACCAGGCGCTTCTGCTCGTTGCGGAAGGTCCACGTGTGCACCAGCAGGCCGACATTGTGCGCGCGCTGGATCAGGTTGCCTGCCGGCAGGAGCTTGCGGGTCGCCTCGCCCGGACCGGGGAGGCCGGCTTCCTTCGAGCTGACGATGTAGCGCTTCCACGGGCCAATACCGTCGGCGTAGGTTCTGATCTCCCGCAGGCCTGCGTCGGTGACGAAGAAGCCGAAGGTGCGCGCGAGCAGCCTCGGATCGCCCGAGGCGGTCCAGTCGTAGGGCCGGTCGAACGGTGCGGTGAAATCGAGGCTGCCGTCGGGATTCACGTCGTTCGCGTCGACCAGCTGGATCAGGCGGACCGGCGTCAGCCGGCGCAGCTCCTTCAGGTTGCCCTGCTCGAACGACTGGATGAAGACTGGCGCGTCGCGGCGGTTCCAGCCGGCTTCAGTCAGCGCCTGCACCAGCCGATGCTCGAGCGGCAGGCCGAGCGCCTTGTGATAGGTCGGGTGCTTGGTCTCCGGATAGATGCCGATGGTACGGCCTTTCTCTTTGCTCTTTCGTTTGACGAGCGCGATGATCTCCTCGAGCGTGGGCACCTCGAACTTGCCGTTGAATTGCTGCGGCCGGTCCGCGAAGTCCTGCACGCGGCGCAGCCGCTTGATCTCGGCCAGCGTGAAGTCGGAGGCGAAGAATCCGGTCTCCGTCGCGCCGTCGACGATGGCGGTGCGCCGGCGCGACGAGAACTCCGACCGGCTCGCCACGTCGGTTGTTGCGATGAGGTTGGGCTCGTGGCTGGCGATGAGGTGGCCGTCCCTCGTCGACACCAGGTCCGGCTCGATGAAGTCGGCGCCCATCTCGATGGCGAGGGCGTAGCCCTCCAGCGTGTGCGCCGGCAAATAGCCGTGTGCACCGCGGTGACCGATGACCAGCGGCTTGCGGAAGTCGCTGTTGTTGTTGTCGTGGGCGCCCGAGACCATCGGACAAAGAGTCAGGATTGCAACGGCGAGCGCAAGCCCGCGCGCACGAAACCACGTGTTCATTTGTCGCCCCATAGTGATTGACTGCGTGGCGACGCTACGCACGGTGAGTGACGCTCGGATGACCGACAGCGTTGGCCGCGGGCGTATAAGGGTACCGCTTCGAATGCTCGATGATGTCTCGGTTGCGCATGCAGATGTAGCGATCGAGTCCGGCTTGCGTGCGTAACGTCCGCTCGACCACGGGTGCAAGCCGATCGTCGTCGATTGTTCGAGGCCGGCGAGGACGAGTCGAAAACTTTCCGATTTGAAAACAAGGAACGGAGTTCGGACGAGCAAGGCCCCGGCTATTTCGATCATGGGGACAGATGAAGGAGTTGAGCCATGAACCTCATGATCTCCGAAACCCGCTCGCCGCTTCTGCACGAGGCAACGCGCACCGGAGCTGCCACGGAAGCCATTTCCTATGCGACGAGCCAATGCGCCTTGGGCCTTGTGCTGGTTGCCCGCAGCGCCTCCGGCGTCTGCGCCATTCTGATCGGCAACAGCCACGACGAACTGGAGGCTGATCTCGCGGCTCGTTTCCCCAAAGCCGCGCTCGTTGCGGACGAAGCAACCGTCCGCGACGAGCTGGCGAAAGTGATCCGCTTCGCGGACAAGCCCGCCGAAGGACTTCATCTCGAGCTCGATCTGCGCGGCACGCCGTTCCGGCGCCGCGTCTGGGAGAAGCTTCGCGCGATCCCTGTCGGACGCACGGTGACCTATAGCGAGCTGGCGCGCTGGGTCGGACCTTTGACCTCGGCCCGCGCGGTCGCCGGCGCCTGCGCCGCCAATCCGATCGCGCTGGCCGTTCCCTGCCATCGCGTCGTCCGCATCGATGGCGGTCTGGCGGACTACCGCTGGGGCGTCGAGCGCAAGCGCGAATTGATCAGGAAGGAGGCGACGACATGAGCGCCGTGTCCGGCTGAACAATTTGTAACCTGACGCCATTGAACGTGATCTCCCGGCCCCGAAACAAACAATCGGAAAGCAGAGGAGAAACCCATGAAACGCCTGCTCATAGCCGGTGCGATCATTCTTGCCGCCTCGTTGAGTGCTCAAGCCGCCAAGCATCACAAGCGGCCCGCAGACGACGCGACGGTCTGGAACAAGGACTCAAAAGACCCGAACGTCGGGTGGCACACTGAGAACGGGATGCGGGTGTGCAGTCACGACTGCGACAATCCGGAAATCCCAGGCTCCGGCGCCCGTTGCAAGAACGTGACCTTCATGGGTATGCGCATGCGCGAATGCGTGACCGGCAGTTGGTGAGCGTTGGCCGGGCGAAGACAACGTGCGACTCTTCTAGTCCAGCTTCATCCCGGCTGATTTGATGATGGGCGTCCAGCGAGTGATCTCGTCGGCCAGGAGCTTGCGCATATCGTCCGGGTTGGATTCGAGATTGGTCTCGAATCCGGATTCGATGAAAAGCTTTTGCAGCTCGCTTTGCGCAACGGCATCGCGGGCCGCCTGCGCCAGGCGATCGATGATCGGTTGAGGTGTTCCCTTCGAAGCGAACAGGCCGGCGAAAACCAAGGATACGATTCCAGGGAAGCCCGCTTCCACGACCGTCGGAATTTCCGGCGCGCTGACCACGCGCTTGTTCGTCGTCACGGCAATGACGCGAAGCTTTCCCGACCTGTGAAACTGCAGAACGCTGCCGGTCACGTTGACCAGCGCAAGCGGGACCTGGCCGCTGACGACGTCCGTCAGCGCCGGGCCGGCGCCGCGATAGGGCACATGGACGACATCCGGCAGGCCGGCCTGCAGCTTGAACAACTCGCCGGTGAGATGATTCCACGAACCTGCGCCTGACGTTGCATAAGACAACCGGCCGGGATTGGCCTTGGCGTAGGCGACAAGGTCGCTGAGGCTCTGCACCGGCAGCGAAGGCGTGGCCGCGAAGCAGGTGCCGACGCTGGCCAGATGATAGATCGGATCGAGATCGCGCACCGGATCGTAAGGTTTGGAGGACGCAGCAACGGGCGCCACCACCAAGGCGCCGGAGCCGCCGAGGAGAATAGTGTAGCCGTCGGGCCGTGACCGAGCCACCGCCGCTGCGCCCAATGAGCCGCCGGCGCCGCCGACGTTTTCGATGATGATGGTGCCAAGCAGCGGCTTCAGCCGTTCGGCGAACGGCCGGCCGAGCGCGTCGTAGACGCCGCCCGGTGGAAACGGAATGACGAGCCGGATGGGCCGCTCGGGATAGCCGGGCTGAGCGCGCAGCGCGTGCGAAGAAACCGCACATGCGCTTGCGGCTGCTGCGCCGAGTTTGATGAATTCCCGCCGCTTCATGTTCGGCCCCGAACGTGGCCCGGCATCTTAACGGCTGAAACGATCGGTCGGGTAGGGGATGATGCGTGGCCGGGCGGGATCGTCGCCCGCGGTCGAAGGCCGGTCCGCACGGCGAGGGCGGTATGGGATCGGTTTTGCCGGAGCTCTGTCCCCACTCCATCAACACTCAAAACGGCAACAATCTTGTCTTCTCTTCCCGACCCTGTATTCCGGGCATGCCTTGCTCAGTAGAGGGCGCTTCATGAGGCGGTCATGCTGCGGAGCAGGGTGTGGCGCCCGGGTTCTGTGTTTACGCAAGTCAGAACCAGGGTCGTCTCGGACCACCGCCCGCGCCGTCGCAAGACGGGGCTGCCTTCAGTGGCTGGACGCGGACGGGCTGAAGGGCGGCGCAAGCCGCCTGGATCAGGCGAGGTCAGCTCGCTGGCCCGCGCCCGGAAGAGCGGTCCTGAGACGAGAGACGCCACTGTGGAGCGCCGGAGGGCGCGCCTGCCGCTAACACGGCAGGTGGGCACCTCCAAAGGTGCCAACGTTACGGTGCGCCTGAACCGGCGCTCCGCTCCCTCTTTGGAGGGGGGAAGGAAATGAAGGCGGCGCCCCGCGCCTTGCTACTTCCGGGGCCGATGAATCACGCCTGCATCCATGATGCAGACGTGATGCGCGAAAGCGCGGGCTGTTTGACATGTGAATCTGAGACTACCGGCGTTGGCCGTATCCACCGGCGTCATTCCGGGGCGCGCCGAAAGGCGCGAACCCGGAATCCATAACCCCGAGTCGTGGTTATGGATTCCGGATCGCCGCTTGCGCGGCGTCCGGAATGACGGAGCAAGTGGCTACTGCCCCTTCAGCCAGCGCGCCAGCATCTCGCCATGCGTGTCGATGTAGCGCCGGAACCAGACCGTATAAGCCTCGGGCCGCGCGCGCATGTCGGCGATCATGTCGGCGTAACGCACCCACTTGAACTCGCTGACCTCGGCCGGATCGGGCTTGATCGCGCCGTCGTGGCGGCCGCCATACACATGCACGATCTCGTTCTCGATCAGGCCGCCCGGCACCGGATCGTTGTAGTGGTAGACGAACAGCGGCTCGAGCGTGCAGGAAAATCCCATCTCCTGCGAGAGCCGCCGCAGCGCCGCGTTGTCGGTGTTTTCGTCGGGCAGCGGATGGCTGCAGCAGGCGTTGGTCCAGAGCCCGCCGGAGTGATACTTCGCCGGATTGCGCTGCTGGAGCAGAAACTCGCCGTTGGCGTTGCGCACCAGCACCGAGATGGCGCGGTGCCTCAAGCCACGTTTGTGCGCGTCGAGCTTGTCCGCGGTGCCGATCGCAACATCGTCGGCATCGACCAGGATCACCGGATCGGTGTCGGCCATTACTCCGGCTTGCCTCCGCCGAACTTGTCCTTGATCGCCGTCCAGGCCACCTGGCCCGCGAGCGACGCAGCCGAAATCGGCTTCGCCGCTGTGGCCTCGGCCGGATTGGCGAGCTGCTTCTTCAGGTTGTTGGCGAATTGATTCATGATCGCCGAAGCCGTCGCCTGGATCATGCCGACGCCGCGGCCGTATTGCGCGACCGCGCCGGACAGCGTCAGGTCGGTGTGCACCAGCACTTTGGAGCCCGTGGCCGAAGGCTCGAGCCGGAAGGTCGACTTGGCCTGCGCCGAACCGCGGCCCTTGGCGTCGTTGCCTTGCGCACGCACGCGGGCGCTGTGGTTGGTGTTGTCGATCTCTTCGAAAATGATCGTTCCGGCAAAGGTCAGCGCCACCGGGCCGAGACGGACGCCGATATTGCCCTTGTAGGTCTTGTCGTCGACGACTTCGGTCAATTGCGCGCCGGGCATGCAGGGTGCGATGCCCTGGACGTTCATCAGCACCGGCCAGGCCTGCTCGGGCGGCAGCGGCACTTCGAAGGCGTTGTCGAATTCCATGACGGGACTTCCAACTCGTTACAATTACTCGTCTTACGATTATTCAGCGGCAGCCTGCGACACGCCGCCATGGGCTTTCGACCAGCCGGCCGGATCGTGCAGGAATTTCTCGATTTCCTGCAGCTTGATCGGATCGAACTGGCCGCAGCTCTTGGCGAAGTCGAGCACGTCCCACCAGGTGCAGAGGTGGTGCAGCTTGATGCCGAGGTCGGACAGGATCTTCTGGCCCTCGGGATAGATGCCGTAGAAGAAGATCACGAAGATATGGTCGACGGTGGCGCCGGCGGCGCGCAGCGCGTTGCAGAAGTTGACCTTGCTGCGGCCGTCGGTGGTGAGGTCCTCGACCAGCAGCACGCGCTGGCCGGGTTCGAGATGCCCCTCGATCTGGGCGTTGCGGCCGAAGCCCTTCGGCTTCTTGCGCACATACTGCATCGGCAGCATCAGCCGGTCGGACATCCAGGCCGCGAACGGGATGCCGGCGGTCTCGCCGCCGACAACCGTGTCGAACTGCTCGAAGCCGACGTCGCGAAACACGGTCGCGGCGCCGAAGTCGATCAGCGTCTGCCGCACCCGCGGAAACGAGATCAGGCGGCGGCAATCGATATAGACCGGGCTGGCCCAGCCCGAGGTGAAAATGAACGGCTTGTCCTCCATGAAGCGGACAGCCTCCACTTCAAGAAGCATCTTGGCCGTGAGTTCGGCCATCACCTTGCGGTCGGTAAATCCCAGGCCCTGCGTCATGGTGCTCTTGGTCGCCTTTTTTGTGCGGAACCCGCTTTCTCTAGCGGTTTCCACTAGGCGCGTCAGGGGGCGGCGTCAAATACGCCATTCGTCGCCGCGCTTTCTCCCCTGGAAAGTGCTGACGAACAGGTCGTCCGGGGTCCAGCGCTTCTTGGTCAGGCCCTGCTCATGGGAATAGCCGGCGATGGTGTCCATGGTGTGCCGGTTCTTGTCGCTGAGACCGTATTCCCAAGGATCGCGGCCGAGCACCTCCTGCTGCTCGTTCCAGGCTTCCAGGTACCAGGCCAGCGGCACGATGCGCGGGTTTTCCATGCGGCGCATGGCGATCGCCTTGGACTTCTCGAAGGCGTGGAACAGGTTGACCGGAATCCACGGATGGCGGTCGACGATCTCCTGGCGGATGCCCATCACGTGCATGATCGGGAAGATCTGCGTCTTCTTGTAGAAGCGCATCTCCTCGGCCTTGTAGTCGGGCCACAGCCGCGCGACGCGCGGGTCGCCGGCTTCCATCGGCTTGATGATGTCCGAGTGAATGAGCGCGTCGACCTCGCCCTCGGCCAGCATGTCCTCGACCGACTTGTTGTGCGGCAGGCGGGTGATCTTCAGCCCCGGCGGCGGCGTGAAGTCGACGTCCTCGTCGAGCTCGGCGACCCATTCGACCGACTTATGCGGCACGCCGTATTCGTGCTCCAGGATGCCGCGCATCCAGTGGATCGCGGTGACGAGGAACGACTTGATGCCGATCTTCTTGCCGACCAGGTCCGACGGCTTCTTGATGCCCTTGTTGGTGTTGATGAACACGAAGCCGTGGCGGAAGCGGCGATGCAGGAACACCGGGATCGCCGTGATGGCGAGCCCTGCGTCGCGGGCCACGATGTAGGACGAGCACGAGGTCTCGGCGACGTCGAAATGGCCCTCGCGCAGGAAGCGCCAATGGCGCGTTGTCGAGTCCATGTCGGTCAGGATGGTGAGGTCGATGCCGTCGGGAGACACGGTCCCGTCGAGCAGCGAACGCACGATCTCGTAGTTGCCGCAGGCCAGAGTGAGAGGGATGTTTTTCTTCACGTTTGTCGCTTCCTTGCGCGCTCGTATCGGGATGGGCGCGCAGTGAAGCGGTCTTCGGCTGTAAAATCCAGCCTCAGGCTAAATGGCTGCTATGCCTTGGGGATTGGCGGTCCGCAGGCGGGAACGGAGCTGGGCCGCAGCTTACGCCGCGACCTGCCGGAGGAAGGTTTCGACCTCGGCGCGCAGGTTCGCCACCGCGGTTTCCACCGAGCGGGACGCCGACAGCACGGTCTCGGCCGAGCTCCTGGTTGCGGTTGCGGCGCCGGCCACATCGTCGAGCGCTGCGACGACTGTGTGGGTGCCGGCCGCGGCGCCTTCGACGTTCTGCGAGATTTCGCCGGTCGCCGAGTTCTGCTCCTCGACGGAGGCGGCCACGGCGGACGTGTAGGCGTTGATCTCCTTCATCCGGTTGCCGATGTTGCGGATCGCTTCGACGGCTCCCGTGGTCGAACCTTGCACCGCAAGGATCTGCGCCGCGATTTCTTCGGTGGCCTTCGCGGTCTGCACCGCGAGCGACTTCACCTCGGAGGCGACCACCGCAAAACCGCGGCCGGCTTCGCCGGCGCGGGCGGCCTCGATGGTGGCGTTGAGCGCCAGCAGGTTGGTCTGGGCCGCGATGCTGCTGATGAGTTTCACCACGTCGCCGATCTTCTGCGCGGCGTCGGCGAGGCCCGCGATCTGGGCGTTGGTGGTCTCGGCCTCCTCGACCGCGGCGCGCACCACATTGGTGGTGCGGACCAGCTGCTCGCTGATCTCGCCGATCGAGGCCGACAACTCGGCTGCGGCGGTGGCGGCGACCGCGACGTTGGTCGAGGCTTCGTTGGAGGAGCGCACCGCGCTCTCGGCGCGCTGCGAGGTCTGTTCCGAGGCTCTCAGCAGTCCGCCCGCGGTGGTCTGCATGGCGCCGGCGCTGTCGGCCACGGTCTTGAGCACGCTCTCGACCCGGGTGCGGAAGCCCGCGATGGCCTCCTCGATCACGCTGCGGCGGCCTTCGACGGCGAGCATCGCGGTGCGGGCGAGCTCGGCCTGGCGGCGCTCGGTGACGTCCTCGTGGGTCGCGACCCAGCCGCCGTCCGGCATCGGCCGGTTGGCGAGCGCGATGAAGCGGCCCTCGTGCTCGCGGACGCCCGAGGCGGTCTTGCCCTTGGCGATGGTGGCGAGAACGTCGGCGATGTACTGGTCGGGGTCGCCGGTGAAATTTCCCATCCGGATGCGATGCAGCAGCAGCTCGCGCAGCGACACGCCGGGCCGCGTCACCTCGGGCGTGAGGTTGTACATCTGCACGTAGCGCTCGTTGCAGAGAATAAGGTGGCCGCTCGGCGACCACATGCACAGGCCGGCCGGCATGTTGTTGAGCGCGGTCTGCAACTGGCCGTTCCTGCGGCGCAGCTCCGCCCAACGCCACAGCGCGACGACGGTGAGGATCCCCAGCGCGGCGGCAGCGAACCAACTATACGAACTTGCCAGCGCCAGAGTTGCGTCAGCCATGGCTTCCCAATTCGATGATGGAAGACCTACACCATGCCTGCGCAAAGTTGCGCCAGCATTAACGTCGGCTCCGCTACGCAATCCTTAATGCATCGTTTATGATCGGGCACCCGCGCGACAGACGCGGGATCGGTCGGGAGGATGCCATGCCGGGCTGGGCCAAGGCCGCGACGGCGCTCGCAATTTTTGTTTCTGCATGTGTCTCGCAGGCCGTGGCGGAGGACTATCCGAGCCGGCCGGTGCGGATGGTGGTCGGCTTCGGCCCGGGCGCGGTCGCCGACGTCATCGCCCGGGCAATGGCCGCGCGTATGAGCGATAAGCTCGGCCAGCAGATCGTGATCGAGAACCGGCCCGGCGCGGGCTCGAGCCTGGGCGCCGAATACGTCGCCCGCGCGCCGAAGGACGGCTACACGCTCCTGATGTGCACGGTGGCGCAGACCATCAACCCGGCGCTGAACAATCTGAGCTTCGACTTCGGCCGCGACCTCGCGCCGATCATGCTGGTCGCCAATGCGCCGCAGATCCTCGTGGCGCACCCGTCGCTGCCGGCCAATTCGGTGAAGGAGCTGATCGCGCTCGCCAAGGCCGACCCGAACGGCCTGCAATATGCCTCGTCCGGCGCCGGCACCATGAGCCATCTTTCGGGCGTGCTGCTGGCGAGCAGCGCTGGCATCAGGCTGACGCAAATTCCCTATCCGGGCAGCGCGCAGAGCATGACCGACGTGCTGGCCGGCCGGGTGCCGCTGATGTTCGGCCCGGCCGCGACGGTGTGGACCAACGTGCAGGGCGGCAAGCTCAAGGCGCTGGCCGTCACGCAGCCGACGCGGGCCGCGATCGCGCCGGACGTGCCGACCATGATCGAGGCCGGCGTCGAAGGCTATTCGGCCGGCATCTGGATGGGAATGCTGGCGCCGACCGGCACGCCGCGCGAGATCGTCGACAAGCTCTCGCGCGCCGCCAACGACGCGGTGAAGTCGCCCGAGGTGCTGGCGCTGCTCGCAGCCCAGGGCGTCGATCCGCTGGGCGGCTCGCCGGACGAGTTCGCGCGCTTCATCGACATCGAGCTGAAGAAATGGGCCGGCGTCGTGAAAGAAGCCGGCATCAGACAATAAGCAAAGGGGGGAGGGCGACATGCGGATCATCAGGCTTCTGTGCGTCATGGCGATGGCCGTCGTGGCCGGATTGCCGGCGGCGCGCGCGCAGGGCGACTATCCGAACAAGCCGGTGCGGCTGATCGTGGGCTTCATTCCCGGCTCGTCGGCCGATATCACGGCCCGCGTGCTGGGAAGCCGGATGTCGCAGCTCCTCGGCCAGCAGATCGTGGTCGAGAACAAGCCCGGTGCGGGCTCGAGCCTTGCGGCCGAATATGTCGCGCGCTCGCCGAAGGACGGCTACACGCTGTTCGTCGCCTCGTCGGCCAACATCACCAATGCGGCGATCAATCCGAAGCTTTCCTTCGATATCGTGAAGGACTTCGCCCCGATTGCGCTGGTCAACACCACGGCCGTGATCCTGGTGACGCATCCGTCGGTCGGCGTGGCGAGCCTCAAGGAACTGATCGCGCTGGCCAAGTCCAAGCCCGGCGAGATCAACTATGCGTCGACCGGCGTCGGCACCGCGCCGCATCTGTCGGGCGAACTCCTCAACATGCGCGCCGGCCTGAAGCTCGTGCACGTGCCCTATCAAGGAAGCCCGCAGGCCGCGACGGACCTCTTGGCCGGCCGCGTGCAGATCATGTTCTCGCCGGCGTCCGCGGTGGTCGCGCAGGTCGAGAGCGGTCAGCTCAAGGTGCTGGCGTCGTCGACCGCGCAACGCGCCGGGATTCTGCCGAACGTGCCGACCATGGCGGAAGCCGGCATGCCGGATTTCGTCACCTCGATCTGGTTCGGGTTGATGGCGCCGGCCGGCACGCCGCGCGAGATCGTCGACAAGCTCGCGCGCGCCGCCATCGAAGCCGCGAAATCGCCGGAGGTGATCGCGGCATGGCGGCCGCAGGGCATCGATCCGACGATCGCGGGTCCGGACGAGTTTGCAAAGCACGTCGCCACGGAGATGACGCGCTGGAGCGAGGTCGCAAGCGCCGCGGGGCTGAAGAAGTAGGACGAGCCGCGCGTCCGCTCACTCGACCTTGGATGTTCCCGGCACGGGCCTGGATGCTCGTCTCAGGGTAGTCTTGTACGCTTGCTCAACTTTTTGAAAGCGGTCCTTTAGCTCCGATTAAGAATTCGTCGGCGGATTCGATGAAGAACGCCATCGGCACGTTCGACAAGTGTTTCTCTGAACTCGACATCAAGAGCAGGCGATTGATGGTATTGTCCTGGATGCCTCCGGGCGGGAAGACGCATGAAATGCGAGCTTCCTCTATGGGGACGCCTGACTTTTTGAATTCACCTTGGGCTGCCGCATGCACTTTGGCGAACCGGCCAACCAGCTGCGCTTCGCGGTTGGGCTTCGCCCCGCGCTCTTCAAGATTGGAAAGATATTTGAAGATATCCCGGAGCAAATCTGGGTAACCGGCACTGGTCTTGTTCGAGGCAGCGGCGACAACGTCGGTCACGTTCTGCGGAAACGCAAAGGTTGATCGCTCTATGTCGCGCACGAGCGGGGCGAGGCCCGAGGTCGCCGCCTTGTAGCGCCGTCGGATGGCGCCTTGAACTTCCGTCCAGCGGATCGGGCTATCCGTGACGATGCTGGCCCCGGTCGCTTGGGCCAAGTACATGGTCATCTCAAAATTCGGGAGGAGCTTAAACGCGTTCATCTGTCCGCCGTCCTTGCCGCCTTCGAGAGAGCCTTCTTGAAGAACGCCCAGAAGGTCACGTTCCCTCATCCGCATGCCGGCGCGCATGGTCTCCTCGATCTGCTTCTCATCCAAGTCTGGCCTGAGCTTGCGGAGTTGCCTGCGCATCGCGTCCGGCGGCATCAACATGATGCTGCGCCGATTGTCCTCTTCCATCTGTTTTTTCAGGCGAACATCACTATTCGGATCAATTCGCCTGCTGGCAGCCCGCTCCTGGGCCATGTTCATCATCTGCTTGCGAAGATGGAAATCGAAGTCGCAGGGGTCCGGTATGAGATTAACTAGGCCGAGATCGACGAGCGGCATGACATTCATGAAGAACACGATAGTCTTCAAGAACTCCTGCCGATGGGATTTCGGATTTCCAGTCGGGCTCATCTCCCTTTTCATGACGCCGGAGTGGACGAACGGATGCGCCACGATTAACTCGCCGAAGTACAGCGGCGCCGCCAGCGCAAAGTCGACAATCGACGATGGGTGGATGGACCCCGTGTACACTGCGCGAGCCTGTCCGTCGGGCTTGGGCAACAGCGCGAGCAAGTCGGTCTCAAGCGGCCATAGAGCTTCATAGAGATTGTAAATCTTGCTGATCTTGTCGTCGGTCAGCTCGCGGCGAATTTGCACCCAGTCCTTTCCGGAATCGAACTCCAGGACCTTCTCGATGCCGTTTTGCAGCATCAGATTTCGCTCGCGGATGCTCTTCTCGTTCCAGGCTGGCCGCAACGCTTCTGGCTTGGACTGGCAACAATCCTTGAACGATTTTCCCCGCCCGCATCCGCAGTAGTCGCCTGGTCGCAGCGGCTTGTCAGGCGGCTTCTTGATCAGGAATTCCCTCGGCTTCTCGGTCCTGCCGTGCTCGTCCTGATAGTGGACATCGCCACTCTCGTACTTCACTAATATTTCGCCACCGAAGTCGAGCAGGCCAAATTCCGGCGGCATCAGCGTTTTCCGGAGCTCGCTCCACGGCTGCGTCACGGTTCTTTCCGGGTACAGCCACTCCTTGCGGCCGCCGCCGATGTAGCGGCGCGCCCGCTTCTTGATGATGAAATTTATTTGCGCGACTTCATGCGCGGTGAGCTTTCTCTCGCGTATGAACGAATCGATCTTGGTTATGGACTGCCGGTAGTTGCGCGCGAAGGTCCTCTTCTCCAGCGGGCCAATGCTCGGGTCCTTTGCGTATTCCAGATTCGTGAGAATTAAGCAGTGGTCGCGGTCCATGGGGTATATCGTCTGCGACCCCCGCAACGCTATTCCGGGATCAAGCGGGTACGTGCATGCCGCGTCCGTGGGAGGGACAGCGTAGTTGTAGATCGTCACAGGATGGTCGCTGGTGATGAACTTTACGTCAGAGTCTCCGGCGGAGACGATCTCGCGAACACCGCCAACCCAGATCGTGCAATGCAGCATGCGGATGCCCTGCATCTCCAGCATCAGCTCGTTCTGCGTGAGGGCCGGGTACTGGGCCTTCAGCCAGTCCAAGCCCTTCGGTGTGCGGATTTTCTGAATGTCGAGGAATTCAAAGAAGGTTTGGAAATGCTGGTGCCATTCATTCACGTCCGTGCCTATGAACGCACGGACGGCTTGTGAGCCCCTGCCGTCGACATTGCCGAACAGGCGGCGCTCGATCTCGTCGTTGACGGACGTTCCGAAGAAGGTTGAGTACAAGTCCTGCTGGCAGAATGCCCGAGAAGTTGGGGTACTATTCCACGCGCTGTTTTGAGTGATCACGCGGCCATCTGGGAGGACCGTCTGGTCAGGCGTCATGTCGACATAGGCAATGGACTTCCGGCCGGGCTCGAAGAAGCCCTCTTGATACCATTGCGGGACGTAGTGGTTGTTTCTCGTGACCGACATCGGAGCGGTTTATTCGACAGCTCGAAACCCCAACGCACTAGTATTTGGTCTGGGGGCAAGTCCTGCCCCGAGTTACAGGAGATGACGCGCTGGAGCGAGGTCGCCTCAGCGGCAGGGCTGAAGAAATAAGCGTCACTCGACCTTGATGTTGGCGGCGCGGGCGATCTGGGTGTTGGTCTCGATCTCCTGGCGCACCAGCGCATCGAACTGCGCAGAGCTGATCCGGAACGGATCGGCGCCGAGGTTCGCAAGCTTCTCGCGGACGGTGGGCGTGCCGAGCGCCTTGGCGATCTCGGCGTAAAGCTTCTGCTTGATCGCGTCGGGGGTCTTCACCGGCAGGAAGATGCCGGCCCAGAAATTGTACTCGGACTTGGGATAGCCGGCTTCGGCGACCGTCGGCACGTCAGGCAGCGCGGAGGCGCGCTGCGAGTTGCTGACCGCGAGCGCCTGCAACTGCCCGTCTCTCATCAAAGGCAGCGCGTTGACCAGCGGCGAGAAATAGAAGTCCGAGCGCCCGGCGATCACCTCGGTCATCGCCTCGGGCGCGCCCTTGAACGGCAGATGCACCGCCTGGAAGCCGCCGGCGAGGCGGAACAGCTCGCCGTTGAGATGCGAGGAGTTGCCGGCGCCGGCCGACGAGTAATTCGCCTTGCCGGGATTGGCCTTGGCCCATTCGACGAAGTCGCTGAGCTGCTTGTAGCCCTTCTTCGGATTGAACACGATCACGACCGGCATGTTGCCGAGCGGCACGACCGCGGCGAGGTCGTTGGCGGTGTCGAGCGGCATATTGGCACGCACCGCGGGGCTCACGGTGTGCGACGACGAATTGGCGAGGATCGTGTAGCCGTCCGGGTCGGCCTTGGCGACCGCGCTCATGCCGATCGAGTTGCCGGCGCCGGGACGGTTCTCGATGAAGATCGGCTGGCCGACCTGTTGCGACACCTGGTCGAACACGATGCGCGCCATCACGTCGGTGGCGCTTCCGGCGGTGAGCGGGACGATGACCTTGATCGGCTTGGTGGGCCAAGGAGACGAAGGGGGCGAAGTATTGCCCGCGCTTTGCGCGGCGACCGCACTCGACAGCCCGAACAGGATTCCGAATGCCAGCAGCAGCCGACGCATGTTTCGCCCCTGAACCGTTTTTGATCGTTGGGTTCAGTCTAGGGGCAGAGAAGCGCCCGCCGCAACGGCGGCGGGCGCGAAAACGACGGGGCAGTGGCCCAACGATGAAGCTAGGCCATCTTGTTGGTCAGCGTGCCGATATTCTCGATCCAGACCTTGGTGGTGTCGCCGGCCTTGAGGAACTCGCGGCGCGCCGCGCCGACGCCGGCCGGCGTTCCGGTCAGGATGATGTCGCCCGGATAGAGCGTGATCCGCGACGACAGGTGCGACAGCTGCTCGGCGAGATTGAAGATCATGTCGCTGGTGTTGGAATCCTGCTTGATGACGTCATTGACCCAGAGCTTGATGCCGAGCTTCTGCGGGTCCTTGATGTCGCTCGCCGGGATGATCCACGGCCCGATCGGGCAGGCGTCGTCGAAGCACTTCTGGCCGACCCAGTCCCACTTGAACGGCGTCGCGTCCGGCAGCTGGTCGCGGCGGCCGAGATCGCGCGCCGACAGCTCGTTGGCGATGGTGTAGCCCATGACGTAGCTCAGCGCCTTGTCGAGCGGCACGTCCTTGGCCTTCTTGCCGATCACGGCGCCGAGCTCGGCCTCCCAGTCGATCGCCTTCGAGGCCTTTGGCAGCTTCACGGTGGCCTTGTCGCCGGTGACGGTGCGCGACGCCTTGATGAAGTGCCAGGGATTGAGGCCGACGTCGTGCGGATCGGGCGCGGGCGGGATGCCCTGCAGCTTCGCCATCTCCATCATGTGGTCGGTGTAGTTCGCGCCGGCGCAGTAGATCGCCGACGGATACAGCACCGGCGCCAGCAGCTTGGCCTTGGCGACCGGCGTGCTCTTGAGCTTGCTCTTGCCGGCCGCGTCCGCGGCCTTCTTCAGCGTGCCCTTCGCCGACGACCAGTCGTTGATGATGTCGAGCATGCTGGCATAGGCCGCCTTGCGCGTCAGCGCCGCGGCATCGAACAGCTTCTCGTCCACCACGATGCCCGCGCGGGGGCCTTTGGGCGATTGATAGGTGACCAGCTTGTAGCTCGACATGGGGGTTCAGCTCCTTGGCGCGGCCCGTTCAAGGCGGACCCGGCGCGTTCCTCAGCCCGGAATTAATGCACGAAGAGCGCGGGCTGAGGCAAGCGCGCGCTGTCCCGCAATGCGGGCTATTTCGGGTGGATGACGCGCACCGGCTTGCCGTCGAGGAAGCCGCGGATGTTCTCGCAGATGTCCGGATAGTAACGCTCGTAGTTCTGCTGGCTGACGTAGCCGAGATGCGGGGTCAGCACCACGTTGTCGAGCTTGCGGAACGGGTGGTCGGTCGGCAACGGCTCGATGTCGAACACGTCGAGGCCCGCACCGCCGATCTGCTTGCTGGTCAGCGCCGCGATCAGCGCCTTCTCATCAACAATGGGCCCGCGCGAGGTGTTGATCAGGTAGGCGGTCTTCTTCATCAGGCCGAGCTCGCGCGCCGTGATCAGGCCGCGGTTCCGCTCGCCGAGCTGCACGTGAATGGACAGGAAATCGGCGTTCTTGAACAGGTCGTCCTTCGAGGCGTAGTCGACGCCGACCTCCTTGCACCGCTCGGGCGTCAGGTTCTGGCTCCAGGCGATGACCTTCATGCCGAACGCCTTGCCGACACCGGCTGCGCGGGCGCCGAGCTTGCCGAGACCGACCAAGCCGAGCGTCTTGCCCTCGATGTCCATGCCGAGCGTGAGCTGCCAGGGCTCGCCGGCCTTCATGCGGGCGTTCTCCCAGCCGATCCGGCGGGTCAGCTCCAGCATCAGGCCGAAGGCGATGCCGGTGGTGGGATTGCCATAGCTCGTGGTGCTGCAGACCGTGATGCCGCGTGCCTCACAGGCCTTCATGTCGATCGAGGCGTTGTGGGCACCGGTGGTGATCAGGAGCTTGAGCTTGGGCAGGCCCTCGATCACCGGGCGGAGGAAGCGCGTGCGCTCGCGCATCATCACGACGATGTCGAAATCCTTCACGTCGCGAATGGTGTCGGCGTCGGTGCGCCGCACCGCCTCGGTGAAGACCTTGATCTCGACGTCCTTGGTGATCTTCGACCAGTCGGCGAGCTTGAGCGCCACGTTCTGATAGTCGTCGAGGATCGCGCAGCGAAGGGCCATTTCAACACTCCTTGAATGAAACCGGGCGGAGTGTGTCGCGCCTTGCGGGCCCGCACAAGGGTGCCGGGCCGTGTGGATGCCGCGAATTCGCGACGCTTGCCGTCGAGAAAGGCAAGCCACCGCCCAGCCCAGCCGATGCGGTTTTGCTCTTGCCGCGACGAGCGGCGGTACCAATTGCCCCGCGATGGCCCTTCGGCCGCGGGAGCAATTCTTTGCTGGGCAATCTGGACCGCTCGGCCGCAGCCGCACTACGATGCAGGACCTAAAACCCAGCACCGGAGGATGGCTTCATGAAACGAATTGCCCTTGCACTGCTCGTAATGTCTCTCTCAACTGGCGCAGCGCTGGCGCAATCGTGCGCAACCAACGCGCTCAGCAAGGACGGCAAGCCGCTTGCCGGAGCCGCCAAGGCGAGCGCGATCAAGAAGTGCTGCGAAACCGCAGCCGTCAGCAAAGATGGCAAGCCGCTCGCCGGCGCTGCGAAGAAGAGCTTCGTCAAAAAATGCGTCAGTGAGGGGTGATCGCGGCAAATGGTGGTGATTGTCGCCACCAAGTCGCCTGTCGGCACCCGGTGGACGTCAGCCAAGAGCAGCACTGAGGTCGGCTCATGCCCCTGAGCGGGCATAGGGCCTTGCCGTTATTTGTTTCTCGCGGCGTTCGAACCGGCTCTCAAGCCCCAATGGCGCCAACTTCCACCGTGAGAGTTCAAACAGCGCTGTATCGAAATCGGCGGATGACAGCTGGAAGACGTCGTGACCGGGCTCCCTCGCTCTTTCGTCGCTGCACTCCTGGCCAGCTCATCTTTGGGCGTTTTGTTCGCCCTGCAGTTGTTCGGCGCGACGTTGACGCCGACGGCCGCGCAAGTGCCTGCGGATGGAGCTGCTTCAGCCGCCTGCATCAACTCGCCAAACCGCGCTTGTTTGCTGGAAGAAGCATTTGCATCTGCGCTGACCGTTGAAGCCGGATTTGATCGCCATGTGATGCTGCGTGCCGTTGCGACGGCGCAGCAAAATGCGCAGCGGCCGGCTGCATCCGCCGCATCGCTCGCCACTGCGATCGCGGCGCTCGATGATGCGGGTTCTGCGGCGCGCTCCCTCGCGCTGAAGGATACTCTTGGTGGCAGCAGGGCATTCAGATCGATCGGCCGCGCTCAATTGGAGCTTGGGTTGACGGCCAAAAGCCGCGAGTCGCTGGCAGACGCTCTGCTACTCGCGCAGTCTGCGAAGGGATACGGTGCCGGTGCGGCGCTCCGGGCCGTTGGCGAGGAGCAGGCGCAGGCCGGTTTGAACACCGAAGCGGCAGCCAGTTTTGATCAGGCGCTGGAGATCATGCGGTCTTTGGACGACACCTGGCTGCGCGCCAACGAGCCGCGCCTGGTTGCAGAAGCCCAATTGAAAGCATCGATGCCGGGTGCCGGCATTTCGCTCAATCAAGCCCTAGCCGCCGCCTCGAACATCAGAGATGAGAGAGTGCACGTCGAAGCGCTTGCATCAATCGCGGAGACGTTGGTCAAGGCCGGGCTGCCTGCGGAGGCCGAGATGACGTTCGCCCAGGCATTCCAACTTGCGAGCGCAATCAAGCATCAGCCGACCGGCAACGGCGCGCTGCGTTTTGTTGCTCTTAAGGCAGCAGAAGCCGGAATGCACGATTTCGCGGCGAGGGCCCTGGAGCGCGCATTATCGATAGCGCTCGCGATCACGGATCGATCGCAGCGGTTCGAAGCCATTCAAGAGACCGGCGATGCCTACATCAAGGTTGGGGCAAACACCAAGGCGGCAAGCGTGCTTGCGCAAGCTCTGGAAGCAGCAGACGGCGCGAACCAGCCCTACGAGATCCTGGCCGTCGCCGACCTGCAAGTGAGGGCAGGAACATTGGACGACGCACTTGCCACGTTGCGGCGTGCGCCGGCTGCCCCATCGGAGGTCAAGGGGCCTTACCATGCTTCGTCGCCCGCGGGTGCAGATGCCGCCGCAGCGGAAAATCTCGGCGCCTATCATCAGAGGCGGGTGAATATCTATTGCTCCATCGCCAAGGCGCAGGCACTGCGCGGGCGACGACAAGACGCAGAGGCAGCTTTCGACGAGGCTCTGCGAATTGCACGTTCGATACCGCCGATCGAGCGGCGTGCGCATGCACTCTTGACTGTCGTCCTCGTGCAATCGATTTCCGGCGCTTCCGCACAAGCTAATGTGCTGGCCGAAACCGCGACTGCCTTTGCCGGGGCAGCACGAATTGCCGAAGCGACGGTCAATGAATTTGCGCGTTACTACGCGCTCAACCGCGTGGCGGAAGCTCTCGTTGTCGTTGGCCGGGCGCAGATCAAGGCGCGGGCGATGACTGACGCGTTGCGCACGCTCGATGAGGCAGCCCGGCTCGCGCGGTCCATGAACGACCGTGCATCCCGAAATGATGCGCTCGGTGCTGTTGCCAAGCTGTATGCCAGTGCCGAACAGCTCGATCTCGCATTACGGATTGCACGGTCAATCGACCTTCCGCCGCAGCGTGCGGCAACTCTGCTGTCCATTGCCGAGACAGCGCCCAACTAACGGGTGGCGGACTGCAGAAGGTCGTAGGCGTGCCGGAAACAGGCTTAGCTGCGGTCTCGCAAGCTATTCAGCCCCGCGCCTTTGAATGTCGGTTCTCCGGCACCGGCAAGCCGAGATGCTCGCGCAACGTGAAACCCGAATATTCCCGGCGAAAGATGCCGCGATTTTGCAGCTCGGGCACGACCTGATCGATGAACTCGTCGAAGGCGGCGGGGAAGTAGGGCGGCACCAGGACGAAGCCGTCGCAGGCGCGGTCGACAAACCATTCCTCCATGACGTCGGAGACCATGGCGGCGTCCCCGCATGCAAAGAGATAGCCGCGGGCCACGGCGATCTGATTGTAGATGTCCCGCAGCTTGAGATTGTCCTTGCGCGCTTTCGCATAGGCGACCTTCGCATGGGTCTGGATGTCGTTCGACAGCGGCAGATCCGGCACCGGACCATCCAGATCGAACCCGGACATGTCGTGGCCGAACCGGCTCGACAACATCTTCAAGGCAACCGACGGGACAGCGAGGCGCATCAGCTCAGAAAGCTTCTTGCGCGCGTCTTCTTCGTCGCGGCCGACGATCGGCATGAAGCCCGGAAGAATTTTGCAGTGCTCCGGATTGCGGCCCCATCCGGCGACCTTGGCCTTCATCGTCGCGTAGAATTCCTTGGCATGCTCCTTGTCCAGCTGAGAGGCAAAAATCATTTCCGCGAAGCGTGACGCGAAATTCTTGCCGTCATCGGACGCTCCCGCCTGCACAAGGACCGGTTGGCCTTGCGGTGTGCGTGTCAGATTGAGCGGCCCGCGCACCGAATAGAATTTGCCGGCGTGGTCGAGCGAATGCACTTTGGTCTTGTCGAAATATTCGCCCGTTTCCACGTTGGTTGTGATGGCGCCTTCCTCCCAGCTGTCCCAGAGACCCTTCACGACTTCGACAAACTCCGTGGCCGACTCGTACCGCAGGGCGTGGTCCATCGGGGTGGTGCCGAAGTTCCCGGCAGCTTCGGGCAGCCCGGTGGTCACGACATTCCACCCGGCACGGCCGCGACTCAACTTATCCAGTGACGCAAACATCCGGGCGACGTTGAACGGCGCCGAATACGAGGTCGAGCATGTGGCGACGAGCCCCACGCGCGATGTCTGTGTGGCCAATGCGGCGTGCAGGGTGAGCGGCTCGAATCGCAGCATCTGGCCGGGATGCTGGTCCGGCACGAAAGCGAGACTGTCGCCGACGAACAGGAAGTCGAGCTTTCCCCGTTCGCACGAGTCCGCGATCGTCTTGAAGATCGCAAAGTCCTCGCTGCTGGTCGAGGCTCCCGGAAACCGCCAGCCGGAGACATGGTTCCCGGTCCCCACGGCGTAGACGCCGAGATTCATTTGCCTGCCTGGACTCATTTCCATTCTCGGGTCATTGCGGGATTGTGATGCCGGTCGCCTTGATCAGCTCGGCCCATCGCTGCGTGTCGGACCGCATGGTCTCCAGCATCGCCGCGGGCGTGCCGCCGTCGACTTCGAGGCCAACCGACTTCATGCGGTCCATGAAGACCTGGCTGTTGACCGCTGTCCTGGTCTCGGCGGACAGGCGTTCCACGATTGTCCCCGGCGTTTTCGCCGGCGCCAGAAGACCGAACCAGCTCGCCATCGTGTAGCCCGGCACCCCGGCTTCAGCGACGGTCGGCACGTCGGGCAGAAGCGCGATCCGTTCCGGCGACGCCACCGCCAGCACCTTGAGCTTGCCGCCCTCGGACATCGATTTCGCCGAAGGCGGGCCGGTGAACATCAGATCGACCGTGCCGGCGACCACGTCGGAGATCGCCGGAGCGGTGCCGCGATAGGACACGCGATTGATCTCGGTCCTGGTCATGAATTTGAATTGCTCCATGCCCATGTGCATGGCGCTGCCGATGCCGATCTCGGCGTAGTTGAGCGTGTTGGGATGCTGTTTGGCGTAGGCGATCAGCTCCTGGACGCTGTTGGCGGAAATCTTGGGATTGGCCACCAGCACCATGTTGAGCCGCGCAATGATGCTGATCGGCGCGAAGTCCTTGAAAGGATCGTAGGCCAGCGCGCGATAGAGGCTCGGATTGATGACGAGATTGCTGTCAACCGCGAGCATCAGCGTGTAGCCGTCGGCCGGCGCGCGCGCGACATTGCCGCCGGCAAGGCCGCCATTGGCCCCCGGCATGTTCTCGACAATGAACGGCTGTCCCGTCTGCTCGGCAAGCCGATCCGCCAGGGCCCGCGCGATCAGATCGACCGCGCCGCCGGCCGGCTGCGGCAAAACCAGCTTTACGGGCCGCGACGGATAGCGATCCTCAGCGCTGCCGGGGGCGGTGAGGGTGGCGCAGGCGGCAACGGCCAGAACAATCGTCCATTTCATGGATCTCCTCCCAGCTTTCGGAGTATGCAACAGACGCCTTTTCGATGTTATCTGGTTGTTTCAACCCACCTGTGTTGCAATTTTCGAAGACCGAAGCATGGTGCAAGAGGGGGGGCGCACCCGGTTCGAATGCGGCGACGGGCGCAGGATGCGCCGATGTTGCGCGAATCGGCTCCAAATGAAATTCAAAATGCTAATCTGATATGCAATTGGAAACGGGGGTGCTGAAGCAATGGCGAAGAAGAAGCCTCGGGTCACGTTTAAAATGAAGCGCATTGCCGAGGGCGATTGGCAGATCGCGGCTGAATGCGAAGGGGTGGAAACAAAATTCATCACGGGGTTTAAGAGCAAAGCCGAGGTCGACGAGTGGCTGAATGGAACACGCCGGATCGATTGGCTGAGATCGCAAGGCTACGCCAAATGACAACCGGCTGCGGCGCCGGTTGCGTCGACATACCTTCCTGAGCCGCTCACCTCGTTCGCGATTTTGGTCGGGTCGCGATCCAGATGACGTGCCATGCGCCACCACGGGATCCGTTGGCTCGAACCCTGCGCTCGTCTACTTCAAAGCCAGCGATGGGAAGGCGGGAGCTGAACTTCCGGTTCGGCCCGGATGACCAAACCGCGAGCACGCCACCGGGATTTAGCGCTGCGTAGGTCGCGCTCAAACCCCTTATGTCATACAGCGCGTTGTTGGACTCCCGGGTGAGCCCCTCTGGACCGTTGTCGACGTCGAGCAGGATTGCATCGAACATCGGATCCTTCGATTTGATCAACTGGCCCACATCAGCCTGACGCAGGGTGACACGCGGATCGGTCAGGCTTTCGCCGAAGATTTCCGCCATCGGGCCGTGGGCCCACGCCAGGACAGCCGGCACAAGTTCAGCGACAGTGATCCTGGCCCCTGGGCCAACAGAGGCAAGCGCGGCACGAAGCGTGAAGCCCATGCCCAATCCGCCGATCAATATCTCCGGCGCTTTGCGGTTTCGGATTCTTTCGCAAACGATTGTCGCGAGTGACTCCTCGGAGCCGCTGAGGCGGCTGTTCATCAACTCGTTCTGCCCCAATTTGATCGAAAATTCGCTACCGCGCCGCATCAGGCGAAGTTCGCCGGTTCCGCCGGGCACCGGCGCCGTATCGATCAAGGACCATGGGATCACAGGTCACTCTTAGTCGGAAATGGACAGGCGCGCGACATTTATCGAAAGGGTCAGCGGCAAATATCCGAGCGGTCTGGTTCAATGCTGCTTTCCGTGCAATAGCGGCATGAACCGAACGTTTTGCAAGGCCAACCGAAAGGCCCGTGATGCCCGCACCGTTGCCGCAAAAAACCCAGGAATGGCTTGAAGCCAAAGCGCTGGAAATCGCACGCGGCGAGAGGGGCTGCCGGGAGCTGCAGGCTGTCCGGATCGAAAGAATTGCTCCCGAAGGAAGCGGCGCCAACTGGAAAGTGGCAGCGTTTGAGCCCCCGCTGGCTCCCGCGGCCGAAATCCTGGCGATGGAAGTCATCGCGGTGCTGAGGGGAACATATGCGCTGACGCCTGCAGATACCGACGATCAGGAAGCGCTCAAAAGCGAATACAAGCGGCTGCTCGGGAAGCGAACCGCCTTTCGCGACGTCATCATTCGCGAACAGGCGTCTTGGGATGGCCAGGAGCCGAAGCCCGAAGCGATGGCTGAAGCGGAACGGCAGCGTGACGACGTGGATATCGAGCTCGCCAGGATTGCCGATCGGATCAGACCCCGCTGAATCACCTGCTGAGTCACGTGCCGGCGCCGCTCGCCTTGATCACACCTTACGGGGCGCCGGCATCCTCGTCACGGTCGCGGCCAGCCCGCGTGAATATGGGTCGAATGTCCCGCATTGCCGGGTCCGAGCACTTCCGTGGCGCCGAGATCGCGACAGCGTTGCAGGAACGCGGCCGCAAAGGGGTTGCTGGCGCTGACATGCTGGCCGTTGATCGTGCTGATGTCGGCGGTGCACCCTGCGTAATGCCGCGAGTTTGAGTTGTGGCTGCCGCCGCAGAGCTCCGACACCGAGAAGCTGTACGTCTGCGCCAGTGCGAGCAGGCCCTTCAGCAGGTGCGGATCGAGATTGACGACGCCGCCCGGCGCCGTTCCGTAGGAGCTGCGGTGTGCGGACCGGCCGTCAGCCGTATCGTTGATGTTGTCGAACGCGGTGGCGTTATCATGGACGCCGGAGGAGTGGGCGCGGGCAAGCACGATCTGCGTCGACAGTTGAATCTGCTTGGCGAGCGTCGCCGCGCTATCGCCGATGCCCGCTGCAGCGCCGCCGGTCGGCGGCTCGAGCTCGCTCCAAATCCCGTGCGCATCGCCCCCCGCGACCGTGGGAGCGACACCGGTCCCTAAGGCCGCCGAATACCATGCCAGGACAAGAGAGCCCCCGGTCAGCGCGCTCACGACCTCGGCAACGCGACCGTTTTCGAGGGCGAGACAGCCGTCGCTGCGTCCGATCCGGCCGGTGCTGTCGATGAAATCCTGGGATACATAGTTCGCGCCGTGGACCACGACGGCGCGCGTGCGCGCGTTGGAGTTGGTCGGCTGCAGCCCATCGAGGCGCATCGAGAAGCCGTGCACCCCATTGTAGGTCTCGGCGCAACGATAGACGCCGAGCGACGTGCAGTTGGACCCTGGTTGGTTGGAGAAGACGCTGGCGAAGCCGTCGTCCGTGGGTCCTTCGGACCCCTTGCCGTGAGCGCAGAGATAGGACCGGGCGCTTCTGTCCGTGACGTCGAACAGGAACAGCCGGGGCTGGGTCGATTTCAGATCAAAATTGGCGATCGCCCAATACCGCGCCGACATAGGACCGCCGTGGTCGTTGCGGAACTTGATCAGGGCTTCCATGGGGGCGGACAGACCACGGCTCGCCGCGAGCTCGCGCAAAATCGCTTCGTCGTTGCTGCCCGCCAAGGGAGCCGCCACTGGAGCCGCCACCGGAGCCAGCGCGGCCGGTGCGGCTCCCGCCGACATCATGGCGGCCGCGGGGGCCATCACCCCTTGCACATCCGCCGCTGGCGCAGGCATGTCTTCCACATGCCCGGCTGCCGCAAATCCCCGGGTGACGAGCATCGGCGCGTCGCCGAACGCGTCGACGGCCGTGACATTCCGGTCGATCGCAACGCCGCCGACTTTGTCGCCCGCGATGATGTGCTGCACCATGCAATAGCCGCGGTGCGGAATGTCGGGCACGGTGCTGCCGGACTCCCAGTAGTGCTTGGTCTTGAGCCTCAGGTAGAGGTCTTGTCCGGACAAGATGGCGTTGGCGCCGACGTAGACACCCGTGGTGTAGCCGGCATTCTCGACTTCCTTGAACCACGCATTGCAGTAGGCGATGACCACATCTGCCGTCGTTCCTGACGCGACACCTTCGAGGTCGAGCCACACGCTTGCCTTGTCGGGCAGCCCGATGGCCCGGGCATGTTTCGCAGCGTTGCTGCCGTACTCGACACCGAGCGTGTCTGACGGCGTCCACCCGTCGGGGCTGACGTGCTGAACCGCCATGACGGCAAGACCCGCGTCCAGGATGATGTTGAGCTCATCGGCCGTCAGATCTTTGCTGGACGGATTGGCTTTCCTCGACAGGTAGCGGATCGCGAACGTGAATCCGGCGTCCCGCAGAGCTCGTGCCGTGGTCGCCGTCAGCTTCGTGTTGGTGTCAAATCCGTGCAGGCCGGCCGCCGCAGGCTCCGCTTTCAGCACAGGGCTCCCGCCTGCCGCCCCGCCGAGCGCCAACGCGCCGGCCATTGAAGGCGCGGCCATTGAAGGCGTGGCCAACAAGGTCTGAAACTCCTCGACGGCGTCTTTGCGCAGCCAGTCATCGATTTCGTGACGCTTGACAGGGCCGTTGTGGTTCACAGTGCGGCGCAGCAGGCGAGCGATATATTCCATCGCCAATGAATGGTCGCGCTTCATCGCTTTTTGGAAGTCGGTTCCATTCAGCGAACCGACCTTGCGGAGAACAAGCTCCTTGAGCTCCTGCCCAAACCCCATCGAGTTCGCACTGACCTGCCAGGCGCCGGCTTCAATCGTGTCCGGTGTGATTGAAGTTGGGTTGCTGGTGTCGACCCCGGCGTTCCAATTCCACGACGATTCAAAGCCCGCGAGGACGCGCATCACCTCCAACATGGCGGCGCGACGATGCGCAAGGCCCTGCCAGGGACCGAGCACCCCGACGACGTTCGAGTAAACATCCGCGTTTTCGTTCGGCGCGAAGATTTCGTCGGGCGCCGTTCGGCCCCAGGCAATCATTTCATCGAGAAAGCTGTCTGACGGAATACCTCGATTGAGAACCTTCTGCTTTGTGGCGCGGAAAACCATCGAAGCCCCTCCCTGATCATTCACACGGCCAGCAATAAGGTGCGTTCCAGCGCGCGAACGTTGGCCGTGCGTTCGGCGGTGACGTTGAGCCCATCGTCGGTGAGGAAATTGCAGCAGCGTAGAGCGATCGACGGGCGCCGGGTCGCGCTCGCGGTGCGAGCGGTTCAAAGAAGCGCTGTCGTTCGCGTCCCGGCTGGTCGCTCGAGCGGATTGCTTGGGGCACTGCGGCCGACGTAACAGCGGCAACACCCGGCACCGTGATGACGCGGCAAATGCCGGCCAGCATTACTCACCCCCCGGCGACAACCGGTGGTTAGGGTCTTCAATCAGCGGTAAAGTGTCAACAGAAATTCAACGCGAGCCATGTCCCAGGGGCCGCGGCCGAGATTCCAGGCCTCGAATGAACGCTCCCCCGGGTTGGCTTGCGAGGGGCTGCGACGGTTTGCCCGCGTATGTCAGTCAGCCTTGTCCGGTCTTCGTCTTGAAATCGCTGGCGTCATGGCGCTCGGGCAACTGTCCTTCAGGTGGCCCGCTGACGCGATTGACCATTCGCCCGCGCTTCACGGCCGGGCGCTCGCCGATTTCTTTGGTCCAGCGCGTCAGGTTTTTATATTCGTGCGTCTGCAGGAACTTGCGCGGATCGTTGTACGAGGCGCCGTTCAGCATGCCGTTGCCGTACCACGGCCAGATCGCCATATCGGCGATCGTGTATTCGTCGCCGGCGACGAACCGATGGTCTGCCAGCTGCCGGTCGAGCACGTCGAGCTGGCGTTTCACCTCCATGGTGAAACGGTCGATGGCGTATTTGATCTTCACCGGCGCATAGGCAAAGAAATGCCCGAAGCCGCCGCCCACATAGGGCGTTGAACCCATCTGCCAGAACAGCCAGTTCAACGCCTCGGTGCGCTTGCCGCGATCCTTGGGCAGGAAGGCGCCGAATTTATCCGCCAGATAGAGCAGGATCGAACCGGACTCGAACACGCGTTGCGGCGTCTTCTCGCTGTAGTCCATCAGCGCCGGGATTTTGGAATTCGGATTCACCCCGGTAAATCCGCTGCCGAACTGGTCGCCCTCACCGATCCGGATCAGCCAGGCGTCATATTCCGCGCCGCTGTGACCGGCGGCCAGCAATTCCTCCAGCATGATCGTCACCTTCACGCCATTCGGCGTCGCCAGTGAATAGAGCTGCAGCGGATGCTTGCCGCGCGGCAACTCCTTCTCATGCGTCGCGCCGGCGATCGGACGATTGGTGTTGGCATAGCGCCACTCGGGACTGTCGCCTTTCTCCCAGACCCAGACGTCCGGCGGCGTGTATTCGGGTGCGTCAGTCATGTTTGGCTCACGTGTGTCGCTCGACAGGTCCGCATCGGGTCAAAAGGGGCGTGACCAAAGCCTAACGTTTCTGCGGCGACCAGCGATAGGCCTTGGCGCACGCACCAGCCATGAGCGTCGCCCGGTCGCTGTCGCTCAGGCGGTCGGTCTTGAGGAACGGCACCACCGCCTGCTCGTAGTTGACGACGGCGAAGGCGCGCGTCCAGTCGGTGCCCCAGAGGCAGCGGTCGAGGCCCCAGGCGTCGAACACGCGGGCGAGCGGATCCCAGATGTCCGGGAACGGATACGGCTTCTGCGACAGCGTGCAGGCGCCGCTCACCTTGATCACGGCGTTCTTGCGCTTTCCGAGCTCCAGCACCTTCGGCAGGTCGGCCCACGGCTCACTCGGCGCCGGCGGGGTGCGCGGCTGCAGGATCGCCAGATGATCGATGATGAAGCGCGTATCCGGATGGCGGTCGATCACCGCGGTGCCGGCGTCGAGATTGCCCCAGCACAGGATGTTGACCGGCAGGTCGTGCTTGACGGCCGCGCGGCAGATCCGGTCGAAGCCCGGGTCGGCCGGATCGCGATCGCGTCCCGGATCCTTGGTCAGCATGATGCGGATGCCGACCGCGCCCGGCGTCCGCTTCCACTCGGCGACGACATCGGCGACCGCCGGATCGTCCGGATCGACCGGCTTGACGATCGCAAACCTGTCGGGGTGCGCCCGCTGCACCTCCACGGCGTAGCTCGCGTCGTAGCGGTACATCGAAAAGGCGGAGATGAAGATCGCGCCGTCGACGCCGACCTTGTCCATCGCCGCCACCATCTCGTCGCCGGTCACGTGGTCCGGCCAGTTCGGCACGGTGTGCCACGGCCGCTTCGGCGTGTTGGCCTCATAGGCGTGGACCTGGGAATCGATGATTGTCATCCGGCAAGCTCCTCGACACCTGACATTCTGCTGAAACTATTCGATCACTTCGTCCGCGCGGGCGAGCAGCGTCGGCGGGACGTTCAGGCCAAGGCTGTTCGCAGCTTTGAGGTTCACGATCATTTCGTACTTGACCGGAAGCTGAACCGGCAGGTCCGCGGCCTTTTCGCCGTTGAGAATTCGGCGGACATAATCTGCGGCGCGCCGATGCTGATCGTGCGGATTGATCCCAAAAGACAGCAATCCGCCTCGCTCGCTGAAAATACGGTCGCCATACACGCCGCGGAGTCGATAACGCGTGGCCAGTTCGACGATAACGCCGCTGGCGCCCACCGTCAGGGCGTGAGGGGGAACAACGATACCGCTGTTCGTGTCAGCGGCAGCGAACTTGGAAATCCCGCTTTCGATTTCCGCCAAGTTCGTGACCGGTATCGCAACCACCTCCTGGCCAAAGGATGGGGCGGAGGCTTGGGCAGTGACGAGAAATTCTGCGTGAGCAGTGACCGCAGGATGATGCATAAAACCCACGCGTCTTGTTTGCGGCGATATTTCCTTCAACAGCTCCAGCCATTTCCCCCCGATCGGTGCTTCGAAATTGGCGAAGCCGGTGAGATTTTTGCCAGGCTTGGCCAATGTCTCGGCGTATCCGCTGCCGATCGGGTCGCCAATAAAGACGAAAACGATCGGGATCGACCGGGTCTCCTGCGCGACGATCGACACCACCTGATTGGTGCTCGCCAAGATGACGCTGGGCTTGAGGGCGATCAGTTCCCTGGCCAAGGCTCGAGTTTCGACGGGGTCGATACCGGCCCATCGAAAATCGATCTGGATGTTGCTGCCTTCTTCCAGCCCTGCAGCCTTGAGGCCCTCGCGGAAAGCAGCCATCGTTGCCGCTGTTTGCGGGGCATTTTTCGGAAAGCCGGAAAGAAAGGCGATCCGGCGCATATGCGTGGCTTGTTGCGCAGGTGCGGCGCGCGCCGACGCCAGCATGGCGCCCAATCCAGCCAAGAAATTCCGCCGACGCATGAATGTCTCCAGGCTCAACAGCAGAGATCATAGTGGGTCAAACGAACCATTTGATAGGGGAGTTGCGACTTTACGGTTGGAACAACGCTGCCGGTGCCCGAGACGCGTCAAAAGCTGAACCACCAGGAACCTCGAGCCATCAACTCCCGACGCGAGTCAGCGCGCTGCCGCGAGATAGCTCGGATCGACGAAGCGGGCCATGTCGAAGGCCGCGTCCTTCGGCACAAGCCCCGCGTTCTGCAATGTCGTGAACACCCGCCGCATGCCGGCCTCTGATGCCGCGAGCCCGTCGGGCATCAGCTTGAAGTTCAGCGCGTCGCCGATGGCGCGGCGCGCATAGGCCTCGGTGGTGCCGAGCTCCTTGACCAGCACCTTGGCTGCCGCATCGGGCTCGGCCGCCATCGCGGCCTGGCCGCGGCGCAGCGCGCGCAGCGTGCCGGTGACGGCCGGCCGGTTGGTCTCGGCCCACGCCGGATCGAGGAACACCGCGGTGAACTCGTAATCGGGAACGTACTTCGCGATCGGCCCGAGATTGCTGAAGCCCGCGGCCTCGGATTCGTAGCTCAGCGGGAACGGCTGCAGGCCCGCGTCGATCTTGCCCTCGCGCAGAAGCTTCCAGCGGGTCGGCGCGCCGCCGACCGCGTCGATCACGATGTCGCCGCGCTGCCAGCCCAGCGCCTTCTCGATGTCCTGGACGAAATAGGTCGTGCCCTCGTGCAGCGAGAGCACGCCGAAGCGCGCGCCGCGCAGCTCGGTGACGGTCTTGATGTGCGGCCGGGCGATGATGAAGTGCGGCGGCTTCTGCGCCACGCTCGCGACGATGCGGAACTTGCCGCCTTTGAAGGCATCGGCGACCAGGGTCTCGATGCTGGCGATAGCGATCTGCGCCTCGCCCGAATGCATCACCCCGTTGATCTTCTCGGCGTTGTCGAAGATCTCGAACTGCGGCTCGACGCCTTCGTCGCGGAAATAGCCGTTCTGTGCGGCGACCCAGACCGGGGCGTAGAACACCGTCCGCGACACCAACGCAATCTTGACCGTGGCCGCCATTTCACGCCCTCGTTCGGGAGGGCGCGAGACTAAAACAGGTCCGTTTCCGGCGGAAACGGACCTGTTGGAATTTCTTGGGTTACTGCAGGGTTACGGCGGACGAACCGCAGGCTTGGGGGAACCGGGCCTCTCAGGCCTTGCCGTTAGGCTTGGCCGTGCTTCTCGCGCCACTTCGGGCCGGGGCCGCGCATATAGTGCCGTTCCGGGCGGTAGTGGTCGGTCAGCGACCGAAAGAAGCTCTTTCCCAGTTGGATCAGGCTAGACATGACGCCGTTCCGCTGTTTTTCGTTGTTGGCTTCAACTTGCCCATTGGTCGACGGAGACGGCGGAGAGGTTCATAAGGGAACCGGGCCGCTTGCCCTGGGCACAGTCGATCGCTAAATCCAGCGTCAAATCTCCCAGAAATTCCTCAAATTTTCGGAAATGCGAAGCCAATGAACGGCCGTCAATTCATCTACCATATGCAGGGGTTGACCAAGACTTACCCCGGCAATCGAAAAGTTCTCGAAAACATCAACCTGTCGTTCTACCCGGACGCCAAGATCGGCGTTCTCGGCGTGAACGGCTCGGGCAAGTCGACCTTGCTCCGGATCATGGCCGGCATCGACAAGGACTTCATCGGCGAGGGCTGGGTCGCCGAGGGCGCCCGGGTCGGCTACCTGGAGCAGGAGCCGCAGCTCGATCCGACGCTGAGCGTCCGCGACAACGTCATGCAGGGTGTGGCCGCCAAGAAGGCGCTGCTCGACCGCTACAACGAGATCGCCGCCAACTACTCCGACGAGACCGCCGATGAGATGGCGAAGCTCCAGGACGAGATCGACGCCAAGAACCTGTGGGAGCTCGACTCCCAGGTCGACCTCGCCATGGACGCGCTGCGCTGCCCGCCGGACGATGCCGACCTCACCAAGCTCTCGGGCGGCGAGCGCCGCCGCGTGGCGCTGTGCCGGCTGCTGCTGAGCCAGCCCGAGCTGCTGCTGCTCGACGAGCCGACCAACCATCTCGACGCCGAGTCGGTGCACTGGCTGGAAGGCCATCTGCGCGACTATCCGGGAGCGATCCTGATCGTCACCCACGACCGCTACTTCCTCGACAACGTCACCGGCTGGATCCTGGAGATCGACCGCGGCAAGGGCATCCCCTACGAGGGCAACTACTCGTCCTGGCTGGTGCAGAAGCAGAAGCGCCTGGAGCAGGAAGGCCGCGAGGAGGCGGCGCACCAGCGCACGCTCGCGCGCGAGCAGGAGTGGATCTCGTCCTCGCCGCGCGCCCGCCAGGCCAAGTCCAAGGCGCGCTACGAGCGTTACGAGGAGCTGCTGGCGAAGGCGTCAGCGAAGAAAAACGACACCGCGCAGATCGTCATTCCGGTGGCCGAGCGGCTCGGCCAGAACGTCGTCGACTTCACCAGCCTCAAGAAGGGCTTCGGCGACAACCTGCTGATCGACGACCTGACCTTCAAGCTGCCGGCCGGCGGCATCGTCGGCATCATCGGCCCGAACGGCGCCGGCAAGACCACCCTGTTCAAGATGATCACCGGCCAGGACAAGCCCGACAGCGGCACCATCAAGGTCGGCGAGTCGGTGCAGCTCGGCTACGTCGATCAGTCGCGCGACACGCTCAACCCTAACAACAACGTCTGGCAGGAGATTTCCGACGGGCTCGACCAGCTCCTGCTGGGCAAGCAGCAGGTGAACTCGCGCGGCTATGTCTCGGCCTTCAACTTCAAGGGCGCCGACCAGCAGAAGAAGGTCGGAAATCTGTCGGGCGGCGAGCGCAACCGCGTGCACCTCGCCAAGATGCTGAAGTCCGGCGCCAACGTGCTGCTGCTCGACGAGCCGACCAACGACCTCGACGTCGACACGTTGCGCGCGCTGGAGGAGGCGCTGGAGGACTTCGCCGGCTGCGCCGTCATCATCAGCCACGATCGCTGGTTCCTCGACCGCATCGCCACCCACATCCTGGCCTTCGAGGGCGAGAGCCACGTCGAGTGGTTCGAGGGGAACTTCCAGGAGTACGAGAAGGACAAGATGCGCAGGCTCGGCGAGGACTCGGTGATGCCGAAGCGCATCAAGTACAAGAAGTTCAGCCGGTAGCGCATGTCCCGGAAAAGTGGGTACCGGTTTTCCGAAAAGGACATCTAGAGTCCGATGCAATACCTCGCAGCGAGCAAAGCCGCGGAGGGGCAGCTTCCCGATGGCTGCCGCGTGCTCGCTGACGGCGAGGCGATCTCGTTCGAGCTGCCCTGGACGTTCGCGCCCCTGGTCGCGCGGCTCGATGATTCGATCGATCTGCCGGCGCTCAAGGCCGATCTGTCCGAAGGCCGTCACGATGCCTTCGCGGTCGAAGGGCTGGAGGAGCCCGGCCACGGCCAGGCCTTCGTCCTCGGCGCGCATATCGTGCATGATCCGGTGGGCTTCCGGCCCTATGCGGCGGATATTCCGGACATCGTCAAAAGCTTCGGCGGCCGGTTCATCGCCCGCGCAGGCTTGGTGACGCCGCTCGCCGGCGCCTTCGTTCCCGAGCGCGTGGTGGTGATCGAATTTCCCACCGCCGATGACGCGTTGCGGTTCTACACCTCGGAGCGCTACGCGCCGCTCTTGAAAATCCGGCTGGCGACGTGCGAGGCGCGTTTCATGATCGTCGCCCGGTCCGGAGCGCTTCCGGCCCAGGTCCGCAGCGCCGCAGAAGCCTATTTGCAACGCAGCGCCTGAATGCCGCAGCGCCGTTGTCTCATCGCGAATCGCATATAAATCGGGCCTTGCCCGCCGTTGTGGCGGCCAAGGGGAACCCAATCCATGTCAATGGCTGCCGACGATCCGCCAGTGCCGCCTCACGCGCCGGCGCTTCGCCCTCTGCCGCAACTGATCTTCGCCTCGCGCTGGCTGCAGCTGCCGCTCTATCTCGGGCTGATCGTGGCGCAGGCCGTCTATGTGGTGCTGTTCCTCAAGGAGCTGTGGCACCTCGTCCTGCACACGCTGAACTACACCGAGCAGGAGATCATGCTCGTGGTGCTCGGCCTGATCGACGTGGTGATGATCTCGAACCTGCTGATCATGGTGATCGTCGGCGGCTACGAGACCTTCGTGTCCAGGATGGAGCTCGAGCGGCACCCCGATCAGCCGGAGTGGCTGAGCCACGTCAATGCCAGCGTGCTGAAGATCAAGCTCGCGATGGCGATCATCGGCATCTCGTCGATCCATCTGCTGCGGACGTTTCTCTATGCCGGCCAGCTCGGCAAGGAGACTGCGATCTACACCGAATCCGGCGTGATGTGGCAGGCGATCATCCACGCGCTGTTCATCGCTTCGGCCGTCGGCGTCGCGATGGTGGAGCGGCTGAGCCAGCCGGTCTATGCCCACAAGGACGCTCATCACTAGCGCGGTGGCGCTGGTTTGCGAGCCTCATATGAAGCTTCTGACCGCGATCGTGGCGCTGTTGCTCTGGGCGATGCCGCAGGCGCACGCCGCCGATCCGGCGTTCCAGAGCTTCCTGCAGTCAACGTGGCCGGAGGCGCAGCAGCTTGGCGTCTCTCGCGCCACGTTCGACGCGGCGATCCGCGGGCTCGAGCCCGATCTGTCGTTGCCCGATCTCGTCATTCCGGGGCGGCCCGAGCAGCGGCCGCCGTCGCAGCCGGAGTTCGTGCAGACGCCCGCCGACTATGTGCGCGAAAGCTCGATCGCGCGGCTCGCGGCCGAGGGCAAGAAGCTCCTCGACGCCAATCGCTTAACGCTCAACGCCATCGAAAAGCAGTTCGGCGTGGCGCCGCAGGTGCTCCTGGCGATCTGGGGCCGCGAGACGGATTTCGGCCGCTACAAGCTGCCCTATGACGCCATGCGTGTGCTCGCGACCCAGGCCTATACGGGCCGGCGCAAGGACATGTTCCGCGGCGAATTCCTCGCCGCGCTGAAGATGCTGCAGGACGGCGTGCCGCGCGAGCGGATGCGAAGCTCCTGGGGCGGTGCGATGGGGCTGACGCAATTCCTGCCGTCCGAATACTACAAGCACGCGGTCGACTTCGACGGTGACGGCCGGGTCGACATCTGGACCTCGATCCCCGATGCGCTCGCGTCGGCGGCAAAGCAACTCGCCAACAAGGGCTGGCAGCGCGGCGAGCGCTGGGCCTATGAGGTGCGGGTGCCGGCCAATGTCGATTGCACCATCGCGCAGCCCTCGCATGTGCTGCCGGTCGGCGAATGGCTGAAGCGCGGCTACGTGCCGGCCTACGGCCGCAAGCTCAGCGCCGACGAATTGAAGAACGAAGCCTCGCTGCTGCTGCCCGAAGGCACCTACGGCCCGGGCTTCCTCACGCCGAAGAACTACTTCGTCATCAAGGAATACAATTTCTCCGACCTCTATGTTTTGTTCGTCGGCCATCTCAGCGACCGCATCCTCGATGCGCGGCCGTTCGAGAAGGCCTGGAGCAAGAACGCGCAGCTTCGCACCGAGCAGGTCGAGGCGATGCAGAAGACGCTGACCGAGCGCGGCCTCTATCGCGACAAGCTCGACGGCAAGGCCGGCATGCTGACGCGCGCGGCGCTCGGCGAATACCAGAAGGCGAACGGGCTGAAGCTCGACTGCTGGCCGACCGCGGCGGTGCTGGGCCACATGCAGGGCAGGCGGTAGCGTTTTGATTCAGCGAGGTTGATCTGCTCGTGCCGCTTGCGCTCTTCACCTCTCCCATGGGGAGAGGTCGCCGCACCACCCGCGCGTTCACGCGCGTCTTCGACGCGCTATGGCGGCGGGTGAGGGGATACGGTCTATCGAGAAAGCGAAACCCCTCACCCCAACCGTCTCCCTGTGGGAGAGGGAGCGCACCGCCGATTTTGTAAAAGCTTTGATCCAATTGGGTCGCGCATCAAAAACAAAACCGGCGGCGCTTTCGCACCGCCGGCCGTCTCGAAAACTCAGATCGTCAGATCAATACGCCGGGCAGAAGAAGCGCGGGCGGCTCCAACCCACGACATTGCCCCAACCGTCGCGGACCGGGCGACGCGCCCAATAACCATTCGGGCAGCCGTAGGCGGGCGCGCCAGCGTAAGCCGGATACGGCTCGTAGCCCGCGACCGGATAGTAGGCGCGCGGATAAGCGTAGGCCGGCCCGGCGCCTGCGATGGCGCTGCCGATCACGGCGCCGGCAACGAGGCCGCCGGCAATGCCGAAGCCAACGCCGCAACCGCGGCAGCCGGCGTCAGCCGTCGTGGGGGCAAGCGTAGCAACGGCCAGCGTGGCGCTGGTCGCGAGTGCAAGCAAAGTCTTTCGCATGATTCCATTTCTCCCATGGTGTCCGGCCCCAGCGCCGAACGCGAATTCCGCAGTCGTCGCCCCACGACCAAACAGCGCGGACTACGCCTCGCCAATTTGTCGGAAATTTGTTGGAAAGCGCGCATCACCGGCCTTCCGCGCTGCGAAAAGCCGATGAATACGCGCCAAACTGAACGCCGGTTCAGGCTTAAGTCAGCGTGTCAGGGACAACCCTGACAAGGGCAACACTACGGACAAACCTGGACGCGTCGAAAGCGCCAGCTGAAGCCGTCAAAGAACCGCTCGCGCTGCCAGTAGCAGCCCGGACCGTAGGCATACCCGGGTGCGTAGGCGTAGTAGGGGCCGCCGCCGTAATAGCCGCCGTAATACGGCCCACCGCCGTAGTAATACGGCCCGGCCGCCGCGCCGCTGATGATCGCACCGGCCGCGAGCCCGCCGAAGAAGGCGCCTGCGCCCCAGCCCCAGCCGTTGCGCGCTTCCGCGGTGGTGGGCACGGCAATCGCCGCAGCCGCGATCGCGCCTGCGGCCGCAAGCGCAGTGAATGTCCTGGTCATGACGTCACCTCGCATTTGATGAACGTGCGAATCAAACGCGCGGGAACGGATTCGCGTTCCGCCACAATTCGCGCGCCGAAACGGTATCCGGGTGAATCGGTCTCGATCGGCGACGATTTTTGCGCCGCGGCAGTGGATCACCTCAGGGGATCGGCAGGAGCGGCTTCTTGCCGGCATGCAGCTGCATGTCGACGGCGGTGAGGAGCGCTGCGGTGCCGGCGTAGTTGCCCATCAGCATGACGAGCTCGATCAGCTTGTTCGGGCCGAAGATGCCCTTCAGCTTCGCAAAGGTCTCCGGCTTCACCTTGTGATCGCGCCAGAGCTGACGGCCGAGCTCGATGATCAGCGCGTCGGTCTCGTCGAGGCCCTCGGTGCTGCGGCGATACTTGATCACGTCGATGACGTTCTGCGGCACGCCTTCCTTCAGCGCCTCGGGCTCGTGCGCCACCCATTCGAACTGGCTGTCCATCTCGCGCGCCGTGATCAGGATCGCGACTTCGCGCACATGGCCGCTGAAGCCCGCCTCGAAGCGGAGATAACGGTTGAGCCCCGACACCATCGCGGCGGTCTTCGGGCTGAACAGCTGGATGCCGCCCGGCCCCTGAAGTCCTGCGATCGATGCGCCGGGCTTCGAGCTGCGGTCGTAGGCCTTCTTGCCGTCCTCATCGAGGTCGTCGCGGTTCGGCAAGGGCAGGCGCATTCCGGAGCGTGGGTCGATATCGGCGGGCATTTGAGATCCTGTGCTCTGCGGCGTGGCCGCAGACTGGGCGTGAACGAAAGAGGCGATCGAGCACGCTGCAGTGGACAGCAGGCATGCCGCAAAGAACCGAACGATGGGCAGACGGCGCATGATGATCCTCCCCATAAATCGTTTCTTGTTGGCGCAAGCTTACAGGTGCACACGACGCGTCATCAACATCCGGTGAGGGCAGGGGTGCATCGCGTCCGCGGATGTTTCGGGGCGTTGTGTTCCGCGCTACGGTCCGAACGGGGCGGCTGAAACAACAATCGTGCTGGGGAAACACTCCATGGATACGCCGATCGACCGGCAGCGCCTGATCGTGAAAGGCATGGCCGGCGTCTATGAGCGCTTCGCGCCGTACTCCTACGCTTTCATGCGCTTCGTCACCGGCGCGATCCTGGTGCCGCACGGCGTCGTCAAGGTGATGACGGGCGATATCGCGCGCTTCACCACCAGCATCGGCGGCAAGGGCATCCCCGCCGCGGAGCTGCTTTCGTATCTGGTGTTCTTCACCGAGTCGGTGGCTGCCGCCTGCCTCGCCGTCGGCCTGTTCACGCGCATCTCCGCCGCCATGGTCGGCATCCAGATGTTCGTCATCACGTTTGTCTGGCAGTGGCAGTACGGGTACTTCTGGACCAACCGCGGCTACGAGTTTGCGCTGATGTGGGCGCTGCTCTGCGTCGCGATCTTCTTCCGCGGCGGCGGCCGCTATTCGGTCGACCACTACATCGGCAAGGAATTCTGAGGTGACGCGATGAAGGCTCTGACGCTCAACGGTTATGACGGTCTCGCGTCGCTGCGCTTTGCCGAAGCGCCGGTGCCGGAGCCTGGACCGAACGACGTGCTGGTGAAGATCAAGGCTGCCAGCGTCAATCCGGTGGACGCCAAGATCGCGCATGGCTACGCCGGACCGTCGCAGCGGACGCTGCCGCATGTGCTGGGCCGCGACGGCGCCGGCACCGTGGTGAAGACGGGCAGTGCGGTGACTGCGTTCAAGACCGGCGACGAGGTCTACGGCGTTGCCGATCCGGCACGCTGGGGCACCTTCGCCGAATTCGCCTTGATGCCGGCTGCGACGCTCGCGCATCGGCCCAAGTCGATGAATGACATCGACGCCGGCTCGATTCCGATCCAGGGGCTGAGCGCCTGGGCCGGGATCGTGACGACCGGAAAAGTCTCGCGCGGCCAGCGCGTGCTGGTTCATGCCGGCGCGGGCGGCGTCGGCAGCTTTGCGGTGCAACTCGCCAAGCACCTCGGCGCGTGGGTCGCCGCGACCGCGAGCGCGAAGAACGCGGACTTCGTCCGCTCGCTCGGCGCCGACGAGGTGATCGACTACACCAGGACCGACTTCAGCACTGCGATCAAGGATGTCGATCTGGTGTTCGACCTGATGGGCGGCGACGTGCGCTTCAAGTCGTTTCCGGTGCTGAAGCCGGGCGGTGTGATCTCGCACATCTCGGTGCCACCGATGACGCAGGCGTCGCCGCGCGGCGATGTCGAGGTCAAGCCCGCGCCGGTGCGATACGACACCGCGCTGCTCGATCAGATCAGCGGCTTGGTCGAGAGCAAGGCGGTGAAGCCCGTGGTGAGCGCAACCTTCGCGTTCGGCGACGCGATCAAGGCCTTCGAGCATGTCATGACCGGCCACGCCCGCGGCAAGGTGATGCTCGACATGGGCAAGTAAGCCGCTGCGACTGGGTCTCGGTCCGCGGCAGCCTTTTGCATGCTGGCCGGCCGATCCAGCAAAAGCCGCTAGCCTGTCGGCGCCTCGCGCCGGAAGCTGATGGCCATGCGGTTGAGCGCGTTCATGTTGGCGGCGATCGCCGTCAGGTCCACGATCTGGCGATCGTCGAAGTGACGACGCAGCTCCGTGAATGCGGCGTCGGAGGGCACGCCGTCGGAAATCCTGGTGACGAGCTCGGCCCAGTCCAGCGCGGCCTTCTCGGCGTCGCTCAGGCACGACGCCGAACGCCAATGTTCGACAGCCGCAAGGCGCTCGCCCGTCTCACCCAGCTCCTTGAGCTGCTGCGAATGCGCCCAGATGCAGTAGCTGCAGCCGTTGATCTGCGACACCCGCAACTCGATCTGCCGGCGCAGCAGCGGGGCGACGCTGCACGAGTCGAAATAGGAATTCGCCGCATACATGCCCTGGACTGCGCCGGGCGCCACTTTTGCGTACGTGATGCGCATGCCGCTCATTGTGCGCTTTCCTCCATGACGAGCGGCGCCATCCCGTATTTGCGGGCATAGGTTTCGCGGAGCCCTGCCTCCGTCGTGCCTGCGATGTAGGTGTAGGCCGGCGAAAGGATCGGCCTGGCTGACAGCACGCCGACCAGCACCGCGTCGTGAATCGGGATGGCGGCGCCGACCTGGCCTCGCAGCGCCGCGGCAAACTGCTCATAGAGCGGGTCGCCCGCCGAGCGCACGCTGGCCTCGCCCTTAAACCGATAGCCGCGTCGCGAGAAGATATCGATGCAGTTGATCTCGATGCGCGGATCGCGCCGCAGATTGGCGATCGTGCGCGGCGACGCGATATTGGCGAACAGCAGGTGATCGTCGTCGTGCACCGTCAACGTGCTTTTCGGCGACAGATTGGGGCTGCCGTCCGGGTTGATAGTCGCGGCGAAGCACAGGTTCGTCCGGCGAACCAGGTCCTTCATGTCGTCGTCGAGCTTTGCCATCGCGGCCGTTCCCCATTGATTGCGCGGCTCAAGCATACGTCCTAGATTTCGCAACAATAGTACCGAAATCGGCAACACACCGCGCAAAAATGCAACAGCAACTCGACTGGGACGATCTGCACACCCTGATCGCGGTGGCGCGGGCGGGCTCGCTCGCGGGCGCGGCCACCGCATTGGGGACGCACCGTTCGACGGTCCTGCGCCGGATCGACCGCCTCGAAGCCCGGCTCGCGATGCGCGTTTTCGACCGCACCCCGCAGGGGCTCGCTTTGACTGCGGCGGGCGAGAGGGTCGCGGCGCGTGCCGAGCGCATGGCCGACGAGGTCGGCGAAATTCTTCAATCGGCCGACGCGGATCACGGGCGGCCGGTCGGCAACATTCGGCTCGCCGTCACCTTCAATCTCGGATTTGGCCTCATTCCGAAAATCATCGATCGCTTCCGATCGGCCTATCCGGAAATCACCGTCGAGGTGATCGGCACGTTGGACGGCTACAGCACGTTTCATCCCGATCAGTTCGACATCGCGTTGCGCACGCTGGACGGCGATGTCGCGGATCATGCGCAGATGGTCGGGCGCCGCCTCGGCAAGCTTCCGCTTGCCGTCTATGGCAGCAAATCCTATTTCGCCGGCAGGCCGGTGCCGCGATCGCCGAAAGGGCTGCGTCATCACAAGCTGCTTCTGGGGTGCGGCGCGCTGGCGAATCTCGCCGGTTTGCGATGGTTCGAGGGCAGCCTGAAGCCCGATACTGTCGTCTATCGCGCCAGCAGCATGCTGCTGTTGCTGGCCGCCGTTCGTGAAGGTCTCGGACTCGCTTGCCTGCCTTGTTACCTGTGCGACAGCGACACCAAGATCGTCCGCGCCTTCGACGTGCCCAAGGAGCATTGCGCGGATCTGTGGGTGCTTCGGCACGCGCACAGCCGCGACAACGCGCGTCTGCGCGTGTTCGCCGACTTTCTGGCCACCGAGCTTCGGCAATATCTGCTGACGCCGCCGCCGAAGACCTGACGGCGGCTTACTTTCGCTCGGCAGTCGTGCGGCGATACTGGTAGGCGGCCCATACGGCGCCAAAGGCCGAGAGCGCGAACAGCGCAACGTTCACGGATTGCTTCCCATCGGGGAGGCTGAATTCATAGAACGGCGGGATGAACGCCCACCACACCACGACGACCGAGATCAGGATGGTGAAGGTCCCGGCGAGCGCTCCGCCGAGAAGCGCGGCCACCAGGATCGCCGGCAGATAGGCGGCAAACGGCAGGCTCGGGCCGAACACGAAGCTGAAAGCGAATTCGGCAGCTGTGGCGACCCCGGCGCAGACAACGGCCAGCAGGCAGGCTGGAGCCCACCCGAGCGGAGATGACGATGTGCCGCGCTGCCAAAATGGCATCGGTCCGATCCCATTTGCCAGACCTTGTGCACAAGGGAACTCGACTGGCTAGCCGTATTTGCGAGCAGAGCCCGTAAGGGTGAACCCGACACTAAGTCGGGGATCGTACGGCCGAAGCTGTCAGCCGAGCTGCTCGGCGAACACCTCCAGCGCCCGCACCGCGAAGGCCTGCATGTTGGAGCGGCGGTCGCTCGCGCCGGTGCGGAGCGTCACGGCGCGTTCGGACGGACCAACGACCGCGATGCAGGTGTGGCCGGCCGGATCGCCGTAGCGGTTGCCGGTCGGGCCGGCGGCGCCGGCTTCGGCCAGGCCCCAGGTGGTCTCGAGCCGCTCGCGCATGCGGCGCGCCAGCAGCGTGGCATAGGGCTCGCTCGCCGGCCGCATGCCCATGCTCTTCATCTCGTCGAGCGTGATGCCGGCGAGCACACCGCGCGCGGCGCCGGTGTAGACCACCGCGCCGCTGACGAAATAGGCCGAGGCCCCCGGCACCGCGAGCAGCGCCGCCGAGATGAGTCCGCCGGCCGAGCCTTCGGCGACCGCGACGGTTTCCTTCCGCGCGATCAGGCGGGCGGCGATCTTCTCGGCGAGCTCTATGGCGCGATCACTCATGGGTTTCGATCCGTCCGTTGAACGTCAGGCTCAGTTGAACTTCAGGCCGGCGGCCTTCACCAGCGCGATGTTGCTCTCGATCTCCTTGCGGATCATGGCGTCGAAATCCTTCGACGACATCGGCATCGGCTCGATGCCCTGCGCCGCGAACTTCTCGATCACGTTGGGATTCTTCAGCGCCTTTTCGGTTTCGCTGCGCAGCCGCTGAACGATCGCATCGGGCGTCTTGGCCGGAACGAACAGCCCCATCCAGTAGGTGTAGTCGGAGTCCGGCAGGCCCGCCTCGATCGTGGTCGGCACGTCGGGCAGCGCGCTGGAGCGCTTGGTGGTCGAGACCGCGAGCGGCACGAGCTTGCCGTCCTTGATCAGCGGCAGCGCCGACGACATGCCCATCGAGGTGAAGTCGACGCGGCCGGTCATCACCTCGGTGAGCGCATCCGGCCCGCCGCGGAACGGCACATGCGTGCCCTGGAAGCCGCCGGCGACTCGGATGCGCTCGGCGGCCCAGTGCGTCGCGCTGCCGGTGCCGGCCGACGCGTAGGTGATGGTGCCGGCCTTGGCCTTGGCGACGAGGTCCTTCAGGGTCTTGATGCCGCTTGCGGGCGACACCACGGTGACGTTCGGCAGCGTGCCGAGCGGGATCACCGCGACGAAATCGTTGGCGACGTCATAGCCGATGTTCGAATAGGCCGCGGGCGCGGCCGAGTGCGCCGACGCCTGGACCAGGATCGTGTAGCCGTCCGGGTCGGCCTTCGCGACGAGCGCCGTGCCGATGGTGCCGCCTGCGCCGCCGCGGTTCTCGATCACGATCGGCTGGCCGAGCTGAGCCGACACCGGATCCATCGCGATACGGCCGACGATGTCGAGCGAGCTTCCGGCCGCGAACGGGATCATGCAGCGGATCGGCCGTGTCGGCCACGCTTGAGCAAGCGCTGCGCCGGGCAGCGCCGCGCCGGCAAGAGCCGCAGCGCCGAGTCGAACGAATTGGCGGCGGGTGGTCATAGGCACTTCTCCCGAATGGCATTGCTTGTTTTGGTTGTGGTCGTTTTGGCCTGATCCGCCGCGGCAATCAATCCTTTTGCCGCTCGATGGAGGTCAGCTCGGCAGAGAGTGTCCGTCCGTTGGCCTTCAGCTTCATCGTCATGTTGAAGTCGATGCTGGCGTCCTTGGGAGCCGCGAAGCCGACCGAGAGCTGCAGGGCGCCGTCGTTCTCGATCGCGTTGACGTCCACGGTGGCGTCGGCCTTTTTGAGATAGTCGGTGTCGCTTGTGCCGCTCGCCCGTGACAAGGCGCCGCGGCGCGCGATCGGGATCAGCGCAACCGGGCCTGACACACGGTCGTCCGGCCCGATGCGATAGGCCGACGCGACGCTGCTGCCGAACCGCCAGTTCGTGATCTGCACGAAGCCGCGTTCGTCGCCCGACCAGAACATCTGGTGGGTGTAGTGGTTGTAGCGCTCGCGGTCGCCGAAGTGGCGGCCGTCGAGCTTCTTCAACACCTTGCCATCGCGCAATCGCACCAGGTAGTTCCAGACGTGATCGCGGTTCTCCGTGGAGAAGCTCCGGTTGGCGGCCTCGTCGGCCTGGCGCTGGTCTTCGTCCAGGACCGCCATGGCGTCCTTGCCGTCCTCGATGGTCCAGCCGACCGCGTAGCGCTTCGACGGCGAGATGCTCTCGCGGATAATGCGCAAGGTGCGCGGTCCGTCGTTGCAGACGATGGTCTCGCGTTCGACCGGCTTGCATTTCGCGACAGCGGCGCTGGCGCCGCTCGCCAAAAACAGCGCCGTGAGCAGCGCCACGCCGGCGCAAAGGGCAATCCTGCGCATGACTACGACTGCGGGACCGGCACCTCGTGCACCTTCATGCCGAGCGCCACCGAGGTGTAGTAGCCGATCAGCACCAGCACTTCGGCGACGCCGTCGCGGCCGATCGCCTTCTCGATCTCGGCGAACTCGGCGTCGGAGAGCTTGGCGCCCTTGAGCAGCGACGTCGCGAAGCGGTGCACGCCGCGCTCGTGCGGATCGGTGAGCTTGGGATCAAGGCCTGCGAGCACCGCGTCGATGATCTCCTGGCTGAGGCCGACCTGCTTGCCCATCTTGATATGCGCCTGCCGGACGTAATTGGCGTCCCAATGCTGCGCGGTGAGAAGGATTCCGATCTCGACCTCGCGCTCCGACAGCGAGCCTTTCTTGTTCAGATAAGTGCCGATGTGCTCCATGCCGCTCGCCACTGTCGGCGAATGGATCCAGATCTTGTACGGCCCGAGGATGCGGCCGCGGCCGGCGACGAGCTGCTCGAATACTTTTTTCTGCTCTGCGGTCTGCTGTTCCGGCGGCAGCTCGATCAGGCGGTTCATGGGCAGGTCCTTGCTGAATTTGATCGCGGGGGAGACTAGCGGCTCAGCGCGACGCGCGATAGCGGTTCGAGGCGCCGCCGATCAGGGTCTCGGCCTCGCGCGTGATGCGCTCGACGATCTCGCCGGCCGGCGGAATGTCGCCGATCAGGTCGACGGCTTCGCCCGCGATCACCGCCGCGGTGTCGAAGTCGCCTTCGCTGCGGGCCTTGGCGTAGCGCTCCGCCTCCTCGGGATGCTGCATCAGCTCGGCCTCGCGGCCGCGCCAACGCTCGGAGAACTCGTTGCGCAGCACGCGGCCGGCGTACGGCGAGGGCCAGACATTGCGCCGGGCGATGTCAAACAGAATGCCGCGGATGGTGCGGTCGCCGCTCGCCGCGACGATGCGCTCCTTGGCGCTGGCAAAGCCCGCGGCCTCGATCGAGGCATAGAACCGCGTGCCGATCAGCACACCGTCGGCGCCGAGCATCAGCGCCGCGGCCAGCCCCCGGCCGTCGGCAACACCGCCCGCTGCTGCGACCGGAATGCCCGGCGCCGCATCGACCACGGCCGGCACCAGCGCGAAGGTGCCGCGCGCGATACCGTGGCCGCCGCCTTCGGCGCCTTGCGCCACGATCACGTCGGCATCATTCGCGGCGGCTTCCTTGGTGTGCGCGACGGTCTGCACCTGGCAGATCAGCAGCGCGCCGGCTTTCTTGATCTTGGCGGCGTGCGGCTTCACCTCACCGAACGACAGCATCACCGCGGCGGGCTTGCGCTCCAGCACCAGGTCGAGGAGCCGCGGCTCCCGCGCCATGCTCCAGGTGATGAAGCCCACGCCCACGCGGGCATCGCCCGCCGCGTCCATCTCGCGCTTGAGCCAAGCCTCGTCGCCATAGCCGCCGCCGATGATGCCGAAGCCGCCGGCGCGGCTCACGGTCGCGGCGAGCCTGCCGTCGGCCACGAGGTCCATCGGCGCCAGCATGATCGGATGCCGGATGCCGAGCCGCTCGGTCAGTCGTGTCGCAATCGCCATTTCGCTCCCCTGGTTTGCGACGAGCCTATCCCGGAACGGCCGTGCGTTGAATGCGGGTGAGGGACCACGGCGCCGCACTGTACGTTGCGGCGAATATGCCGTAGCAGACGGCGGGGGTATCGGATGCCGTTCATGCACAGTCCCTTCATGCCCCGTCGTCGCGTTCAAGCGCTCCTCTCCGGCATCGAGGTGCCGCGGGCGCTGCGCGCGCTGGTGCGCACGCGCGAATACGGCCTGATCGTGCTTGCGGCCCTGGTCGGGCTCGTTGCCGGGCTCGTCGTCGTTGCCATGGGATTCGGCGTCAGTTTTCTGCATAGCCTGCTGTTCGGCATGCCGCTCGGCGAACGGCTGTCCGCCGCGACGAAGCTCAACCCGGTCGTTGCGATCGCGGTGCCGACCCTCGGCGGCGTGGCCTTCGGCCTCGGGCTATGGGCGCTGCTGCGCTGGCGGCCCGGCCGCGAGATCGATCCGATCGAAGCCAATGCGCTGCATGGCGGGCGCATGTCGCCGCGCGGCAGCCTGATCGTCGCGCTGCAGACGGTCTGGTCGAGCGGAGTGGGGGCCTCGGTCGGGCTCGAGGCGGGCTATACGCAGCTGGCGAGCGGCCTCGCGTCCTGGCTCGGTCAGGCGTTCCGCCTGCGCCGGCGTGACCTGCGCGTGCTGGTCGGCTGCGGCGCGGCCGGCGCGATCGCGGGGGCCTTCGGCGCGCCGCTCGCCGGCGCGTTCTATGCCTTCGAGCTCGTCATTGCGAGCTATTCGGCCGTCACGCTTGCGCCGGTCGGCGCTGCGGCGCTGGTCGGCTATCTGGTCGCCTCCATGTTCGGCGAGCCGAGCCTTGGGATCGGCTCGATGGTGGTCTCGCAGGTTCGCAGCGTCGACCTTCTGGTATCGGCTTTGGTCGGCGTCGCCGCGGCGGTGGTCGGTATCACCTTGATGCGCGGCGTGGCGGCCTGCGAGCAGGCGCTGGACTGGCTGCGCATCCGCCCGCTGCTGCGTCCGATGCTCGGCGGCCTCGTGGTGGGCGCGCTCGCGATCGTGATGCCCGAGGTGCTCTCGTCCGGCCATGGCGCGATCCGCATCTCGTCGGCGACGTCGGAGACCTTGTCGACGATTGCGCTGCTGTTCGCGCTGAAGACGCTCGCCTCCATCGCCTCGCTCGGCACCGGTTTCCGCGGCGGATTGTTCTTCGCGTCTTTGCTGATCGGCGCGCTTGGCGGGCGCATCTTCGCCGACGTGGTCAACATGGTGTGGCCGGCGGCCGCCCTCGACCCGCATATCTATGCGATCATCGGGATGGGGGCGCTATCGGTATCGGTCATCGGCGGGCCGCTGACGATGACCTTCATCGCGCTGGAAACCACCGGCGACTTCTGGCTCACCGCCACGGTGCTGATTGCCATCATCGTCTCGGCGCAGGTGACGCGCCAGCAGTTCGGCTATTCGTTCGCCACCTGGCGCTTCCATCTGCGCGGCGAGGGCATCCGCAGCGCGGCCGATGTCGGCTGGGTGCGCGAGCTGACGGTGCGGCGGATGATGCGATCCGACGTGCGCACCGTGCCGGCCCACACCACGATCGGACGCTTCCGGCGCGTCTTTCCGCTCGGCTCGACCGCGCAGGTGGTGGCCATCGATGAGGACAAGCACTACGCCGGGATCGTGCAGGTCGCGGAGGCGCACGCCGAGGACTACGGCGAGGCGATGTTGGTGCGGGAGATTCTGCATTTCAAGGACACGGTGCTGCTTCCCACCATGACGGTGAAAGAGGCCGTGATGCTGTTCGACAAGGCAGAGGCCGAAGCGCTGGCGGTGGTGGAGGCGGCGGACGATGGCGAGGTGATTGGGCTTCTGACCGAGGCCTATGCGCTGCGTCGCTATTCCGGCGAGCTCGAGCAGCGGCGTCAGGATCTGCTCGGCGAATAGGTAGCCAGCTACAACCATATGCCACCCTGTCGCGGCATGTCCTCCGATCGTGCCATTGCCGGCATGCAGGAAATCGTCGAGATTCGTGTCGTACGAATGGATGGTTCTGATCCGGCCTGATGCGCATGGCCGGTCTCAATTCTCTTAGAATTTTTTCGCTGGAGGACGACATGTCGACCTTCTCACCATCGCGGACACTTGTGGCCGGCATGGCAGCCGCCTTGCTCGGCGGCGTCTCGGCGCTGGCCTGGCTCCCCGGCAATGTCGTGACCGTCGCGGACGCAGGTCCGGCGATCGCGGACGGATCGCCGTCATGGTCCGGTCAGGAATTCCCGATCTGTCACACGCCAACGGCGGGCAGGGCGCCCATGCTGCTGCGCCTGGCGCAGACCGAAGTTCCGCGCGCCGAGATGAGCGCTGCCACCTCGGCGCCGGCCTTCGCCGACACCGAGCCGCCGCTGTGGCCCGGCCTCGGCTCTGTCACTTACAAGATCACGACCGCGAACGAGCGCGCCCAGACTTATTTCGATCAGGGGTTGCGGCTTGCCTACGCGTTCAATCACGTCGAGGCGCAGCGCGCCTTCCGCATGGCGCAGAAGCTCGATCCCAATTGCGCCATGTGCGCCTGGGGCGAGGCGCTGGTGCTCGGCCCGAACATCAATCTGCCCATGGCAGAGGATGCCGTCGCGCCGGCCTACGCCGCCGCGCAAAAGGCCAAGGCGCTTGCCGCCTCGGCAAGCCCGCGCGAGCGCGCTCTGATCGAGGCGCTGGCCACGCGCTATGGCACCGATCCGAAGGCTGCGCGAGCGCTGTTCGATGCGGCCTACGCAGCCGAAATGGAGAAGGTCGCCAAGCAGTTTCCCGACGATGACGAGATCGCCACGCTCTATGCCGAGGCTGTCATGGACCTCAGCCCCTGGGACTATTGGAAGCCGGGTGGCAAGGAGCCCAATCCGCAGAGCGCGCCGATCGTGCCGACGCTCGAGCGGGTTCTGGCCCGCAATCCCAATCATCCCGGCGCCATTCACTTCTACATCCATGCCGTGGAAGCTTCGGACCGGCCCAAGCGCGCCGAGCCCTACGCCGATCGGTTGCGCGGCGCCATGCCCGGCGCCGGCCATCTCGTCCACATGCCGAGCCACATCTACTATCGGATCGGCCGCTATATCGATGCGCTGGCCGACAACAAGACCGCGGTGCAGGTCGACGAGAAGTACCTGACCGACACCAGCGCGCCGATGGGCGTCTATCGCCTCGGCTACTATCCGCACAATGTGCACTTCGTCATGGCCTCCGCGCAGATGGCCGGCGATGGCCCGACCGTGATCGCCGCAGCCGAGAAGCTGCGCCAGCTCATTCCCGACGAGGCCGCCCGCGGCATCGCGATGGTTCAGCCCGTCAAGGCCGCGCCGTATTTTGCGCACGCGCAGTTCAGCACGCCCGACGCCATCCTCGCGCTGCCCGATCCCGGCGATGCCATCCCGTATGTCAAAGGCATCTGGCTTTACGCACGAGGGATCGCGCAAGCGGAGCGTCAGGATTTCGCTGCGGCGGAAGCGACGGCCCAGGCGATCGAGACCTTGGAACGCACCGGCGATTTCAAGCTGCTGAAGGAGTCGCACGTTCCGGTGCAGGAGGTGCTGCAAATCTCGCGCACGCTGATCCTGGCGCGCGTCGCGCAGGCGAAGGGCGACAAGCGCGGCGCGATTACGCAATTCGAGAAGGCGGCCGCGCTGCAGGATGCCTTGCCGTATACCGAGCCGCCTTATTGGTACTACCCGATCCGCCAATCGCTCGCGGCAGCTCTGCTGCAGGCCGGCCGCTATGCGGAAGCCGAACGGCAATTTCAGCGTGCGCTCAGCCGCGCGCCGTCGAACGGCTGGTCGTATTACGGCCTGGCGGAGCTGCACAAGAAACGCGGCAACAAGGCTGCCGCGCGGAAAGCCGAGGCCGACCTCGCCAGAACGTGGATTGGCGATCGCAAGCTGCTGCAGATTTCAAGGCTCTGAGTGAAGGTTTGACGGTTCGGAGTTTTTGTCCCTGGGTCCCCGCTTTCGCGGGGACGAACGGCTGATGGTTCGGCGAACTCTCTCCCCGTTCGTCCCCGCGAAAGCGGGGACCCAGTTCTGTACAGATCGATACGGCGATGTTGACGCTCAGCGGCGAAACTGGTCGAGCTTCAGCGTCTCCGACGGTCCGAGCCACACCACGTGCTGGGTGTGATCCTTCAGCGCGTTGCCGGTCTGCGCGTGGGTGAACACCGTGAACTTGCCGCGGTTCAGCACCAGCCAAGGCAGCACCTCGGCGAGCTGTGATGTCTCGATCGTGAGCTGACAGCTGCCGCGCGGATGCGGGCCGACCGGGTTGTCGTGCATGCGCCCGACCTTGACGCCGAACTTCTTGCCGGCGGCTTCGCAGAGCTTCAGCGCATCCGCGTGTTCGGGCGGATTGTAATAGACGTGGGCGTGGAAGTTCTCGATCTCGCTCATTCGGCGGCGACGGCCTTCTTCTCGAAGAAGCGGTTGCCCGGCCGTGGCAGGCCGAGATTCTCGCGCAGCGTCTTGCGGCGCTGCAACTCCGGAACTACGCCGCGCACGAAATCGTCGAGCCCACCCGGCAGATACGGGAACATAATGGTGAAGCCGTCGCTGGCGTTGCTTCCGATCCACGCTTCCATCTCGTCGGCGATGGTCTTGGGCGTGCCGACCATCGCAAGTCCCGAATAGCCGCCCATGCGCTGGGCGAGCTGGCGCACCGTGAGATTGTCGCGCTTCGCCGCAGCGATCGCGCGGTCGCGGCCGCTCTTCGAGGCGTTGGTTTCCGGAATCTCCGGAAGCGGTCCGTCCGGATCGAACTTGGAGGCGTCGGTGCCGAGCGCGATCGACAGCGACGCGATGGCATTGGCGTAATCGACCAGGCTGTCGAGCTTGGCGCGCTTGGCCTTGGCCTCCTCGACGGTGTCGCCGACCACGACGAAGCACGCCGGCTGGATTTTCATGTGATCCGGATCGCGGCCGAGCTTCTTCATGCGGCCCTTCACGTCGGCATAGAAGGCGCGGCCGGCTTCCATGTTGCTCTGCGCGGTGAACACCGCCTCGGCGGTTTCGGCGGCGAGCTGCTTGCCGGACTCCGACGCGCCCGCCTGCACGATCAGCGGCCAGCCCTGCACCGGGCGGGCGATGTTGAGCGGGCCCTTCACCGAGAAGGACTCGCCCTTGTGGTTGAGCACATGCAGCTTGTCGGGCTCGAAGAACACGCCGCTGTCGACGTCGCGGATGAAGGCGTCATCGGCCCAGGAATCCCACAGGCCCGTGACCACGTCGTAGAACTCGCGGGCCCGGTGATAGCGCTCGCCGTGCTCCATGTGCTCGTCCATGCCGAAGTTGAGTGCGGCATCGGGGTTCGAGGTGGTGACGATGTTCCAGCCGGCGCGGCCGCCCGAGATATGGTCGAGCGAGGCAAAGCGGCGCGCGATGTGATAGGGCGCGTCGAAGGTGGTCGAGCCGGTGGCGACCAGGCCGATGTGGCTGGTGGCCTGCGACAACGCGGACAGCAGCGTGAAGGGCTCGAACGAGGTCGCGGTGTGGCTGCGCTTCAGCGCGTCCATCGGCATGTTCAGCACCGCCATGTGGTCGGCCATGAAGAAGGCGTCGAACTTCGCGGCCTCGAGCTTCTGGATGCACTCCTTGAGGTGCGCGTAGTTGAAATTCATGTCCGGCCAGGCGCCGGGATAGCGCCACGCACCGGTGTGGATGCTCGCCGGCCGCATGAAGGCGTTGAGCTTGATCTGACGCGTGGCCATCGGAATTCACCCCAATCAAGAGAAGCACCCAGCGACAGCAATATAGGGCTGCTTCGCCGATAGAAAAGTAAGGTCACCGTGAGCCGAAGGGGAACAAATCCCCTGCGAAATCCAGGTCCTGCAACGGTTTCTTATCTGTCGTTTTATTGACCCAAAGAATAGTTTGCGCCGGAGGTATCCGCGCGCTATCGGAGCGCCAGCAAAGACCCCCGAAAGACTTCCAAGAGGACCGCCATGTCGATTTCCCGCCGTTCGCTGCTGACAGCCCTGTCAGCAGCCCCGCTCGTCTCGCTGCTGTCGCGCCCGGCCTTCGCGGCCTATCCGGACCGGCCGATCCGGCTGATCTGCCCGTTCGCGGCCGGTGGCAATGCCGACCTGGTGGCGCGGATCGTCGGGGAGGGCATGTCGCCCTCGCTCGGCCAGGCGATCGTGATCGAGAACCGCACCGGCGCGGGCGGCGGCCTCGGCGCTGCCGCGGTCGCGACCTCGGCGCCCGACGGCTACACGCTGCTCACCGGCTCCAACGGCCCGCTCACCGTCAACCCCTTCGTGCAGGCGAAGCTGCCTTACGATCCGCTGAAGGACTTCGTGCCGATCGGCCTCGCCAACCTCGCGCCGCACTCGATCGTGCTGAACAACTCGGTCCCGGCCAAGACCGTGCAGGAGCTGGTCGAGCTGTCGAAGAAGCAGCAGATCACGCTCGCCACCTCGGGCGTCGGCAGCGCCTCGCACATGACGCTGGCGCGCTTCATCGCCGCGACCGGCGCCAACATCACGCACGTGCCGTATCGCGGCGGTGGTGCGCTGGTCGGCGACGTGCTGGCCGGCACGGTGTCTGGCGCGATGACCGAGGTGTCGACGCTGCTCGAGCATCACGGCCAGGGCAAGGTGCGCGTCCTCGTGGTCGCGTCGAGCAAGCGCATCCCCAAGATCGCCGACGTGCCGACCATGATCGAGTCCGGCGTCAAGGACTTCACCGCGGCGAGCTATGTCGGCGTGCTGGCGCCGTCGAAGACGCCGGCCGATATCGTGACGCAGCTCGAGAAGGCGCTGATCAAGGCGCTGGCCGACAAGTCGGCGCAGGACAAGTTCCTGGCGAGCGGCGCCGAGCTCGTGCCCGAGAACCTGCAGACCTCGAAGGGCTTCGCCGCCTACATCCAGGCCGAATACGAGCACTCGCGCGAAGCCGCGAAGCTCGCGGGGCTGAAGCCGGAGTAGTTCATGTTGTAAGGCACCGTCGCGGCATCGGCGGTGAACTCCCTCTCCCCAACGGGGAGAGGGTTGGGGTGAGGGGGCCTCACTCTCTCGATAAACCGTAACCCCTCACCCGCCGCACTTCGTGCGGCGACCTCTCCCAATGGGAGAGGTGAAGAAACTTGTGGCGCGACCGCGCCAAACGAAATCGACCTACCGCTGCTCCAATCCTGCCTTCTCGCGAACCGCGCCCCACTTCTTGTACTCGGCGGTCACGAACTGATGCCACGCTTCCGGCGTCGAGCTCTTCACGATCACGCCGGTCTTGGTCAGCCGCGCCTTCGTCTCAGGCTCCTCGAGGATCTCGTTCAGGACCTTGTTGAGCTTTGCGATCGCCGGCTTCGGCATGCCCTTGGGTCCGTAGAGACCGTACCAGGTGGTCACGTCGTAGTTCGGCACCACGCCCGACTCCGATGCGGTCGGAACGTCGGGCGCCGCCGGATCGCGGTCCTTGCTGGTGACCGCGAGCGCGCGCAACTGGCCGGACTGCACCTGGCCGAGCAGCGCCGTCACGGTGTCGAACAGCACGTCGGTGTTCTTCGAGAGCAGCGCCGTGATCGCCTCGGGCGTGGTGCGATACGGCACGTGCAGCATGTTGACGCCCGCCACCTGCTTGAACAGCTCGGCGGCAAGATGCTGCGTGGCGCCAAATCCAGGACTGCCGAACACGATCTTGCCGGGATCGGCCTTGGCGGCCGTGACCAGCGACTTGATGTCCTTGTAGGGATAGTCCGGGCGCACCACGATCAAGAGGCCCGCCACCGCGATCTGGCCGATCCAGTCGAAGGATTCCACCGGCTCGAAGCGCACCACCTTGGTCATCACCGGCGTGATGATCTGGCCCGCGGTCTGCACGCCGATGGTGTAGCCGTCCTTCGGCGAGTTCGCGACCGCTTCGTTGCCGAGAAGGCCGCCGGCGCCGGGCCGGTTCTCGACCACCACGGGCTGGCCGAGCTTCTCCTGCATGCGCTGCGCGATGATGCGGCCGATGATGTCGGAGCCGCCGCCCGCGCCGAACGAGCTGATCATCTTGATGGTCTGGCTCGGATATTCTTGCGCTGCAGCAGGCGCTGTCAGCCCCCCGGCCAGCAGACAGGCTGCAGCCGTCGCGATCACGCGTCGATTCATTTCAAATCCTCCCGCCCGGCGATGTGGTTTTTGGAAGCGCCGTTGGCCTTATCCTAAAGGCCAGAACAGGGGCGGGGAATACGGGCGGCGCAAAGCCGCAGCATTCGACAAAAGTGGCACGTGGTCTGACGCAACGCGGCACGCGTCGCGGCTTTCCCTCGTCCAAACGCATGATACAGTTCGGCCAACCAAAAAACGAAACCGGGAGTGGAATGCCGATGATTGGGCGTAGGACGTTTATCAAGCGTGCCGCGGCGGCGACCGCGTTGGGAAGCGGTCTGATCGGTGCGCCGGCGGTGCTGCGGGCGCAGTCCGGCTATCCGAACAAGCCGATCAAGTTCATCGTGCCGCTCGCGCCGGGCGGCGCCATCGACTTCATCGCGCGTGCGGTCGGCGAACGGATGTCCTCGACCATCGGCCAGCAGATCGTGGTGGAGAACCGCACCGGCGCCGGCGGCGTGATCGGCATGGACGCCGCGATGAAGAGCGATCCGGACGGCTACACGGTGCTGATCACCAACGACAACGCGGCCGCCGCGCCGCATATCGCCAACCTGTCTTACGACTACACCAAGGAGCTGCAGCCGGTCTGCTATCTCGGCCGCCAGTCCCAGTACCTCGCGGCGCATTCCTCGCTCGGCGTCAGCACCGTCAAGGAGCTGGTCGACCACGCCAAGGCCAATCCAGGGCTGGGCTTCGCCTCCTCGGGCGTCGGCTCCAACCAGCACGTCGCCGGCGCGTGGTTGGCCAAGGAGGCCGGCATCAAGCTCGAGCACGTGCCCTATCGCGGCGCCGGCCAGGCGATCAACGACCTGATCGCAGCGCATGTGAAGACCGCGTTCCTCGGCCCGACGGCGCTGGTTCAGCACTACAAGGCCGGCGTGCTGAAGCTTCTCGCTCACAGCGGCTCGAAGCGCTCGCCGATCCTGCCGGAGGTCCCGACCTTGGAGGAGACCGGCTACAAGGTGGTGCTCGATGCCTGGTACGCGGCCTTCGTGCCGCACGGCACGCCGGCCGAGCTCGTCATGCAGCTCAATGGCCAGATGAACCACGCGCTCAAGGACGACAAGCTGCGCGAGACCTTCCTCAAGGGCGTGGTCGAGCCGATCGGCGGCACGCCGGAGGAACTCGGCAAGCTGGCGCAGGCGGATTCGGCGAAATATGCCCGGCTGGTGAAGGAGCTCGACATCAGGATCAATTGAGCGGCTTTTGAAGGGCCAAAACGTGCCGCAACCGGCCCGGTTGCGGCGTATCTGTTTGCAAAAACAGCCGGTTGCCCCCATATGAGGGGCAACCCACAGGAGATGGTATGGCGAGCCCACCCAAAAACCCGACCGAAGCCCAGGCCCTGAAGGCCAAAAGGGAAGCGGATGGCAAGAAGGCCATGGCCGAATACGAGGCCAATGCGGAGGCGGTGCGCGCCAAGACCGAGAAGCTGCGGGCTCTGCGGCTCGCCCGCGACGCCGCCAATCCGCCGGCCCCGCCCAAGGCGAAATCCACGGGCACCAAGTCCGCCACGGGCACCAAGTCCGGCAAGTCCAAGAAGGCAGACCCGGGCAAGCTTTCCGACTGGATCAAGAAGCAGCAGGACAGCGGACACAGCTACTAAGCCGACCGGCGGCCGGCCTTGGCGCTCCGGCGCGGCCAGTCGATGACCCCCGCGCAGAACAGCGCCCACCAGATCAGCACCGGCTGCAACGCCAGCCGCGGTCCGTGGTACCACCAGCTGTCCGGAAGCGGCGGCAGGTGAACGCCCTCGATGGCATGCTTGATGTTGGCGGGCCAGACGCACAGCGCGTAAAGCGCCAGCATGGTGCCCGCGATCCAGCGCAGCCGGACCGTCAACAGCGCCGCGGCGCCAGCGAGCTCGCATAGGCCGGTGGCGAGAACGACCTCGCGCGGGAAGGGCACCCAGTCCGGCACGATCGGCAGGAATGCTTCGGGCCGCAGCAGATGGCCCGCGCCGGCCACCGCATAGAACGCGGCCATGATCCAGCGCATCACCGTGCGGGTGCGTTCCATCATTCGCCGAGATACGCCGTCGCGTCGATCTCGACCAGACATTCGGGACTGCCCAGGCCTGACACGATGCACGACACCCGGTGCGGCGGGTCCTCCGTGAAATTGGCGAAGAACACCTCGTTCATCGGCTGCCAGTTGGCGCGCTCGGTGACATAGACCGTGCATTTGACGATGTCGCGCATGGTGCCGCCGGCCTCCTCGATCAGCGCGCGGATGTTGTCGAGGCACTGCTGGGTCTGCTTGCGCACATCGCCCACGGCGTATTTGCCGGTGCGGTCGAGGCCGACGCAGCAGACGAACATGAAGCCGCCCGCGATGGTCGCGGGCGCAAATGGCAGCGAGCCTCGAAACACCTTGTCGGAATAAACGGCGCGCTTGGGCATGGCTTGATGTCTCCCTCTTTCACGCCAAGCTTGGCGGCTTTTGCGCGCGGAGGGAACCCGTGTCGCGGCCGTGCGTTCTAAAACGGCGCCGAAAGGAAGCCCCCAATGTTGCGCTACGCCATCATCTTTCTCGTGCTGTCGCTGATCGCGGGCGGCCTCGGGCTCACCAACTTCTCGGTGCTGTTCAAGCGCATCGCGCTGGTGTTCTTCGTGCTGTTCTTCTTAGGCTTCCTCGCGCTGCTCGGCTTTGCCTATCTGCTCGGCGAAGCCTTCCAGGCCGGCACCCGCGCCGAGCTGGTCGCGCCGGTGGTCCAAGTCTCCCACTGGGTCTCCTACTGGCCGGGGATCACGTTCTTGGCGCCGTCGGCGCCGATATAGACCGCGAGGATCCGCACCGGCTCTGTGCCGGTGTTGGCGCCGAAGTGCTCGACGTCCATCGCCTCCATGAAGGCTTCACCGGCGCGATAGACGCGCTTGCCCTTGGCGCCGTAGTCCACCGTCAGCTCACCCTGCAGCATGTAGGCGAACAGCGGCACGCCGTGCCGGTGCGAGATGGTGCGCTGGCCCGGCGGGATGTTGATGATCGACGCGGTGACGTGGGCCGGCGCGCCGGTCGGATACTGGATCGGCTCGCCGACGATGCTGGTGCCGGTGGAGAGCAGCGTCGCGGCCGGATAGCCGTGGTCGTCGGCTGCGGTCGGAGCGGCGTATCCCATTAAGGCAATCGCAACCAAGGCGGCGACGGCGGCACGGCGTTGCATTTTCATGGGAGTCCTCAAGTTTCCGAAATCGGTTATGGTGGCGCCAGGCGACAGCAAGGGCGACACAATCTCATGGATAAATTAAGTCTACGTCTCTCCGCGCTGCTTGCGTTCGGCTTTCTCGGCGGCAGCTTTCTCGGCGCCATGCCGGTGACGGCGCAGCTTGCCACCGACATGCGGCTCGAGGATGCGGGCTTCGTCATGCGCCGCGCCGACACGCCGGAGAAGATCGCGCGGCTGCGGCTCATCCCGCCGCGCCAGTTCGTCACCCGCACCGGCAAGAACGGCCGCTATTACCTCTGGGCCGACCCGGACACCTGCAAATGCGTGTTCGTCGGCGGCCCGGGCGCGCTGCAGTCGTTCAAGGACATGCGCAGGGGCCTGCCGCAGCCGGATAACGTCGGCCCAGGCTCGCGCGGCATCAATCCGGAAAACATGATCATCCACGACATGGACCAGGACGCCGGTATCAACGTGCCGGACGGCGACGTGCTGGACTATCATGTCGACTGAGCCCAAGACTGGGCCGAAGACTGAGCCCAGGTTCCTGCCACGCCGGTCCCCGCCGGAATCAAACCGACCATGAGCCTCGAATTCCTCATCACCTCGCTGATCGTCATCGTCTCGCCCGGCACCGGCGTGCTCTACACGCTCGCGGCCGGGCTTTCGCGCGGCGCCCGCGCCAGCGTGGTCGCGGCGTTCGGCTGCACGCTCGGCATCGTGCCGCATATGGCGGCCGCGGTGCTGGGCCTCGCGGCGCTGCTGCACGCGAGCGCGCTCGCCTTCCACACGCTGAAATGGCTCGGCGTCGCCTACCTGATCTACATGGCCTGGAGCGCGCTGCGCGAGAAGGGCGCGTTGCGCATCGAGGCGGGCGAGAAGCTCGGCGCGCGGTCCGCGCTGGCCGTGACCATCGAAGGCATCCTGATCAACATCCTCAATCCGAAGCTCTCGATCTTCTTCTTCGCCTTCCTGCCACAGTTCGTGAAGGGCGACGAGGCGCATCCGCTCGCCCACATGCTGGTGCTGAGCGCGGTGTTCATGGGGCTCACCTTCGTGGTGTTCGTCGGCTATGGGCTGTTCGCGGCAAAAGTCCGCGAGCACGTGATCTCGCGGCCGCGGGTGCTGACCTGGATGCGGCGGACATTTGCGGCGGCGTTCGTGGCGCTCGGCGCCAGGCTCGCCTTCGCTGAACGCTGATGGAGTGGGGAGTAGAGAATGGCCGGCCAGCTTCAAGGAAAAATCGCCATCGTCACCGGTGCCAGCAACGGCATCGGCCGCGGCATAGCCGAGGTGTTTGCCTCGGAAGGCGCCAGGACCGTGCTGGTGGCGCGCCGCGCCGAATTGCTCGACGAGGTCGTGGCCGGCATCAAGGCCAAAGGCGGCGAGGCGCTGGCGCTGCCGGCCGATCTGACCAAGGAAGACGCCATCGTGGCGCTGTTCAAGAAGACCGCCGACAGCTTCGGGCGCCTCGATGTGCTGGTGAACAATGCCGGCATCGCGACCAACAAGAACACCGAGGACATCACGCTCGACTACTGGAACGAGGCGCTCGCCATCAACATCACGGCGCCGTTTCTTTGCGCGCGCGAGGCGATCCGCATCATGAAGGCGCAGGAGCCGAAGGGCGGGCGCATTATCAACATCGGCAGTGTCTCGGCGAAGACGCCGCGGGCGGATTCGATGCCCTACACCGTGACCAAGTTCGGCCTGCAGGGCATGACGCACCAGCTCACGATGGACGGCCGCAAGCACAACATCGTCTCGTCGATCATCCATCCCGGCGCCACGATGTCGTCGTTCTCGACGCGGCGCGGCCGCACCAAGCCCGGCTACGGCGACAAGCCCGGTGACGACTACATCATGGCCGCCGAGGACGTGGCCCGGGTCGCGGTGCTGATGGCGGCCTTGCCGGACGAGGTGAACCTCTACGAGGCCACCATCCTGCCGAACAGCATGAAGAGCTTCATCGGGCGGGGGTAGGCGGGTTCCCTGAAGGTTGCAGTGCAACGCGAGATTGCGCGCGCGGCGAGTCGGAGCTGGGCGCATGTGCTAGAACTTTGCGTCTCACGATTCGGTCTGGGCGGCGCGGCTGTCCAAACCAGCGTTCCCCCCGAAGCTGAACCGAACAAGCAGAACTCAAGGAGACCAACGACCATGCGAAGCCCGGCCCTCTTCCGCAGCGCGCTTACCGCTCTGATCGTCGCGTTCGCCGGCCTCAGCCAGGCCCATGCCGAAAGCGGCACCGTCACGCTCACGGTCTACAAGGGCGGCTGGATCATCGGCGGCTCGGCCGGCGGCGGCACGCTGAACTTCCGCGGCCGCAACTATCCGCTTTCGGTCGGCGGCATCGACTACGGTCTGGTGTTCGGCGGCTCGAAGACCACGTTCCGCGGCCGCGTCAGCAACATCAACCGGCCGTCTGATGTCGCCGGCGTCTATGGCGCGGCCGGCGCGGGGCTCGCGATCGGCGGCGGCGCCCGCGGGATCGTGCTCACCAACCAGAAGGGCGCGGTGCTCGAGCTCTCCGGCCATCAGGTCGGGTTGATGGCGAATGCCGACTTGAGCGGTCTCGCGATCACGATGAAATAGTCCGGCGCGAGCCGATCGGAATTGCAACGGGCGGGCCGAAGGGCCCGCCCGTTTTGCTTGGGGCACGGTTGCCGTGCGGCATGGCTCCGCTGCGCGGGTGCCCTTGCCGCGGCCCGGCCTGCGCCGCAAGATGCCGCAAACAACAACATAGTTGGGGAGGCCGGCATGAGATTGATCGCCACGATCGCGGCTGCGCTGCTGCTCGCAGGCTCAAGCGGCGACGCCGTCGCGCAGCAGAAGAGCCTGAAGGACCGCCTGGTCGGCACCTGGCACTTCGTGGTCGCCGAGATCACCGGGCCCGACGGCACCAAGTCGTTTCCGTTCGGGCCCAAGCCCCGCGGCATGGTGATCTTCACGCCGCAGGGCGACTTCATGCAGATCCATATCGCCAGCGAAGTGCCGAAGATCGCGAACGGCAACCGCATGGCCGCGACCCCGGAGGAATATGCCGGCATCATGCGCGGCACCATCGCGCAGTTCGGCACCTACACGGTCGACGAGGAGAAGAAGCAGTTCACCATGACGTTCGCCGCCTCGACGTTTCCGAACTGGGACGGCGTCGCGCAGACCCGCTCGATCGACAAGCTGACCGACGACGAGTTCATCAACACCAATCCGCAGGTCGGCGCGGGCCGGGGAAGCGCGTATAATCTCTATCGACGGGCGAAATAACGTTGCGTGAACTGGAGGCGAAATGTCGAGTGAAGCACGCGAGGGGCAACCACCCGCCGGCTATCTGCCGGGCGATCCGCGCTACGGTCTGAGCGGGGAGTCGCTGAAGCAGTACTACCGCAGCAAGGCCGCCCAGTGGGCGATCTATTGCTGGGACAAGCCCGGGATGTCCGACACCCGGCGCGCCTTGCTGGCGGAGCAGAAGGCTTACGTCAAAAACTTCGGCGAGCGCGTCATCGGCTACGGTCATTTCCTGTCCGACGACGGCCGCGACACGCTCGGCTCCTCGTTCTTCATGCAGCTCGACGACCGCGCCGCGGCCGACGAATTCATCGCCCAGGAGCCGTTGGGCAAGGCCGGAGTCTATCAGCGGGTCGAGATCCACCGCTGGTCGAACAGCTTCCAGAAGCGGGCGGCCGACTATCGCCGCAAGGGCCTGCAGCAGTTCCTGTGCATCGGCCCCAAGACCGGCACGCCCGAGTTCTTCCGCGAGCATCTGCACGCCCACGAGTCGTATTTCGCGTCCTATGCCGAGAGCTTCATCTTCCGCGGCCCGATCCGCTCGGCCGACGGTGCCGACAACATCGGCACCGCGCTGCTGCTGGAGCTGCCGGATCGCGCCGCGGCGGACAAGTTCTGGAACAACGAGCCGTTTGCGCGGAACGGCGGCTACGCGCACGACTCCCGCATCGTGCGCTGGGCGTTCGGGGATTGAGGCGGCAGTCTTTCCCAGACGCGCGAAAAGTGCATCCCCGCCTCATCCTGAGGGGCATCGCTTCGCAATGCTCCTCACCATAAGGCCGGGAGAGGGCGGTTGTCGCTGCCGCAGCCGCGCCAGCGACCGGTCGACGCCCTAAATCCGCGCGCCGCTGTTATACGCGTCGACCAGCTGGTTGTAGTCGCGCGACAGCCGCTGCGGCGAGCCCTCGACCATCCAGCCGCTGCCGGCATTCAGCATCATCCGGTCGCCCTGGCTGTACGGCACCTTGTCGCGCATCCGGCGCATCAGCTGCTTCGCCGAGGTGAGGAACGTCTTGGCGTTGCCGATGAACATCGAGCCGATCTTGCCGCGGCCGTCCGCGTCGGACAGCTGCTCGGTCGCCTTCACCAGCGCCTCGTATTCGTCCAGCGCCTTCACGATCGCGGCGGGATCGGGCTTCTCTGCATTCTCTGCGCGCAGCAGGCGCTTGGCATGGATCATCAGCGCCTCGACATGGTAGCGCGCCTTGCGGCCTTCGCTCTGCTCGATCTCGGCGAGCTTCTCGGCTGCGCGCCGGTCGTTGATGGTCTCGACGTTGTTGCGCAGCGCGTCGTCGGCGGCCTCGAACGCGGTCCAGGCTGCGACCAGGCGCGGATGCATGGCCTTGCCCTTGGCCATCCGGTCGTCCTTGTAGTTCTCCTGCGTGTAATAGTCGTCGGCCTCCTTCAGCAGCGGCTCGAGCTTGCCCACGGCGTCGGCGTAGGCGGACGCTGCGGCTTCGAGGGCTGCGTCGCGCGGCTCAAGCGCGTTGGCCTTCTCGACCGCCTTCTTGCAGTCGGTCGTGTCGTAGATCGTGTAGGTGCCGTAGATGATCCGCTCGCGGCCGGTCGGGCCGCTCTGGGCGGCCCAGCTGAAGTAGCGCTTGCGTGAATCATAGGAGCGCGCCGACAGCCGGTTGATGCAACCGATATAGGCGTTGAGCTTTTCGGTGAGCGATGACGGCTGGGCTGCGGCGGTATCGACAGCGGCTGTCGAGAGGAGGGCGGCGGCGCCAGCAGCCAGGACCAGTGCACGGAGCGGATTCATGTTCGTATCCCCATTCCAGCGGCGGCCGCTCCCCACAGGGAGAGCGCCATCCGAGGGTTAGTCGGGCGAGGCGCTCGGCAGGTTCGAAGTGGAACCGGCGGGCCCCATTGGCGCGGCTTGGCCTAGGTTTCCTTGCTGCGCGCGCGGTCCGAATGCCCGAGCGAGCGCTCGGGCGCGATGCGGTCACGCACAGGCTGCTTGAGCTCGGTGATCTCCGGAAAGCGCTTCTGCTCCTTGCGCGACCAGATCAGCTCGCCTTCGATGCGCACCTCGAACACGCCGCCGCTTGCGTCGGGCGTCAGTGTCGCCGAGCCGATCTCTTCGGCGAAGGTGGTCAGAAGCTCCTGCGCCATCCAAGAGGCCCGCAAGCCCCAGCCGCAGAGCCGGCAATAGGTGATCTCGATGGTGGGGCTGGTGGGCATGAGCGGCTTTCCCGCGTGCCGCGATTAGGTGGCATCGGGCTGAAAAAATTGCTCAGAAAGTGTTGGGCGAGTTACGCATCTTTGCCTATTTCATACGTAAGCGATTACGCAGTGCTAAACCAAACAGCAGAAGCATCGCAGCGCCGCCTAAGATTTGAAGGGCTCCTAAAATCTTCAGAATTACCGAAAAACTCCGTATCTTGTCCGGAGCTATAAAGTCGCTTCTCAGGCCGAGTACACCTAGTGTGTTGGCGAAGCTAAGGCCGATTGCATCCTCGGCGCTGGAGGAGGACAACCAGAAAAAATATGCCCCGCCGAACAGGATGAACAACAAACAAAAAAATGGTCGGAGAAAACTCCGGCCGTAATCGGAAAACAAAGCATATAAGAAAATCGGCAACCCTCTCCAAATCCCGTAGAGCTTTTGTCTGGCTCTCATTTCCAACGCAAAGAAATTCAATTCATCTTCGTGGTGTCGCAAGCGATCCATTTCAAGTTTTAGACGCATATATGCATTTACATACATTTGTGCATCTTCTTTCGTTTTGGGTGGCGGCGGCCAAGATGTGTCGTACCAAGTTGCGCTCTCGTGAATCGTTGCGCCAAAGAAGCGAGGCGGCTCGGATTTAAAGATTGTCTTGTTGAAAGAAGTTTCGCTTGTCAGTTGTGCATTGATGAAGGAGCTTGACGAATAGAACTCGGCGTCGGTGAAATCCAAATCTTTGAATGTTGATCGATCGAACCTTACCCAGTCAAGAAACTTGCAATTTGCAAAATTTGACTCTCCTTCAAAAAGCGCATCATCAAAAACAGTCCAGCCCGAAAACGTCGTGTTATCGAACTCGATGGCGTCTTTGAATTTAGAAATTTCAAAAAATGCACCACCGTCGAACGTGGCTCTTCCAAAGTCAGACCCCCCCTCGAACGTAGCACGATTAAATGACGTCCATCGACCGAATTTAGTCCCATTAAAACGAGCTCCCTTTGAAAATAGTACCTCATCGAAACTTGCTGTATCGTGGAAGATAGAGTTGGGAAAGCCGCTGGATTCCAATAAGTGGGCGTTGTCAAAATTAGCTTTGTCCTCAAATTCTGTTTGTATCCCATGTAATCCAGAAATTTTTGCTCCCTTGAAATTAGCTTCACCACAGAATATCGCTCCGAACAGACTCATCCCTTTCGGCATGATGGAATTTGTAAAATATGTATTGGTCGGAAATATAAAGTTGCTGAAATCCAAGTAAACATCAATGAAAATATTGCTGAAATCGATGAAAGTAGAATGTTCTAGAGCTTTGAGCTGCCACTCTTCAAACTTTCCGCCGCGTTCAGCGAGAGTTATCCGAAGCAATTTTATTTCTTCGTCATTATACGGTGTAAGATCAGCTTCAAGAAAATTGGGGCGCGACATTCGCCACCGCTTGTAAGAGTTCATAACTCTAAAATTATCTCGCCGCGCCATAAACCGATTCCATGCGGTTCGGTTTTTTTCGCCTAGATCATTGTCAAGGTCGGGGATGCCAAAAGCTGTTGCCAGAATATACCAAGGATTCTGGCGAAAATCCTTTCCGGCGATGTTGGAAGGCGCATGTGTCATGGCATTATTCGATGTCGACAAAAACTACTGATTCGATTTTACATGGTTCTGAGCAAGCACTTCCACTCTGGTGCTTTATCGCCTTAAGTTTCCCTATCTCCGCGGTATCATCTGTATGGGGCCATGGCGACAGGGAATCGGTTCAGGCTCGCGCAGCCGGCGAGGAGCGCGAGAACAAGCGTCGCCGACGCGAAGACGCGCGTGTGCCAGGAAGCCGCGCGGCAGGCAAGGTGAGATAGGGTGGTTTCGACGCGGAAATTCTACCGTCAGTTTAGCCGTCTCGTGTGCCGCGGCAACGGGGTCCGCAACTCCAGCGGAAAGCCCACGCTGCGCCGGCGTCTAAAGCTGCTGCCACACCCGACCGACCGCCGCCTTCCAGCTCCGCGTCAGCCGCGTCAGCGCGTGCCAGCGCTCGCGCGGTTTCACGGCCGGCGCATGAACCGTCGCATCGGCCTCGGCCACGGCGGCAGCGTCGACCGCGACCGGCCGCGCCTTGTCCTGCGCCTCGGGCGCAAGCTGCGCGCCCGCGCGCGCGGCCTCCAGCGCCTTGCGCCCAACATGGCGCAGGAAAGACTGCTCGTGCGGCAGGCTCAGCCGCTCGACCGCGGTCTTCAGCGGCAGCCAGTCGACGGCCTTGATGTCGTCCATCAGCTCGGAGGCCGGCTCGTCGGCCGCCTGCATGCGCCAGAAGTGCGCGACCTTCGGGCCGCGATTGCCCAGGTAAGAGATCACGCCGAGAAACTCGTGCACGGTCACGTCGTGGCCGGTCTCTTCGGTGGCCTCGCGCTTGGCGGCGTCGATCGGCGTCTCGTGCGGCTTGAGCTTGCCCTTGGGCAGCACCCAGGCGCGGTCCTTGCGCCGCTGCACCACGGCGACGAGCGGCCGCACGCCCTCGCGCAGCACGATGCCGCCAGCCGCCTGAACGGGAAGTCTCGCCGATTTTCCCATTTCCCCCGCACCGTCCTCCCGCGCGCGATCGTCGCCTGTTGTTAGATAGTGCGCGCGCGAGCCGCGCGTTATAGCGCCTTGCGCGCGGGGAACAAGAGATTCATCGGGCTTCGCACCGTACGTAGTGTCACGGATGCGACGCAGGCTCGCAACGCGCGATCGATTTCAGGATGGCTTGCAGGCGCGCAGCGTCGTGATCTTCGCGCCGTGTCCACCTTTCAGGTCGTAACGCAGCAGCAGGTCCTTGAACGTCCACGGCCCCCGTCGGAGGTGCCGCTGCGCATGAAATGGACCCATGCGGCTTGCGCGGTCACGCGCGTGTCATGCTACTCTCACAACCTGAGCTAGTGGGGCCGTTTGCATGAAACATCACCGGCTGCTTGCGATGCTGTTGCTCGGTTCACTGCTGACCGCAGGGTCATGCGGCTTCGGTGCTGCGCAGGAGCGGGCCGCTTCAGGCCTGCCGGACAACGCCGCGGAGCTCGATGCGCTCCTCGATCGCAAGGAATATCTGAAGCTCACCCAGATGATGCGGGGCGTCAATCAAGGCGAGATCGTCTTGCTGAACATGAACTGGAGCCGGCAGAAGATGCTGGCCGGCCGAACCGCCTTCGTGAACTATCTGTATCTGTACGATCTATACCGGGTGATGGGTCATCCATCGGCATCGGGCCTCAAGAAGACCGCCGTCATGGTCGGCCTTTATACCTATGAGCTGATCCACATCGACGGAGCCAAATGCGAGGATCGCTCGGCGCCGGAGCATCGCCGCGACCAGTTGTTCTCGAACTATCCGAAGGTCTGGAAAGAGGTTCCGAATTTTTCGGAGGCCGACCGCGAGGCGATGATCCGCACGGCGCTGGGCCTGGAGGCGCGCACGGCAGCCGGCCGTGCCGACGACGAATTCTTGTGCCGCGACGGCATGGCCGAATACAGCGCCTCCTTCAAGAAATTCGGCGACAACGCCGGCCGCGAGGTGCCGACACCTCCCGGCGGCTACGGCAAGACGATCGTGATCGAAACCGATCCTGATTATCGTCCGGCGTTCCGAAAAAAGCAGGAATGGCTTCCGGAGCAGGAAAAGCTGCGCAGCGCGATGCCCTCCATGCTCGCGAAAGTGATTGAGGCCGCCGGCCAGGCGAAATGAAGAAGCGCGCCGGCACTCGCCACCGTTTTGGTACAGTTCCGGCAGTTTGTCTGTCCCCACTCTGTCAACATCGAAAATCGCAATAATCTTTTCTTCTCTTCCAGACCCGCTACACCGGGCATGCCCTGCTCGGTTGAGGGTGTCGTCTAGGGACACTTAGTTGGCAGAGCAGGGTGTGGCGCCTGCAGGCGGGATTTGTACCCCCGTCCCAGGGAGCGAGGTCACCGGCCGCACCCGATGAGGGGGCTGCCTTCAGTGGCTTGGACAACGTCGGATGAAAGGCAGCGCCAATGCTGCCCGGATAACGTGAGGATGTGGTCCTCCGGTCCGATGAAAGAAGTCCGGTGGCTTCGTCAAAAATCGCCACAAGTGGAGCGCCGGGAGGCGCGCGTGCCGGTCACACGGCACGCGGCACCTCTCAAAGGTGCCCTCGTTACGAAGCGCCGAACGGCGCTCCGCTCCCTCTTTGGAGGGAGGAAGGAAATGAAGGCGCGCCCCGCGCCTGAAGTTTTCCGGGGCCGATGAATCACGCCTGCATCAATGATGCTGACGTGATGCGCTCAAAAGCGCGGGCTGTTTGACATGTGAATCTGAAGCTTGAAGCCGCGCTGATGCAGCACGGCCCATCCCTCCCCGCCAGGGGAGGGTGGCCTTGCGTCAGCGAGGTCGGGTGGGGAGATGCATCGACAATGGACAGCGCTCGGGTGCGGAGACATCTCCCCACCCGGCGCCTTGGGCGCCACCCTCCCCTGGCGGGGAGGGAGGTCCTGCGCAAGTGGCCTCAGCAACGAAGACGTCACAGCACCTTGTTGCTGTCCTTCACCGCCGTCTGGGCGTCGACATACACCTCGCTGCCCATCTGCTTGAACTTCTCGCTCATCTGCTTCATGCCGGCCTCTGCGGCGTCCGGATAGAGCGCGGCCTTCTCGTTGTTGCCGAGGCTCGCCGCATAGTCGCGCACGTCCTGCGTGATCTTCATCGAGCAGAACTTCGGCCCGCACATCGAGCAGAAATGCGCGACCTTGTGCGCCTCCTTCGGCAGCGTCTCGTCGTGATATTCGCGCGCGGTGTCCGGATCGAGGCCCAGGTTGAACTGGTCCTCCCAGCGGAAGTCGAACCGCGCACGGCTGAGCGCATCGTCGCGGAGCTGCGCCGCCGGATGGCCCTTGGCCAAATCGGCGGCATGGGCCGCGATCTTGTAGGTGATGACGCCTTCCTTGACGTCGTCGCGGTTCGGCAGGCCCAAGTGCTCCTTCGGCGTGACGTAGCAGAGCATCGCGCAGCCGAACCAGCCGATCATCGCGGCGCCGATGCCGCTGGTGATGTGGTCGTAGCCCGGCGCGATGTCGGTGGTGAGCGGGCCCAAGGTGTAGAACGGCGCCTCGCCGCACTCCTTGAGCTGCTTGTCCATGTTGATCTTGATCTTGTGCATCGGCACGTGGCCGGGGCCTTCGATCATCACCTGGCAGCCCTTCTTCCAGGCGATCTGGGTGAGCTCGCCCAAGGTCTCGAGCTCGGCGAACTGCGCGCGGTCGTTGGCGTCGGCGATCGAGCCGGGGCGCAGGCCGTCGCCCAGCGAGAACGACACGTCGTACTTCCGCATCAGATCGCAGATCTCGTCGAAGTGCGTGTAGAGGAAGCTCTCCTTGTGATGCGCCAGGCACCACTTCGCCATGATCGAGCCGCCGCGCGACACGATGCCGGTGACGCGGTTCGCGGTCAGCGGCACGTAAGCAAGGCGGACGCCGGCGTGGATGGTGAAATAGTCGACGCCCTGTTCGGCCTGCTCGATCAGCGTGTCCTTGTAGAGCTCCCAGGTCAGCTTGACCGGATCGCCGTCGCACTTCTCCAGCGCCTGATAGATCGGCACCGTGCCGATCGGCACCGGCGAGTTGCGCAGGATCCATTCGCGGGTGTTGTGGATGTTGCGGCCGGTGGACAGGTCCATCACGGTGTCGGCGCCCCAGCGGATCGCCCACACCATCTTGTCGACCTCTTCCTCGACAGAAGACGTCACCGCCGAGTTGCCGATATTGGCGTTGATCTTGACCAGGAAATTGCGGCCGATCGCCATCGGCTCCAGCTCGGCGTGGTTGATGTTGGCCGGGATGATGGCGCGGCCGCGGGCGACCTCGTCACGCACGAACTCCGGCGTGATGAAGGCCGGCACCGAGGCGCCGAAGCTCTCGCCGTCCTTCAGCGCGGCTTCGGCGCGCTCCAGCATCTGCTTGCGGCCGAGGTTCTCGCGCTCGGCAACGTAGATCATTTCCTTGGTGACGACGCCCAGCCGCGCCCATTCGAACTGGGTGACCGGCTTGCCGTCGAGCGCACGATAAGGCTTCGGCGTGTTCGGGAAGTTGGGGGCGAGGTGCTTGCCCGAGACGTTGCCGTTGTCGACCGGCTTGATGGCGCGGCCTTCATACTCCTCGACGCCGCCGCGCTCCTTGACCCATTCGATGCGGGTGCGCTTGAGGCCCTTCTCGACATCGATCGCGACGTCGTTGTCGGTGTAGGGGCCCGAGGTGTCGTACACCGGCAGCGGCGCTTCGCCCGACTCCTTCGTCAGCACGATCTCACGGATCGGCACGCGGAGGTCAGGAGCTGCGGTCGGCACGACATGCGCCTTGCGCGAGCCGATCAGCGGACCGGTGGTGACCTTCGGCGTGACGAGATCGGATGCGGAGACGGGCTTGTTCATCGAATTCCTCCTTCGGCCAAAATGGCCACAAGCGAAATCCGGATTCAGGCTGGAGGTGTGGGGATGACTGGTCCCTGTCCCTTCGCCGGCATGACCCGGATCAGGTTCAAAGGGTCGCCGTTTTCGCGGCCTCTCAGCTCCTTTCGGAGCACCCCTCGGAACGGTCCTAATCTAGGCCCATGCGCCGGGGTGTCAACGTGGTAGTCTCGCGATTGGGAGGCGGCGGCCATGCATAAGCCACAACACGTGGACCGGCTCGCCCGGCGGATGTTCCTTCTGGGCAGCGCAGCGACGCTGGCCGGGCTGCCGGAACTGGCGCAAGGGCAGGAGCGGTCGAACGCCGTCGTGCTCAGGGTGGCGACGATGTCGGACCGGATCGCGCATTACGTCGGGCAATTCGACCTCAAGCAGGTGCCGCCGCTCGCCATCGAGCGGGCGCGGACGGCCTTCGTCGACACGGTCGGCGTGACGCTCGCAGGCTCGACCGAGAAGCCTGCCGAGATCGTTCGCGACATGGTGAAGGAGGAGGGCGCTGCGCCTGCCGTGTCGGTGATCGGCTCGCCGCTGAAAACCTCGCCGCAGCTTGCCGCGCTGGCCAATGGCGTCGCTTCGCATGCGCTGGATTTTGATTTCACGTTCCAGCAGGGCCAGATGATGGCTCCGGTGATTCCGGCGCTGCTGCCGCTCGCCGAGAAGCTCGACGCGACGCAGGGCGACGTGCTGGCAGCCTTCATGACAGGCTTCGAGGTCTGTTCGCGGCTCGGCCGCGCCAACCCGACGCACGCCGGTATCGGCGCCTGGCACGCCACCTCGACCATCGGCGCGATCAGCGCCGCGGTCGCCTGCGCGCGGCTGATGAAGCTTCCGGAAAAGGCCATTCCCGACGTGATCGGCATTGCGGTGTCGCTCGCTTCGGGCGTCAACGCCAACTACGGCACCATGACCAAGCCGCTGCATGCGGGCCATGCGGCGAAGAACGGCATGATGGCGGCAATCCTGGGCGGCAAGGGCTTCACCGCGAACCGCGCGGCCATTGAAGGGCGCGGTGGCTTCCTCGCGGCCTTCGGGCGGGGGATGCAAATCAGCATCGAGCCGTTCAGCGATCTCGGCAAGCGCTTCGATCTCGTCGAGATCGGCTATCGGCCGAAGCGCTATCCGTGCGGCGGCGTAATCCACACCGGGATCGATGCGGCGCTTGCGATCCGCGACGAGCTCGGCCCGCGTGTCGCCGACATCACAAGCATCAAGGCCGGCATCTCGAAATACGCCTCGAATCGCGCCAAGCCGGAATATCCGGCCGACATGGAGGCCGCGAAATTCAATCTGCAATACGTCATCGCCACGTCATTGGTGCGCGGCGTGCCGCATCTCGAGACGTTCGAGCCGGAGGCCATCAAGGACGAGCGCGTGAAGGCGCTCGCGCAAATGACCGCGGTGTCGATCGATCCGGAATTCGCCGACGCCCACGAAGATTACCCGACGCGCGTGGCCGTGACGCTGAAGGATGGCCGCACTGTCGAGAAGCTCGTGGTCTATGCCAGCGGGACGCCGAAGAACCCGATGTCGGCCGCGCAGCTCCGCGAAAAATTCTTCGACTGCGCCGCACATGCCAAGGTCATTCGCGGCAATGCCGAGAAGATCGCCGCGATCCTCGACAAGCTCGGCGATCAGAGTTCGCTTGGCGAGCTCTGGCCGCTGCTCCGCAAAACATAGAGGAGGATTGATCCCTACCGCCGCAGAATCGTCGTCTCGGGATTTGTACGGGTTTCCCAGCCATCCGTTTCCAACGTCGGCGTGTCGCTCTCGCTCGCCGGGTAGCCGAGACAGAAATAGCCGATCAGCGTCCAGCCGGGCTCGATATCAAGGACGCTTTTAACCTCGCCTGGATCGAGGATCGAAACCCAGCCCATGCCCACGCCTTCGGCGCGCGCCGCGAGCCAGATCAGGTTCACCGCCGCCACCGCCGAATATTCGATGGTCATCGGCATGGTCGCGCGGCCAAGCCCGTGGCCCTGCGGCGTCTTGGGATCGGCAAACACCGCAAGCTGGCACGGCGCGTCGCGGAGGCCTTCGAGTTTCAGCTTGGCGTAAAGCGCGGCGCGCTCGCCCGAATAGCCGCGCAGCGCCTGCTCGTTGGTGCTCTCGAAACAGGCGCGGATCGATTGCCGGTTGCCTTCGGTCGCGACGATCACGAAGCGCCACGGCTCGCTCAAGCCGACCGACGGCGCGAGCGACGCGACCGAAAGCAGCCGCTCCAAGGTGCCGGGCGGCAGCGGATCGCGCTTGAAGCGCCGCACGTCGCGACGCCAGCGAAACAGCTCGAGGAGCTGCGCGCGGAAGTCGGCGCCGAAGTCCGGCCCTCGGTCCTGTCGTCGGGTGATGTCGTCCATGCCCACCGCACATAGTCGGTGGCGCGGCAAAAGTCATCTCCAGACAGCAGAAAGCCGGGCGGATGTTGCATCCGCCCGGCCTCGTTAGTCGTCCAGGATCAACGCGTCGCGTTGGTCGCCTGCTGGCCGTCGATCAGCGGCGTGATGCGGCGCACCGCGACGCGGCGGTTGGCCTCCTCGGGTCCTTGGGTGTCGACCTTGAGATACTGCTCGCCATAGCCCTGGGTCACGAGGTTCTCCGGCGGCACCTTGAACTGCTCGGTGAGCGCCACGGCAACGGACTCGGCTCTGCGGTCGGACAGCGAGAGGTTGTCCTCGTCCGCGCCGGTCGCGTCGGTGTAGCCCTCGACCATGAACACCTCGCGCGGATTGCGCTGCAGCGCCTTGTTGATGCCCTCGGCGATCACCGACAGCTTGTCGACCTGCTCGGGCGCGAGCTGCCACGAGCCGGTATCGAAGGTGACGTCGAGGTCGACGCGCGGCATGCGGTCGCGCAGCGGCGCGCTGAAGCGCACCTGATCGAGCGTGTAGCGCTCGGCGATCGGCTCGACCGGCGGCGCCATGAACACGCCGTAGATGTCGTCCGGACGCGCGCGGCCCATCTCGACGATGTAGCGCTCGCGCGGGATGCGGATCACCGGCGGCGGCAGCATGACGAACATGTTCACCGGCCGCACGCCGACGAAGCTGTTGTCGATGATGACGATGTCGCGGCCGCGGCCGTCGCGTCGCACGCGCCGGATCAGCCGGCCGTCCACGTCGGTGACGTTGACGATGCTGTAGCCGCCGCCGCGCTGCACGATGGTCTCGATGTTGCCGCCGCGCCGCTCGGTGCGGACATTGGCCGCGTTGATGACGAAGCGGTTGGTCTCGCTGTGGCGGATGATCGTGGTGTTGTTCTCGCGAATGATGGTGCGGTCGCCTTCGCGGATGAGCGTGCGATTGCCCTCGCGGACCTCCTGGCGATCCTTGCGGATGTCGTCGATCCGGCGCACCGGGCCTGCCGCATCGCGCCGCATGAATTCACGGGCGTCACGCGGCTGGGTCGGCGGCGCGATCGCGGCCGGGTTGCCCTGCACGACGGCAGCGGGAGCTTGGCCGGGCGCTTGCTGGGCAGGCTGCTGGGCGGTCGGAGCCTGCGGCGCGGGTTGTTGTGCAGTCGGAGTCTGCGGCTGTTGCCCCTGGCGGCGCTGGTCACGACGCTCCTGCGCCGTTGGCCGGGTGTTGGGCTGAGGCTGCTGGGCGGTCGATGGAGCGGGGGCCGTCTGCGGCTGCTGCGCAGTCGCCGGAGCCTGGGGCTGTGCAGCCGGTGCCTGCGGTTGCTGCATCTGGCGGCGCTGCTCGCGACGCTCCTGCGCCGTCGGCCGGGTGTTGGGCTGAGGCTGCTGGGCGGTCGATGGAGCAGGGGCCGTCTGCGGCTGCTGCGCGGTCGCCGGAGCCTGTGGCTGCGCAGCCGGCGCTTGCGGCTGCTGCACCTGACGGCGCTGGTCGCGGCGATCCTCACGGCGTTCCTGGGCGGTCGGCGGCGTGGTGGTTTGAGGGTGCTGCGCTGTCGATGGTGCGGGGGCAGCCGGCGGGTGCTGTGCGGCCGCCGGCGCTTGCGGCTGCGGCCGGTTGGCGCGCTCCTGCTGACGCTGCTCCTGCCGCTGCTGCGGCGTGGTCTTCTTGTCCGCAGGTGCAGTCTCGGCAGGCTGCGCAGGTTGAGCCTGTGCGAGCACCATCGGGGCCGGCCCGCGCAGCGTCTCGGCGAACGACAGTTGCGGAAATGCGGCCATCGTCACAAGCGCAGTCCCGGCGAGAAGGCGCGACAGACCGTGCGGACGGATCGAAGAAATCATTCGTGGATGCTCCTGGTGAAGTCGTCGGAGGGATTTACCGGGCCGATTGCAACGTTTCTGTGTTCGGTCAAAGACACAACTGCGACGCAGTGTGTGCAGCGCACGCGCAGAGGCAAGCATCAAGAACCGCAATGTCCGGGAATGGTTCCGGATGGAGCGAAATATTTGGTCCGAGCGGCTGCTTTCTGAACGGCTGTTTATGCAGGCAGCTCGATGCGGGCGACGAGCCCGCGCGCCGGAGCATCGTCGAGGATGAGCTTGCCGCGATGGGCCTCGACCACGGCGCTGGCGATCGCAAGGCCGAGGCCGAATCCGGTGGGCTCGTCCATGTTGCGCGCCTCATCGCCGCGGATGAACGGCTGCAGCATGGCGCTGCGGTCGGCGGCCGCGATGCCCGGCCCGTCGTCCTCGACCTCGATCCGGACGGTGGTGTCCTGCCGCGCGAGCCGGACACGGACGACCTGGCCGTAGCGCACCGCATTGTCGACCAGGTTGGTGACCGCCCGCTGCAACTCGCCGGGCCGCGCCTCGACGGTCAGATGATCGGGGCCGGCATATTCGATCCGATGACCCATGTCGGCGAACTCGTCGCAGATCGTCTGCAGGATGCTCGCGGCATCGACCGGCATCATGGCCTGGACGGCCTGGCCGTCACGCAGATAGGACACCACGGTCTGCGTCATGTCCTTCATGTGGTCGATGTCGCACAGGATCTGCCGGCGCAGCGTCTCGTCGCCGACGAATTCGGAGCGCAGCCGCAGCCGCGTGAGCGGCGTCCGCAGGTCGTGGCCGAGCGCGGCCAGCATCCGGGTGCGGTCCTCCACCAGCGCCCGGATGCGGCGATGCATCGCGTTCAGCGACCGCGCCGCGGCAACGATCTCGCTCGGCCCGCGCTCGGGGATCGGCGGCGCGTCGCGATCGAGCCGGAAGCCCTCGGCGGCCTCGGCAAAATTTCGCAGCGGCGCGGTCAGCGAACGCGCGGCCCACAAGCCCAGCAGCGCCACGCTGACGAACAGGAACAATGCCGTCATGACGAACGGACCGCCGAGCCGGGGCGGCATGGGAGCATGCGCGACGCTGCCCTGCACCGTGTCGCCGTCGGGCAAACAGAGCACGATGGTCCGATGGTCCGCTTTGGCTTCGCCGCCCGGTGCGGGCTCGACGTGCGCGACCGCAAAGGACGGCCCCAGCATGCGGCGCAGGTGCTCGATCTCGAAGCCGGGACGCGTGGCCGGCGCGACTTGCGGAAACGGCACGCCGCGCTCGATGTTCAGCTCGGGAAAAGCGCGTGCCGCATCCGCGGTCACGCGATCGCGTTCACCCGCCGGTGCCGCGGCGATCAACTGGGCGACGGTGGCGAGCCCGTCGCGGAGATGGTGCGGCGGCCATCGGTTCGCTTCGTTGCGCGTCAGATAGAAGCTCGTGGTCAGGACCAGATGAATGGCAATGATCGACAGCACGATCACGATCGTGATCTGCGCGCTGATGCGGTTCGGCAGCGCGATGCGCCGAAGCCAGTTCATGGCGACGTGACTTGCGGCGCGAACAGATAGCCGCCGGAGCGGACCGTCTTGATCATCTCCGGGCTGTGCGGATCGCGCTCGAGCTTGCGCCGCAGGCGGCTGACCAGGATGTCGACGCTGCGTTCGAAGGCGGCGGCCTGCCGGCCTTGCGTCAGCTCGAGGAGCTGATCGCGCGACAGCACGAGGCCGGGCCGTTCGCAAAGCGCCTGCAGCAGATCGAACTCGGCGCCGGTCACGGCGACGCGGACGCCTTCGGGGCTCGTGACCTCGCGCGCCACCCGGTCGATCGTCCAGCCCTGGAACGTCAGCGTGCGCGCGGGCGCATTGACCGGCGCAGTTGCGGCCAGCGTGGTCCGCCGCATCACGGCCCTGATCCGCGCCAGCAGCTCACGCGGATTGAACGGCTTGGAGAGATAGTCGTCCGCGCCCATCTCCAGGCCGACGATGCGGTCGATCTCGTCGGCCTTCGCCGTGAGGATGATGACGGGAATATAGGAGCGCTGCCGCACCCGCTTGAACACGCTGAAGCCGTCTTCGCCCGGCAGCATCAGGTCGAGGACGATGAGGTTGATCCGGCTGGTGTCGAGAATCGTGCCGACGTCGCGGCCGGAGGCCGCAACGCTGACGCGGCAGTCGTTCGCGCGCAGATAACGCGAGATCAGCGCGCTGATCTCGCGGTCGTCTTCCACCACCAGAATGTGCGGGGAGGCCGTCATGGTCTTTCGTTAGAGCGAGTCGTCGTGCAGGCGGCGGGATTTTTGTTTCTGAATGTTTCTGGCGGTTAACACGAAACGAAGCGAAACACTGACGGCCCCCACGACAATGTCTCATTAAGACGCACCACCGATCTTGGCGCAAGTGAATACCGTGATTCACACAGAGCCATCGGAGACCAACGTGACGTCAATTTCATCCGCTTCACCGAGCCCTATGACGCAGCACATGTCGCCGCTCGATCGCTTGCAGAACGAGCTCGCGTCCGAAGTGTCGTCGGGCCAGATCAGCTCGGCCGACAAGGACGCGCTGAGCGCGGCGCTCAGCAGCATCGACTCGGAGATGAAGGGGCAGCGGCCGGCCTCGGGCGGCAAGCCGCCGTCGCCCGACGAAATGCAGTCGAAGATCAACGACCTGATCCAGTCGCAGGTCGACAGCGGCGCGCTGACCAGCGATCAGGCCACCGAACTGAAGAGCGTATTCGCCAACGCGATGCCGAAGGGCGGTCCGGGTGGACCTGGCGGCGTCGGTGGCCCGCCGCCGGCGGATGGCACCGACCAGAGCAGCGACACCAGCCAGACCAGCGACTCGAGCTCGTCGGACGACGACGTCGCCAAGCTGCTCTCCGACTTCCTGCAGTCGCTGCAGGATTCGAACAGCTCCACGACCTACAGCCAGAGCGGCGACACCCTGGCGTCGCAGATCCAGTCCCTGGTTGTCGACTACAAAGCGTAGTGCGGCCCCGATCGGTCCCGAGCCGGTCGGTTCCGTCCGGCGGCCGTTGCGGCGGTCGCCGGTTTTTTTAATCTGCTATTGCAACGCGATCTTGCGCACCAGCGCGCGAGCGGTGCCTTGCGCCTCGGCGATCACCCGAAGCGTCGTCGAATCGAATTCGATGCCGACCAGCCGCAGGTCCTTGACGGAAGCTTCCACCTCGACGCCGTCGACCGGCTCCTGGAAATCCTTGATCGCGGCTTCGATGCTCTTCCTGGCGTTCGCCGACAGCGGCTTGAGGTCGACCACCGCGTTGGCGGCGAGCGCATCCCGCAGATAGGGGATCGCGGCGCGCGCCGCCGCGCCAAGGATGCCGAACGCGGCATCCGACTTCACGTCGAGCTTGATGTCGGTGAGCCGCATCATCTGCCGCTCGGTGTCGAGCTCCGGCTTGCCCCAGACATGCACGGTGGCTTCGGCGCCGAAGCCGAACCAGCTCTTGGTCTCCTTCGCCTTGACGCGCAGCGAGATCAGCAGCCGGTCGCCGGACGCCGCCATGCTGGAGCCCAGCACCGTGACCTGGCCCGGCGCGTTGCCGGTCTCCGGGAAGGTCTTGCCCTTGAGCTGGGCTTCCATGATGCGGTTCAGCTCGGTGAACGGCACGTCGATCGGCACCGCGATCTTGACGTCGCCCTGATCGAGCGCCTGCACGAATTCGAGCTGCGGCGGGAACGGACAGTCGGGCTTGGTCGCGGTCGGCACGATGCGGGTCTCGGCCTGCACGCCGAGCGTGAGGATCACCCAGTCCTGCAGGATGCGCGGTTGCGCCGCGAAGGCCTTGGTCGGCCGCACCTCGAGCCACAGCGCCGGCGCACTGGCGGTGGCCTGGCCGAGCGGGATCGCGCGGCACATCTGTGTCCACTGCTTGCGCGCCGCGTTCTCCAGCGTGCGGTCGCCGCGCAGCCGGCCGGACAGATTGCCGATCTGCTCACGGACAGTCTGGTCGAGCAGCGGCTTCACCTGATCGGACACGTTGAGCTTGATGCCGGCGATCTGCATGCCCCCGTCGCCGATCGAGACGCTGCCGGACAGATTGGGCTCGATCCGCCAGCCCGGCGTGAGCTGCGGCCGCGACGTCACGAACACGTTGCCGCGGATGTCGGCGCGCTGGTCGAGCATGCGGCCAGCGAGCTGGCCGACATTGCGGCCGACGCTGTCGCCCAGGAGGCCGGTGATGGCGCCGGCGATGTTGCCGCCCTGGTTGGCGATCTGTCCGGTGACGCGCAACGAGCCGTTGAGCGTGGTCGAGATGTTGAGCGAGCCATTGGTGCCGGTCACGCCGATCGGCCCGCGCCCGATGTTCCAGCCGATGTCGGCCTTGCCGAGGAGGTCGGCGAGCGGGTTGTCGTTCTTGCCGTTGAGGCCGCGCGGCGCGTTGGCCTCCATGATGTCGCGGATGGCGAGATTGGCGACCGCGACCGGTGCCACGATCACCGAGGTCCGCGTCACCGGCGCCATCGGATGCAGCGCCACGAGGTCGGGACGGCTCTCCTGCATCGGATCGGCAGGGAAGAAGATGTTGAGCGCCCAGAGCGTGCCGGTGAAAAATACAGCGATGATCACCGCGCCGAGCAGGATCGCGCGCAACGACAGTCCGAAGGGAAGCGCTCTGGTCATGGGGTGCAAATGTTAGTGGGACTCAGGCTTCGGCGCCAGCAGCGCCGTCTCTCGCGGGAACAGGCCGCGACCTTCGCCACAATTTATCCGGCCGGAATTTGCAGAGCCTTAACGGCCCATCGGGGCTCAATGCGGCGTATAGTAGCCCCACGATCGGGACGCGGCGGAGCCGGACTGCCATGGCCGATTACCATTCGGTGCTCCTCGATGCGGTCGGCAGGCTCGACCCCAACACGGCAGAGAGCCGCCGCAACACCTATGACCGTGCCCGCCGGGCGATGTCCGACAGGCTGCAATCCATTGAGCCACGGCTCCCCAAGCCTGTGGTCGACGTCGAGCTCGAGAAGTTCGATCAGGCGGTCGAGCGCGTCGAGGCGCAATACGGCATTGTCGCCGGCGCGGTTCCCAAGCCGCGAAAGGGTATCCTTGTTCCGGTGATGACGGGATTGGCCATTGCCGGCGTGGTGATCGCCGTAGGCTTGGCGGCCCTCATGTTCGGACCGCGCATCAAGCGCGGACCCCAGGCCGCGCAGACCGAATCGTCAACGCCGAGCGTCAGCTACGTCTATCTGCGCCAGCCGGTCTACTACCGCACGACGCAGCCGGTCGGGACCATCCTGATCGACAAGTCGCAGCGCTTCATCTACGTCGTCCTGCCCAACGTGGTGGCGCTGCGTTACGGCATGGGCGTCGGACCGGAATGCACCACGGCCGCGGGCCTCTATGTCATTTCGCGCAAGGAGGAATGGCCGGGCCGAAGCGCTTCCACGCTCGGACAGTTGCGCAGCCTGATCGCCGGCAGCCCCACCAACGATCCGCTCGGCCCGCGTGCGCTTTATTTCGGCACGGACTATCGCCTGCACGGCACCAACGCGCCGCTCGGCATCGGCAGCACCGTGCCGGTTGGATGCTTCGCGATGCTCAACGAGGCCATCGGCGAGTTCTACGACAAGGCGCCGGTCGAAACCCGCATCGTCGTGATGGACTAGACTCACACCTGAATTGAAGCAGGCCCGTACAACAGGCAGGCTGTCACCCGCGGGCTTGACCCGCGGGTCCATGACCCGGCTTCGACAGCGGAAGTCTTACGTAACACTGTCTTCAACCGCGCCCGCTCATGGATCGCCGGGTCAAGCCCGGCGATGACACCGCCGCTGTGGCTCGCGACGCAGGCTAGCTGGAGCTGATTGGTCGCGCCGCTACTGCTTGCCCATCCGGTGCAGCTTCACCGCCGCATAGACGGCTTCGCTCACCGGCGTAGGCACGCCGAGCTCGCGGCCGAGCGACACCACCTTGCCGGTGAGCCAGTCGAGCTCGAGGCGATTGCCGGCTTCGAGGTCGTGCAGCATCGAAGCCTTCATGCCGGCCGGCGCGTTGTCGGAGAAGCTCATGCGGTCCTCGACCCAGCTCGACGGCACTTTCGCACCGGCCTTCTGGCCGACCGCGAGGCACTCTTCCAGCAGCTTGCGATAGAGCGCGCGGGTGTCGGGATCGGCCAGGATCTTGCCGATCGGCTCGCGCGTCATGCAGTTCGCGCCGGCCATCGACGACAGGAAGATGAACTTCTGCCAGCGCTCGCGGTTCATGTCGTCCTGCGGCTGGATGTCGAGGTTGGCGGCCTTGGCGGCCTCGACGAAGGCTTCGAGCTTCGGATCGGGCATGCCCTCCATGCGGCCGCAGCGGATGGTGGCGAATTTCGAGGTGTGCTTCATCACGCCCGGCCCGCCGAGCACGGCCGCGATGTAGGCGGTGCCCGGAATGGTCTGCTCCTTGCCGAGAATCTTGGACACGCGCTCGTAGCTGTCGACGCCGTTCTGCAGCGTGATGACGCGGGTGTTGGGGCCGACCATCGGCTTGGTCAGCTCGGCCGCGGTCTCGGTATCCCAGAGCTTGACGGCGAACAGAACGACGTCGACGACGCCGACCTCCTTCGGATCGTCGGTGGCGTTGACCTTCGGCAGATGCAGATCGCCGTGGACGCTTTCGAGCTTCAGGCCGTTCTTGCGCATCGCCTCGAGATTGGCGCGCCGCGCGATGAAGAACACGTCATGGCCTGCGGCGGCGAGCCGTCCGCCGAAGTAGGCGCCAACCGCGCCGGCCGCCATTGCTGCGATACGCATAAAGGACCCTCCCGATTGCGCGGCACCATAGTGGCTGGCCCGACCGCTGCCAATGCGGCGGGCATGCGCACCAATCATGAGGCTGTTCTGGAAAAGCGAACGGGCGAGGCCGTAAGGCCCCGCCCGTTTCGTTACGCCACGCTACAGATCAGTAGATTCGGGAGACCGACGAGCCGCTGTACACCGGCGCTCGCGCCGGCTGGTACGCCGCAGGAGCGCGCGCCGGCGCCGGGCGTGTCTCGACGCTCGCCACCGGCGTGCGGCGCCCGTGATCGGGCAGCACGACGACCTTGGTGCCGACGGTCACGCGGTTGAACAGGTCGGTGACGTCCTCGTTGGTCAGGCGGATGCAGCCCGACGACACGCGTTGGCCGATGGTGTCCGGCGCATTGGTGCCGTGGATGCGATAGAGCGAATTGCCGAGATACATCGCCCGCGCGCCGAGCGGGTTGCCGGGACCGCCGGCCATCATGCGCGGTAGGTACGGCTGGCGCGCGATCATCTCGGCCGGCGGATGCCAGTCCGGCCATTCCTGCTTGCGGGCGATGCTCTGCACGCCCGCCCAGGTGAAGCCTTCGCGGCCGACGCCGATGCCGTAGCGGATCGCGCGGCCGCCGCCGAGCACGTAATAGAGATAGGTGTTCGGCGTATCGATGATGATCGTGCCCGGCGCCTCGCCGGTGTTGTAGGCCACGATCTGGCGGCGGAAACGCTCGCGCGCGGCGGGCGACTGCTGGATGACCTCGTCATCCGGCACGGCCTGCTCGGGCTCGGGCATCACGTCGCGATAGAATGAGTTCGGATAGGTCTGTGGATCGCTCCACGCCAGCGGCTGTGCCGTGGCGCCCACGGTCGAAAGGATAACTGCTGCCAACGCCGGGATGACCCGGCGCAACTGTGCGGTAGGATTCATGAATTCCCTCCCTCCGCTTCACACAAGATGCTGGGCCAATAACTGCGTAGCGCCCGACTGGTTCCTTATGGAAATGGGCGGGTCGCTGCGGACCGGCAATCGCGCTCAAGGACAAGTGATGAAAGTTGGGAGAAATTGCCGCCGGTTTTGAAAAATTGACGCCGGCTGTCAGAGACAGCCGGCGCCCACGCACAGTGCCAAATATCGAAGTAATCTTGGGCAGATGGAAATCAGTTCGTGCTGAAACCAGTACGATGGGTGATGCGGTGGTCGGTCATCGGCAGCACCACGACCCGGGCTCCGACTTTGACGCGGTTGTAGAGGTCGACCACGTCGTCATTGGTCAGGCGGATGCAGCCCGAGGAGACGCGCTGGCCGATGGTGCTTGGCGCATTGGTGCCGTGGATGCGGTACACCGAGCCGGAGAGGTACATGGCGCGGGCGCCCAGCGGATTGGCCGGACCACCGGCCATGAAACGCGGCAGGTAAGGCTGGCGCTGCAGCATCTCCTGCGGCGGGTGCCAGTCCGGCCACTCGGCCTTCTTCTCGACCGTCTTGGTGCCGGCCCAGGTGAAGCCCTCGCGGCCGACGCCGATGCCGTAGCGCAGCGCCTTGCCGTCGCCGAGGACGAGGTAGAGGTAGGTGTTCGGGGTATCGACCACGATCGTGCCCGGCGCCTCATGGGTCGGGTAGCTCACGATCTGGCGCTTGAAGCGCGACTGGCTGGTGTGGGCCGGAGCCTGGACGGCCGGTTCTTGAACGGCCTGCTCTTCGACCTCGACCGGTGCGTAGGCCGCAGCGCGCGGCGCCGGGAAGGGCGCGGGCTCGAACGGAAACAGCGGCAGTGGCCCAGCGATTGCGGAAGTGGAGACGGCCGCAACGAGCGCTGCGGCGGAAAGGCTTAAGCGAATGGCGTTGAGGAACATGACGGCCCCCTTGGTTCTGAGTGTTGGTCGGGGATAGCGCGCCAAAGGTTCAAATCGGCCGTGAGGACAGGCCCGAATTTCGCCCATCCCGTTGAGAAATCGATAATTCTTTCGCGGGAAGACCGCCCGGAATGACGGTCTGGTGCGGGTTTTCGCGGATTTTTATTTGCGCACGCCGGACGTCCGGCGCCGCAGTCCGGCCCGACTTGTGCTGAACGGAAGCTTCACCGGACTGCCGAAAACCCGCTAAGGGCCGTTATCGTCACGCTGTAGCAGCGGCGGGTTGCTCTTTCTGCTCCTTGGGAAACGGCCTGAAGGTCAGCGCCATCAGGACGGCGCCGATGCCCATGCCCCACGAGCCGACATAGAGCCACGTGTAGCTCGCGAAGGTGTCGTAGATCAGCCCGCCAGCGAGCGGGCCGGTCGCCATGCCGAGGCTGCCGGCCATCGCGGTGCCGCCGATCACGGTGCCCATCATGCGCAGCGGGAAATTCTCACGCGCGATCGCGGCGTAGAGCGGCATGGTGCCGGCGTAGATGAAGCCGAACACCGCGGCGGCGGCGTAGAACGTGCTGAGTTCGCGCGCGAGCAGGAAGCCGAGTGCGCCGAAGGCTTGGCACAAGAGCCCGAAGACCAGCACGTGCTTGGCGCCGAACCGGTCGCCGAGCAGGCCGAAGGCGATGCGTCCGCCCATGCCGGCCAGCCCTTCCACGCTGTAGATCGTGACGGCAGCAATCAGCGGGATGCCGCAGGTCACGGCGTAGCTCACGGTGTGGAAGATCGGGCCCGAATGCGTGGCGCAGCAGAAGAAGTTGGTCAGCAGCAGGATGATGAACTGCGGTGACTTCACCGCCTGCGCGAGTGTCATCTCGGATTGCGGCTCGCCTTCGATGGCGGCTGCGGCCTTGTGATCGGCCAGGGCGGGCGGGCGGCGGATCAGAAACGCGGTCGGTATCATCACAACAGCGGCAATGCCGGCGATGATCAGCATCGACGTTCTCCAGTCGTGACTGGATATGATCCATGCGGCGAGCGGCGACATGGTCATCGGCGCCATGCCCATGCCGGCGGAAACCAGCGAGACCGCGAGGCTGCGATGGGTGTCGAACCAGCCTGTGACGCACGCCATCATCGGCGCGAAGATCGCGGATGTCGCGGCGCCGACCATCAGCCCGAAGACGAGCTGGAACTGGATGAGCGATGTCGCACGGCTCGCGAGAGCGATGCTTGCTGCGATGAGCACCGCGCCAATCAGCACCACAGGGCGCGTGCCGATGCGATCTGCCAGTGTGCCCCAGGCCATGCTGCCGAACGCCATCGCCAGAAACGCGATCGTCATCGCGCTGGAAATACCGGCAACCGACCAGCCGGTCTCCTCCGAGATCGGCCGAAGAAAAACCGGCAGCGAGAACATCGAGCCGATCGCGACACAGCTGATCAGGCCTCCGGCAGCGACGATGATCCAACGGTATTGCGTGTTGCTCATGTGATTTCTCGACCAACAAATGCGTCACTCGTGTGCCGAGCATGGACGACGGCAGGCCAAAAGTAAACTGGTTGGTTAAGTGTTCCGCCGGCAAAATTTCTGGGTTCCGGCGTCTGAGCGATCAATTGAATGTGAGTGCGCTACCCGCCGGTGACCGCATCGGGAATCGAATCGGTCGATGCGTAATACGGCTTGATGTCGAGCAGCGGAGTACCGTCGATGCAGTCGAGCGCGATCACGTCGATCTTCGCGCCGTCGACCTTCACGAGCTTCACCACGCTCAACGAGATCGGGTTGGGCCGCACCGGCGAGCGCAGCGCAAAGGTGCCGCGGCCCTTGCCGAGATGGCCCGGCACCTGGACGGCGAGATCGCGGCGCGCCTTGTCCATCCAGTACAGCACCACCAGATGGCTGCAGCGCTCGATGTCCAGGAGGCCGGCCGCATAGCGTGGATCGAGCTCGATGGTGCAGACCGCGCCGGTCTCGCGGGCTTCGCGGGCGTTCTTCGGGCAGTCCTTGCGGGTCTTCCAGGGGGTGCGGATCCGGCCGATGAAATAGACCTGGGCGTCGAAATGCCCGGGGAGCGCCACGGCAATCTCGCCGTCTCGCAAATCACTGGCTTTTGGGGCGGTTTCCGGGGTGGATGTCATCGGGGAACCCTGATTGGGCTTGGTTTCAGGCCGTCTTTACGGCGGTTTGCTCTTATAGGCTCGCCCGGCCGCCGGTTCATCCTTGGTAACCACCGTGGACCCCGGACCTTGATTTCGGTCACTTCAACGCATAAACATATCTTTATGTGTTGGGCTACTTCCCATGACTGAGGCCGGCCATCTGCCGTTCGATGCCCTCAACGCCGCTCTGAAAGCGGCGGGTGAGGACACGCGGCTGCGGGTCCTCGTGCTGCTCGCCGAGGCCGAGCTGACGGTGTCCGACCTGACCCAGATATTGCGCCAGTCGCAGCCCCGCATCTCCCGGCACCTGAAGCTCCTGGTCGAGGCCGGGCTGATCGAGCGTTTCCGCGAGGGCGCCTGGGCGTTCTTCCGGCTGGCCGAGGAGGGCGGCGGCGCGGAGCTCGCCCGTATGCTGATCGCGCGGCTCAATCCCAAGGACTCGATCATCGCCCGCGACCGCGACCGGCTGTCTGCGGTCCGCGCCGCGCGGGCGTCTGCCGCGCAGGATTACTTCCGCGCGCACGCCGCCGAATGGGACCGCATCCGCAAGCTCCACGTGCCGGACGAAGCGGTCGAGCAGGCCATCAGCGATGCGCTCGCCGACCGGCCGTTCCGCTCGCTGCTCGATCTCGGCACCGGCACCGGGCGCATTCTGGAAATGTTCGGCGCGCAGCTCGAGCGCGGCCTCGGCATCGATCTGTCGCTCGACATGCTGCTGATGGCGCGCGCCCGCATCGAGCGCGCGGGCCTCCGCCATTGCAGCGTGCGGCAGGGCGACATCTACGATCTCGCGGTGCCGGCGAACTCGTTCGAAGTCGTCGTCATCCATCAGGTGCTGCACTTCCTCGACGACGGCGCGCGCGCGATCCGCGAGGCCGCCCGCGTGCTGGCGCCGGCCGGCCGGCTGCTGGTGATCGATTTCGCGCCGCACGATCTGGAATTCCTGCGCGAGGAGCACGCGCATCGCCGGCTGGGCTTTGCTTCCGAGACCGTGGCGCAATGGATGAGCGCGGCCGGCCTCGACACCACCATGCATCGCAGCCTCGCGCCGGAGCCTGGCTCCGACGGCAAGGTCGCGGTGTCGCTCTGGCTCGCGCGCGACCCGCGCATTCAACCGGCCAACACCAATGTGCGGGAGGTGGCCTGATGGCTGCGCCAATCCGTGTTTCGTTCGAGTTCTTTCCGCCCAAGACCGAGGAGATGGAGAAGAGCCTCTGGGAGGCGATCGGGCGGCTCGCGCCGCTCAGCCCGAATTTCGTCTCGGTGACCTATGGGGCGGGCGGCTCGACGCGCGAGCGCACCCATTCGACCGTCAAGCGCATCGTCAATGAGACGGCGCTGACGCCGGCGGCGCATCTGACGTGTGTTGCGGCGACGAAGGACGAGATCAATTCGGTGATCCACGCCTATCGGGATGCCGGCGTGCGCCACATCGTGGCGCTGCGCGGCGATCCGACCTCCGGCATCGGCGCGAAATACGCGCCGCATCCGGGCGGCTACCAGCACGGCGCCGATCTCGTGGCCGGCATCAAGCGCATCGCCGACATCGAGGTGTCGGTGTCGGCCTATCCGGAAAAGCATCCGGACAGCCCGAGCGTGCAGGCCGACATCGACATGCTGAAGGCCAAGGTCGATGCCGGTGCGACGCGCGCGATGACGCAGTTCTTCTTCGAGAACGACCGCTACTTCGATTATCTGGACAAGGTCCGGGCGCGCGGCATCTACATCCCGATCGTGCCGGGCATCCTGCCGGTGCAGAACTTCAAGCAGACCAAGAGCTTTGCCGAGCGTTGCGGCACCAGCGTGCCGCGCTGGCTCGCCGAGCGTTTCGACGGCCTCGACGACGACGTCGCGACCCGAAAGCTGATCGCGGCCGCGGTCGCGGCCGAGCAGGTGCTCGACCTGGTCGATCGCGGCGTCACCGACTTCCATTTTTACACCATGAACCGCGCCGATCTTGTGTACGCGATTTGTCATCTCTTGGGGCTAAGGCCTGCGACGAAGAAGGCCGCTTGAAATTTTGGAGTGAATGAAAGTGTCCGTGCCCGCAAGCAAGACCCGCAAGCTGATCAAGTCGCTCGCCGCCGAGCGCATCCTGGTGCTCGACGGCGCCATGGGCACCATGATCCAGTCGCTCGGGCTCGACGAGGAGGGCTATCGCGGCGCGCGCTTCGATGCGTGGAACCGCGAGGTCCGCGGCAACAACGACCTGCTCAACCTGACACGGCCGAGCTCGATCCGCGACATCCACTATGCCTATTACAAGGCCGGCGCCGACATCGTCTCGACCAACACGTTCTCGTCGACCACGATCGCGCAGGCCGACTACGGCATGTCCGACATTGCCTACGAGCTCAACGTCGAGGGTGCGCGGCTGGCGCGCGAGGCCGCGACCAAGGCGGCCGACGAAGACGGCAAGCCGCGCTTCGTCGCTGGCGCGCTCGGCCCGACCAACCGCACGGCCTCGATCTCGCCCGACGTCTCCAATCCCGGCTATCGCGCGGTGACCTTCGACGATCTGCGCAAGGCCTATGGCGAGCAGGTGAGGGGCTTGCTGTCCGGTGGCGCGGACCTTCTTCTGATCGAGACCATCTTCGACACGCTCAACGCCAAGGCCGCGATCTTCGCCATCATGGACGAATGCGCGACGCGCGGCATCGACGTGCCGGTGATGATCTCGGGCACCATCACGGACCGCTCCGGGCGCCTCTTGTCCGGCCAGACGCCGGAGGCGTTCTGGAACGCGGTGCGCCATTCCGCGCCGGTTTCGGTCGGCCTCAACTGCGCGCTCGGCGCCGAGGAGATGCGCGCCCACATCGCCGACATGTCGCGCATCTGCGACACCCTGATCTGTGCCTATCCGAACGCCGGCCTGCCGAACGAGTTCGGGCACTATCATGAGTCGCCGGACGATATGGCGCGCCATCTCGGCGAGTTCGCCTCGACCGGGCTGATCAACATCGTCGGCGGCTGCTGCGGCACCACGCCGGAGCACATCAGCGCGATCGCGGAGGCGGTTCGCAAAAGCAAGCCGCGGACGATCCCCGAGGCGAAGCCCTATCTGCGGCTGTCGGGCCTCGAGCCATTCACGCTCACGCCGGAAATCCCGTTCGTCAACGTCGGCGAGCGCACCAACGTCACCGGCTCGGCCAAGTTCCGCAAGCTGATCACCGCGGGCGATTACAGCGCGGCACTCGCGGTGGCGCGCGACCAGGTCGAGAACGGCGCGCAGATCATCGACGTCAACATGGACGAAGGCCTGCTCGACTCCGCTGAGGCGATGAAGACCTTCCTCAATCTGATCGCGGCCGAGCCCGACATCGCCCGCGTGCCGGTGATGGTCGACTCATCGAAGTTCTCGGTGATCGAGACCGGCCTGAAATGCATCCAGGGCAAGCCGGTGGTGAACTCGATCTCGCTGAAAGAGGGCGAGGCGGAGTTCATCAAGCACGCCGAGCGCGTGCGCCGTTACGGCGCCGCCGTCGTCGTGATGGCCTTCGACGAGCAGGGCCAGGCCGACACCATGGAGCGCAAGGTCGCGATCTGCGGCCGCGCCTACAACATCCTGGTCAATCAGGTGGGCTTCCCGCCGGAAGACATCATCTTCGATCCGAACATCTTCGCGATTGCGACCGGCATGGAGGAGCACAACAGCTACGGCGTGGCCTTCATCGAGGGCACGCGGAAGATCCGCCAGACCTGCGCCTGCAGCCACGTCTCGGGCGGCGTGTCGAACCTGTCGTTTGCCTTCCGCGGCAACGAGCCGGTCCGCGAGGCCATGCACTCGGTGTTCCTCTATCATGCCATCAAGGCCGGCATGGACATGGGCATCGTCAATGCCGGCCAGATGGCGGTCTATGACGATCTCGATCCGGAGCTGCGCGAGGCCTGCGAGGACGTGGTGCTCAACCGGCGTCCCGATGCCGCCGAGCGGCTGCTGACGCTTGCCGGCCGCTTCCGCGGCACGGCCGGCAAGGAGAAGGAGCAGGCCGATCTCGCCTGGCGCGAATGGCCGGTGGAGAAGCGGCTGTCGCACGCGCTGGTGCACGGCATCACCGAGTTCATCGATCAGGACACCGAGGAGGCGCGGCTCGCTGCCGACCGCCCGCTGTCGGTGATCGAAGGCCCGCTGATGGCCGGCATGAACGTGGTCGGCGACCTGTTCGGCTCGGGCAAGATGTTCCTGCCGCAGGTCGTGAAGTCGGCGCGCGTGATGAAGCAGGCGGTCGCGCATCTGATGCCGTTCATGGAGAAGGAAAAGGCCGAGCGCGGCGGCACCGGCCGAAGTTCTGCCGGCAAGGTGCTGATGGCGACCGTCAAGGGCGACGTGCACGACATCGGCAAGAACATCGTCGGCGTCGTGCTCCAGTGCAACAATTACGAGGTGATCGACCTCGGCGTCATGGTGCCGGCTGCGAAGATCCTCGAGACGGCGAAGAAAGAGGAATGCGACATCATCGGCCTGTCCGGCCTGATCACGCCGTCGCTCGACGAGATGTGCCACGTCGCGGCCGAGATGGAGCGGCAGAACTTCGACCTGCCGCTGCTGATCGGCGGCGCGACCACGAGCCGCGTGCACACCGCCGTGAAGGTCCACCCGAACTACCGCCGCGGCCAGGCTATTTATGTCACCGATGCGAGCCGCGCGGTCGGCGTCGCCGGTGCGCTGATGGGCAAGGAGAGCCGGCAGAAGTATGTCGGCGAGATACGCGAGGAATATGCCCGCATCGCTACGACCCATGCGCGCGCTCAGGAGGACAAGCAGCGGCTCACGCTCGCGGCCGCCCGCGGTAACGCCTTCAAGCCGGACTGGAGCAAGTTCACGGCGGTGAAGCCGCAGTTCCTCGGCACCCGCGTGCTGGAGGACTATCCGATCGAGGAACTGATCGCGACCATCGACTGGTCGCCGTTCTTCTCGACCTGGGAACTGGCCGGAAAATTCCCGGCGATCCTCGACGACAAGACCGTCGGCGAGGCGGCGCGTTCGCTGTTTGACGACGCGCAGAAGATGCTGAAGGAGATCGTGGACAAGCGTTGGTTCAAGGCCGCCGCGGTGCTGGGCTTCTGGCCGGCGAATGGCGCGGGCGACGACATCACGCTGTTCGCCGACGAGACCCGCGGCACGCCGCTTGCGACCCTGCACACGTTGCGCCAGCAGCTCACGCGCCGTGAGGGCCGCGCCAACGTGGCGCTGGCCGATTTCGTCGCGCCCAAGGGCCAGGAGGACTATGTCGGCGGCTTCATCGTCACGGCCGGCATCGGCGAGGACGCGGTCGCCGACCGCTTCAAGAACGCCAACGACGACTACTCGTCGATCATGGTCAAGGCGCTGGCGGATCGCTTGGCCGAGTCCTTCGCCGAGCGGCTGCACCAGCGGGTGCGCAAGGAGTTCTGGGGCTACGCGGCGGATGAGACGCTGAGCAACGCCGACCTGATCGGCGAGAAGTATCGCGGCATCCGGCCGGCGCCGGGCTATCCGGCGCAGCCGGACCACACCGAGAAGGGCACGCTGTTCCGGCTGCTCGACGGCGAGCGGATCGGCGTGAAGCTGACCGAGAGCTTTGCGATGTGGCCGGGCGCCTCGGTGTCAGGGCTCTACTTCGGCCACCCGGAGAGCCACTACTTCGGCGTCGGCAAGATCGAGCGCGACCAGGTCGAGGACTACGCCAGGCGGAAGGGCTGGAGCATGGCCGAGGCCGAGCGCTGGCTCGCACCGATCCTCAACTACAATCCGAATGCGGTGGCGCGGAACGTCGCGGCCTGATCCAAAATAAGACACCGGCAAAATAAGACACCGGAGGGTGAGGCCCTCCGGTGTGCACCTTATCGCCGCTTGATTACGGGTTTGGTCTTGAGCGAACCGTCCGACCTCGAACTCAGAACATGATCAGGATGGCGCCGACGAAAGCGATCGCTGCGCAGACTGCGAGCACGTTCAGTCGCAAAGCCAAGTCCACCATCGACCTCCTCGGTTGAACCGGCAGCGAGTCTAGCAGAGCGCCGGTGGGGTCCAAATGACAAACATACCGCATTGCACTACCGTTCCAGGCGGTCGGATATTTACGTAAATATCTGAAATCAAAAATGTATTTATCCACAGCATGAGGGATAACGCGCAGCTATGGGCTGCTTTAGGCTGCGCGCAACAGAATATGGTCCGTGCGAGCACAACCTCGCAGGGGTATCCGGCTGCGCGGGCTAGCCGCGCTTGGCGATCGCCGACTCGACGAACAGGGCCGCCTCGAGCGTCGCCCGATCGGCGCCGAATCGTCCGATCACCTGGATGCCGAGCGGCAGGCCGTTGGTGTCGGCGAGGCCCGGCACGTTCACGCAAGGGGTGCCCATCAGGGTCCAGAGCCGGTTGAAGGTCGAGTTGCCGGTCGAGGCGAGGCCCTTCGGTGGCGCGCCCGGCGCCGACGGCGACAGGATCACGTCGAAGTCGGCCATCAGGTCGTTGACCGCCTTGCGGGCCTGATGCGCGGTGCGCCGCGCGTCGTCATAGGCCTCGGTCGAGACCTTCATGCCCTGCTCGATCAGCTCGCGGGTGCCCTTGCCGATCGGGTCGGGGGCGTTCTTGGCCGCGCCCTTGAGCTCGTTGGCGCGGTCGTATTCGGCGGCAAGCGAGCGCGCCGCCTCGTAGCTGTGGATCGTGGAATGCGCCCGGTACGCCGCCGCCAGCACCGGCGGCAGCAGCACGTCCTTGACCCGCGCCATGCCCGAGGAGGCGGCGCGCGCCACGAGGTCGAGCGCCGCGATCATGTCGTTCGAAGCCGACGGCCACGGCTGGTGCCGCAGCACGCCGATGCGCGGCGTCACCGGCGCACGCTGGTCGACGCGCAGGTCGCGCTCGCCGATCACCGACGCCGCGAAGGCCGCGTCGGCGACCGAGGCGGCGAACACGCCGGCGGTGTCGAGATGCCAGGACACGCACTTCATGCCGATGGTCGGCAGCATCCGATAGGACGGCTTGTAGCCCGCGACGCCGCAGTAGCTCGCCGGCCGGATCACCGAGCCGCCGGTCTGGCTGCCCGTCGTGACCGGCACAAAGCCCGCCGCGACCGCAGCGGCCGAGCCCGACGACGAGCCGCCCGGCGTGTACGCGGTGTTGCGCGGGTTGCGGGTCTTGCCCGGATCGGAATGGGCGAACTCGGTGGTGACGGTCTTGCCCAGGATGATGCCGCCGAAGCGGCGGGTGAGCGCCACGAGAGAAGCGTCGGCCTTCGGCCGGTAGCCCGCATAGAGCTTCGAGCCGTACTCGGTCGGCATGTCGGAGGTATCGAAGATGTCTTTGAGCGCCACCGGGATGCCGCGCAGCGGCTTGCTCTTCAGCGCTTCGGACTGCGCGGCCTTGCGCGCGCCGTCGAGATCGAGCGTGACGAAGGCGCCGACCTCGGCCTCGCGCTTGGCGATGGCCTCGGCGCAGAGCTCGATGGCCCGCGCGGGTGTCAGTTCGCCGCTCTCGAGGCGGCGGGCAAAGTCGAGTGCGGAGAGCATCAGGCGGCGCCGTCGATCAGTTTCACGATCCGGGCCGTGACCCGCTGCGCCATCGGCAGGATGACATAGCCAGTGGCGACCGCGACCGGCCAGCCGACCGCGTAAGATTCGATCCACTCGCGGACGAAATCGGATCGCAGGCCGATATGGAAATAAGTGAGGGCCAGCGTGACCACCAGGACGACGACCCCGGTCGTGGTGGTGATGAGTATCAGCCGAGTCCTGCCGTCCATCAGAGTTCCCCCGAGGCCGTTTCCGCCCCGCTGGCCGACGTTTTGGCCCGAAAAGCTTGCGCGGATCAAGGCCGCATCAACGTTTCATTCACCATGAACAATGCAGCATCGCTAATAGGGCATTAAGGGAATTGCTCACATTGTCCGCGCATGTCGCGTAGCGTGAGTTGGGTCCTTGGTGGCAGCGTCATGCTGGTCGCGCTTGCGGGCTGCGGCCGGAGCTTCTTCAGCTACGAGCAGCGCGCCCCTTGGCGCAAGGATGCCGAACTCGCCTGCCTGAACTCCGGAACGGTGCGCGAAGGCGCAGGCGTCGTCCGCATCTCGCCCATCGATGGGCCCGGCATGTGCGGCGCGGATTTCCCGCTCAAGGTCTCGATGCTCGGCGAGAACTCGGCGATGGGCTACGGCGACGAGATCCGCCCGCCCGGCTCGATTCCCGGCGCGTCGCGCGGGGCTGAGCCGCGTTGGCCGATCTCGCAGCAGCCTTATAACGCACCGCCGTCGCAGCCCGGCGCACCGATGTCGATCGAGCCGCCGGGTGTTGCGCAGCAGGGCGGCTATCAGCAGCTTGGCGCGCCGCCACAGAATTTGCGTGCGCCGTCCGACTGGCAGCGCGTGCAGCCGCAGGGCGGCGGCTATCAGCAGCAGCCCGCCTATAACCCGCCGCCACAGCAGACCTACAGTCAGCCGCAATACCGTCAGGCGCCGGCCTCGCCGCCGGAAGCCGAGGAAGAGCTGCCGGATTACGCACAGCCCGGCGCGTCGGCGCCGGTGCGCTCGCAGCCGTCGCGTCCGCTGCCGCCGCTCGGTCCGCCGCGCCAGCAGCAGGTCGCGATGTCGACGCCGGTCGAAGTCAAACCGGTCGCGACCTTGGCTTGCCCGATCGTCTCAGCGCTCGATCATTGGATCGCGACGTCGGTGCAGCCCGCGGCCAGCAAGTGGTTTCGCCAGCCGGTCGTCGAGATCAAGCAGATCTCCGCCTATTCGTGCCGCGGCATGAACGGCCAGGCCGGCGCGCCGATCTCCGAGCACGCCTTCGGCAACGCGCTCGACATCGCAGCCTTCGTGCTGGCCGACGGCCGCCGCATCACCGTGAAGAACGGCTGGAAGGGCTCGCCGGAAGAGCAGGGCTTTCTCCGCGACGTGCAGGGCGCGGCCTGCGATCAGTTCACCACGGTGCTGGCGCCGGGCTCCAACGCCTTCCACTACGACCACATCCATGTCGACCTGATGCGGCGCGCGAGCGGCCGCCGCATCTGCCAGCCGGGCGCGGTCGACGGCGATCTGGTGGCGGCGCGGGCGCGGGGAAATCCGGTCTATGCGTCGTCGCGGCCGGCCTACGAGCCGCCGCCGACGAGGCGTTACGATCCGCCGGTCGATCCCGCGAATGATCCGTTCGCCTGGCGCGGCGACCGGCGCGATGCCGGGACAACCGGCACGGTGGCGGCCCAGCACCCGGCGCCGAAGAACGCGGCCGCCGACGACAACGACTGGGTCGAGGAGCCCGGCCCGCGGCCGGCGATCGACTGGACCGCCAACCGGCACAAGGTGAACTAGCTGCCTTTTTGCGCTGGCTTCCGACCCGCTGCCGCGGGTCGCGGCCGATTCATGAAATTTGTATCGCCTGTATCGGTTCCCTGAACCGGGCGGCGCGGTCGTGCGTCCGATGCGTATCAGGGGAGATTTAACCATGATCCGCGCCGCTCTGATTGCCATTGCCGCCATCGCCGCAACCGTTGCCGCCACCGAGGTCGCCGCCCAGTCCGCTGCTCCGGTCCGCAAGCTCAGCGCGACCCCCGCGGGAACTTCGGCCGGAACCTGGATCTCGGTTCATGGCGGTGAGCGTGAGGTCATCGACTGCAAGATCGGGCCCCGTTCGGACGCCGTGAACCCGCAATCCGGCAAGCCGCAATTCATGATCCACGCCGACAATGAGTTCGTGCTGCTGCGCGTGCGCGCCGCCGAATGGTCGTTCTCGGGCGCCCGCGACATCGCGGTGACGCTGGTGACCGCCGACGGCGCCGAACGGCAGCCGGCCGCCGCCGTGCACGGCCAGGACCTGATCGACATCGCGTTCGGCACCGACGCCAAGAGCGTGGCCGAACTTGCCGCCCAGGCTTATCTCGAGATCCGGACCGAAGGCGCCGCCGTGCGCCTGCCGCTCGAGGGAATCGCCGGGGCGCTGCCGGCCTACCAGGCCTGCCTCGCCAGCCTCGGAACCCCGATCAAGCCCCAGGTTCACGCTGCTGCGGCGCGGTAACAGCCCTGAAACCAAGGCCTTAGTGCCGCTGCGGCACTATGCTGCGCCCCTACCGCTTTCCCGGGTCTCTCACGATATAATGGCACGATAGAAGCCGGTTATCGGCTCATGAGAGGAAACCCGATGTTTCGCTTTTCCCGTCGGTTCTTGGCGCTCGCGGCGATGCTCGCTGCGCTGTCGTTGACCGTCGTTACCGCTGATGCGCGCCCCTCGTCGAGCTTCGGCAGCCGCGGCAGCCGCACCTATTCGGCGCCGCCGCCGACTGCGACTGCGCCGAACGCAGCGCGTCCGATGGACCGCACCATGACGCAGCCGTCGGCCAGCCAGACCCGGCCGACCACATCGGGCGCTGCGACTCCAGGCATGGCCCGTCCGGGCTTGTTCGGTGGCATGTTCGGCGGCGGACTGCTCGGCGGCCTCGCCGCGGGCTTCCTCGGCGCCGGCCTGTTCGGCATGCTGTTCGGCCACGGCTTCATGGGCGGCATGGGCGGCTTCGCCTCGATGCTCGGCCTGCTGCTGCAGGTGGGGCTCGTCGTGGTGGTCGGCATGCTGCTGTATCGCTGGTGGCAGCGCCGCAACGGTGTCGAGCCCGCGACCGCGGGCGGCCCGTCCTATCGTCAGGGCCTCCAGGGCGGCGACGACCGACCGCAGCAGCAGTCGATGCTGGGCGGCCTGTTTGGCGGCGGCTCGCAGGCGAACGCCTCGCAGCCGCAAGGCGAGCCGATCCAGTTGCAGCCCGATGACTTCACCACGTTCGAGAAGCTGCTCGGCGAGGTGCAGACCGCTTACGGCCGCGAGGATCTCGGCGTGCTCCGTTCGCACGTCACGCCGGAGATGCTGTCCTATTACTCCGACGAGATGGCGCACAACGCCAGCAACGGCGACGTCAACCAGATCAGCGACGTGAAGCTCCTGCAGGGCGATCTGTCGGAAGCCTGGCGCGAGGGCAGCGACGAATACGCCACGGTGTCGATGCGCTACTCGCTCAACGACCGCATCGTCGCGCGCGACTCGGGCAAGCTGATCGAGCAGCTGCCGTCGGAAGCCACCGAGCTGTGGACCTTCCGGCGCACCCGCGGCGGCCAGTGGCTGCTCTCGGGCGTGCAGCAGACGAACTAAGACATAGGTGCGTTAGGCGACGCGCCGGCCGGGCCGCAAGGCCCGGCCATTTTCTTTTGGGAAGAGCCAAGTGTGATCCACTCAGTTGCATCAATCTCCGCCGTCATGCCCGGCCTTGTGCCGGGCATCCACGTCTTGGCGACAAAGCAAGACGTGGATGGCCGGGACAAGCCCGGCCATGACGTGGATAGGTCGGTGCGAACCGACTGGAAGGGAAATTACTTCGCCCGATACGCCGCCATGAACACACGGACCGCGATGTCGACGACGTGCTTGATGCGCTCAGGCGCCGGGGGAGGGGCGAAGTTGAACAGCACCGGCTTGAACAGCGTGCCGTGGCAGCTCTCCATGAACTGCGCGGCCGCGATCTCGAAATCGTCGACCGTGAGCACGCCGGCCTCGGTCTGCGCCTTGAGATAGGTCGCGAGCTTGGCGATGCCGGTCGCCGGACCGGTTTCGTAGAAGGTCTTGCCGATCGACGGCATCCGGTCGGCGATGGCGATCACGGTGCGCAGCGCCTGCGCTTTTTGCGGCCGGCAGAGGAAGCTGATGTAGGCGACGCCCAGCCGGGTGAGGGCTCCGGCGACGTCCGGGTCACGAGGATCGAGATCGAAGATGCCCTCGGCCTGACCAACGCACTCCACCATGACGATGGCGCTGAACAGCTCCTCCTTGTCCTTGAAGTAGACGTAGAGGGTGCCCTTGGAGACGCCGGCCGCCTTGGCGATGTCGGCCATGCTGGCAGCATCGAACCCGCGCGCCAGGAAGACCTGCCTTGCGCCCTCGACAATCTGGCGCCGTTTGGCGCTGTCCTCGCCGGTTTCGGTGGGGCGATCCAGCACACTGGGCTCTATTGTTGCGGTGGTCATGGCGCTTTCTCCCGTATTCCGGGCCTATTATTCCGAAACCTGGAACAGTAGGCCCGACTCCAGGGTGATCGTACTTCGACTCCTATATGGCGCAGGCTGTGCGAAAAGGCAATGACCGAACGGTTCGGTCATCTTGACTTCCCCAGGCAAGCGGCGTATCTCCCGCGTTGACCGAACGGTTCGGTCATGTCGTGGAGGCGGTCATGTTGCAGCGCAAAAGCCGAGAGGCGTCCAGTCTCAGCGTCGTTCCTGCCGACGGCCAGTTGTCGGAGGCTGTGCCGGCCGAGCTCAAGGCGCCGGGCCCTAGCGCACCCCCACAGGCCGAGGCCGGTGCATCTGCGGCCAAGCCGGCCGGCGCGCTGAAGAGCAAGCGCAAGTTTCTGCTCGGCGGCGCGGCCGCCCTGGCGCTCGCCGCGGCCACCTGGTTCGGCGTCCACTACGCCACGGTCGGCCGCTTCATGGTCTCGACCGACGACGCTTACGTCAAAGCCAACAACACCACGCTCGGCGCCAAGGTGTCGGGCTATGTCTCCGAGCTCGCCTTCGAGGACAACACGCCGGTCCGCGCCGGGGAGGTCATCGCGCGCATCGACGACGGCGACTACCGCCTCGCAGCCGATTCCGCCCGCGAGAAGGTCGCGACGCAACAGGCCACCATCGAGCGTTTCGACCGCCAGATCGTCGCGCAGCAGGCGGCCGTCGAGCAGGCCCGCGCGCAGCTCGTCTCCGCCAAGGCCGGCCAGGTCCGCACCCAATCCGAATACGAGCGCCAGCAGGCGCTGAACGGCAAGGATTTCGCCAGCAAGCAGACCTTGGAGCAGGCCATCGCCAACCGCGATCAGGCGGTCGCGGCCGTGAAGAGCGCCGAGGCCGCCATCGACGGCGCGGTCGCCAACGTCGCCGTGCTCGAGGCGCAGAAGCAGGAGGCCGCCGGCACGCTCAACGAGCTCAAGACCGCGCTGGCCAAGGCCGAGCGTGATTTGGCCTTCACCGAGATCAAGGCGCCGGTCGACGGCGTGATCGGCAACCGCGCGGTGCAGCCCGGCGACTACGTGCAGACCGGGCAGCGGATCGCAGCCCTGGTGCCGCTCTCCGACGTCTATATCGACGCGAACTTCAAGGAGACGCAGCTCGGGCGGCTGCGCCCCGGCCAGCCGGTGTCGATCAAGGTCGACGCGCTGCCGGGCGAGAAGTTCGAAGGCGTGGTGCAGAGCGTGGCGCCGGCCTCCGGCGCGGTGTTCTCGCTGCTGCCGCCGGACAACGCCACCGGCAACTTCACCAAGATCGTGCAGCGCCTGCCGGTGCGCGTCCGCGTGCCGGCCGAGGTCGCCGGGCGCAACGAGCTGCGCCCCGGCATGTCGGTGATCGTCGACATCAACACCAAGCCCGGCGCGGTTGCCGCGCTTGCGCCGCAGACCCGGACCGCCGCGGGCCGTCAGACCCGCACCGCCACCAACTGAATGTAAGCCTCAAATTTTCAGGAGCGTGCCATGGACGCTCAAGTCAATGCCGCAACTGCCGACCGCGTCGATCCGAAGCGGATGCTCGCCTTCATCGCGATGTGTTTCGGCATGTTCATGGCCTTCCTCGACATCCAGATCGTCTCGGCCTCGTTGAACGAGATCCAGGCCGGCCTTGCGGCCTCGGGCGACGAAATCCCGTGGGTGCAGACCTCCTACCTGGTCGCCGAGGTGATCTCGATCCCGCTGTCCGGCTTCCTCGCCCGCGCGCTCGGCACGCGGACGCTGTTCGCGGTGTCGGCTGCGGGCTTCACCGCCGCAAGCTTCGCCTGCGGCTTCGCGACCGACATCAACACCATGATCGTCTGGCGCGCCGTGCAGGGCTTCATCGGCGGCGGCATGGTGCCGACCGTCTTCGCTGGCATCTACACCATGTTCCCGAAGTCGAAGCAGGCCGCGATCGTGCCGCTGGTCGGTTTGGTCGCGACGCTCGCGCCGACCATCGGTCCGACGGTCGGCGGCTATCTGACCGACGCGCTGTCCTGGCACTGGCTGTTCTTCATCAACGTGGTGCCCGGCATCGTGGTGACGGTCGCGGCGCTGGTGCTGATCGATTTCGACAAGCCGGACTATGGCCTGCTCGACCACTTCGACTGGATCGGGCTGATCACGATGGCGGGCTTCCTCGGCACGCTCGAATACATTCTGGAGGAGGGGCCGCGCAAGGACTGGTTCCAGGAGGACGCGGTCTTCTATGCGGCGATCGTCTCCGCGCTGTCGGCTGTTGCCTTCTTCTGGCGTGTGTTGACCGCCAAGGCGCCGATCGTCGACCTGCGCGCCTTCAGCGACCGCAACTTCGCGGTCGGCAGCCTGTTCTCCTTCGTGCTCGGCATCGGCCTCTACGGCCTGACCTATCTCTATCCGGTCTATCTCGCGCAGATCCGCGGCCACAACTCGCTGATGATCGGGCAGACGCTGTTCGTCACCGGCATCACGATGTTCCTGGTCGCGCCGATCGTCGGCCGGCTCGCCGCCAAATACGACCCGCGGTTCCTCCTGATCGGCGGCTTCCTGATGTTCGCGGTCGGCACCTGGCAGATGACCTACGTCACCAAGGACTGGGATTTCTGGCAGCTGTTCTGGCCGCAGGTGTTCCGCGGCATCGGCCTGATGGCCTCGATCGTGCCGGTGACCAACGTCGCGCTCGGCACGCTCGCGCCCGACCGCATCAAGAACGCCTCGGGCCTGTTCAACCTGATGCGCAATCTCGGCGGCGCGATCGGGCTTGCGGTCCTCACCACGCAGCTCAACGATCGCCTCGACCTGCATCTGGCGCGGCTGCACGACTCCGCCAACTGGGCGCGCGTTCCCGCGACCGAGATGCTCGCCAATCTCACCGCGCGCTACCACGACTTCGGCTCCAGCGCGCAGTCGATGGCGCTGAAGCAAATGATGCTGATCACGCGGCAGCAGGCCACGGTCTTAAGCTTCGCCGACGTGTTCCTGATGCTGACCGTGCTGTTCGTGGTGCTCGCCGCGTTCGGCATCATCATGAAGCGGCCGGCGCCGGTCGCGGCCGGCAACAGCGGGCATTAGGCGGTTATGTCTGCCGTACGGCTAAGGCAGGTTCTTGAGGAATTCGAAATGCTCCGGCTCGTCGAAGGCACGCATGGTCGTCGTCCGCACGTTGCCCTTCGAGTTGACGCTCAGCACATATTTGGCGACGGCTTCGTCGTTGGGCGCTTCGATCACCTGCACGAAGTCATAAGGACCGAACGTCATGTAGACGTTCTTGCGCACGATCCCGAGCTTCTTCGCCGTCTCGCGCGAGGCCTCCTGGCGATCCGGGATTTCCTTGACGCCCTTGGCGCCATGGTCGGTGGAATTCACCAGCAGGATATAGGTCGCCATGGTTATGGTCTTTCCAGCGATGAGGTCCTAAGGCTTGCCGTAACCACCGGCAGTTGGCGTCTGGACGATGATGGCTTCGCCGGCATCGACCACGGTGGCATCCGCGCCCTTGAGCCGGTCCATCCGCCCGTCATTCCTTCGGACCCAGTTCTCGCCGATCTGACCGTCCTGGCCGCCGGCCAAGCCGAATGTCGGGACGCGGCGGTGTCCGGACAGGATGGTGTATTCCATCTTCTCCAGGAACCGCATGGTGCGGATGACGCCGTCGCCCGCATTCCACTGGCCCTTGCCGCCGGAGCCTTTGCGGATGTGGAAGTCCTCGAGCAGGACGGGATAACGGAATTCCAGGATCTCCGGGTCGGTGAGCCGGGTGTTGGTCATGTGCGTGTGGACCGCATCGGTGCCGGGGAAGCCTGGACCCGCCGGCGAGCCGGAGCAGATCGTCTCGTAGTACTGGTACTTGTCGTTGCCGAAGTTGACGTTGTTCATGGTGCCCTGGGCGCCGGACATGGCGCCGAGTGCGCCGAGCAGCACGTCGGTCACCATCTGCGACACCTCGACATTGCCGGCGACGACGGCGGCCGGATAGTGCGGCTTCAGCATCGAGCCGTCGGGCACCTTGATGTTGATCGGCCGCAGGCACCCCGCATTCATCGGGATATCGTCATCGACCATGACGCGGAACACGTAGAGGACGGCAGCGCGGGTGACTGGCTCGGGCGCGTTGAAATTGGTCCCTTGCTGCGGCGAGGTGCCGGTGAAGTCGACGGTGGCCTCGCGCTTCCTCTTGTCGACCGTGATCTTGACCTTGACGACATTGCCCTGGTCGGCCTCGTAGCTGAACTCGCTGTCGTGCAGCCGCTCGATGACGCGGCGGACGCTCTCGTCGGCGTTGTCCTGTACATGCTTCATGTAGGCGTGCACGACGGCGAGGCTGAACTGCCCGACCATCTTGTGCAGTTCCTGCACGCCCTTCTCGTTGGCGGCGATCTGCGCCTTGAGGTCGTTGACGTTCTGCAGCGGATTGCGCGCCGGATACTTCGCCTTCGTGAGCAGGTCGTAGAGCTCCCGCTCGCAGAATCGTCCGCGGTCGACCAGCTTGAAGTTGTCGATATAAATGCCTTCCTCCTCGATGGAGGTCGCGACCGGTGACATCGAGCCCGGCGCGATGCCGCCGATGTCGGCGTGATGGCCGCGGCTCGCCACCCAGAACAGCAGCTTCTTGTTGGCCTTGTCGAACACCGGCGTGCACACCGTGAGATCGGGGATATGCGTGCCGCCGTTATAGGGCGCGTTGATCAGGTAAGAGTCGCCCGGTTTGATCTTGCCCTTGTTCTCCCGAATGATGGTCTCGACCGCGCGGTCCATGGAGCCGAGATGCACCGGCATGTGCGGCGCGTTGGCGACCAGTGAGCCGTCGGCCGAAAACACCGCGCAGGAGAAGTCGAGCCGCTCCTTGATGTTCACCGAGTAGGCGGTGTTCTGCAGCGACACGCCCATCTGCTCGGCGATCGACATGAACAGGTTATTGAACACCTCGAGCATGATCGGATCGGCCTTGGTGCCGACAGCCTGCGCGCGCTTGAGCTTCACGTAGCGCTCCAGCACCAAGTGGTTTTTCGCCGTGATCACGGCGCGCCAGCCGTCTTCGACCACGACGGTCTGGTGCGGCTCCATGACGATGGCCGGGCCGTTGACCTTGTGGCCGGGCGCGAGCTGGTCGCGGGTGTAGACCTTGGCCTTCAGCCATTTGCCGCCGGAGAAAAACCTGGTGGTCCGCGCGGGCGAGGGGAGCTTGCCGCGCGTGGTCTTGTGGCTGCGCTCGCGGAACTTGGCGCCGCCGCCGACCGCCTCGACCGAGACGGCTTCGATCACCAGCTCCTTGCTGCGGTCGATGAAGCCGAAGCGCGACTTGTGCGCTTTTTCGAAAGCAGCCTTCATCTTGGGCAATGTGCCTGCCTCGACGATCAGCGCCGTGTCGGTGCCCGCATAGCGGATGTGCGCGCGCACGATCACCTTGATGCTGCCGGCCGGTACGCCCTGGCCCGCGACCTCGGCCTTGGCGTCTTTGCCCAGCCGTGCGCCTTCGCGCTTCAGCGCCGCGAGCGACTTGGTGCCCATGGTCTCTTCGATGGCGAGCTGACGGGTGGCGCGGATGTCGGCGAGGCCCATGCCATAGGCCGAGAGCAGCGACGAGAACGGATGGATCAGCACCTCGGTCATGCCGAGCGCGTCGGCCACGAGGCAGGCGTGCTGGCCGCCGGCGCCGCCAAAGCAGTTCAGCGCATAGCGCGTCACGTCATAGCCGCGCTGCACCGAGATTTTCTTGATGGCGTTCGCCATGTTCTCGACGGCGATCTTGATGAAGCCGTCGGCGATCTCCTCGGCCGACTTGCCGCCGACCTCCTTGGCGAGCTCCGCGAAGGCGCGCTTCACCTCGTCCGCATCGAGCGGCTGATCCTGCGCCGGCCCGAAGATCTTCGGGAAGAACTCGGGCATCAGCTTGCCGACCAGCACGTTGGCGTCCGTGACCGCGAGGGGCCCGCCGCGGCGATAGCACTTCGGCCCCGGATTGGCGCCGGCCGAATCCGGACCGACGCGGAAGCGCGCGCCGTCGAAGTGCAGCACCGAGCCACCGCCGGCCGCGACTGTGTGAATGAGCATCATCGGCGCGCGCATGCGCACGCCGGCCACTTCAGTTTCGAATGCGCGCTCGTATTCGCCGTCGTAATGCGACACGTCGGTCGAGGTGCCGCCCATGTCGAAGCCGATCAGCTGCTTGAAGCCGGCCTCGCGGCCGGTCTCGGCCATGCCGACCACGCCGCCCGCGGGACCGGACAGGATCGCGTCCTTGCCCTGGAACAGCTCGGCCGCGGTGAGCCCGCCGGACGACATCATGAACATCAGCCGCGCGCCCGATTTGCGGGCGTCGAGCTCGGAATCCACCGTCGCGACATAGCGGCGCAGGATCGGCGAGAGATAAGCGTCGACCACGGTGGTGTCGCCGCGGCCCACGAGCTTGATCAGCGGCGAGATCTCGTGGCTGACCGAAACCTGCGGAAAGCCCATGTCGCGGGCGAGCTTCGCCACAGCCTTCTCGTGCTCCGGATACCGATAGGCGTGCATGAATACGATCGCCACGGCCTTGATGCCGTCGGCCTGCGCCTGTTCGAGCTCGACACGCACGGCATCGAGATCGAGCTTCTTCTCCACTGTGCCGTCGGCGCGCATGCGCTCTTCGACTTCGGCGACGCGCTCGAACAGCATTTCGGGCTTGATGATATGCTTTGCAAAGATCTTCGGCCGCGCCTGATAACCGATGCGCAGCGCGTCGCGGAAACCCTTGGTTGTCAGCAGCAGTGTGCGGTCGCCCTTGCGCTCCAGCAGCGCATTGGTGGCGACGGTCGTGCCCATCTTGACCGCGCCGACACGCCCCGGCGGGATTGGCTCACCTTTTGCAAGGCCGAGCAGGTCGCGAATGCCCTGCACCGCGGCGTCCCGATAGGCTTCGGGGTTTTCGGAAAGGAGCTTGTGCGCGGCGAGCGTGCCGTCGGGTCTGCGCCCGACAATGTCGGTGAACGTGCCGCCGCGATCGATCCAGAAATCCCAGCTCCGCGCGCCGTTGTCGCGCGCGCCTTTGCGCCTCGCCTGTTTCATAATCCGCCTGACCTAAGCTCCCAGCAGCAAGCGCATGCAGGAAATCAGCTCCCCGATAAATCGTCAACATTTTGTTGACAAAGTGCTGACATGCGCTAGCCTCCTATCATGACGCGCCGCGCGCCCGCACGCACCGGTCCAGTTGCCCCCGCAGGGCTGGGGCCCGTTGTTTCGTCGGCGCATCTTGCCGCAGGCCTGATGCCCGCCTTGTCCGAGCTGGAGTTCGGGCTGATCCTCCTGGGCCACGCCTTCAACCGCTGGATGGTGCGCTGCGCCGCCGCAGCCGGCATTGCCGACCTTTCCGCGCTGGAGGTGCTGGTGCTGCACACGGTCAACCACCGCAACCGGAGCAAGACGCTGGCCGACATCTGCCTCGTGCTCGCCGTCGAGGACACGCATCTGGTGACCTACGCGGTCAAGAAGCTGCAGGGGCAGGGCCTCGTGGCTTCGGGTCGCCAAGGCAAGGAAAAGACGGTTACGATCACGGCCAAAGGGGAGGCGCTGTGCCGGAAGTACAGCGAGATCCGCGAGGCGCTGCTGGTGCGCCCGGTGCGCGGCACCGGCGCCGACGAGCGCAAGCTGTCGGAGCTTGCTGGCACAATGCGTGCATTGTCGGGGCACTACGATCAGGCGGCGCGTTCGGCCGCGAGTCTTTAGAGGGGATATGATGGCGGTCGCAGCCAGCGATAAATCGGTGAGGACATGATCCGCGGCGCGCTCGACCGGCTTTATCTTTATTCCGGCTATCTGGCCGGCGCGTTCATGCTGGCGATCTTCGTGCTGATGATGGCGCTGTCGGCCGGCCGGCCGCTCGGCCTCAACATCCCGGCGGCGGACGATTTCGTCTCCTGGTGCATGGCCGCGATGGCCTTCCTGGGCCTCGCGCACACCTTCCGCTCCGGCGAGATGATCCGGGTCGGCCTCCTGATCGACAAGTTGCCCGAAAAGAGCCGCCACT
>Ga0209758_1000160_pt1 | contig 154304 bp, 163 predicted proteins | sample AraplaMF_Col_mMF_FD_184258 | JGI IMG/M metagenome (GOLD analysis project Ga0209758, IMG submission 184258) | Arabidopsis root microbial communities from the University of North Carolina, USA - plate scrape MF_Col_mMF (SPAdes) (version 2) | ecosystem: Host-associated > Plants > Roots >...
GTCGAGAAGCTGGTCGAGCGCATCATCGTGATGCGCGAGCGCGAGAAGATGCCGGATCGCCGCAAGGGCTACACCCAGAAGGCGGTCGTCGGCGGACATAAAGTCTATCTCCGGACCGGCGAGTATGACGACGGCCGTCTCGGCGAGATCTTCATCGACATGCACAAGGAAGGCGCGGCGCTCCGCTCCTTCATCAACAACTTCGCCATCGCGGTATCGCTCGGCCTGCAATACGGCGTGCCGCTGGACGAATATGTCGACGCCTTCACCTTCACCCGCTTCGAGCCGGCTGGCCCCGTGCAGGGCAACGACAGCATCAAGTACGCGACCTCGATCCTCGACTACGTCTTCCGCGAGCTGGCGGTGAGCTACATGTCGCGGTTCGACCTCGCCCATGTCGATCCCAACGAGACCGGCTTCGACGCGCTCGGCAAGGGCGTCGAGGAAGGCAAGGAGCCGAACGAGGACGGCGGCCACCACGCCACCCGCCTGGTCTCGCGCGGCCTCACCCGCTCGCGGACCGACAACCTCGTCGTGATGCGCGGCGGCAGCGCCGCGGTCACGCAAGGCAACGACAGCGCGCCCTCCGGCGGCAGCAAGGTCACCGCGATGGCCTCGCACAGCGCCAGCGCCCGCGTCGGCGATGTCCTCGAAGGTGCCGTCGCCCTGAAGCAGGAAGTCCAGCACGACCTCTCGCCGACGGAGAAGCTGGAGCAGCTACAGTGGAGCAAGGCCGGCAGTGCCGCCACCGCCGCCCCAAGCAAGGCCGAGCGCCGCGCCGAAGCCAAGGCCAAGGGCTATGAGGGCGAGATGTGCTCGGAGTGCGGCAACTTCACGCTGGTGCGGAATGGGACGTGCATGAAGTGTGATACTTGCGGCAGCACGACGGGGTGTAGCTGAGGGGACGAGTCGAGATGACACGACGCTAGACTGCGCATTCAAACCTAGAAGCATTTTCCGGCGGTCGCCAAGGACCGCCGGAAAATGGTGGAAGGAACGAAACGAGAATTGAAGCTAGAGTTGTAGAGGAAGGTCGATATGAACTATTCCGATCGCTACCTCCGTCAGATCGCAAGCTACTCTATCGTCGATGTCTTGCTGGCCGACGTAGCGATCCGAATCCAGCTGACCCCGACCGACTATCAGATTGCCATCGACCACTACCACGCCATCAACGAGTGGCTGGAGCGCCAAGACAGTCCGCTAACGGGAGCCGTGCGCGACTTCTACCCGCAGGGCGGTTTCGCCATCGGCGCGACCGTCGCGCGCCACTCGACCGAAGACGAGTTCGATATCGACGTCATGGCGGACATCACCTATCGAACCGACGTGGATCCCGAAGATGCGCTAGCAGTCCTGCACGACGCGATCCGCGGCGAGCGTGGCTCGCGTTACTATCTCAAGACCGAGCGGAAGACCCGCTGCAGCACCGTCAACTACGATGGCATGCACGTCGACGTGACTCCCACAGTGCGCCTCGCTGGCACGATCGAGAAGACGGGCTTGATCTTCCACTCTAAACCCGAGGAACCATGGGCGAAGAAGTCTCTGTTCGCAAACCCCCACGGCTTCGCGGAGTGGTTCCTGTCCCAGACTCCGCCAGACCAAGACTTTGGCATCTTCTTCGAGCGCCGGTCACTAGACTACGATCGCGAACGAGCGATCCTGTCCAAGCGTGCCGACGCAGCGCCGGTGCCCGACCAGTGCCCGGCCTATCAGAAGTCGCGTGCAGTCATCGCGCTGCAGTTGATCAAACGCTGGCGCAACCTTGCTTACGACAAGCGGCATGGCGCCCGGCGCTTGCCGCCGTCGGTGCTGCTGGCCTTCTATGTGGCCACGCATGCCAACCAGACGAAATCTCTTGCCGAGGAACTCAGTTTGCAGGTCGAGAGCATGCTCGCGATCATAAGAGAGGCCCACAACCGCGGCCAGAAGGTCTCCGCACGCAATCCAATGTGCAACGATGACATTCTCACGGATCGATGGCCCGAGGACCTGAGCGATCAAGCGATCTTCATCCGCGAACTCGCCAACTTCGCCGCAAAACTCCGCCGTTTACGCGACGAAATTGCGTTGCCCGAGATGCAACAGATACTCGAGGAACTGTTCGGCGAGAGGCCGGCGCGATCGGCGGTGAAGGACCACGTCCAGCGGGTCGGACAGGATGTCGGATCCAAGGGTAGTCGCTTCGCGCCCGGCAAGGCTGCCATCCCGGCGGCGATCGCCGGCAGCATAGCCTCGCCAAGCAGCGTCAGATCCGCACCGCCACACAAATTCTTTGGCGACCACCCCGATGAACTACCGAAGCGTCGGTGAGCAGGACGCCGAAATCCGGCGGCTCTTTCCCGATTTCCGGCTTACGGCACACGCCGACTGGATTGCGGTGTGGGAAGGCCCCCTGAAACCGGCATCGAAGACCTACCGCGTCCGCATCGTCCACTTCCGGCGGACGATCTTCGAGGGATGGACGCTCGCGAACGGCTACGTGACCGTCCACGTGGTCGCCCCTCTCGTCGGCGCGGAGATGCTAGCGAAAGAGACGCTTCTGCCGCACATCTACTGGAACCACCGCAATCCAGCCTGGCCGGCGCTGTGTCTGTGGGATCCGGCCGAGATGTTCTGGACTCCGGAGATGTCGATCGCGACGACCATCATCCCATGGACGTCAGAGTGGCTGCTGTTCTTTGAATACTGGCAGATCTCCGGCGAGTTCTTGGGACCAGGCCGGCATCCACCGAGGAGAGGTAAAGAATGTCCCAACCCGCCCGAGACTTCCGATCCGGAGATCCGCGCTCGAAGGGCGCTATTCCGCAGCGCCGAATTCCACAGGGTTGGCCAAGAGACAGGCGTTTTCGGATCCTATCTCTGGATGGGGGCGGCATTAAGGGACTGTTCCCGGCGACTGTTCTCGCTGAACTCGAACAGCGTTTTCTGGGCGGCCAACCAATCGCCAAGTATTTTGATCTGGTCACCGGCACATCGACCGGGGGAATTATCGCGCTCGGCCTTGGAGCCGGCCTGAGGGCATCAGAGCTCGCAGAACTGTACTCTCAACGCGGCGCCGAGATTTTTCCGGAACGCAGCAGCATCCGCAAGGGTCTGCAAGCGGCGCGAAATCTCGTTCACTATTACTATGAACGAAATGTGTTGGAGAACATTCTACTGGATGTATTGGGAGCAAAGTTGCTAGGAGATTCAATCGTCCGTCTTTGCATTCCTGCTTTTGAAGGGAGGGACAGCGAAGTCTTTGTGTTCAAGACGCCGCACCACGCCGACTATAAGGTAGATCGCTTGGAGCCTATGGTGAAGGTAGCCCTAGCAACCTCAGCTGCACCTACCTTCTTCCGCCCTTTAGAGCACAACGGCTACACGCTCGTGGACGGAGGCGTGTGGGCTAATAATCCCCTCATGCTGGCGGTCACTGAGGCTTTGATTTGCTTTGATCTTGAACGCGATCAGATCGATGTACTGAGCATTGGTTGTGGCGACGATCCATACGTCGTTTCAGAATCACAACTGAATTCAGGTGGTAAGCTAGCCTGGAGAGATGTGATCTTCGCAGCTATGCGTTTGCAGTCCCTGTCCGCCACTAACCAAGCACGGCTCTTACTGAGCCCGGCGTCCGTTCGACGCATTGATCCGCCAATCCAAGCCGAACCGATCGCTCTTAATGACTTCCGGAGATCTCTCACTGAACTCATTCCCGCAGCGCAAGCGATTGTAGAACAGCAAGGAGATCAACTCGCGGAAGACTTTCTCTCTGCACCGGCGCCACGGTACAGGCCGCAACCAATGGGGTAACTATGCGCGGAATCAAGACCGATCGATCTTGCGTCGAAATGTTACATGTTCACGCAATCGATCGACCTTTGCAACGAAGCCAGCCATTACCCAGGCCTTGCTTTGCGAGTGAGTTGTTTTATTAGGATGTTCGTTGCTCCACCACTCGTCATAATCACGAGCAGAGGGAGGAAGCGGTTGACCAATCAAGCCTTCGATTTCCTCAAAAGATAGAGCCAGCGAGTCTTCCCGGAGTGCAGTCAGTCGCTTCCTAAGCGGATCATATTTGGACACGTCTCGTCTCCTTGAATGTGCCCTCGTCCGTGAGGTGGGCAGAGCGAAACTATACTCTTCAACTCTACCAAAGGCTGGGGCAGCGCACGACCCTCTTCCTTGAGACTCAAGCTGAGGATATCGATCGCAAACAGTTACGGCTTCAATCCGCGGGAACTTTCGAATATTCTGCGCGTCGTCGAGGACAACCGCGATCTTCTCTTGAAGGCCTGGCATGAGCATTTCGGCAACTAGCGTTCGCTTTGACGAACACACGATTTGGGCCGAACTGTCGGACGGCCGGACGCTCGGTGTCCCCCTCGCCTGGTTTCCGCGGCTGCTGCACGCCACGCCCGCCGAGCGCGACCAAGTCGAATTGAGCCGCGTCGGGCTGCATTGGGAAGCGCTCGACGAGGATATTTCCATCACTGGCCTGCTGGCCGGATTACGGTGACAATGCACTAAAATCACTCGCTCCGCCCTGCCGCTTCGGCTCGCGTTTGGTGGGCGACGTCAATTGAGTGCACTGTCGCCGTCATCGAGATTCGCTCCGGATTCAATGCTCATCAATACGCTCCCACCGAATTGCCTTTGCGGTCGAGCCCTTCTCTCCTAAACTCCGACCATCACCGGCATCGGTTCCGACGGGCCCGGTAGAAGCGGAGTCAGATTATGCCCAAACCGGAAAGCTTCCCGATCGAGAAGATCTTCGTTCCGACGAAGCAGAAGAAGGCCATCAAGCCCGAGATCGTCGGGGAGATCGCGGAAAGTATTCTGGACATCGGACAGCAGGCCCCTATTTCCGTTCGGCTCGACGGAGACCGCCTCGTTCTGGTCGAGGGACTGCATCGGTTAGAGGCCTGCAAGGCGCTCGGCGAGACGACCATTCTCGGTGTCCTGGTCCCGGCCGAGCTTGCTCAACACAAGCCGCTGCTAGCCGAGCGACCCGAAGTCGAGGCGGAGCGCATCAAGATGGCGCGATTGAAACAGTTGCGCCTCGAGAAGGAAGCCGCAGAGGCATCGACGGCCGCCTTGAAGAGCGGCGGCGCAACGCAAGTGCCGCACACCCGTCCGACGAAAGGCCTCCGCGACAATCCGAAGGCATCGCCCGGCCGGTCTGCGAAATCGACACCGAAAACGTTGTCGGACTGGATCACGCAGCAAAAGGGCAGCGGCGGCCGCTATTGATTGCCGGCTCGTTGCCAACAGCCGCCTCCTCGTTCTACCCCGAACGCCGGGCAGCAAAGATCTCCTTGGCGGCGAACAGGCCGTTGAGCGCCGCGGGGAAGCCCGCATAGACGGCCATCTGCATGATGACCTCGGTGATCTCCTCCTTGGTCAGCCCTACATTCAGCCCGGCCTCGATATGGACCTTCAGTTGAGGCGTCGCCGTTCCCATCGCCGTCAGCGCTGCGATGGTCGCGATTTCACGGGCGCGCAGGTCGAGGCCGGGGCGGCTGTAGATGTCGCCGAATGAAAACTCGAAAATGTAGTTGGCGAAATCGGGGGCGATATCCGCCAGCGCGGCAATGACGTTATGGCCGGCTTCGCCGTCGATTTCAGCGAGCGCCCGCTTGCCGCGTTCCAGCCGGCTTTCGCCGACGCTCGGGGAGTGCTGCGTCATGGTCCTTCATCCTCATGTCGGTGCCGGCGTATCCGGCAATTTTGCTGTCGAGGACGAGAAGGCAGGCTTGCAGATCGGCCAATTGGGCGCGAACACGTTCGCGGTGCTGTTCGAGCAAGGCCTGGCGTTTCGCTTCCGTGCCGACGCCACGCTCCCGCAAGGCTGCATATTGCAGCATGTCCCGAATGGGCATTCCGGTTGTCTTGAGACGCCCGAGAAATTCGATCCAGGTCAGGATTGATGCGTCGTAATTGCGTTGGCCCGATTGGTCCCGGTCAGCGTGGGGGAGCAACCCGATCCGCTCATAGTATCGGATGGTGTAGGTCGACAGCCCCGAACGCTTTGCCAGTTCGCCAATCTTCATGAACGCCCGTCTTTCGTCACGACGCCCGGGAAGCTACCGGTTAGAGCGCACTCTAAGTCAATAGGGAAAATGCTTGGCTTCGCCTTGGTGTGCCAGCACTCAAGCTCGCCCATCAGCATCACACCGCGTCGAGATCTGAAGCTCCATCAACGCCATGCGCTGCAGGACGACGGGGTCTCGTTCGCCCTCCTTCGCGGTGCGGAGGATCGATTCCGCGATCGCCTGAACATGCGCGGAGCCGACCGGCGCAGGCAGCGACGCAACCGCCCTGTCTAGCGCAGCTTTCATGACCTCGATCGTTTCAGGCGAAAAGGATGCATTCGAAAAGTCTAGCATGGTGGCACCGATCCGGAGGTCACCGCGCGCCCGCGTCTGCCGGCGCGCGATGGTGCTGTGAACATGGGTCACCAGCGCCGGCCCCAGCTCCCGCGCCAGCTGCTTCCCCAGCCACCGCCACCGCGGACCAGGCGGACGACCAGGAGCAGCAGCACCGCGCCGATGGTTGCGTTGACGATCGCGCTGATGATGCCGCTGCCAAGATGCACGCCGAGCTGAGGCAACAACCAGCTGCCGACAAACGCGCCGAGGATTCCGACGATGATATCGCCGACGATCCCAAAGCCGGTGCCGCGGACGATCTGGCCCGCCAGCCAGCCGGCGACGAGACCTACAAACAGGATGACCAAGAGGCTTTCGGTGGACATATGCATTTGCTACCTCAATCGTTAGGTCTGAATGACGGCGGGTCTGCGCAAAGCCGGTCTGCGGTCGATCTGAATCGCATTGCCGCATCGCGCCGTCCGGACAGTTTCCGGTTGGTACGCACGGAGGATAAAGGCGTCGTGCCTGAGTCGCTCCAGCTAGGCGAATGCGGTCTTTTTTGTCGCTGCAGGGATTCAGGATCGGAAGTTCGATCCCGCTGCGCACTGGATCATCGGCTCAACAGGTGCAAGGGCCAACGGTTCCTCCGCACACAACTTATATTTGAATATGTCGATTCCCTTCAGGCCAGCACCGGACATGAGATCGCGAGCGTCACTGTTCTTGCGGCTTTTGCCGCCGTTTTCGATAACGATGCATCGATCGTCATTAAACCAGAAATAGAAACGGAACTTCATACGGTCGGGGCCGTTTGCTCTCCATGGCTGACCTTCGTCGGCATCAATATTCAAATTGAATTGGAAAAAATCGGATGAGACATACTTTGATGGCTTCAGTCGCCGTTGCGGCCTTGTTTGCAGCGACCAGTCTTGCGATGGCTCAAGGCGGAGCAAAGGGTGCGGAGTCCCCCGCTGCCGTTTCGCCGAAAGCTGACAGCGCGGCACCGATGAATGCGCCCGCAGCAAAGGGCGCGCCCGATGCAAAGCACCTCGGTGACGCAAAGGTCGACGGCAAGCCGAAGGCCGCTGAAGGAATGGCCCCGCCGACCACGTCGAAGGACGTGAAGACGACCGGCGAGATGAAGGCCGATGGGAAGACCAAGGCGACCGATTCCGCCACCACATCGAAGGACCTGAAGACGCCAACCGCCGAAAGCAAGCCTGCCGCGCCGGAAGGCAAGACCACCGGCAATGCCGCAACCACGGCAGTCGCCGCGCCTCCGGCCGAAAAGCGGACCCAGATCACTTCGGCCATCAAGCAGGTGAAGGTCGAGGAAGTCACCAACGTGAACTTCAACGTATCGATCGGCACCGTCGTCCCGACAAGCGTCCGTTATCATGCGTTGCCGAGCCGTATCGTCGAAATCTATCCGGAGTGGCGCGGATACGAGTTCATCCTGGTCAACGGCAGGTACGTCATCCTTCGTCCGCACACCCACGAGATCGTCTATATCATCGAGGGCTAAGCGCAAACCGACGGCTCACGCACAAACAGAAAGGGCGGCCCATAGCCGCCCTTTCATCATTCCGCCCGAGGCGATCCACCAGGCCGCTCTCGCCTGGCCGCGCCCAAACGATAGTCGCAATCCGCAGATCGCGGCTACCTCTCCTCACCGATCAACCCGATCGTCTCACGCCGCCTTCGCCTGCTCCGGCGAGGCCGTCTCCATCGCGCGCATGTAGAGATCGAGCAGGCTTTCGCGCTCGTCGCGCTCGTTCTTGTCTTCCTTGCGCAGCTTGATGATCTCTTTCAGGATCTTCACGTCAAAACCCTCGCCCTTGGCTTCCGCGAAGACTTCCTTCTTCTGTTCGCTCAACTCCTGCATTTCGCTGTCGAGGTTCTCGATCCGCTCGACGAAGGAACGGATCTTGCCGCCGGGAATGGTGATGTCGGACATGGTGCCTCTCTGCTGACTGAGGTCGAGAAAATGACCGCAAAGAAATAACCAATGTGTTAACCTCGCCGCCCCCGCATTGCCCTGTGGAAACGCCGAGGGAGCCGTTCCATGCCCGAGCTTCGCTTCGATGACGGTGCCGCCTATGAGCAGGTGATGGGCGTCTGGAGCCGTTCGGTCGGCGAGGTCTTTCTCGACTGGCTCAAGCCCGAACAAGGGCTGCGCTGGATCGATGTCGGCTGCGGCAGCGGCGCCTTCACCGAGCTCATTGTCGCGCGCTGCGCCCCCAGTGACGTGCAGGGCATCGATCCCTCGGAGGGGCAACTCGCCTTTGCCCGCGCCCGCCCCGGTGCGCACGGCGCCGTGTTTCAAACGGGCGACGCCATGGCACTGCCCTTTCCCGCGGGACATTTCGATGTCGCGGTGATGGCATTGGTGCTCGTATTCGTGCCGGATCCGTCAAAGGGCGTCGCCGAATTGGCGCGGGTCGTTCGTCCCGGCGGCCTGGTTGCGACCTACATGTGGGACATGCTGGGCGGCGGATTTCCGCTAGATCCGATCCTCGACGAGATGCGCGCGATGGGACTGGCGCCGACCCGTCCACCGCATATGGAAGTGTCCACACTCGCGGCGCTTCAGGGCTTCTGGAGCGCGGCCGGCTTGCGGCAGATCGAGACGCGCGGGATCATTGTGCAGCGGACGTTTGCCGATTTCGACGCGTTCTGGACCGTGGAGACGAAAGCCCCCTCCATCGCGCCTGTTATCGCGGCCATGCCGCCAGCCGATGTCACCACGCTCATGCAGCGCGTGAGGGCGCGACTGCCCATTGATGCCGACGGAAGCATCACCTACAGCGCCCGCGCGCACGCCATCAGCGGACGCAAGCCGGACTGAAGATGTAGAGCGTTAGCTGCGCTTGCGCGGTGCCGTAGGGTGGGCAAAGCGACTTGTCCGCCGTAGCTCGAAGAGCGAAGGCGGAAGCGTGCCCACGACCTTGATCATGTCGGAGACGGTTCGTGGGCACGGCGCAAGCGCGCCTTTGCCCACCCTACAATTGTCGTGACCTACCACCAATACGGCCAGCGCCATCCCTCGTAGCGCACGTACGACGGCACCAGCGGCGGGCCGTAGGGATCGACCTTGTCGTCCTCGGGGCGATAGCGATAGCGCGGAACGATGTTGTAATCCCACGGCGTCGGCCTCAGCACGGGCGCCGTGACGATGAGCCGCTCTTGCGGGGCGCGGACGACGACGGCCTTGCGCGTCTTCGCCTCGGCGCCGGAGGTTGCAAGGCTGCACAGCACCAGGGCGGTTCCGAGCGCGCAGGCGGCGGTCAATTTTGTCATGCGTTGGTCTCCTTCGCAGCGAAGAGTGCAAAAGGATGTTCGGCAAGGCAAGCAAATTTCGCGCGAGATTTTGTGCGGCCATCCTTCGAGACGCCCGCTTTGGGCGGGCTCCTCAGGATGAGGGAGGAGTAGCGCGGTAGCGAGCTTCAGCAGGCGCGATTGTTGCTCAGCATCACTCACGCGCGCGGCGAAGGGCTTGCTCCAGCGTCTTCCGCTGCTTGTCCCAGCGGGTCTCTTCGGCCTCGGCGCGCTCCTCGAGCGCGGCCCGCGCGGCTTCGATCTGCTCCGCCTTCGCCTCGTGCTCCCGCCTCGCTTTGTCCAGCGCCGCTTCCGCTGCGGCGACGGCCTTGTCGCGGCGCGCGCGCTCTTTGGCGCGGGCGGCCTCCTCCTGGCGGCGCGCGGCCTCGCGCCGCCGCTCCTCCTTCTCGAACGCCGCGGCGGCCTTGCGGGCCGCCTGCTCGTCGAGCTTCCGCGACGGCTTCTTGGCGGTCCTGTTTGCGGTCTTGCTTGCTGTCTTGGCCGGACGCTTGCCGGGTTTGCGCTTGGGCCTGGAATCGTCCTCGGCAAGATCGGTGGGCAGCTCGGCACTCTCGGTGAACGGCCCGTCGGATCCAACCGGGCGCCTCAGCACGATCCCCGGCTTCGCCAGCGTCGCCGCGACGATATCGGGATCGTCAGTCTCCTTCGCGGCGCCCTGATGGAACAGATTGGAGCTGGCGCCCCAGGCCTCAAGCGCCGCCTTCATCGAGGGCGCGGCGATGGCCTGGTCGTAGAAGCCGAGCGAGGTCTGGTAGGTCTTCAGCTTCCGTGTCGGTTTGCTTTTCGCTCGCTTTGGCATGTCGCCCCGTGGCTGATGGGTTTCGCGAGAGCTCAACCCATCCTACTGGCCCGCTTCCAAAAGCGCATCGTATCCCTTCGCGCTGAACGCCAGCAGACAGAACCCGTGCCCGAACGGATCGGCCAGCATCGCGATCCGGCCATAGGGCGCATCGCGCGCCGGCACCTCCAGGATCGCGCCGGCGCGCAGCGCGCGTTCGACGGCCGCATCGACATTCTCGACCACGACGTCGACATGCACCGGCGTCCAGTGTCGTTCGTAGCGGCGGCGGTCGCCGCCGGCGCCCACCGTGCCGGCCTGCTTGGTCAGGAGATAGACCGGCGCCGGCCAGCCGAGCAGCTCGACGAAGCCGGCGCCGAAGCGGCGGCCGACCGTGAGGCCAAAGGCCTCGGTGTAGAAGCTGGTGGCTTGCTCGATATCGGGGACGTCGATGTTGAGGAGGAAGCTCATGTCGGACTCGCTGCGCGGTTGCACCGCGAGCCTAGCCCGGATGGCGCGTCAGCGTCATCCAGGATGATGCAACATGCTGCCACGCCTTCCGTCCTCATCCTGAGGAGCCCGCATCAAGCGGGCGTCTCGAAGGATGGCCACACACGTCGCGCTCAGATGCGATCGCCTCGTCACCGGACGGGCGGCACCATTGCATGATGCCCCTGTTTTGCCCGACGCCTCAGAAAGAATTTCGGCACAACCGAAAACGCGACCTTATCAAGGCCCCCTCTACTGTGCATGGGGTTGTTTTCGCGAAATCGTGCTGGCGAGGTGCTCACCTGCGCCTGAGGCTGAGGATATAGGCCGACAGCACATCCGCCTGTTCCGGCGAGATCACGAGGTTCGGCATGTTCTGGTGACTGGTCCGCCAGAACACCTTGAGCGACAGCGCGGTGGTGCCGCTGCGGTCGGCGATGGCCTGGAAGCTCGGGGCATCGTCGAACCATCCGGCCATGCCCGGCTCGACCGCGTGACAGGTCTGGCACCATTCCTGCGCCAGGCGATGCCCTTCGGCGACCGCACGGGGACCGGACCGCGGGGCACCCGCGGCGGTGTGGACCACGCTCAACAGGAACAGCACCGACAACGCGATCATGATAGCGAGGCCGAGATGGATTCGAGCACTATGCGACATCGTCCAACCTCACCGCGATTGAATCATCGACCCAGCCTAGATTTGCAAGGCAAGGCCAAGTTGATCTGCGTCAAGGACGGAGCCGATCGGGGCTGTCGTCCTCGCAGGAACCGCCGCCCGCGTCCTCAGCACGTCACGAGATCGGTGTGGCCGAATCCCTTGGAATAATCGAGCAGCGAGATCACCGTCGGTGTGAGACGGATCAGCCGCACCTCGGAAGGCTTCGGCACCGAGAGGCCGGAGGCCTTCTGCTCGGGATAACGCGCCATCAACAGCGCGATCGCCTTCTCGGCTTCGGCCGGATCGGTCACGGCCGCCGCCCGCGCCGCCATGGAGACGCCGGTGATCTCCATGACTTGCGCCGGGTCGTCGTCGATCGCCAGCGACACGCGGTCGTCGCGGGACAGGTTCTGCGCCTTCTGGCTGTCGATGCCGCAGAGGAAGTAGATGGTGAAACCTTCGTTGGCGTAGCCGACCGTCGTCACTTGCGGCCAGCCATCCGGGCGCACGGTTGCGATCCGCATCGTGCGGTGCTGGTCCAGCAAGGCCTGAATCTTCCGTCTGAGAGTGGCGTCCATCGTACGTCTCCGGTGGTCATTGCCCGAAGACGATACGACCCTTGCGCGCGATGCCGTTGACGCAGCTCAACCCGCGCGCGCAAGTATGCCTCATCGATCATGCCGCTCGCCAGGATCAAGGCGAATGCATAAGCTCGCGCTCAGTCGACGTCAGGAGGCATCACCATGAACGGCAACCGCTATTACGGCGTTCGCGTCGAAGGCGCGAAATACGGCGTCGGCTTCGGCTCGGCGCTCGCCATCGCGATCTCCTATGCCGACAACCATTCGATCCTGTGGGCGATCATCCACGGCATCCTCGGTTGGCTCTACGTGATCTTCGTTGCGCTGTTTCGGTGATATCGCACCGGCGGCCGATGGCCCCGGCAGCTTTCCCTTGCTTTCCTGTTCCCGGCCCCTACGGTCGCGCCGCGAACGTGAGACGAGCAAAGGGTTAGACGAGACTTGCCATGACCGACACGATGAAATGCCCCGCCTGCAGCTCCGAGCACGCCTATCAGGACCGCGATCTCTGGGTTTGCCCGGAATGCGGCCATGAATGGAGCGGTGCGGCGGAGGCAGCCGCGGAGACCGCGCAGGATGCCGGCGTGCGCGATGCCAACGGCAATGCGCTCGCGGACGGCGACAGCGTCATCGTGATCAAGGATCTCAAGATCAAGGGCTCATCCTCGGTGGTCAAGGGCGGCACCAAGGTGCGCAACATCCGCCTCCAGGAGGCCAGCGACGGTCACAACATCGCCTGCAAGATCGACGGCATCGGCGCGATGAACTTGAAATCGGAGTTCGTGAGGAAGGCGTAGCGGCGGACTTCAGCTGGAGCGGTGGATCCCGCCTCTGCGCGGAACCCACCTGCTTCACGCGATGTCGCTCAGCGGGCAGCGCCCGTGGTGACGTTCGCGGTCGTCAGCTTGCGCGGGCTGAGGACGTTCGTCTGGTGGACCGAGGCGACCGTGGTCGGCGCAGCAAGCTGCTGCCCGACATGGGCGGCGCCGAGGACGCGAACCTGCAAGGGCGAGACCGGAAATCCGTTGGTCTCGTAAGTCGGCAGTTCGGCGGCAAAGGCCGCAGTGCTACCCGCGATCGTCAGGATGGCGGCGGCGATCGACAAAGTCTTCTTGTTCATTGGTGATACTCCGGAAGGGGAAGGTCGGAGCATATTTAGGCCGACTTTGCTGCATTGCGACATACTCTGCTGCATTGCAACAGCGCGTGCGGCGCATGGCAATATGCTTAATGTGTCCAACGCTTTGGCCGAATCACGCCGGCCGCGACAAGCGCATTTGCGGACAGCGCTCAGCCACCGAGCACGTTGCCCCAGCCATCAAACAGATAGCTCTTCCAAGCCACGGTTCCATCGGCGCCCGGACGACTGGCCCGCTTGTAGTCGTCGGCTTGGTCGGCAGTCCAGGTGACGATCGTGTCGGTGAGGCGGTCGTGCAGGATGGCCGGTTCGGTGGGATCGAAGGCGTCCATGGGACGAAGCGAGGCATGCGTCATGGGCGACCAAACGTGCGAGCCGCAACAAAGTTGCCGCGACGCGGCGATCAAGCTGCTTTGTGGAACCGGCGTTGCCCCCCAGCAACAGTGCTGCGAAAAGCCGATTTTCGCCGATCTGCGCCATTGCGCTGCCACACCGTCCCCCGAACAATCGACGTGCTGCGTGCCTTTCCGTGCAAGACTGTTTGCGTCAGACTGTTTGCATCATGACTGTCCGGACAAGACGGGTTCGGGCAGAACCGTTTGGAGGCAGGGATCATGAACGATCGGCGGTCTCTTCTGGTGGCGGTCACCTGCCCCTCGGCCGTGCTCGCCGGCTGGCTGGCGCTCTCCTTCTCCGCCTATGCCCCAGCCCTCATCGAGAACAGCAGTGCCAATGCGGCTGCCGTCTCGCGCGCCAAGGATCTCGGCCGGCTCGACCTCGCCGACGTGCCGCGCGCTGCGACGATCGAGGACGGCATCGACTTGACCGCCGACATCGCGGCTGCCGTGGCCGCGGCACCGGCTCCCACGAGCGCTGAAGCGGCGCCTGAGACGCCCGCTCCCGCAATCAAGCTCGCCTCGGCCGATCCGGCAGTGATCCTGCCGGTGGAGGCGCCGCCTGCGTTGCAGATTTCGCCCGAACCGGAGCCCGTCGTGGCCGAGGCTGCCCCGGCCGCGGCGCCGGAGCCCGTCAAGCTCGCCTCTGCCGATCCCACCGAGATCGTGACGACGGACGCGCTGTCCCCCGCGGCGATCGCCAGCGGCCCGGTCACGCCCGTGAGCAAGGCATCGCCGCCGGCCGACACCGTCGCCGTGCTCGACGAATGTTTCGTCATGGATGCGTGTATCGACCGCTATCTCTGGGCGCTCTATCAGCGCACCGCCAAGGAAGACACGATCAAGGTGCAGGAGCGGCGCGCGGTCACGATCAAGCGCAAGGGCAAGACGGTCACGGTGATGCGCAGCTTCGCGAAGCTGGTCGATCAGGACTTCACCTGGAAGGATCCGAAGGCCGCCGAGCACGCCGGCATGTCGATGATGGATTACGTCATCGGCGGCATGGACAAGAGCTTCAAGCGGAAGCTGTTCCGCACGCTGCTCGCCGCGGAGGCCGCCGGCCTCTCGCCCGGCATCACCAGCGCGTTCCGCGACGATTATCGCCAGTCGATCGCGAGCGGCCTGAAGGCGGCCTCCGACCGGTCCTATCACGGCGGCAGCTCGCGCGGCGGCTACGGCCACGGCATGGCGGCCGACATCGTCAGCACGCAAGGGACTAACCGCGCACAGCGCTGGGTCTCGACCGAAATCCTGTGGAAGTGGGTCGATGCCAACGGCAAGGCGTATGGCATCGGCCGGCCCTATCTCGGCCGCGATCCGCCGCATGTCGGCCCCATCGACGGCCAGGAGTACATCTCGCGCCGCGGCACCGGCGACGGCAAGCAACTCGCCAGCGTGAAGTCCAGGAAGGCCGTGCGTGCCGCATCCCAGGCCAAGCCGCCAAAGGCTCAGGCCGCACGCGAGCAGAAGAGCCCGGTCAAGCCGCAGAAATCGGCGCAATCGACCGGCAAGCGCGCGACCTGAAGCCTTACGGCGCGCGTCCCGACGTCGGCAGCGGCACCAGCCGCATCTCGGCCGTGCCGGCGTCCTGTGTGCGCACCAGCACCGCAAAGACGGTCTCGACCGCAAGCCGCACCGCGGCCTCCGTCGCCTGGCCCTTGGCCAGATGTGCTGCGATCAGGCCGGTGAGGAGATCGCCGGTGCCGTAAGGGCGGATCGGCAGGCGCGGCGTCGCAAAGCGCGACAATTGCCCACCGGCGCACAGGATCGTCTCCACCTGCCCTGCCGCCGTGTCGGCGAGCGTGCAGCCGGTCGCGACGACGTCGATGCGGCCGGTCCCCGCCAGCGCCGCACACGCCGCGCGCAGGCCCTGCGCATCCGCGATCGTGAGACCTGAGAGCAGCTCGAGCTCGAACTGGTTCGGCGTCGTCAGGTTCGCCGCCGGCAGCAGCCGATGCCGGACCACGTCCAAAATGCCGTCGGCGACATAGACGCGGCCGTCATCGCCGATCACGGGATCGCAGAGATAGACGAGCTTCGCATTCCGCGTCAGCGCCCGCTCGACGAAATCGGCGATCACGGCGGCATTGCCCGGCGAGCCGAGATAGCCGGTCACGAGCACGGCCGCCTCGTCGACCAGCCCGCGCTCCTCGACACCCTTCAGGAGATCGGCGACGAGCTCGGTCTCCAGCACCCGGCCGCGCAGGCTCGGATAGCGCGGATGGTTGGACAGCAGCGTCGTCGGCACCGCCGCAACGTTCACGCCCTCCGCCTGTATGGCGTAGGCGGCCGCGCTGTTGCCGACGTGGCCGTGGACAACCTGGCTTTGAATGGAGATGACGAGCATGAAAAGGTCCGTACGGACAAACGTCAGGCGATGCAACAGGAGCCCTGATCTCAAGCTTCAGCGCCGTGTCAATTCCCCGAGATAAGCACAGAACATGTCCGCCAGCCCGTCGGCATAGAGCGCGATCTCGGCGGCGCTGCGCGGCGTCTCCGAAAACCGCTTGCCGACCTCACTCAGCGTCGTCTTGATCAGCTCGCCGGCAAGCTCGCGTGTGGCCGCGGAGGCTTTCGGCAGCGCTTCCCGCATGAACGCCGCGATGATCCCCTCCCCGGCGGCCCGCGCGTCGTGCGCCTCCGGCGCGTCGCGATAGAGCGGCGCGGCATCGTTCAGCGCGACGCGGATTGCGGCCTCCTCGCACTCGGAGCGGATGAAGGCATGGACCAGCGCGCGTAGCCGCGCCGGCGGCGGCTTCGTCCGGTCCGCAAGGATGACGCGCAGCAGCTCGCTGGTGCGCCGCCATTCGTCGCTCTGGAGACGGAACAGGATCGCCGCCTTGTTGGGAAAATATTGATAGAGCGAGCCGACGCTCACCCCGGCCCGCTCCGCCACCCGCGCCGTGGTGAAACGTTGCGCGCCCTCCCTGGCCAGGACCTGAACAGCGGCATCGAGAATGGCCGTGACCAAGCCGGTCGAGCGGGCCTGTTGCGGCTGTTTTCGTGAGGAAACTGAACGGCTTCGACGATCGGCCATGACGCGCCCGTTGAATGCGAATAGGAAATGCGACGAATTAGTCGTATTTCACCCGGCGCGCAAGCACGCGCTCTTCCTCACCCCTGGAGACCTCGAATGACCACCCCAACCATCACATCGCTTGCGCCGCTGCTGGATCGCCTGTTCGACGAGGCCGAGGCAGCAGGCGGCGCAACGCGAGCCGCCGTCGCCGATTTGTCCGAGGCGGACCGGGCGCGGATGATGCGGAGCAAGACCGATTACCGCGCCCTCTACGGACGCCTGAAGGACGTCCCGCTCGCGGTCTCGCGCGAGACCGGAACATTGCTCTACATGCTGACGCGCAGCTCCGGCGCACGGACGATCGTCGAGTTCGGCACGTCGTTCGGCATCTCGACGCTGCACCTTGCCGCAGGCTTGCGCGACAATGGTGGCGGCCGCCTCATCACCAGCGAGTTCGAGCCGTCCAAAGCGGCGCGGGCGCGAGAAAACCTCTCGGCCGGCGGCTTGATCGATCTCGTCGAAATCCGTGAGGGCGACGCGCTGACAACGCTTCAAGCCGATCTGCCCGATACGATTGATCTCGTGCTGCTCGATGGCGCCAAGGCGCTCTACCCGGAGATCCTCGATCTGCTGGAAAACCGCCTCGGACCGGGTGCGATCATCGTCGCCGACAATGCCGACGACAGCCCGGACTATCTGGCGCGCGTACGCAGGCCCGGAAGCGGCTACATGTCGACGCCCTTCGCCGAAGACGTCGAACTCTCCGTGCGGATCAGCTAGCGCTGGATCGACGCACCGCAGGATCCCGAGCCGCCGCACCATGATCGCGCGGCGGCATCGTATGGCCTCAGCACAGGTCCTCGCAGCCCCGCTTGCTCCAATCGGTGTCGCAGGTTCGTCACTCACACGTGATACCTGCTCGCGGCAAAAAGCCGTCCATGGGGTTGGCTTGGCTGCGCTACGGTATCTCTCTCACGCCGAGAGGCTCATGACCTCCGCTCTCAATGCTTACGCGGCCCTCGCCGTCGCCATCGTGTTCGAGGTCACCGCATCGGCGCTCCTGCAGCAGTCCGCGCAGTTCACCCGTCCGTGGCCGACGCTGGCGATGGTGATGTTCTACGTCGCCTCGTTCTATGCGCTGTCGGTCGCGATCCGGGTCATTCCGTTGAGCATCGCCTATGCGATCTGGGGCGGCGTCGGCATCATCCTGACCGCCACCGTCTCCTTCGTGCTGTTCCGTCAGATACTGGACTCCGCAGCCTTCGTCGGTATCGCCCTGATCGTATCAGGGGTCGTGGTCATCAACCTGTTCTCGGAGAGTGCGGTGCGTTGATCCAGGGAAGCTGCGGCGCGCAGAGCTACTGGCTCTGCACCGGCTTGGGCTGATGCGGGGTGGATCGCGCCGGCTTCTTCGCGGGCTTGGCCGCAGCGCCCGGCGGCGGCTCGTCGACCGATACCAGATAGGCGGCGAGCACCTTGGCCGAGTCCGAGCTGGTCGCGTAATGGTCCTTCAGGAACCAGGACAGCGTCAGGGTGAAGCGACCCTTGGCAAGGCCGCGCGGACTGCGATGGCAGGTTGTACAGCCGTCGGCGAAGAGCTTGGCGGGCGACTTGCCGGCGTCGAGGTTTTGCGCGGCTGCGACCGTCGCCGTCAAAACGGCCGCGGCTGCAAGACTCATCAGGGGCCCGATCCGCGCGCGCCCCGGTCCAAACAGCGATGTCAAATGACGTTCCCTCGCCGCCCGTCGGTTACGCCGCCGACAGCTGATCGAATTCGGGCGGCGCGTAGGCCTTACCGTCCTGGTCGGTGATCACGACCCGCCACCCTTCGCTCGCCCACACCCTTGCCTTCGCCACGATGAGCAGCCGGCTCTCGCGGGCGAAACTGTACTTTTCGTTGTCGCGTTCTGCGACCATCTTGTAGGCCAATTCGCGTCCCCTTGCTCGCCCTGCACCCGGCCTCCTCGTGGCAGCGGGCTTTGGCGGCAATTCGCCGGGAGCGTGGCAATTTGGTGCCATCCGCAGGCACGGTGCCGGCGGCCGGCATCGCAATTGCCCGCTGCAACACGATGTCAGGCGTCGCAGGCTTGCCCCGCCTGCGACGGCACCGGGACCACCTTCATGTCGTGTTGAATCGGCCACCGCGAGCCGGTCCGTCACATCAGCTGCAACGGAACCGAGCGTCCCAAATTCGAGCGCCGCTAGTGCACGCGGATGATATGGGGACGGCCGAGATCAATCAGTCCCTGCACCGCCGAGAGGCGGTCGTCGAGGGCTGCGATGGTGAGCAGCAGATTGTTACGGCGCTCGTCGAGCATGCCCATCTCGGCGCCGGTGAGTTTCGCGCTCATCCGCTCCTTGTGAATCCCTTCGAGGGATTCGCGCAGTCCGGCAATCAGACCGGCCAGCTGCTTGGCCTCTTTGGTCATCGACCGCTTCGCGACATTGTGGCGGCGCATCTCCGCCTGGCTCTGTCTCATCGTCATCCTCCCGTGCCCCGCTGCCCCGAGTGGATGCTTGCATCTTTGGGTACACATCTTACGATCGATGAAATCTGCCCGCGAAGAACTTTCTTAAATTGTACGCGCAGGGAACCCGGATGAATCCAGCAGAAAGCCCGGCGCGAGCGCCGGGCTTTCCTTAGGGCTTCCTAGTGCTTCTGGTGGCCGCCGCCGGGGCCGCCGGCCGGGGCACCGCCGCCGCGAGGCGCGGCATTGACGTGCGGAGCGCCGCCACCGCCGTGCGCCATTGCAGGCGCAGCGGCACGGGGCGCCGGCATCTGCGCCCGGGCATTCATTGGCGCGCCGTGGCTCACATTCGGCTGCGCGACATGCGGCGTCGCGGATCGCGCAGCAGGTGCGGCCGAGACACGCGGCGCTTCATGCGCGCGGGCCATCGGCTGGGTACGCACGGCAGCGGGGCTTGCGGCCCGTTCGTGCGTCATGCGGGCCTGGGCATCGCGCGGATTGCGAGCCTGCACATTGGTCCGCTCATGCGCGATGCGCTCGCTCCGTCCGGCACGCGTCCGGTCGGCGGCAACAGCCGCGTCGCGCTTCGTGATCGCAGCGTCACGTCTCGTGGTCGCGGCGTCGCGCTTCGCGATGGCGGCGTCGCGCGTGGCGATCGCGGCGTCGGGCCGCGCATTCGCGGCGTTCCGTCCGGAGATCGCGGCGCCCTTGCCCCGCACGCCTTCCCGTTCCAAAGCAACCGCCGCATCGCGCGTCGCCGCGCGACCGATGCGAGCCGCGCGCGGATCAAGCGTCATCCGGGTCGCGATGCTCCGGTGCGAGCTCCAGTAGCTGTTCCAAAAGGCGTGGCGACGATACCAGGGACGTCCCGAATAATAGCTCGACCAGTACGAGGTCAGCACGAACGGGACGACGGGCACGTCGATCTCATCGGCGTAGTCGGGCAGGTAGACGTAGTGGTTGCGATAGAGATATTCGAGATATTGCGACGACACCCAGCCGCGATCGTCGGAGAAGCTGACGTCGCACCAGGCATTGCCGCGCAGGCAGCCATGGATGTTGACGCGGGCGCCGCCAGGGATGCGATCGACCAGTGGAAAGCCCGCGCCCGGCCCGGCGCGCAGGCCGGTCGAGACGGTGACGATGCCCGGCGCGGCCAGTGCGGCCGTTGGCGCGAGCAGCAATGCGGCAATCAAAACGCTCTTGAATTTCATGGCGTGTTCCTCCTCTTTCGAGTCGGAACGCGCTGGCGGAACGGGCGTTCCGTGCGCGAGGGGCGCATCCGTCAAAAGATTGAACGCCGACGGCGCGCGGTTCAATATTCATTCGCCGTTCATCGGCGCAAAGCGCAAGCGGCGCTGCCGGACCGTCAGTTGACCTGCAGCATGAAGGCGTCGAAGTACGATGCAAGCCCGGCAAAGTCGTCGAGCGGCAGCACGTTCGCGACATATTGGTCCGGCCTCACCACGACCATGCAACCGGCTTTCCGATCGATGCCGCGCATGGCGAAAACGTCGTGGCCGCTCTTGAGGTCCGGGCAGAACATCTTCTCGTAGTCGAGCAAGCCGTAACGGCCTTTACGCGGGAGCAGCAGCGGCGGCATCGCCTCGACGGCGAGCTCACGATGGTTCTGCTGGAACACCGCGCGCAGATCGAACACGCTGTCGACGTCGGCGCCGCCCCGCGTATAGCGCCTGACCGGCGACTCCCTGGCCTCGGTGAGGAAATTGCAGAGCGCGCGAATGGCCGAGCCTGCGGCGGCAGGATCTTCCGCGGGAGAAAACGCATAGATCCGGAAACGGCCGTCGGCCTGTCCGGCATGACCGAGATGGACCGGCTTTGCGTCAGCCAGCCGGATCACCGGGGCGGAATGGAAACGCTTGCCGATGACGAGGCCCTGCGCGAGGTGCTGATGCGACGCCGCGCCGGTGAGGAGCGACGGCCTGTAATGCGTCGCCGTGCCCGCGGTGTAGCGGCCGTGTCGGACGAAATAGTCCTGGGTCCTGGCGGAATCGGCGCCGCCGGCCTTGGCGGAGGCAAGAATGCCCGCCCATTCGCGGTCGAAATCGATCAGCTCCTTGGCGACGGCCTGGCGCTCGGCCGAATAGGAATGCAGCAGCTGTGGGGCGCACTGCTTCCGCATGACGGCAGCGAGCTTCCAGCCGAGATTGAAGGCGTCCTGCATCGAGACGTTCATGCCCTGCCCCGCCTTCGGGCTGTGGGTGTGGCAGGCATCGCCGGCGATGAAGATGCGCGGCAGGCGCGTTGCGATCTCCGCGTCCGGCACGTCGTCGAACTTGTCGGTGAGGCGCTGACCGATCTCGTAGACCGACCACCAGGCGATCTCCTTCACCTCCAGCGTATGCGGCTTCAGGATCCGCTGCGCCTTGGCGATCACGTCGGCGGCGGTGATGTTGCGGCTCGCGACGCGCTCGCCGACCTCGAGCTTGGCGAGTTCGACATAGATGCGGACCATGTAGCCGCCTTCGCGTGGAATGATCAGCAGGCTGCCGTCCTTTGCCGACTGGATCAGTGACTTGAAGCGGATGTCCGGAAAATCCGTCACCGCCAGCACATCCATCACACCCCAGGCGTGGTTGGCGGAATCGCCGTGCAGCTCGCGCCCGATCGACTTGCGCACCGTGCTGCGCGCGCCGTCGCAGCCGACGACGTAGCGCGCCTTGATCGTCTCGACCCTGCCCTCGTTCGCGGCATCAACGCGTTCGAGGCGCACGGTCACGGCATGCTCGCCGGGACCCGCAGCCGGATCGACCTGGAGGTCGAGAAGACGGCGGCTGTAATAGGGTTCGAGCTTGGCCGGCGATTTGCGCATGATGTCGAGAAAGCCGTCATGGATGCGCGCCTGGTTGAGGATGACGTGCGGGAATTCGGACAACCCGTCCTCGACGTCCTGCACCCGGCCGCTGCGGATGATGGTGTCCGGCCGGCTTTCGTCCGGCTTCCAGAACGTCGTCTCGTTGACCCAATTGGCCTCCTTCAGCACGCGCTCGCTGAAGCCGTAGGCATGAAACATCTCCATGGTGCGGCAGGCGATGCCGTCGGCCTGCCCGACCAGCAGGCGGTCGGGCTTCTGCTCGACGATGCAGGTCTTGATGTCGGGGAATTGCGCGAGCTGGGCGGCGAGCGTCAGGCCGGCCGGCCCGCAGCCGACGATGAGGACGTCGACCTCGTCAGGCACGGCGCCCGCTGCGCCGGAGGCCTGAACACGGTCGGCGGGATCGGCAATCTCGGGATCGCCGGGCTGAAATCCATTGAGATGGAATTGCATGAGCGTCTCTCCCGGCAACGTTCTGTTTGGATATTGCTCAGTATGCTGACTATCAGTATGCTTGTCAACGAGCCGTACCGCCCCTGTCCCAGGAGAAGAATTCGGTGAAAGGCAACAACGACATGCCCGGGCATCTGGCGCGCCGGTTCCAGCAGATCGCGGTCGCGGTTTTCCTGGCCGAGGTCGAGGATGCCGGCTTCGACCTGACGCCGGTGCAATACGCCGCGCTCGCGACCATCAAGGCCAATCCCGGGCTCGACCAGGTGACGCTCGCGGGACTGATCGCCTATGACCGCACCACCATCACCGGCGTGATCGACCGCCTCGTGCAGAAGGGCCTTGCCGAGCGCCGCGCCTCCAGCCGCGACCGCCGGGCCCGCGAGCTCGTGATCACCGACGAGGGCCGGCGCACGCTGCGCAAGATCACACCGGCGGTGGAATCGGCCCAGCGCATCATGCTGCGCGGCCTCAGCGCGAAAGAGAGCGAGGAACTGATGCGGCTGCTGCGCAAGGCGATTGCCGCCGGCAACGATCTGAGCCGCGCGCCGCTCCGGGATGTGCAGGTCTGATCGGGTATCGTATCGACAATTGTCACGGTGCAACGAAACCAGGAACTAACCTTCGGCTGCTACGGTCGGCCCCGTTCGGCGCTTAACGCGCGATTAACTTTGCAGGTCGGGGGTTTTGCATGTTCAGGTGTCTCATCGCGGCCGCGGCCATCGCGCTCTCGACCGGCCCTGCGTTCGCGAACGGCCATGGCGGCGGCGACCCTCCTCCGCCGAAGCCCGAGGCGACGACCGCGCCGGCGAAGGTGGTCATCACCAAGCAGGGCCCCAAGCTCGTCGATCTCAAGGGCATGACGCTCTATTACTACGAGCGCGACACCACCGGAAAGACATCGAACTGCAACGGCAAGTGCACCGAGAGCTGGGTGCCGCTGCCGGCAACGGCCGACGCCAAGGCGGTCGGCGACTTCACCGTGATCAGCCGCAACGACGGCAGCAGGATGTGGGCGTACCGCTATCGTCCGCTCTACACCTCGCCCGCCGACAAGGCGCCCGGCGACGCCAACGGCAACGCCACGACACTGCAATGGCGGATCGCGCGGCCTGAAAACTAAAGCGCGATGCGATCGGCCCAGGCATGTGAAGGTCAAAGCGCGTAAGCTCTGTTAGCCCCGCCAGCCGCCGCCCGTTTCGGCCCGCGCGCTCTGTCCGGGCGGCAGCACCACGACCATCGAATTGAGCTTCACCCGGTCGTACAGGTCGATCACATCCTCGTTGCGCATCCGGATGCAGCCGGACGAGATCGCCTGCCCGATATATTCGGGCTGGTTGGTGCCGTGGATGCGATAGAGCGTGTCCTTGTTGCCGACATAGAGGTAGATGCCGCGCGCGCCCAGCGGATTGGCGGGGCCACCGGGAACGCGCGCCGGATACGGTCCGAGCCGCGCCTGGATATCTGCCGTCGGAACCCAGTCCGGCCATTCCGCCAGGCGGCCGACCCGCGCGACGCCTGAGAAAGCCATGGCTTCCTCGCCGACCGCAACGCCGTAGCGGATCGCCTTGCCGTCGGGCAGCACGTAATAGAGATAGCGCGCGTCGGTATCGACGAGGATGGTGCCGGGCTGCTCCTTGCGGTGATAGTCGACGATGTGACGGAGATATTGCTCGGGCACATTCGCCTGCGCATAAGGCGTATGCGCGAGCAGCTGCCGGTCGCGCGGCGTCATGCTCGCATCGGTCGACGGTGACAACGTCGTCTGCATGCAGCCGCCCAGCGGCAGCAAGGTGATAGCGAATAAAGCGATTAAAGATCTTGGCACCGCCGGCCCCTGTAGCGGATAGCAGCACCCCCAGCCCCGCCAGATGTTGCCAAAATCGTGCTGAAAAAAAGGCAGCGGGGAACACGTGCACGTGTTCGACAAATTGGGTTCCATGACCACAAACGGCGGGAGACGTCGCATCATCTCCATCCCCTCGCCTTGCTTTGGTCAAACCCGGCTGGACTCGTGCGTCATCGGCCGGGTTCATCGGATTTGGATGGGCTCCCCTCAACAGATCGGCTCGCGCCAATGCGAGCGACCACGACTTAACACCCGGGCTTCAACGCCTGGGCTTCAAAGGAGCTGCGATGCTCGCGACGCTGAACCCCAAGCAAATCGTCGATGAGATCGTGAAGGACACGGTCAAGGACAACGATCCGCACGACGCGATTCAGATTGCGCCCGACATCGTGCTGGCCTCGCGCCCCGCCGGCGTTGCACCCGCGTTGGCGCCTGACATCACGACCCGTCCGGAGCCGAAATTCGCCCCGCCGCCCAAAATCTCGCTCGAGCCCAAGCGCTCTCTGGAGCCGCGATTCGCTCCTGTCTCGGAGCCGCCGGCGGCGCCGCCGCCCGCGATCGACACGGCCGTACGCGTCGCGGCGAGCGACGATCATGTCCGGCCGAAGCGATCCGCAGTGCGCAAGTGGCTCCGCGGTGCGTTCGTCACGTTTCTATTTGCGGGAGGAAGCGCGGCTGCCACCATCGCCTGGGAGCAGCACGGCGATACAGCCAAACAGAAGCTCGCCGAATGGACGCCCGCTTTAACGTCGCTGACGTCGCTGACGTCGCTGCTGCCCTCGACATCGCCGACCGCGCCGGTCGGCCCCGCGCAGGCCGCGGCGCCTGCAGAGCAAGCAGCCCCGCCCGCAGCGCAAATGGCAACCGATCGAGCCACCGATCAATCGGCCGCGCCGCCTGTGGCGCAGGTTGCAGCGGCCGCGCCTGTGGCAACAGCTTCCGATGCAGCGCAGTCGGTGCAATCGATGACGCGCGACCTCGCTGCGATGGCGCAGCAGATCGAGCAGCTCAAGGCCAACATCGCCGAACTGAAGGCCGGACAGGAGCAGATGGCGCGCGAGATGGCGAAGCCGCCCGCGCCGAAACCGGTGGCCAACGCCAAGCCGGTCGATCCGCGTACACGCGCAGCCGCGTTGCCGCCGAAACCTCCGGCGCCGCCCACGGTTCGCAGGCCGCAGCCGGTGTCGCAAACCTACATGCCGGCTTATTCGCCCCCGCCGCTCGCGCCTGCCCAGCCGCCGTCGCAGGCCTCAGCCGTCCCGCCGCCGCCCGCCACGACCCAGGCGGTTGCCGATGACGACGGACCCGTCGTGCGTCCGCCGATGCCGTTGCGTTAGACGCGCGCAATCCACATGGCGACGACGCGCACGTTGTCCGAGTCGGTATGATGCGTTGAGTCCGGGCAATTACGGGAAAGCGATGTTTCCGCTCAAGAGAAAAGGCCGTCGGGATCTATGCCGGCGGCCTTCTCTTGCAGCTGCCGGTTCCCGGAGCCCGGTTCTGCTGCAATTCCATGCCTCATGATTGCGCCGCGTATTTAATAAATTCTTAATGGCCCCGCAGGCTGCACATCATTTCTGCGCCATAAGCACAGAGATTGCGCGACCTTCTCATTCGATAGATATCGACTCAGTGGTACCATCCGAGACGTGTCGAGACTTCCATTGAAGACTTGTTTTCAAAGTCGGGTCGTCACATCGGGGAATTCGGATGCCTTACTACTCCTTCGATCTTGTGGTTGGTGAAGAGTTCAGGAACCAGGGCGGAATCATTCTCGAGGACATCGAGGTCGCCTCCGATCGCGCCGATCAACTCGCATGCGAGCTGTCGCAGGTGAAGCCGGAGCTGCAGCAGAAAGGTTGCGCGGTGCGCGTCACCGATCGCGATCACAACGAGCTCTATCGCACGCCGCTCGATCCGGTGCCGGCCTGGCGCCGCTGATCATTCGTCGAGCGCCGGCGGCTCGAACCAGTTCGTCAGCGCCAGTCCGCCGTCGACGACGAAGGCCGCGCCGGTGACGTAGCCGGACAGCTTGTTTGACAGCACCGTGAGCGCCATCGGTGCGAGGTCGTTGGCCTCGCCGAGACGCCCGAGCGGAATGTGCCGCGCCAGCGCGGGATCCGCCACGAACCCGCCGGCCGCGATCGCACCAGGCACCAGCGCATTGACGCGGATGCCGTAGCGGCCGAACGTCTTGGCCAATTCCTTCACCAGCATCGCCATCCCTGCCTTCGCCGTGGAATAATGCGGCAGGTTGCGCGGCGTGCCCGCATGCAGCGAGGTGAGAAACAGGAACGAGCCCGGCCGCTGCGCCGCGATCAGGCGCTTGGCGAGTTCGCGCGCCAGATGAAAGCCGGCGTCGAGATTGACGGCGTGCATCTGCTGCCAGGTTCTGCGATCGACCGCGAGCGCATGATCGGCCTCGCGTCGCGGCGGCGATGCGCTGTGGACGAAATGCGTGATCTCGCCCAATGCCGCCTTCGCCGCTTCGAGCAGCGCCTTGCATTCGTCCAGCTCGGCGAGATCGCCGACCCAGGGCACGGCGAGTTCGGGCCGCGGGCTGGCGCCGATCGCAGCACTCACCCGCTCGGCGTCGACGTCGGCGAACACGGTCCGGACGCCCTCGCCGACCAGAGCCTGCGCGATGGCGCGGCCGATGCCGTTGCCGGCGCCAGTCACGAGCGCCGCGTCACGGGTGGGATCGAACGGCGTGCTGAACAGGCTCATGTCGCTCTCCGAGGCCGGGTGCGGGCCACGATAGCGCACCGCCGGGCGAAGCGACAAATTCGCAGCCCCACCATTGCCGAGCAGCCCGCCGGACGCTAGCCTCTCCAAAAAATCGGAGGAGATACCAAGGATGCGCTACGGTTTCGTGATGGCTGGCCTGTTGCTGATCGCCGCTCCGGCCCAAGCCGAGGACCATCCGCGCTCGACCTATGTGACGATGGTCCTGCAGGCCTTCGCCGCCAAGGTCGAATGCCCGGGCACCGAGGTCGTCTACCAGGACCTCGTCGAGAAGGCACAGCAAATGCACCTGCCCGAGGGCACCACCGAGAAGGTGCGCAAGGCGATCGCCTGGATGCACACCGGCGGCAAGATGGGCGAGAAGCAGGATGACGATTTGATGGCCGAGGTCGCCGTGGCGACCCAGGCGACCGATCTCAACCAGCGCCGCCTCGGCATGCCCAATTGGTGCGAGGCGCAGAAGACCAACCTCGCCGGCCTGATCCGCGCCAAGGGCGGTTAGCAAGGCGGCTAGCAGGCCGGTTTTCGCGGCATTAAGCACGCGGCCGCGAGATTTTCCGTCGGCCAACAATTGTCACAATTCTGGAAACCATGCGGGGCCTCTTCGAATTCGAACAGGAACCTCTCATGCGGATGATCCATTTCGTTTTCGCCGGCATGCTTGCGGCCACCACGGTGCTGACCGGCCCTGTGCTGGCGAAGAATTCAAACAGCCAGAAAGCCGAGGGCAATTCGCCCTCTTCCAGTTGCAGCGCGTATCAGCAGGCGCCTGATGGGACCTGGGAGCCGCTCCCTTGCAGGGAAGCAGGGGACCGCAGCCAGTCGCAGACCCGCCGGTCCCAATCGCAGGGAACCGAGCGCGACGGCCGTTGACGTGGCTTGCTGCTGCGGCGGTCAGCTCTGGTGAGGCCCGCGCATGATCTTCATGGCGTCGGCGATGTGACGCCACTCCCTGGCCTCTTCGCCCTCGCCGCGGCTCTCGCAGGCCTGGGCCTGCTCGGCGGCCTTCGCGATCGCAGCAAAACCGTGCTGTTCGAGCATCTGCCGCGCAACGGTATGGACCTGGACCTCGGACATCATGGGCGCTCTCCGTCTGACGAAACCGCGGGGGCCTGGCTCGGCTCTCCGCGGTTTTCGGTAACGATTTGGCCGCAGGCCCCGTTCCGCCCGCCGCCGATCACATCAGCAGGCTGGGGCGCCTGAGTGACGCGAACGACAAAGGCGGCCCGCTATGCCCAGCGGACCGCCTTCTCACCCACCCCAAATGGCTTGTCTCGGCCGCGATCCCTACGCGACCGCCGCTTTCTTGCGCTCGAAATCGTTGGGCACCTCGATATCGACCTCCAGGGTCGACACCTCGTCGCCGCGTTCGAGCCGGACGATGACCTTGGTCGGATCCAGCGTGACGTGCTTGGAGACGACGGCAAGGATTTCCTCACGCAGCACGCCGAGCAGATCGGGCTGGCCACGCATTCCGCGCTCATGGGCAAGCAGGATCTGCAGCCGTTCGCGCGCGACGGGTGCAGAGGCCTTGTTGCCGCGGAGAAGCCGAAGCAGACCCATGCTCATGCCGCCCTCCGTCGCAGCAGGCGATCCATGAAGCCCTTGCGCTCGGTCGGCACCTGCATCGGCACGGTGTCGCCGCATAGCCGGCGTGCCGCGTCGATATAGGCCCGCGCTGGGGCGCCGTCGGCATTCGACAGCGTCACCGGCGTGCCGACGTTGGAGGCACGCAGCACGTCCTGGCTCTCGGGGATGATGCCGAGCAAGGGTGTTGCGAGGATCTCGAGGATGTCGTCGATCGTCAGCATCTCGCCGCGCGCGGCGCGGGAAGGATCGTAGCGGGTGATGAGAATGTGCTTCTCGACCCGTTCGCCCTTCTCGGCCCGCACGGTCTTGGAATCGAGCATGCCGATGATGCGGTCGGAATCGCGCACCGAGGATACTTCGGGATTGGTGACGATCACGGCCTCGTCGGCAAAGCGCATCGCCATGGACGCGCCGCGCTCGATGCCGGCCGGGCTGTCGCAGATCACCCAGTCGAAGCGGCTGCGCAGGTCTGCGATGACCTTGCCGACGCCCTCTTCCGTGAGCGCGTCCTTGTCGCGGGTCTGCGAGGCCGGCAGCAGCCAGAGGTTCTCCAGCCGCTTGTCGCGGATCAGAGCCTGCGGCAGCTTCGCCACGCCCTGCACCACGTTGATGAGGTCGAACACGACGCGGCGCTCGGCGCCCATCACGAGGTCGAGGTTGCGCAGACCGACGTCGAAGTCGACGACGACGACCTTGTCGCCGCGCTGCGCCAGCGCGGCCCCCAGCGCGGCGGTGGTCGTGGTCTTGCCGACCCCGCCCTTGCCTGATGTCACGACCAGTACCTTGGCCATTTCTGAAATCTCCTTCTGGTCAGTTCAGCGCGGTAATTCGCATGGTGTTGCCCTGCAGGAAGGCCTGGGCTGGCCGACCGCGAAGCGCGGCGTCGATATCGTCGGCGGTCTGATAAAACCCATCGATCGCAAGCAGTTCGGCTTCGATCTTCTGGCAATAGATGCGCGCGCTCGTGTGACCGTTGACGCCCGCCATGGCGCGGCCGCGCAGGGCGCCGTAGACGTGGATCGAGCCGCCGGCGACGACTTCCGCGCCCGATCCGACCGAACCCAGGATGGTGACGTCGCCGTCGGGGAAGATCACGGTCTGGCCCGAGCGCACCGGGTTTTCGAGCAGCAGCGTGGTTGGCTTGGTCTCGGACTTCGTCTCGGGCTTCTTCGGCGCGGTCGGCTCGACCACGCAGCTGCGCCCGCCCGACAGCAGCGGCGGCATCATCGGCGTGAGCTTCGCCTCCTCCACGCCCTCGATGCCGAGCACGCGGATGTTGCGGTCCTGCAGGCTGGTGAGCAGATGACCGATGCCGGACTGGCTGAGATCGACCGAGGACAAATCGATCACCACGGGCCGGCCGGCAAAGAAGCCCGGCGAGCGCGCAATGGTGGCGTCGATCTCGTGCAGCCAGTCCTGGACCGGAACCGTCGGCGTAAACACGAAGGCCACATAGGAGCGCCCGCGCAGGCGCACCATTTGGCGTTGAGGTTTGACTGCAGCCTCCATGGCGGCCGACTCGTTTCCTGTTATTGAATGGTTAACGATGCGGCGGATGTGGTTAACGGCCGGTTAATTCTCCGTGGGATTACGTGGGGGATGTGGGCCGGTTGGCGCCGCTCTCGTGTCCCGGACGCGCCGCAGCGTGCAACGCTGCTGCGCAGAGCCGGGACCCAAGCCGCCAGGGTCATGCTCTCGGCGAAATGGGCCCCGGCTCTGCAGCGCACCGTCTAAGGGACGGTGCGCTGCGTCCGGGGCACGAGCCGAGAACGAAGCGAGGCCCTCGTCCTCTACTTCTTCACCCTGCTCGCATCCATTTTGATTGCAAAGCGCAAGCGTGCCCCCATGCCAAGTGGCGCAAGTCGTGGTGGGCACGGCGCAAGTGGGCCTTTGCCCACCCCACAAGCGCGGCGCAATCGCTGCCCCGCGCGCCTCACGCTCAGCTCTTGTTGCGCATCTTGCTGAGCAGGTAATTGTCGTAGAAGTTTTCCGCGATCTGCGTATAGAACAGCAGCTCCTTCATATACGCGTCGTGGCTTTCCTTGGTGCGCTTGAACAGGTCGCTCTTGGTTGCGAGCTCGTTCAGATGGTCCTGGGTCGCGTTGTAGCAGGCCTCCAGCACCGGTTGCGGGAATGCCTTCAGCTCCGCGCCATTGGCGAGCAGCCGCTTCAGCGCCGCCGGATTCACGCTGTCGTATTTCTCGAGCATCCAGGCGCCGGCGGCCGAGCCGGCCTGGTTGACGATCGCCTGATACTGCTTGGGCAGCGACGCCCATTTCTCGTCGTTGACGATCATGTGCAGCATGGCGCCGCCTTCCCACCAGCCCGGGAAATAATAATATTTGGCGACCTTCTGGAAGCCGAGCTTCTCATCGTCGTAGGGACCGACGAATTCGGCGGCGTCGATCGTGCCCTTCTCGAGGGCCGGATACACATCGCCGCCCGCGATCTGCTGCGGAACGACGCCGAGCCTTGCCAGCACATGGCCGCCCATGCCGGCGATGCGGAATTTGAGACCCTTGAGGTCGTCGACGGTCTTGATCTCCTTGCGGAACCAGCCGCCCATCTGGGTGCCGGAATTGCCGCAGAGGATCGCATGGGCCTTGAACGGCTTGAGCGCCTCGTTGGCAAGGTCGGCGCCGCCGCCGAAGTGCCACCACGATTCCTGATGGCGATGGTTCATGCCGAAGGGCGCGCCGGTGGCATAGGCCAGAGCGGGCTCCTTGCCGATGTAGAAATAGAGCGGGGTCTGCGCCATCTCCACCGAGGCGGTGCTGACGGCATCGAGCGCCTGCAAGCCCGGAACGATCTCGCCTGCGCCGAAGGTCTGGATCTGGAATTTGTTGTCGGTGGCCTCCGCAACGTATTTCGCGAAGGTCTGCGCCGTGCCGTAGATGGTATCGAGCGACTTCGGGAAGCTCGAGGTCAGGCGCCATTTGATCTCGGGCGCGCTCTGCGCGATCGCAGGTGCAGCAACCAGCGTCGTCGCGCCGGCAACCGCGCCGCCCTTAAGGAATGTACGGCGTTTCATGATGGGCTCTCCTGAAAGTAAGTTTCGAACATGCGGGCTTGCGGCAACGGTCGTCGCGGATCGTTTGCCCGTTCCGGCAGCGGAGTTCAAGCTGTGCGGACGAGGCCCGTAGGCGCTCAGAGCAACTTCGCGCTGACGAACAGCGCGCGCACGGCGTTGGTCGCCTGCACCGCCAGCATCGCATTACCGGCAGCGCCTTCCAGGGCCGCGACGGCGTCTTCGTGCAGGGAGCGGAATTCCATCCACTCGACCGACTTGAAGTTGGTGAGGAATTGATAGGCTTGGCCGACAGTCGCGATCGCCAGCGTGTCGCCGTTCAGCTTGATCTTGAACGTCGTACGCAGCGGGGTCTCGGAACTTGATGGATCACTCATGGGCTGCTTCTGGACGATGACGGCTTAACGAAGGGGAAACGGCAGCCCCGCCGTAGCAGGCAAGAATATCAGGAATCGGTGCTCGCGCGTTGCGCGACGGTCGTCGCCCCGCTCAGGCTCGGCACCACGACCAGGCGGTTGAACTCGCCATTGTCGTAAGCTTTGAGGAAGCGATCATAGTCCTTGATCGAGACGCAGCCGTTGGAATCGCCACGCGGCCCGAGCAGGTAGCTATGGGTGAGAAGGCCGACGCGGCCGAGCGCGCTGGTGCCCTCGGTCGGCGTCAAGCGCAGCGCGCGGATGCCGTGGAACAGCTTCTCGCGCGGCTTCAGATCGTAGATCGCGGGCGGGGTCGCGCCGACCATGCGCTGATCGACATGATCGGGGTCGTCCATCAGCGCGCCCATGCCGGAATGGGCTTCCAGCACGACGCCGCTCGGCAGGTAAAGCGCCTTGGCCTTGATGTCATAGACTGCGGTCCGCGAATCGTAGCCGAGGGCGGCGAGATCCGGTGCCTTGCTGAACAGGCCGTCGCCGGGCGTCAGCGACGCCAGCCTGATCTTGTCGGTGAATTTCTCGAAGAAGTTGCGGTTGTCGACCCTGGGATTGGTGGTGTCGGCATAGGCCTGGCTGGAGGCGATCTGGGCGGAGAGGGCGGCCTGAACCGGGCGCGAGCGCGGCATCGGGATGGCGTCGGCGCGCTGCGAGGACCTGGTCTCCTCGGTCATGAACCGGTCGTCGTCGGTCAGGGTCGAACGCCAATCGCTGCCCTGGAGCTTCTGCGCCAGCATCGCCTTGGCGTCGCGGAGCTTGAGCTGGACCGCACTCACGGCGGAACGCTCCAGCGTCCGCAGGCCGAGGTCCCGGGCCGGCGGATTGCCGGACGCCGAAGCGAAGCGGTCCTCAAAAGAAGGGGTATTGGCCGGCGGCAAGGCGGCGGAGACCAGCGCGCTGGACTCGCTCAAGCTCGAAGCCCCGATGTCCGCGACCCAGGCGGCGGCACCCAGCGCCAGCGCGACGGCAGCCAGAGACAGCAAAACGCGCTCCGCCCGCCCAATACGGCGGCGCGGCAACAGCCTCTCGGCACGTGCGCGGTCGGAAACCATCAGATCCCCAAATCGACCCCCGGGGGGCCCAACCCCCGCCCGGAGACTCTATACCAGCTACCACATTGGGAGCCAAAAGTTAGGCATAATCGCGGCCGGCAAGGGCCTGACAGGGCATCCCCGGGGTATCCAATGACCGATCCTTTCGATCTCGAGCGCTTCGTCAGGGCCCAGGACCCGGTTTTTCGCGCCGTCGAGGGGGAGCTGGCCCGGGGCCGGAAGCAGACTCACTGGATGTGGTTCGTCTTCCCGCAAATCACCGGTCTCGGCTTCAGCGCCATGTCGCAGCGCTACGCCATCGGCTCCCGCGCCGAGGCGAAGGCCTATCTCGCCCATCCCGTGCTCGGGGCGCGCCTGATCGAATGCACCGGGCTCGTGCTCGCCGTCCAGGGACGGAGCATCAACGCGATCCTCGGCGCGCCGGACGACGCCAAATTCCGCTCGTCGATGACGCTGTTCGGCGCGGTGTCCGATGAGCCCATTTTCGGCACGGCCCTCGCCCGCTATTTCGCAGGCGAGCGCGACGTCGCGACGCTGGAGATCCTGTCGAAGCTGGATCGGCAGGCCCAGAGCGGGTGATCAACGCCCCCGGCGGGTAGCGGCAGAGAGCGTAAACCCGAGATTAACACCGGCAAACTATCGTCCGGGCAAAATAATTCGACGTTATTTGCCGGACAGATCATGAAAATCGGTACGCTCCTGACGACCGCCATCGTTTCGCTCTCGACCGTGGGCGGCGGCCTCGCCGTCTACGTCGCCGTGACCAAGTACCAGACGATGGAGCGCATCACCGAGGCGCAAGGCCGGCTGGCGATCGTGCGCGCGGTCAGCGACATCCCGCGCTACCTCAATCCCGAGCGCGGCTTTTCCACCAACATCCTTTATGGGCCCGCCAGCATCGACCCGGCGCTGCTCGCCGAGCAGGACAAGCTGCGCAAGCAGACCGACGGCGCCCGCGACAAGATGAACGGGCTGCGCAAGGAAGGCTCGTTCGACGACGGCGCTGCCATCGGCAGCAATATCGACGGCATCAATGCGAAATTCACCGCGCTGCGCGAGGCCATCGACAAGGCGCTCACCGGACCGGCCGAAGCGCGCAAGGACGCGGCCAAGAAGATCGTCGCCGACAACGCCGTGCTCAACAGCGGCGTAACCGCGCTGCTCAACGAGCAGGTCCGCCGCATGGCGATCCTCAATGGCGACGCCTACCGACAGGCCAGCTACGCCAACATCGCCATGACGTTGCGGGACGTCGGCGGCTTCAACTCCAGCCTGCACAAGAATCTCGTCGGCGGCAAGAAGCCGGCGACCGACGCCGAGAAGGCCGACATCGCCCGCTCGCAGGGCCGCAACGACCAGCTCGTGATGGCGCTACAGGAACTGCGCGGCAATCCGGCGACGCCGGCGAACGTCGCCGCCGCGCTCGAGAAATTCAACGCGATCTATGTCGAGGAGTTCGGCCGCGAGCTCAAGCTGGTCAAGGACGGTGCGGTCAGCGGCAAGTACGAACACGACATGGAGACCTATTACGCCGCAACGCAGCGCGGCCTCGGCACCATCATCGAGGTTCGCGACGCGTTCTATGACAATGCCGAGCAGATCCTCGCCGGCGCCTCCTCCGCCGCGCGCACCAGCTTCACCGTCGCGCTTGCAGGCCTTGTCGCCGTGTTGGTCGCGAGCGTCGGCCTCATCGCGATGGTCCGCCGCCGCGTCTGCGCTCCGATCGTCAACCTGACGACGCGGATGTCGCGACTTGCCGAGGGCGAGGTCGCGGACAGCATTCCCGGCGCCGAGCGCTCCGACGAGATCGGGGCGATGGCTGCGGCCGTTCAGGTCTTCAAGGACAACATGATCCGGGCCGACCGGCTCGCGGCGGAGAAGCAGGCCGAGAACGACGGCAAGATGCGCCGCGCCCAGGCACTCGACGAGCTCACCCGCGCCTTCGAGGCCAAGGTCACCGAGCTCGTCGGCGGCCTGTCCCGGGCCTCCGCGACCATGGAAAGCACCGCGCAGTCGATGACCTCGACGGCGGCCCAGACCAACAGCCAGGCCGCGGTCGTCGCCGCCGCCTCCGAGCAGACCTCGACCAACGTGCAGACGGTCGCCAGCGCCACCGAAGAGCTGACCTCCTCGATCTCCGAGATCGGCCGCCAGGTCGCACAAAGCACCGAGATCGCGGCCCGCGCCGTCGACAACGCCCGCCGCACCGGCGACACCGCACGCACACTGGCCGAGGGCGCGCAGAAGATCGGCGACGTCGTCACGCTGATCCAGAGCATCGCCGAACAGACCAACCTTCTCGCTCTCAACGCCACGATCGAGGCCGCCCGCGCCGGCGATGCCGGCCGCGGCTTTGCCGTGGTTGCCTCCGAAGTGAAATCGCTGGCGGGCCAGACCGCCAAGGCGACGACCGAAATCTCCGAGCAGATCGCGGCGATCCAGACCGCGAGCGACGAGACCGTGGCCGCGATCCGCAACGTCGCCGACGTCATCGGCGAGATCGACCAGATCGGCGCCGCGATTGCCGCGGCGATTGAGGAACAGGGCTCGGCCACCAAGGAGATCGCCCGCAGCGTCCAGGAAGCCGCCCGCGGCACCCAGGAGGTCAACACCAACATCTCCGGCGTGCAGCGTGCCGCCGACGACACCGGCGCCGCCGCGCGGGAAGTGCTGGTCGCCGCCGAGCAGCTCTCGACCCAGTCGCGCGATCTCGCCGGACAGTTCGACCGCTTCCTCGGCGAGGTCAGGGCGGCGTAGGAGCAGCTCCGTCTTCGCGGCGAACGACGTCAATAAGGCGGCGGCTTGCGCGCCCGCTGTGCTTTCGCCGCCTCGATCCACCACGTCAGATCGTCGGCAAAGCGCGGGAACGAGCGCTCCAGCGCCTTGCCGCCCTCGCCGATCGGCTCACCCTCGGCCGACAATGTCTGCGCGATCGGGCCGACGCCGATGGTGCTCGACACCACCACCATGCCCATCTCCGAGAGCGTGCCATGCCAGGCGGTTGCGGCGCGCGCGCCGGACAGGCGGCCGGCCGAATAGCTCACGATCGCGGCCGGGCGCCAGAACCACTCTTCGAGGAAATGGTCGGTGAGATTCTTAAGGCCGGGCTGGATGCCCCAATTGTATTCGCCGGTGACGAATACGAAGCCGTCGGCGCCGCGGATCTGTCCGGCCAGCTTCTCCAGCGCCTCGGGGGCCGAGCCCTTGGGATATTCCTTGTACATGCGGTCGAGCATCGGCAGGCCGACCGCCTTGGCGTCGACGAATTCGACGTCGTCGCCGCGGCTACGCAGACCATTGACGACGAAATTGGCAAGGCGGATGCCCATGCGGTCGGAACGGTAGGAACCGTAAAGGACGAGAATGCGATTGCTCATGGCCGGACGGTAGCACGAAACCGGCGCGCGTCCCTACTCGCTTTGTCGGACTATCGTCCGCGACCGCGGCCCAGCGTTTGCGACGGCGACTCGCCGAACTGGAGGCGGTAGCTTCTGGAGAAATCGCTGAGATGCCAGAAGCCAAACGCCAGCGCGATCGCCTTGACGCTATCGGCGCCGGCGAGAAGCTGCCGCCGCACCAGCCACAGCCGACGCAGGCGCAAATAGCGGTGCAGGCTCATGCCTCGATAGCGGCGGACGACGTCGTGCATGGTGCGAACGGACAGCCCGAGCTTGCGCGCGATCTCATCGCTGTAGATCGGCTGCGATAAATCCTCGGTCAGCAGTGCGCGGATACCCTGGAACATCCTGAATTTCCGCTCGTCGTTGGGGCCGAGGGTCCAGCGGGCCGAGACGACGCTTTCGAAGGCCTCGTCGACGGCTCCGAGCAGGGACTCCTTCATCGCCGCGCCCTTCAATGAGAGCTCCGGCGCCTCGGCCGGGTCGGACGCCTCGGCCAGCACCTCACGAACCACGGTGCGCAGCCGGTGCAAGCCGGCCGCTGAGACTTCAAAAATCTTGAAGCTCGAGAGCGTGGCCGGCCAGCCGCGGTCCCGCACCTCCGGCCTGAAAACCACCGAGGCGATTTGTCGCTGCACCTCTTCAATGGTGGTGTAGGCAGCGCCGCCGCTGCCAATGACCACGACCGGTCGGGCGCGCTGCGAGCCATTGAAGCGAACGGGTACGTCGAGGTCGTCCATCGTGAAGCCGATCGCCGTGCAATTCTCGACCAGCTGCGCATCGACCATTCGCGGAAACGTCTGCGTCAAATTCACGTCGCAGCCGGGCAACGACAGGATTGTCTGCTCAGCCGAAATCCTCCGTACGAAAGGCGTGAATTCGAAATTCAGCCCGCGTATGGCACTTCGAAATTCGTCGACGTCTGAGAAGCGAAATGTTTGGATTGCCAATCTCGGTACATCGTCATTGCTGTTCATGACAACGGGAAACGCAACGTCGCGTGGACGTGCGTCAGGCCGCGGCTCCGGTTCGTTCCCCCCTTCGGTTTTCGCTCCTCTCCGAAAAGGATCAATCTTAACTTGTCCTGAGCAATTGGTGCGGAGCTCGTTGAAAGAACAAGCCGGGCACGTCCTGTCTCGCCGAATTTCGATAGCGTTTCCCACACCTTAGATGGTACTTAAATACCCACGTTTCGATATCTAAAATTCGATATTAACAACTTTGAGGCGAAATACGGTCGTTTAAACGTCAAAGTTATTTCAAATTTCGGGCCCCTGCCATGACGGCAAATTCGCCTGCTGATGTTCTGGTCGAGTTGGAGGACGCGGTCGCAACGTGTCCACTGGACCGCTGCACACGCATTCTTTCCGGCATCATGCAGCTGCTCACCAGCAGCCGCGACCGGCCTCAGGAATTGCTCGCCAACGTGGTCGACGGCGTTCTGCTGCGGCTGACGGAACGGGTCGAGGCCAATGCGTTGATCGAGCTCAGCACAGCACTCGCGGAACTCGCGGTGGCTCCGCCGAAGACCGTGCGGCGTCTCGCCTCACACCACGATCCGGAGGTGGCGTGCCCCCTCTTGCTGAGATCGCAGTCACTGTCCACAGCCGATCTCAAATCGATCGCGGCCTCGAGCGGCGAACGGCAGCAACGCGCGATCGCCGCCCGCGCGCCGATCGATCCGCCGGTGATCGAGACGCTGATCGAGGCCGGCTCCCGCAGCGTTTGTGCCGCGCTGATCGCGAATACGGAGGCACGATTCCCTGACGCCGCCTACGCCGCGCTGGTCGGAAGGTGCCTGACGGATGATGAGCTCACGAAGGCGCTGGCCGTCAGGCCGGACACGCCCGACACGGTGATGCGGAAGTTGCTGTCGGCCTCACCGGCTCCAAAATCCGGCACAGGGCCGAAGGCGACCGTCTCGCTTCAAGCCGTAGCGGCCGCGCCAATCGTCCCCAAGCTGCCCTGCGCGGCCGCCTATGCCGGCGCGCGGCCGGAGATCGTCGCGCTCAACCGCATCGGCAAGCTCAACGATTCCACGGTGAACCGCTTCGCCATCCGCGGCGAGACCGCCAACCTCGTCACGGCCCTATCGGTGCTTTCGGGGGCTCCCATCGAAATCGTCGAGCATCTCATGACCGACGACGATTGCGAGGGTCTCGTGATGGCCTGCCGCGCCTCGCGGCTGAACTGGCAGACCACGTTGGCCATCTTGGGCAATCGCTACGGCAGAAGGCTTTCCGTCGCCGAGCGCGAACGCGCGCGGCACATGTTCGAGACACTGCTTCTGTCGACCAGCCAGTGGACGGTGCGTTGGGGGGAAATTGCCGCTAGCGCCAAGGAGAGCAGTCGGGAACATCGCGGCGCAGAGATGGGGATTAGCCGATGAAATTCGACGGTCGCAAAGCCTCTCGCGTGAAAATGGACCACAGGCAGCCGGTCAATCTCATGGGTTCGGACGGCACCTGGCGACGCCGTTGCGTATTGCTGGACGTGTCGCAAAGCGGCGCCAAGATCGAGGTCGAGGGCACGCTCGACGTGCTCCAGGCCAAGGAGTTCTTCATGCTGCTGTCGTCGACCGGCCTCGCCTACCGGCGCTGCGAACTGGTCTGGATCGACGGCACCACGGCTGGAATCCACTTCATTACGACTGACGGCAAGAAGAAGCCTGCAGGCGCACCAGCGCCTGCGCAGACCGCGGTTCAAGGCAAATAGATTCGAACATTCCACCTAGCGTCTGACATTCAGACAGTCGCAAAGTGTAGGTCAGATCGTGCAGCACGCGCCAACAAGATCCGGCCCGGTCGATCGTGACGGCGGCATCCGTCAGACACGAACCGATCGCCCCTTCCTGCATGTGCTGGCCGACACGTCCGACAAACTCTCGGGCATCTGCTCGATCCTCGACGAGAAATTCACCATTGCCGGCGAGCGACTCGATGCCGATTCCAGGCTGTCGCAGACGCCAGCCGCAATCGTCATCCGCGCCGAGCTGCGCGATGTCGACAACATCGCCGCGATCAAGAAGCGGGCCAGCAAGCTGGCGAAAGCCAGGAAGCGCATCTTCCTGCTCGATCACGCCTCCCACGTCTGCATCTCGCAAGCCTACGCGCTCGGGGCGACGCTGGTCCTTTCCGGCACGGTCAGCCGGACCAGGCTGCTGGCGGCGCTGGCCGATCCGGCCGGCGGGGTATCCGCATCGTCAGGCGACACGTCGCAACCGGACAACGCCGTCGAGACCGCCGCGACCGCGATCGCATCGATGTTCACGGCCATGACCCTCGGCCAACCGCTCGACGTCGAGGGCACCAAGGAAGCCGGTCGCCAGATTGCCGATCGTATCACCCGGCATGGCCTGACGGAGTGGCTCATGACGGTACGGCGCCATCACGAAGGAACCTATCAGCATTGCCTGCTCGTGACCGGCGTGGCCATCGACTTCGGACTGAGCCTCGGCGTCGGCAGGGCCGACCTGGAACGTCTCTACTCGGCTGCCATGTTCCACGACATCGGCAAGGCACAGATTCCGCTCGCCATCCTCGACAAGCCGGGCCGCCTTGATGCTGCCGAACGCGCGCTGATCGAAACGCATCCGGCCGCCGGTTACGAGTTTCTGAAGGGGCATGACGGGATCTCGCCGGAGATACTCGATGCCGTTCGCCATCATCACGAGTACCTCGACGGAAGCGGTTATCCCGACACGCTCTGCGCCGAGAGCATTGGCGACATCGTGCGAATTCTGACGATCTCGGACATTTTCGCGGCGCTGATCGAGCACCGGCATTACAAGCCGACCATGCCGCGCGCGGAGGCCTACGACATTCTGTGCGGGATGAACGGGAAGCTGGAGAAGGCGCTGGTCCGCTCATTCAAGCAGGTAGCGCTCACGCGGTGAGCACGGCAGACCGTTCTCGAACGCCGCCTAGTGCGTCGCGCGGTAGCTGGCGCGGCGCGGGATGGATCGGCAGGCCAGCCCATCGGCCAGCAGCTTCATGTCCTCGTGCCGGCCGCTGCGAATGAGCCGACCGAACTCTTCGGGTGTGAAAGGAAGACTTGGATCTTCATCGATCGGGCGCCGCACTCGCGGGCCGAAGAACCGCCGAACCAGGCTAGCCAGCCGCCGCATGTCAATTCCCTCGCGCCAGCAACAAACCTCTCACCGGACATATTGTTCCTCCCGCACCTTCGAGATTGCAAGAGGCCGCTTGGGGCTCCGCACCAAAAATTTCTGCGAGAGAATAATCTCCTCTTCGCTGCTAATCGGCAAAACCCACGTAGCGTACAAACTTCTGATTGTGTTCGCGGTCTGAGCGCACCGCGTTTGCGGCAAAGCCGTCGTCCGGATAGCCCATCGCGACGCATGTCATGATGACCTCGTCCTCCGGAATCTTCGCCACCTCGCGCACGATGTCGGAGCGCATGATGCCCTACCCGTTGATCACCGAGCCGAAGCCGCGGTCCCACGCCGCGAGCACGATGCCGTAGCAGAGCGCGCCGAGATCGACTTGACCTTGGCGCCGCCGACCATCTCCTCCATGTTGCGGCGGCGCACCTCTTCGAGCGGGCTGCCGGTGAGCACGTGGACATGCCATGGTTGGGTGTTCATCGACGACGGCGCGCGCTTGGCGCTCTCGATGATCGCCTCGATCACCGCGCGCGGCACCGGCTCCTTCCTGAAGCCACGCGCGCTGCGGCGCGACTGGACCAGCGTTTCGAATTCCACCTCGCAGAACCTCTCTGCCCGTTCATCCTTCGGCGTGACGACACGAGGCCGGTTGCCGATGCGGCGCGCAAAACCTATGCTACCCCGCAAGCAAGACCAAGAACCCCTGAAGGAGCCGCCATGGCCGCGCCACTCGATCCCGTCATCGCCGAGATCATTCCGCTCATGCCGATGCGCGATCCCACGGTCATGACGCCACAGAGCGCCCGCGATTCCTTGCGCGCACTGGCTGCCTCGCGCGCCGCCATCCCGCCGCCGCCCGTCGATAGCGTCGTGGATATCAAGGTCAAAGGCGGCGCCGGCCCGCTTCCGGCGCGGGTCTACCGGGTCGGCACCACGCCGGCGCCGACCGTGATGTTCTTCCACGGCGGCGGCTGGGTCGCGGGCGACCTCGACACCCACGACCGGCAGGCGCGCAACCTTGCGATCGAGACCGGCGCCGTCGTTGTCTCCGTCGATTATCGGCGCCCGCCGGAAACGCACTTTCCCGGCGCGTTCGAGGATGCCTTCGCCGCAGTGAGTGACGTCTTCAACCGCGTCGCGGAATTTGGCGGCGATGCAAAACGCCTCGGCGTTGCCGGCGACAGCGCCGGCGGCAATCTCGCCGCGACCACCGCAATCGCCTGCCGCGATGCCGGCATCAAGCTCGCCGCGCAATTACTGGTCTATCCCGTCACCGACGTCCTCGGCGGCTACGCCGATGCGCGTGAGAATGCGCGCTATCCCTCGCGCGCCGAGAACGCCGTGGGTTACTTCCTGACGCGTGCCACGATGGAATGGTTTTGCGGCCATTATCTTGCCGATCCCGGCCATGCTTCCGACTGGCGTGTCTCGCCGCTGCGCGCAACATCCCTCGCCGGTGTCGCACCTGCGGTGGTGACCACCGCCTGGTTCGATCCCCTGCGCGACGAGGGCGCGGCCTATGCGCGCGCGCTGGAAGCGGCCGGCGTGCGGGTCAAGCATCATGAAGGCCCCGGACTGATCCACGGCTATTTCGGCATGGGCGACGCCTCGGACGTCGCGCGCGCCGAGGCGCAACGCGCCCGGGCCGATTTCAAGGCGCTGCTGATGCGTGGCGCGTAGGATGCGTCAGGCGCTCCGCGCCTGCTGCGCCGTGTGCCCCCACATTTCGTCCCAATCCTGACCGGCGGCGTCGACGACGCGGCCGTCGGCTTCGAAGAACTTGTTCGGCACCTGGAAGATCGCGAGGATCAAGGCGCCGTCCGGACACCACGCGGCGTGGCGGCTGCCTGCCTCGCGCCAGATGAACTCACCTGCCTTGCAGGCGATGCCCTGGGCCGGCCCCTCCTTGTCGACGAGCGCACCCTCGATCACCCAGCTCTGCTCGATGCCGACATGCTCGTGGTCAGGCAGCACCGATCCCGGCGCAAACCGCATCAAGGCGGTCATCAGGCCCGTGCGCCGGTCGAACAGCAGCGTCTTGGCCTCGCATCCCGGAAAGCGGGTTTTCTGCCATTCCATGTCTTGAGGTCGAACCAGGTGAGAATGCCGATCGGCGGCTTCCGGGTGTTTCGGGATCACGGCGTCCATCACAATGCTCCATCCAGCTCGGCCGGCCAAGCCTAGCAGGATTGCCCGCCGGGGTCAGCGAGCAGTGCAACAGACCATCATCCAGCTTGATTGCGCCACGATTCCCGGCTCCAATCTCCCCGCCATTTCTGGCTGACGGAGACACCCATGATGAAGCGGATTTTCCTGGCTGCGATCGTTGCCACCTTTGCAGCAGGCTCGGCCTTCGCGCAAGAAACCTGCGAGAGCAAGGCGGTCGGCAAGGACGGCAAGCCGCTGGCCGGCGCCGCCAAGACGTCGTTCCTGAAGAAATGCAAGGCCGATGCCTGCGCGCCCAAGGCGGTCAGCGCCGACGGCAAGCCGCTCGCCGGCGCCGCCAAGAACAGCTTCATGAAGAAGTGCGAGACCGGCGCGTAAGCGCAGGGAATTGGCTGCTTCTTTGGCGAACAATCGCTCCACGAACTCGTCATGCCCGGGCTTGTCCCGGGCATCCACGTTCGTCGTGCCGCGCGGAAAATCGTGGATGGCCGGGACAAGCCCGGCCATGACGGAGGGATTTAATCCCGCCTGAACCGATAATCGAACGCATCGCCCAGCGGCCTGATCCATCCGACCGTCGGTGCCGGAAAATGGACCGGCAGGATCAGCGTGTCGGTATCGGCAACCGACGCGAAGAACTTTCGCCGCGACAGCGCCGACTGCTTCGGATCCCAATCGGGCCGCGCCGACCAATCCGGCTCGCGGCACTGGATCTGGTGATGCATGAGGTCGCCCGCGACCACCGCGCGCTGGCCTTTGGAGAAGATGTTGACGCAGCAATGGCAGGGCGAATGCCCCGGCGTCGGCGTCAGCGTCACGGTATCGTCGAGCGCGTAGTCATCATCGACGAGCAGCGCCTGCCCGGCCTCGACGATCGGCAGGCAATTGTCGCGGAAGACCGTGCCCGGCGGATTATTGCCCTTGGCATGCTCGGCCTCCCAGGCCGCGTATTCCCCCTTGTGGAAGACGTACTTCGCGTTCGGAAACGTCGGCACCCAGCGGCCGTCGCGCAAGATCGTATTCCAGCCGGTGTGATCGATGTGCAGATGCGTGCAGAACACGTAGTCGATCTGCTCGAAGGAGATGCCGAGCCCGAACAATTCGTTGCGCCAGCGCTCCTTGCCGGGAAAATCGAACGGCGGCGGATGACCCTTGTCCTCGCCGGTGCAGGTATCGACCAGAATGGTGTATCGCGGCGTGCGCACCACAAAGGTCTGATAGGTGATCACCATCATGCCGCGCGCGGCGTCGAACACCTCCGGCTCCATCGTCGGCAGATGGCGCTTGAACACGCCCTCGTCATAGGCCGGGAAGAAATCCTGCGGCCGGCGCCACGGCCCCTCCCGCTCGATCACCGCATCGATGGTGATGTCCCCGATCCTGAGCTGCCGCATTGCTGTTTCGCTCCCTTTTTTGAGGGAAACGTAGCGGCCAGCATGGGACCGTTCAAGCATGCAACGCGCACCGCGCTTATGCGCGACGACCGCCGCAAATCGACCTCAAACTCGGTTGACGGTGATCGCAAAATTGGAAAGATCGCGTGGGAAGAAAACTCAAACTCACCGCGCTGGCCCTGATTGCCGTCGCGGCTGGCGTCTACGTCAACAACACCAATCTCCTGACGCCGCATCCCAGCGGCAAGCCGGTCCTGCTCGCCCATCGCGGCATGGCGCAACGCTTCGATGAGCGCGACGTGAAGAGCGACACCTGCACCGCGACACGGATGTTGCCGCCGACGCACGACTACCTCGAGAACACGCTGCGCTCGATGCGCGCGAGCTTCGAGGCCGGTGCCGATGTCGTCGAGCTCGACGTGCACCCGACCACCGATGGCGAGTTCGCCGTCTTCCACGACTGGACGCTCGACTGCCGGACCGACGGCAACGGCGTCACCCGGGCGCAGACCATGGCAAAGCTCAAGACGCTCGACATCGGTTACGGCTACACCGCGGACGGCGGCAAGACCTTCCCGTTCCGCAGCAAGGGTGTCGGCATGATGCCGGCATTATCGGAGGTGTTCGCGGCCTTCCCGGACAAGAAGCTCCTCATCAACGTGAAGAGCCGCGACCCCGACGAAGGCGAGAGACTTGCCGACGTGCTGAACGCACTGCCGGCCGAGCGGCGCCGGACCATCATGGTCTATGGCGGTAACGAGCCGATCGAAGTGATCCGTCGCCTCACCCCAGACGTCCGCACAGTCTCGCGCGGGGCTATCCGGAGCTGCCTGACCCGCTATATCGGTTATGGCTGGACTGGCCTTGTCCCAGCAGCCTGTCGCAATGCGATCGTGCTGGTGCCGATCAACGCCGCTCCCTGGCTATGGGGCTGGCCTGATCGTCTCCTCGCACGCATGAACGCAGTCAACAGCGCCGTCTTTGCGCTCGGCCCCTACAGCGGCGGCGAATTCTCCACCGGCATCGATACGCCCGAATTGTTCACCCGGCTCCCGCAAGGCTATTCCGGCGGCGTCTGGACCAACGAGATCGAGACCGTCGCCAAGCTCGCGGGCAAGAGCAAAGACTAAAGCGCGATAAGATGAGGAAGAATCGTCATCGCACTCTACGTTATCCTTGGCATGATCTTTCCGGAAAACCGCTGCGCATTTTTCCGGATCATGCTTTAGCTCCGTAACCCCGGCGCCTCCTGCCCGGTGCGCGCGACATATTCGGTGTAGCCGCCGCCGAACTGGTGAATGCCCTCCGGCGTCAGCTCCAGCACGCGGTTCGACAGGACGCTGAGGAAATGCCGGTCGTGCGAGACGAACAGCATGGTGCCCTCGAAATCCGACAGCGCATTGATCAGCATCTCCTTGGTGGCGAGGTCGAGATGGTTGGTCGGCTCGTCCAGCACCAGGAAGTTCGGCGGATCGAACAGCATCTTGGCCATCACGAGGCGCGCCTTCTCGCCGCCCGACAAGACCCGGCAGCGCTTCTCGACGTCGTCGCCGGAGAAGCCGAAGCAGCCGGCAAGCGCGCGCAAGGATCCCTGTCCCGCGGTCGGAAACGCATCTTCCAGCGACTGGAACACGGTGCGCTCGCCGTCGAGCAGGTCCATCGCGTGCTGGGCGAAATAGCCCATCTTGACGCTGCCACCCAGTGCCACCGTGCCCTGGTCAGGCTCGCTCGCGCCCGCGACCAGCTTGAGCAGCGTCGACTTGCCGGCGCCGTTGACGCCCATCACGCACCAGCGCTCCCTGCGGCGGATCATGAAATCCAGCCCGTCATAGATCCGCTTGCTGCCGTATCCCTTGTGCACGCTCTTGAGCGCGACGACGTCCTCGCCCGAGCGCGGCGCCGGCGGGAAGTCGAACGCCACGCTCTGGCGGCGCCGCGGCGGCTCGACCCGCTCGATCTTGTCGAGCTTCTTCACCCGGCTCTGCACCTGCGCCGCATGCGAGGCGCGCGCCTTGAAGCGCTCGATGAACTTGATCTCCTTGGCGAGCATCGCCTGCTGGCGCTCGAACTGCGCCTGCTGCTGCTTCTCGTTCAGCGCGCGCTGCTGCTCGTAGAACTCGTAGTTGCCGGTGTAGGTGGTGAGCGAGCCTGAATCGATCTCGATCACCTTCGAGATCACGCGGTTGATGAACTCGCGGTCGTGCGAGGTCATCAGCAGCGCGCCTTCGTAGTCGTGCAGGAATTTTTCCAGCCAGATCAGGCTTTCGAGGTCGAGATGGTTGCTCGGCTCGTCGAGCAGCATCACGTCGGGACGCATCAAGAGGATGCGCGCCAGCGCCACGCGCATCTTCCAGCCGCCGGAGAGTTTTCCGACGTCGCCGTCCATCATCTCCTGGCTGAAGCCGAGGCCCGCCAGCGCCTCGCGCGCGCGGCCGTCGAGCGCATAGCCGTCGAGCTCCTCGAAGCGGTGCTGCACCTCGCCGTAGCGGGCGATGATCTCGTCCATCTGGTCGGCATTGTCAGGATCGGCCATCGCGGTCTCGAGCTCGCGCAGCTCGGCCGCGACCTCGCTGACCGGACCCGCGCCGTCCATCACCTCGGCCACGGCGCTGCGGCCGGACATCTCGCCGACGTCCTGGTTGAAATAGCCGATGGTGATGCCGCGATCGATCGAGACCTGGCCCTCGTCGGGCAGGTCCTGGCCGGCGATCATCCGGAACAGCGTGCTCTTGCCGGCGCCGTTGGGGCCGACGAGCCCGATCTTCTCGCCCTTGTTGAGGGCCGCAGAGGCTTCAATGAACAGGATCTGGTGGCCGGCTTGCTTGCTGACGTTGTCGAGGCGGATCATGGGGTCATTTGAGGGGGATTTTTGCGTTGCAGCGTCATAGGCCATGCGGGCCCCGAGGGGAAGCCCGGCGCGGTACGGATCGGCCCTGTTCCGCAGCCAAATTCGCGCAATTCGACCCGCAACTTAGGGCTTGTAGACCTCCACCGTCTGCATCATGCCCATCTCCTCATGGTTCATCATGTGGCAGTGGAGCATGTAGACACCGGTGAAGTCGATGAAGCGCGAGCGGAACACGACCTGGCCGCCCTTGCGCTCCACGATCACGGAATCCCGCCATTCCGGCACGGCCAGCGCCTTACCGTTGACCGAGACGACCTGGAACGGATTGGTGTGGATGTGGAAGACGTGGTCGTCATGCTCATGCGTATTGACGATGGTCCATTCTTCGACCGCGCCCAGCTTGACCCGCTGATCGATGCGGCCGGGATCGAACTTCTTGCCGTCGACGAAGAACTCGAACTCCTGCCAATGGCCGGCGGCATCGGCCTCCGGCGCGGTTGCCGACAAAGTCACCTTGCGACGGTTGGTGATTTCGGAATCCTTGATCGTGGCAAGCGGCGCCGGCGGCAGGGCGCGCGGCAGCTTCATGTCGATCGGCGCACCTGACACCACGACCCGCGCTAGCGGCCCGACGGGCGAAGGATGGCCCTGGTCGTAGGGCGCGGCGTTAAAGGCGTAGGTGCCGGGGCCGCCTGCCTTCACCAGAATGTCCGCGCGCTGGCCGGGCGCGATCAGGACCTGCTTGAGCGGCTGCATGGCGCCGAGCTGGATGCCGTCATAGGCGATCGCATGCAGATCGTGCTTTTCCAGGTCGAGCAGCATGTCGTCCTGATAAGCGGCATTGAGGATGCGCCACCGCTGTACCTCGCCGGGTCGCATGTCGATCATTGGCCGGCGCTGGCCGTTGATAGCGAGAAAGCGCGTCGCGGTCTCGGGAAACAGCGTCTCGAAATTCTCGACCATGCCGTTGGCGTCGTAGACCACCTGGGTGAGCACCATGAGGCGTTCGCGGGCTGTCGCGATCTCGGGAACGTCGGCGAAATCGCCCTCGATGACGACGGCACCGACCATGCCGGAGGACATCTGAATGTCGGCGCTGCCGTGGTGATGCGGGTGATACCAGTAGGTGCCCCTGGTGTGGTCGGCCGGCAGGGTGATCTCGATGTTGTAGCTGCGGCCCGGTGCCATAGAGCGCATGACATTGTCGGCAATCCCGCTCGGGCTGGTATGCGCGCCGTGGAAATGGAAATTGGTGTTGTTGAACTGGTGCGGATGGCTGATGTCGGCCGGCATTCCATCGCGGTTCGGCGGCAGGTCGTTGATCATCTTGATGCGCAGGGTCTCGCCGGGCTTCATGCGCAGGGTCGGCCCGGGGCTGCCGCCTTCATAGGACCTGACATAGAGCCTGACGCCGCCGATCTGGCGATAGGCGTAGCCAACACGCAGGGTTGTGCTCAGCAGGCCATTGACGGACCGCCGCACCTCGGGCTCGAGCAGCGGCTGATCCATGGCGGGAACCGGGGTTTCCGGAACCATCCCCATCGTCGGCGACATGTCCGCGGTGTGGGACATGCCCGCATGGTCGTGCGCGGCGTGCTGGGCCTTCGCGCTGCCTGCGACCAGCGACATCGCGCCCGCCTTGAGACCGTAATCGAGCAATTGGCGCCGCGAGAGCTTTGTCATATCCGCTCTGACTGGAGAGACGTCGTTCGGATCGTGCTGCATTTGAGTTTCGCTCCCGTTACCGATCCGTCTTCAGTTTGATTCGATCCTAGAGCAAGCGCGAAAGGACAATTCCATCCGGGAATCGCGTTGCATGCACCGGTTGTAAACGCCATGCCCCTCTTTATGGTCGCATGACGAATCATGATGGATTCGAGCTAGCATTGGCGCGGACCTTGCGGGCATCGATGCCGTCGGCATCGTGATGTCCTCGAAACTCTGTACAAGGATCTGATCATGGAGCCTTCGCGACGCGAGTTCGTGAAGTGGTTGTCGGCGGGAGGCATCTCGGTCAGTCTGTCGCATCTTGTTTCGGCGACGACAGCTCCCTTCGCAGCCCACGAGACGCTGCCCGGACGCGGCAAGTTCAATCCCGCGACAAAGGGCGCCGGCCGTGTCGACGCCGTCGCCAAGGTCACCGGCGCGAAGCTTTACGCCTCCGACTTCCGGGCCAACGATCTCGCTGGCTGGCCGCAGGCCACCTCGCACGCTATCCTGGTCCGGGCCAACGACGCCACGCACGTCTATACCGGCATGGATCTCGCGCGCCTCGGCGGCGCACTCAAGCCGTCGGTGGTGGTGACTGCTGCTGATCTCGACCGGATCGGGACGCAGGTGCCGGAATTCTATGCGGGCGACCTGTTCTGTCCGGTCGGCAAGACGCCGCTCTATCTCGGCCAGCCGGTCGCGCTTTTGATCTTCGAAAAGTTCGACGCCTTCGACCAGGCGCGTCTCGCGCTGCGGGAGGGCACGTTCGTCCAATTCGGCGAGGAGACCGGGCCCGTCGTCGTGCCCGATTATGGGGCCTTCCGCTTCACCCGCGTGGCAGGTCCTTCGCCTGACAAGCCGGATGTCTATTCCCCGCTCCAGGCGGGTTGGGTCTCGCCCAAGAAGGTGCAGAGCGCGGCGCTGCCGGTGTGGTCACCCCTCGCGAAGGAAATGCCGGCGGATTACGCCAAGGCGGCGAAACATGGCGAGCAGATCCGCGCCGAGCTCGCCGCAGACGACGCCTCGCTGCTGGTGCTCGACCGCGAGTTCGAGACGCAATCGGTCGACCCGATGTTCCTTGAGCCGGAATGCGGGCTCGCCTGGTACGACGGCAAGGGTGGCAATCTCGAACTGCTGCTTGGCGTCCAGTCGCCCTACGAGGCGGCGGAGTCGATCGCGCATCTGTTTGGCAAGGCCCGCGCGCCCTACAAGCCGGCGCACATCAACGCGCAGTTCGCCCATGTTGGCGGCGGTTTTGGTGGCCGCGATCACACACCCTTCATTCTCTATGTTGCGCTCGCGGCGGTCTGCTTTGCCGGTAGGCCCGTGCGGCTGGCGCATGACCGCTACCAGCAGTTTCAGGGCGGCATCAAGCGCCACTCGATCAAGATGCGCTCGCGCATCGGCATCGATCGCGCGACCGGCAAGATCAAAGCGTTCGCCGCCGATCACGTGCTCGACGGCGGCGGGCTCGCCCATTTCTCGGCCAGCGTCGCCGTCGTCGCGGGCACCGGCGCGATCGGCATCTACGACATTCCGAAGGTCGACGTCAGGACCGTCGCGGTGCACTCGCGCGGCGTGAGCGCGGGCTCGATGCGTGGCTACGGCATCCTGCAAGCCATGACGGCGCTGGAGGTCCTGATCGACGAGGCGGCGTCCGAGCTCAAGCGCGATCCGATCGAATTCCGGCGGCGCAATGCGCTGCCCCAGAACGGTCGGACCATGACGGGCAATCCCTACATCGTCTCGGTGCGCACGCCCGAAATCCTCGACAAGCTCGAGAAGCATCCGATCTGGCAGCAGCGGGCACAATTCAAGCAGACGTCGTCGGATCGGCTGGTCGGCACCGGCGTTGCCTGCGTGACGAAAGACTATGGCTCCGGCGCGGACGGTTCGCTCGGACGCGTGGAGCTTGCCCCCGACGGCAAGATCGCAATCTATTGCGATCATGTCGAAATGGGCAACGGCATCGGGACGGCGCTGGCCAACCGGGTCGCAAGCCATCTCGGCGTCATCGCCGATGAGGTCTCGGTCGCCCGCGTCGATAGCTATGACGTACTCGGGCTGGTCACGTCCGGCGATCCCTCCACCATGGACCAGAAAACCCAGGATGCCGCGGAGAAAAATCCGCGCTGGGTGCCCGCGATCAGCTCGCCGACTAGCTCCTCGATCGGCGCGCATGTCGGCACGCATTCCTCCGCGGAAGCCGCCCGCGTCATTTTCCGCTTCGGCCTGTGGCCGGCAGCGCTTGAGCTGTGGCGCATCGCAAGGACTGATCCGCGCGCGCGCCAACGGGACGCCGCAAGCTGGCAGAATGGGCAGCTGACCATGCCCGGTCTCGAACCGCTGGCGCTGCCGGTACTGGCCGCAACAGCTCATGCGCGCGGCTTCGTCACCGGTGCGGTTGCGCACAGCTTCTCGCGCTGGGCGTGGTCGCGAGCACGCTTTCCGCTGTTCGGCGAGCAATACCGCGCCGACATCGACGCGCTTGCGATCCGCCGCGGCAACGGCAAGTTCGAGCGGATCAACCGCACCAGCGTGAAGTTTCCGCCGACCGACAACAACCGGATCGGCACCGCCTACACCTCGATGTGCGGCACGGTCGTTCGCGTCGAGATCGAGCGCGCGACGGGCGCCTTGCGTATCGCCAAGGCCTACAGCGTGCTCGAATGCGGCACCGCACTCGTACCCGAGGTGGTGATGGGCCAGGCCCAGGGCGGCTTCGCCATGGGCGTCGGCTACGCGCTTCTGGAACATTTGCCGCCGTTCGAGAGCGGACCGGGCGGCGGCGATTGGAATCTCGGCCGCTATCTGGTCGCACGCGGCTCCGACCTGCCGCTCCGCGATCTCGAGATCGAGATACTAAAGCCGCAGACGCCAGACGAAGCACCGAAGGGCATGGCGGAGGTCGTGATGATCCCGATTGTGCCGGCGCTCATCAACGCCATCCACGACGCCACCGGCCATCGCTTCCGCTCGCTGCCGGTCAGCTCAAGCCATTTGAAGGGAGTGCTCGCGTGACGACCCTCAGCCTCACCATCAACGGCCAGAAGCACGGTCCGATGGACGTCCGCGACGATCTCTCGATGAACGATTTTCTGCGCGAGATGCTCGGCATGACCGGGACCAAGTTCGGCTGCGGCGCCGCACAATGCCTGAGCTGCGCCATCATCGTCGACGCGCCCGATGGCACCAGCTACACCAGCCCGACCTGCATCGCGCCGGCCGTGAACTTCGACGGTAAGTCGATCCGCACCGTCGAGGGTCACGCCAAGGACGGCCAGCTCTCGGCGCTGCAAAAGGCCTTCGTCGATCATTTCGCGTTTCAGTGCGGCTACTGCACGGCGGGCTTCCTCAACGAAGGACAGGTCCTGCTCGAACGTCTCGCACGCGCGCCGGTGCCGCGCGAGGCTCTGGAGCAGACGATCGCGGACGCCCTTGATGGCCATCTCTGCCGCTGCACCGGCTACATCAAATATCACGAGGCGGTGCGCGACGTGATCCTCGCCGATTCAAACCGCTACCTCATCGCCACCAAGTGACACGAGCCATGTTCTCTGACGCGCGCTTCAAGACGATGGCCGTGATCGCGGCGCTCGCCAGCAGCCTTTGCGCGGGCTACGCGGCCTCCGAGACAGCGAGCCATGCCCTGGCCTCGCCCGACAGCTTTGCCAACATCACCGATGTCGAAAAACGCTCGGCGGCGATCTTCACCGAGCTCGGAAAGGTTCTGACGCACCCGCGCTGCACCAACTGCCATCCGGCCGGCGACAGCCCGCGGCAAGGCGACAATCCCCGCCTGCATCAGCCGCCAGTCACGCGCGGCGCTGACGGCCACGGGCTCGAGCCGATGCGCTGCCACACCTGCCACCAGAAGGCCAATTTCGAGCCCGGCCGCATGCCCGGGCATCCCGAATGGCATCTCGCCCCGCGCGAGATGGCCTGGGAGGGCAAGACCGCCGGCGAGATCTGCGAGCAGATCAGGGACCCCAAGCGCAATGGCGGGCGCAAGGTGGAAGAGCTGATCGACCACATCGGCAAAGACACGCTGGTCGGCTGGGCCTGGCAACCCGGCTTCGGCCGCTCGCCCGTACCGGGCACGCAACAACAGGCCGGCGCGCTGGTCGAGGCCTGGGTGAAGGCGGGAGCGGCCTGTCCGGCACCGTGATGAGGCTGGCGCAAGTCCTCATAATCGTCGGCTTGAATGCTGAACGGACACGGCCCATGTGCGCGCGGGCCAATCGAGTTTGTGAGCCTACGCCCTTCGCATGAGCTTGAGCGACGCCGCCAGCCGCAGGCTGCGCTTCCCCGCCAGTGCGATGCCCTCGAGCTCGCCGCTATCGGCCGTGCACGTCCCCGAGAAGCCGATCCCGACCTCGAAGCCGCCGAACACGGGATTCTCGCCCTTCGCCGGCGTATGCTCCTGGTTCAGCATCTCGCCCTTCCAGCGGCCGTCCGCGGAAGAATAGGAGCCGAGATAATAGAAGAACGCATCGCCGCCGAGGATGCGGCCGTCGATCAGCAGCATCACGCCGGACAGGCCGGCATCGACGCCGTCGAGCGCGCGCAGGCTCATCCCGTAGAGCCCGTTGGCGATGCCGCCCTGCCCGATCGTGCCGCGCGGCGGCAGCGCGCCATCGTCGAGCCGGGTGAGATTGGCCCAGAAATGCGCGCCCGGCATGGTGTCGGCGCCGCCCTGCAGGCGGATCTGATCGCCGATCAGCCGCCCTCGCGCACCGATCCTGGCGACGTCCGCGCCCATCAGCGGCTTGTAGTTGGGATCGAGATTATGCCGCTCGGTGATCACCTCGGCGACGATCTCGCCGTCACGCTCGGCATAGGTGCCGAGATGCGCGAAGCCCGAATTGCCGCCCAGCATCTTGCCGTCATGCAGGCACATGATGCTGCGTCCGAACGCGTCGTTGACGCCGTATTCAACCTTGTAGAGTCCGTCCAGCAACGCAGTCAGCCCACAAATCGGAAAAGTGCTCCGGGCTACCTAGCATTGCCGGCGCGTCTCGGCCACCGGGCTTTTGCCCGCAGGGGCGTTGCGGGTCTCAGCGGCTCCGCGGACGTCATGCCTGCTTTGCCCGGGACAGCCATCCACTTCGCCTAATCCGCAGTCAACGATTTCAAGGACTTGGCTACTGTGCATGGGGTTGTTTTCGCGTTTATTGGGTGCCGAGGCCCGTCTAGCGTCAGTGACGCTTGAAATACTGCACCTCGCGCTCGTGCTTCTCGGCCGCCGCACGGCTCTTGAAGGTGCCGAGATTGCGACGCTTGCCGGTCTTGGGATTCACCTTGCGTGAATAGAGGCGGTATTCGCCCGATGCCAGTTTGCGGATCATGATCGCGCTCCGTCTTATCCTGACGTCAACGACGTATGCGCGAGCCAGGTTCCGTCGGGTCCTGGCTCTGCTCAGAAGCACAGCGTGGTGACGAGCTTGCCCTGCTTGTCCTTGATCGCATAGGGACAGCGAATGCGCTCCAGCGCCTTCTTGGCGTCCTCGTCGCCGAGCGCCGCGGCACGCTCGTAATAGGCCTTCGCGGCGTCCTTGTCCTTGGGCCCGCCGCGGCCTTCCTGTGCGAAGGCACCCATCCGCTCCAATGCGCCGGGATGGTTTTGTGCCGCCGCCTTCTCGAACAGCGCACGCGCCGCGACCTCGTCCTTCGCGCCACCCGTGCCTTCGGAGAGCATTAGGCCGAGCTGGTACTGCGCTTCCGCGTTGGTCTCGGCAGCCCTGCCGAGCAGCGCGCGCGCCTGCGCGGGATCGGCCGGCGCGGCGCCACCTGCGCCGCCGAGCGCGGCGAGATTGCTGACGCCACGGGGGTTGCCGGCCTGCGCCGCCTTCTCGAACAGCTTTCGCGCTTGTGCCTCGTCCTTGGCAACGCCCGCGCCGGCGGCATAGGCCACGCCGAGTTCGACCATGGCCGCGCTAGATCCCTTGTCGGCGGCCTTGCGCCAGGCCGCGATCGCCTCTCCGGTCTGCCGGTTGGCCGCATAGGCGCGGCCGAGCGCGAACATCGCACGGCGCGAGGATGGCGCGGCCTGCTTGCAGAACTTGATGGCGGTCGCGACGTCGGAGGTCGCGATCTCCGCCACGCCCCTCACGTCGGCCGGCTTGTCGGGATCGCTGGGATCGGCGGCGACCCGGTCGCACAGAACGAGATCGGCCGATTGCGCCTGCGCCGTCAGGGGCACGGCGAGCGCGAACAGCATGGCAAGGAGATAAGTCCGCATGAGCACCAGGTTGCGTCCCCGTTCCGGCAAATTCAAGGCTCGAGTCCTGATTGGCGCAGCACGGGCACGACATCAGGCGATGCCAGATAGCGCAGCAGCCGGTCGGCGGCTTCCGCATGTTTCGCATTCGCCATGCGGCCTGCGGAGAACACCGCCGGCGTCTGCAATTCATGCGGAATCGGTCCCACCACCTCGATGCCTTCGACCTGCTTCAGCTCGCTGATCTGCTGCACGGCAAGATCGGCCTCGCCGCTGACGAGACGCTGCGCCGTGAACCCCTGCTCGACGATGGTGGCCCTGGCGCTGATCTCGGCCGCGATCCCCATCCGCACGATCAGCTGGGCGAAGTAGACGCCGCTCGCGCCCAGCCGCGAATAGGCAACGGACCGCGCTGCGAGCAGCGACTTGCGCAGCGCCGCTTCGCTTCCGATGTCGGGCTGCGGCTGCCCTGCCCGCACCGCGATGCCGACATAGGAGCGCGCCAGATCGGCCGCGCCATCGGCAAGCACGCGGCCCTCCGCGATCGCCTCGTCCAGCCCCTCGCGCGTGAGGATGACGAGGTCGGCGGCCTCGCCGTCGCGCAAGCGCTTCAGCAGGGCCAGGGTCGGCGCGAAGTCCGCGTCGACATGGATGCCTGTTTCAGCCTCGAAGGCGCAGGACAGGCTCCGCATCGCGCCCATCAGGCCGAGCGTCGAAAGCATGCGGACTTTTTCCATGTGCGCTTCCCGTCACAATCAGGCGCGGTGCATCAGCTTGAGCGCGGCGGTCAGGCGCAGGCTGCGCTTGCCGGCAAGCGCGGCCGCCTCCATCACCGCCTCTTCCGCGTCGTAGCGACCGGAGAAGCCGATGCCGACCTCGTGGCCGCCGAAGATCGGATCGTCCTTGGCCGGCGTGTGCTCCTGGTTGAGGATCTGGCCCTTCCAGCGGCCGTTCGCGGCGGTGTAGCTGCCGAGATAGTAGAACGAGGCATCGCCACCGAGGATGCGGCCCCGGTTGAGCAGCATCACGCCGGTGAGTCCGCCGTCGAGACCGTCGAGCATGCGCAGATGGATGGAATAGAGACCATCGGCGATGCCGGCTTCGCCGATGCCACCGGCAATCGGCACCTCGTCGTCCGTGATCGGTGTCATCACCGACTGGAAGGGAATGCCCGGCAGCTCCTTCAGTTCGCCCTTGAAGCGATAGAGGTCGCCATCCGCCCAGCCCTTGGCGAGCAAGGTGGCGTCGTCAGTGCCCGCCATGGCGCGGTAGTTCGGATCGGGATTATGGCGGACGGTGCTGATCACGATATCGACGCCGCTGTCGGTCTTCTCATAGGTGCCGATATGGGCGAAGGCCGAATTGCCGCCGAGCATCTTGCCATTGCCGGCATGCATCACGCTGCGGCCGACGGCGTCGCCGAGCTGAAATTTCACTTTGTAGAAGCCTTCAAACACCAACCGTGTCCCCGGCCCTCGCGCGCATCGCAAGACATTCTATCGCGCTTTCAGGGGCAATGGACAAGTGTCGCGCGGCCGGGCCGGGCAGTTACCAGACGACCGTCATCCAAATGCAAAAATCCGCCGGAGCCTTGCAGCTCCGGCGGATTGAGCACCAACCCGGGCCAGCCCCCCAGCCCGGGCCGGGAGGATCTTAGGCCGCGGCCTTCTTGTCGGTCGGCACGGAGGCGATCGTCTTCAGGATCTGCGAAGCGATCTGGTATGGGTCGCCCTGCGAGTTCGGACGGCGGTCTTCCAGATAGCCCTTATAGCCGTTGTTGACGAAGGAGTGCGGAACGCGGATCGAGGCGCCGCGGTCGGCAACGCCGTAGCTGAACTTGTTCCACGGCGCGGTCTCGTGCTTGCCGGTCAGACGCTTGTCGTTGTCCGGGCCGTAGACGGCGATGTGGTCCATCAGGTTCTTGTCGAAGGCCGCCATCAGCGCCTCGAAATATTCCTTGCCACCCACGGTGCGCATGTACTCGGTCGAGAAGTTGGCATGCATGCCCGAGCCGTTCCAGTCGGTGTCGCCGAGCGGCTTGCAGTGGAACTCGATGTCGATGCCGTACTTCTCGGTCAGGCGCAGCATCAGGTAGCGGGCCATCCACATTTCGTCAGCGGCCTTCTTGGAGCCCTTGCCGAAGATCTGGAATTCCCACTGACCCTTGGCGACTTCCGCGTTGATGCCTTCATGGTTGATGCCGGCGGCTAAGCAGAGGTCGAGATGCTCTTCGACGATCTTGCGAGCGACGTCGCCGACGAACTTGTAGCCGACGCCGGTGTAGTACGGGCCCTGCGGCGCGGGATAGCCGTATTCGGGGAAGCCGAGCGGACGACCGTCCTTGTAGAAGAAGTATTCCTGCTCGAAGCCGAACCAGGCGCCCGCGTCGTCGAGGATGGTGGCGCGCTTGTTGGACGGATGCGGTGTCTTGCCGTCGGGCATCATGACTTCGCACATCACCAGCACGCCGTTGGTGCGCGCCCCGTCCGGGAAGACGGCGACCGGCTTCAGCACGCAATCGGAGCTGTGGCCTTCGGCCTGCTGGGTAGAAGAACCATCGAAGCCCCAGAGCGGAAGCTGCTCGAGCGTCGGGAACGACGCGAATTCCTTGATCTGGGTTTTGCCGCGCAAATTCGGAGTCGGCGTATATCCGTCGAGCCAGATGTACTCGAGCTTATACTTGGTCATTGAGCCTCTCTGTAGATGATGCGAAAGGTTTGGGGGCCCGGAGGCCCCTGAACGTTTTGTACCCGGCCATCATCGGCCGGCCCCTTACAAGCATTTTACGTGCCAGAAAGCCGCAGTGCGGGACGTTTTCCATCGCGATCGGGGACTCCCCACCGCGAGCAGACCGCCTCCTGCGATGTGCGTCATAGCCGCGCACCTCCGCGTGAAGCCGCAACGCAAAAACCCTGCGGAAATCGCCAGTTTTTGTAGCAGGCGGCGCGGCTCCGAACGTTGCCGATGAAACGCGCATCAACCGCCGGCAATTTTTGCAAAGTCTCTCGCCCCTTCGCAGCAACCTTTGGAATGGCCCCCGCGTTGGCCTCCGGCAGGCTGCCTTAGGGGAAGCAGACCTCCATCTGCCCACAAATTGGGCGGCAACTGATTTCCTTTTCAGCACTTTCCAATCCAGGGGACGCGGCCGATATGGGGATTCCGGTAACCACAATCGAACGAGTCGGGCGCACCATGGAGGCCAATGCGCTTCGACCAAGGAGAATCGCAATGATGAACAATGGTCTGAGTCACGGATCGGCAACGATCTACCAATTCCCGGTCGGGGGCCGCGCAGCTCTCGCCGGACGCCGCTATGGCGAGACCCGCCTCCCTGCCGATCATGCCTCGCATCCCGCGAACGTCTCGATCTGCAGCGACAGCTGGTACCACCAGGACGCGGTCGACGACGCCAAGCCGAAATGGGATCGCTGATGCCTTTGCTCGGTTTGAAACCGCCCCGCTCGAACAAACGCCTGGCGGAAGTTGAAAAAGGGTCGAAACAGCGATGTTTCGGCCCTTTTTGATTCCCGGGCGAATCCGCGCCGTTCAGATCATTGCGCAGGCCGTCGCCGGCCGCTTCAGATGCTTGACCATGGTGGTGCCGGACTTGCCGATGGTCAGCGTGATCCAACCGCCAGCAAAAGAATGGCCTTGTGCCGGCTGATGATCGCCCCCTGTAATAGATCTCAAGGACGCCCCCCTCGTGCGTCCAATGGAACCATAACCGAAGCCGATCCCATGCAAGATTCTTCTCTGAGAGACTCCCCTGCCCGTCATCTGGCCCTGCAAGGCGCCAGCAATTTTCGCGATCTCGGTGGTTATCCGACCGCCGATGGCCGCACCACGCGCTGGCGGCACATCTTCCGTTCCAACCATCTCGGCCAGCTCACTGCTGCCGATGTCGAGATCGTCCGCGCGCTGGGCGTGCGAAGCGCATTCGATTTCCGCGGGCTGGAGGAACGCGCGGCCGGCGTCTGCGTGGTGAATGAGATCAATGTGCACTCGCTGCCGATCGAGCCGACCGTCGTGGCTGCGCTGCGCGCTGAACTCTCGAAGGGGACACTGACCGCGCCGGTGGCACTCGAACTGATGCGCGAGTCCTATCGAAACTATGTCCGCCACCATACGCACAGCTTTCGCAGCCTGTTCGGCCATCTGCTGGAAGACCGCGCACCGCTGGTGATTCACTGCACCGCCGGCAAGGACCGCACCGGCTTTGCCAGCGCGCTGATCCTGCACGCGCTCGGCGTGCCCGATGACATCATCGCCGAGGATTACCTCTTGACCAACCGTCACTACAAGCGCGATGCGACGGCCGCCACGGACCTGCCCGAGGACGTCCACAACGCCATCGGCAGCGTCGAGGCCTCGTATCTTGCTGCGGCCTTCGAGGCCGTCGGCAGCGAGTATGGCGATCTCGAAACCTATCTGCGCGACGGGCTCAAGCTCGGCGAAGCCGAGCGGGCCGCGCTGAAGGCGCGCTATCTGCAAGCCTGATCAGGACGTTGCTTGGTCGGTCAGCCACCTCCCCGGCGGGACAGCGTCGGTGATCGCCTGACACAGGGCTTTGGAGACCTGAAGCGTGCTCCAGTCACTCTGGTGAAGCATGTCGGGCCGATCCGTTGGATCGAGCATCTGGTCGAATGGCACGCCATTCTGCACATGCCAATGCCGCATCAGGGCCCAACGTCGGAACACATTGACCTTCGCAGCTTCCGCGATCTCCCGGATCTTCGAGACCATCTGCTCCGAAAGCTCGGCCTTGTCGTCGCGGAGCATGGCGGTGACATATTGCGGATCAATCAACACAACATCCATTGGATGCTGCCCCAGCCGGCGCACGCCTTCGGCAATACTGTCCAGCACCTGCTGAAAGTTGAACTCGTTCTTGCGGAAGACAGCGTTGGTGCCGACCTGCCAAAGCACCATCGCGGGCCGGTCCGCGAAAATATCTGCGTCGAACCGATCGAGTTCTGTCAGCGCTTCCTCTCCGCCCTTGCCGCGGTTCAGGACGTCGATGCGAAGCTTCGGCAACGGGCCGGCATAGTGCTGCCTCAAATACATCTCCAGGCGGGCGGGGTAAGGCACGACATCCGCACGTCCCGCCGTTGAGGATGATCCCATCGCCACGATGCGAGCCGGACCTTCTCCGCGCAGAGCGTCAAGGAAGCGTCGCAGCGGGTATTTGAGCGCGATGATGTCCTGCGGGATGTCTACGGCTGGCAGACTTTCGGACATGCCAACGCCCTCACGCTATTCAAGGTTGCAGAACTCATTCAGCCTTGAAGCCGCCGCCATTGCAAGTCCAATTCGGCCCGCGCAATGTCGGGGCGCAAGGGGTAACGACGGAGAGCAACGTGCAGGGAAAAGTGGTTCTCGTGACGGGCGCGCGCGGCGCGCTCGGCAAGGTGGTCGCGGAGATCGCTCGATCGCGCGGCGCGCGCGTGGCCTGCATCGACCACGCGCCTTCGCAAGTGCCCCCGACGCCCGACCGCATCGAGATCGGCGGCGTCGACCTCTCCGACGCGGCGCAAGCGCGGACGGCGGTCGATGCGGCAGCCAAGCATCTCGGCCGGCTCGATGCGCTGATCAACATCGCCGGCGGCTTTGCGTTCGAAACCGTCGGCGACGGCGACATCAAGACCTGGCAGCGCATGCACGCGCTGAACGTCCTGACCGCGCTGAACGCCTCGCGCGCGGCACTGCCCCATCTCGCAGCGTCCAGCGCCGGCCGCATCGTCAATATCGGCGCCATGGGCGCGCTCCAGGCAGGCGCCGGCATGGGGCCATACGCGGCATCGAAAGCGGGCGTGCACCGACTCACCGAGGCGCTCGCCACCGAGTGGAAGGGAACGGTCACGGTGAACGCCGTGCTGCCGTCGATCATCGACACCGCGGCCAATCGCGCCGACATGCCGAAGGCGGACTTCTCCAAATGGGTGACGCCGCAGGAACTCGCCGAGGTCATTCTGTTTCTCGCCAGCGACGCCGCGAGCGGCGTCACCGGCGCGTTGATCCCGGTGGGCGGGCGGGTGTGAACGCCGTTCCGATCGGGCCGTCCCGGCGCGGCGGCTTTCATTCAATCGGAGCACAGAACGCTCTAGACTGCCTGCAACTGATTCTCCGATCGGACACCCGTGGAAACCGCGCTCTACCTGCCCGTCAAACGCTTCCTCGAGGAACTCGGCTTCACCGTGAAAGGCGAGATCGGCGGCTGCGATCTCGTCGGTCTCAGCGCCGGTGATCCGCCGGTCGTGGTCATCGGCGAGCTCAAGCTTGCCTTCAACCTCGAACTGATCCTCCAGGCGGTCGACCGCGCGCCGGCCGGCGACGAAGTCTGGATCGCGGCGAAGATGTCGGCCCGAGGCAAGGGGCGCGAGAGCGATGCGCGCTATCGCAATCTCTGCCGCCGCCTTGGCTTCGGCATGCTCGGCGTTACCGATCGCGGCCAGGTCGAGGTGCTGGTGAAGCCGCCGACGGCAGCGCCGCGCCGCGAGCCGAAGGTGCGCTCGCGCCTCGTCGCCGAGCATCAGCGCCGCCAGGGCGATCCCGTGCTCGGCGGCAGCACCCGCGCGCCGATCATGACGGCCTATCGGCAGCAAGCGCTGGCCTGCGCCTCGGCGCTCGCCGACGGGCCGCGGCGCGTGCGCGAATTGCGCGAACGCTGTCCTGATGCGGGCAAGATCTTGCTTAACAATGTGTATGGCTGGTTCGAACGGGCTGACCGGGGAATTTACGGGCTCACCGAGGCCGGACACGCCGCCCTGAAACGCTGGCCACAGCAGCGGATTGAGGTCGATTCCGCTGTTGCGTCGCTGTCATGACACCCGACCGGTGCATAGCTGAGATGCCACACCAATTTCATATTGCAATGCAACATTAGCGGCACTAGGTATCCCGGCATCGAAACGAGGCCGCTATGAGCGCAGACTGGAATACCAAATATGGCACGCGGCGCGTCCGCCACGATCCGCCCACCCTGGACGAGGCGATCTTCGCCGCCATCGGCATCACCGACGATCAGGGGCAGCAGGCCGAGATCGCCGCAGCGTTGATGGGGATGCCGCTTGATGTCGTGCAGGCCGAGGTGAAGAAGCAGGCGCGCACCAACAGCCGCATCACTGCGACGCGCGTGATCGCCGGCGAACAGGGCGCACAGCGCTCCGTCGTGGTCGAACGCCGCACCGTCCGCCGCTTCGGCACCGGCACGCGTACCGGCACCTGAGGCGTTCGTTTCACGATCTACGAAATACGAAAGCGGACCGGCCATGCCGGTCCGCTTTTTGATTCAGCCTGCGATTTGAAGGTCAGGCCGCGCGATTGTCGTACATGCTGGAGATGATCTTCCAGCAGGTCGAGTTGAGGCTGAGAAGCGCGCGCCCGGCCGTAAAGGGCGAAGCCGCGAGATCGGCAAGCTCTGCCTCGGGCGTCTTGGCAAGATCGATCGTGCCGGTCGATTCGCCCTGGCGGAAAGCCAGATGCGCCCCGAACTTCCTGGCGAGCGCCCGCATCGCGTGATTCTCGGCACCGGTTGTGATGCGCAGACGCCTGTAGCCTTTCCAGCGCGCCTCCGCGATCAGGCGGCGGAACAACGCGGTGCCGACACCCTGGCGCCGCGCCGAGGCTTCCACGCTGAAGGCGACTTCAGGCAGGGCCTCATCTTCCGGCGGATGCAGCTCGGCCGCACCGCGGACCACGCCGTCGACGATATAGGCAACGATCACGGTGCCGTCCTCGGCGCAGCGGGCTGCGTATCGCTCGATGAAGCTGTCGTCGAGATAACCGTTGAAACGGTCGTGCCGGCTTGGGGCATCGAGCCTCAGCAGGTGATCACGCAGGAGCGGCAATTCTTCCTGCTGGATCAGGGTCCGCACATAGCCCGGAGCCGGGCGGACGGTCTCTTGAAGTACCACGTCAAAACTCCTCTTGGTGTCCCTCGAGGAGGCGTTCGAATCCCTAGGCTCCCTATATTGTGCATCGCAGCATCTTTTGCAAGACAGGAACCTGCCCAAGTTAAGGGCACGGGAGACGACTAATTCGTTAATGAATTCAAAGCCCCGTAGTCTTACAGGACCAGCTGGGTCTGGGTCACCACGGCCACCAGCTTGCCGTCCTCGGTCTCCAGCCGGGTGGTCCAGACCTGGGTCCGGCGGCCGCGATGGACCGGGGTCGCCGTGGCGATCAGCGTGGTTCCCTCCTTGGCCCCACCGATGAAATTGGTCTTGCTCTCCAGCGTGGTCGTACCCTTGGCGTCGTCGGGAAGGTTGATCACAGTCGCGGCCGCGCCAACGGAATCGGCCAGCGCCATCACCGCCCCGCCATGGATCGTGTGGTGCAGCGTGCAGAGATCGGGGCGGACCGTCATCCGCGCCACCACGCGGTCCTTCCCGGCCTCGACGAACTCGACGCCCTTGAGCTCGGCGAACGGCATTTTCATCGCTTTAAGTTTCTCGAGCGGCGTCATCAGATCTTCTCCCAATTCGTTGTTGTCTCAGCGTGAATTGCTTCGCGCGGCAAGGCAATGACGTCCGAGGTAATCGCCGTGCTGACATCGGCGGGCACAGTGCATGGGCTTCTCTCGGTTCCGTCATCCTGAGGCGCGAGCTGCGCGGTGCGCAGCGCAGTGCAGAAGCCTCGAAGGATGAACGGCCGCGATGCAGCCGGGCCGTCGCCCTTCGAGGCTCGCTCAGCGGCGCATCGGCGCCACCGAGCTCACGCCTCAGGGTGACGGTGATGGATTTTCACGTCACCGCGTTCACGACCTGATATTCCGGTCGCCGCCACACCTCGCCTGCGATGACCTCCTCGATGATCTCGGCGGCCCGGATGATCTCGCTCTCGCCAATGTAAAGCGGCGTGATCCCGAACCGCATGATGTCAGGCGCGCGAAAATCGCCGATGACGCCGCGGGCGATCAGCGCCTGCATGGCGGCGTAACCGCCGTCGAACGCGAAGGAGACCTGTGAGCCGCGGTCATCATGCGCGCGCGGCGTCATCAGCCTCAGGGACGGACAGCGGCGCTCGACTTCGGCGATCAGCAAGTCGCCGAGCGCCAGCGAGCGTGCGCGGACTTCAGCGATATCGACGCGGTCCCAGATATCGAGCGAGGCCTCCAGCGCCGCCATCGCCAGCACCGGTGGCGTGCCGACGCGCATACGCTCGACACCGCCGGCGGCCGCATAGGCAAGCTCGAACGCAAACGGCTTGGCGTGCCCCATCCACCCCGACAGCGCCGCGCGCGCGTTGTCGGCGTGGCGCGGCGCAACGTAGAGGAAGGCCGGCGCGCCGGGCCCGGCGTTCAGATATTTGTAGGTGCACCCCGCCGCGAAATCGGCGCCGGTCCCGGCGAGATCGACCGGCAATGCGCCGGCGGAATGCGCGAGATCCCAGACCGTGACGATGCCGAGCGCATGCGCCTTCGCGGTCAGATCCGCCATGTCGTGGCGGCGGCCGGTGCGGTAGTCGACCTCGGTGATGTAGAGCACCGCGATCTCCTCCGACAACGACGCCTCGATTTCCTCCGGCGCGACCAGACGCAATTGGTGGCCCCGTCCGAGCGTCGCGATCAGGCCTTCGGCCATGTAGAGGTCGGTCGGGAAATTGCCGGTGTCCGACAGCACGGTCTTGCGAGACGGATTCATGTCCAGCGCGGCGGCGAGCGCCTGGTAAACCTTGAGCGACAGCGTGTCGCCGACCATCACCGAGCCGGCTGCCGCACCGATCAGCCGTGCGATGCGATCGCCGAGCTGGCGCGGCTGGACGTACCAGCCCGCGGTGTTCCAGGCGCGGATCAGCTCAACGCCCCACTCCTTCGTGATGACGCGGTTGACCCGTTCGGCAACGCCCGATGGCAGCGCACCGAGCGAGTTGCCGTCGAGATAGACGACGCCGTCAGGCAGATGGAACAGAGCTTTGGTATCGTCATAGACGCGATATCTGGTCATGGGCATTTCTAAAGAATGGTGCGGACGCGCCAGAGCTCGGGGAACAGCTCCACCTCCAGCATGCGCTTGAGATAGCTGACGCCACCGGTGCCACCGGTGCCGCGCTTGAAGCCGATGACGCGCTCGACCGTGGTCACATGGTTGAAGCGCCAGCGGCGGAAATAATCCTCGAAGTCGACCAGTTTTTCGGCGAGCTCGTAGAGCATCCAATGCGTCTCCGGCGCCTCGTAGACGATGCGCCAGGCCTGCAGCACGCCTTCGTTGAAGCTGTGGGTCTCGCGCACATCGCGCGCCAATACAGCCGCCGGCATCTTGAGCCCGTTGCGGTCGGCGAGCCTGAGCACCTCGTCATAGAGGCTTGGGGTCGCAAGCTCGGCCTCCAGCAGCTTCGTCGTCTCCGGATCGTGCGCGTGCGGCTTCAGCATGGCGTGGTTGCGGTTGCCGAGCAGGAATTCGATCAGCCGGTACTGGCGCGACTGGAAGCCCGAGGACTGGCCGAGCTGCGAGCGGAAGCGCGTGTACTCGCTCGGCGTCATCGTGCGCAAGACATCCCAGGCGTTGTTGAGCTGCTCGAAGATGCGCGACATCCGCGCCAGCATCTTCATGGCGGGCGACACGTCATCTCTGGCGATGGCCCGGCGCGCGGCACTGAGCTCGTGGATGGCGAGGCGCATCCACAGCTCGGTGGTCTGATGCTGGATGATGAACAGCATCTCGTCATGCGCTTCAGACAGCGGATGTTGCGCGCCGAGGATCGCGTCCAGCGCCAGGTAGTCGCCGTAGGACATGCGCCGGGCGAAATCGGTCTCGGCGCCTTCGCTGGTGGGATCATAATCGCTGGACGTCATGGGCAGGCCCTTTCGATCGATCTTTCCCGGCCTTGCTCAGTCGAGGCCGATCAGGCGCGCTGTGATCGGCGAGGCCGGATCCTTCAGTCCGTCGATCACGGTAAAATGGTTCAGCCCGGGATCGACGACGAGACGGGTCGACACGTCGAAACCGGTCCAGATATTGGCCATCAGATCGGACTGGCGGATGAATTCGGGCCGCTCGCCGCCACCGACCCAGGCGGTCACGGGCGAATGCCCGCGCGGCAGATGCAGCGCCGCGCTTTCGAGCGCCGCCTCCTCCATCGTCATGCGCAGCGTGTCATTCATTTTGGTCTTCAGCAGTGGCCGCAGGTCGTGCAGGCCGCTGATCGAGAGCGTGCCGGCGATACGGTTGAAGACGGCGGGCTCCAGCCGGCTGTCGTCGCACAGCATGCGCGTGACGAGGTGGCCGCCGGCGGAATGGCCGGCAAGCCGGATCGGTCCTGCGACGAGCGAAGCCGCTTTCGCGATCGCGGCGGAGATCTCGGCAGTAATGTCGGAGATGCGTGCGGTCGGTGTCAGCGTGTAGCTCGGCAACGCCACGGTCCAGCCGTGACGGCGCGCGCCTTCGGCGAGATCGGTCCAGGCCGACTTGTCGAAGCGCATCCAGTAGCCGCCGTGCACGAAGACGACGAGGCCCTTGCTGTCGGCGTCGGGCAGGATCAGGTCGAGCATCTGGCGCTCAGCGGCGCCATAGGCGATATCAGCGCGAAAATTCTCTAGCCCGGCCCGGTAGGCCGCCGCCCGCTCCGCCCATTGCGCCGGCATCTTGTCCGATCCCGGGATATGGGCCGAATTGGCGTAAGCATCATCCCAATCGCGCATTGTCACTCCTCGGACTCGGGCTCTGCGATCAGGCCTCAGTCTGCCACCGGTCAGGGCCGCATCCTAGTCTTTATTTTAAGCTTAAAGGATTCCAGCCGAGATATCGTAGGGTGGGCAAAGCGCAGCGTGCCCACGATCTTGGTCATGTTCGAGACAACTCGTGGGCACGGCGCTAACGCGCCTTTGCCCACCCTACGAGAGCTGCGACTGAGGCGACGCTACGCCTTCTCCAGCCCGCACCATTCCGCGATGAACAGCGCCATCGCCTTGGTCGTCTTCTTCAGCGACTCCAGGTCGACGAACTCGTTGAAGCCGTGCATTTCGCCGCCGCTGGCGCCGAAGCAGAGGCTGGGGATGCCGTGGTTGAGGCCGTAGAAGCGGGTGTCGGTGAGCGCGGTGAAGACGAGATCCTCCGGCACGCCGCCATAGACCTTGCCGAACGCCTTGGCGAATGCAGCTTCCGGCGCGGCGGCGTCGGTCAGCTCATAGCCTTCCGACAGGAAGCCCGACCATTCGATCTCAGGCGGATTGTTGGCGAGGAAGCGGTGGTTGCGCGCCGCGGCCGCGACGCAGGCTATGATCTCCTTCTGGTGATCGGCGATCGACCAGCCCGGCAGAACCGCGATCCGGCAATCGACGTCGCACCAGGCCGGCACGCTGGAGGCCCAGTCGCCGCCCTTGATGATGCCGGGATTGAAGTTGATGGGGTGGTTGAGCGTCTTGAAGTGCCTGTCGGCCTTGGCGCGCTCGTTCCACTCGATCTCGAGCTTTTGCAACGCCTGGATCAAATGATAGGCGGCCATGATCGCATTGGCGCCGGAGCCGGCGAACGCCACGTGAGTCGGATGCCCCTTCACGCGCAGGCGAAACCAGATCACGCCGACCTGCGAGCGCACCATCTTGCCACCGGTCGGCTCCGGAATGAAGCAGGCATCGGCGCGGTAGCCGCGCTGCAAGGTCGAGAGCGCGCCGACGCCGGTGCTCTCCTCTTCGATGACAGATTGGAAATGGATCCGGGCCGTCGGCTTGAAGCCCGCGGCCTTGATCGCATCCAGCGCATAGAGCGCGCCGATGGTGCCCGACTTCATGTCGCAGGCGCCGCGGCCGAACATCTTGCCGTCCTTGATGACCGGCGAGAACGGCGGCGTGTCCCACAATTCCAGCGGGCCAGCGGGCACCACGTCACAATGGCCCTGCAGGATCAGCGATTTGCCGCCGTTCGTTTGCGGACGGTAGGTCCCCACCACCGAACGCGCCTTGGAGAAATCATGCTCGATCGGGCCGAAGCCGCGCAGATCCTTGAGATCGTTGACGTCGATGTGCCAATCGTCGACCTCGTAGCCGCGCTCGCGCAGGAGGTCGCCGATCATGTCCTGGCACGGCCCCTCCGCCCCACGGGTCGAAGGGATCGCGACGAAATCGCGTGTGGTGGCAAGCTGGGCCTCGAAGCCGGCATCGACGGCGTCGAGAATCCTCTGCTGCGTTTCGGCATTCATCAGGCAACTCCAGGCATTCCAATGGTCTCAGGGAGTGCGCAAGCTAGCCGATTTCAGCCGTTCGGGTACTCCACAAAATATGCATCCCGCAATGCATCTTCGAGCAGTCGCCCTTCCGAATAGCCGTCCAGCGTCGCAGGCCGGCTGACGCCGTCGAGCAGGCGCGGACACGGCTCCGGCGCGCCGAGCACCGTGCGCACCGGAATGCGCTCGGCATAGATCGGCAACGCATAGTCCTCGTCGTCGTCAGCAACACCCTTGGCGCGTATCTTGGCCGAGGCTTCCTCGATGTCCATCGCGATGAAGGACGTCGCCTTGATCTCCTGGGTGGTGCTGGCCCGAAGGCTCGCGGTGCGATCCGGGAAAAAGCGATCGACCATGGCGATCACCGCCCGCTCCTTCTCATCGGGATCGGTGACGAGATAGGCGGTGCCGAATGCCATCACCGCGCGGTAGTCGGCGGAATGGTTGAAGCCGCAGCGCGCCAGCACGAGGCTGTCGAGATGGGCGACCGTGAGACACACGCGCTCGCCTTTGGTCTGATTGCGCAGCATCCGGCTGGCGCTCGAGCCGTGCCAGTACAGCTTGGTGCCCTCGCGCCAGAAGAAGGTCGGGGTGCAATAGGGCTGGCCGTCGATCACGTAGGAGACGTGGCAGAGCATCGAGGAATCCAGGATGCGATGAACGGTGTCGTGATCGTAGAAGCCGCGGTCGTGCCGGCGCTTCACCTGGTTGCGCGCCGATGTCGGATAGGAATTCGAGGTCTCGGTCTGGCTCACGGCCGCTCCTGATCGGATTGGAAAGATCGGGAATAGTTGTAGCGGCGCATTTGGTCTGCGATAGTTCCAATTCCATGCGAAAAATTCCGACCAATTCCCTGCCCTCACCGGCCAAGACCGAGCTGCCGCTCGACCTCGCCGGCCCCCACGTCACGGCGGGCGCCTCCGCCGCACACCGACTCTATCAGGCCTTGTGCGAGATGATCGTTTGCGGCCTCGTCAAGCCTGGCGAGCCGCTGCCGCCCTCGCGCACGCTGGCCAGGCAGACGGGCTTTCGGCGCAACGCTATCGTCATCGCCTATGAGCGCCTGATCGCCGACGGCTTTGCCGAGGCCAAAGTCGGCTCCGGCACCTTCGTCGCCGCGCGCATCCCAGCGCGCGCGGCCGCGCCGAGCAAGCCGAAGGCGGTTGTCGAAGCGCCCATGCAAGGTGCGTTCGCGCTCGGCTGCACCCATATCGACGACCGCGCCGTGCAGCGCTTCCGCGCCTTCGTCGGCCGGCGCATGCGCGCCTTCGGGTCCGAACATCTGCATTACGGCGATCCACGCGGCAGCCGCGAGCTGCGCGCCGCCATCGCCGATCATTTGTTGTCGGCGCGCGGGCTGCGCTGCGATCCCGATCAGATCATGTTGACGTCAGGCACTCTGCACGCGCTGCGCATCGTGCTGAGCGCGATCCTCAAGCCGGGCGACCAGGTCTGGTGCGAAGACCCCGGCTATCCCGCCGCGCGAAAGACCATCGCGCATTGCGGCTATCGCGCCGTGCCCGTTCCCGTCGACGCGCACGGCATGCGCATCGCCAAGGGCCGCGCCGCGGCGCCGTCCGCGCGCGCGGCCTACATCACGCCGTCGCACCAGTTTCCGCTCGGCGTGCAGATGTCGATGCCGCGGCGGCTCGAGCTCTTGGACTGGGCCAGGCAGGCCGGCGCCTTCGTGCTGGAAGACGATTACGACAGCGAATTCCGCTATGACGGCGCACCGCTGATGTCGCTCGCCGGCATCGACCGTCTCCAGCGCGTCATCTATCTCGGCACCTTCGCCAAGACGCTGTTTCCGGGCCTGCGCATCGGCTATTGCGCCCTGCCCGAGCGCCTCATCGCCGACGTGACGGCTGCGCGCGCGGCGCTCGACCGCTTCCCCGGCACGCTGATGGAAGGCGCGGTCGCCGACATGCTCAACTCGGGCGCATTCGCCGCAAACCTCAAGCGCGTGCGAAAACTCTATCGCGAGGCACGCGACGTCCTGGCCGAAACGCTGGAAGCCGCTTCCGATGGCGTGCTCTCGGTGCCGGTGCCGTCACAAGGCCTGCATCTGGTCGCCAGGTTCGATCCATCGGTCGACCCGTCGGTGGCCGCGCGGGCCAAGCAGGCGTGCGGCGCGGAAGGCTGGCTCTTGGCCGACACCTATTCGCGCGCGCCCCCTCTGCCCGGCTTCGTGCTGGGATTTTCCGGCCACGCGGTTCCGCAGCTCAAAGCCTCCGCCGAACGGCTGGCGCGGGAATCGCGCGCAGCCCTGCGCGCGGGAACCAGAGCCGCTCGGCGCGCGTGACGAGCGTTCACTATGAGAATCGCCGGCCAGTCCCTACATTGCCGCATCGTCTCCGAGACCTTTCGCCATGCTGCTACGCCGGACGACCTGCCTTTCGTTGCTGATCTCAATCGTGCTTGCCGCGACGGCACATGCCGGCTCGGTTGGACGCGAGCAGGACATCGTCGATCTCAAGCTGGGTCAGCGCGTGCAGGTGGATGACGGAACCTGTCCCGCCGGACAGGTCAAGGAAGTGCGTGGAGCGAGGATGACGGACAAGGGCGTCGCACGCACCAGCACCTGTGTGCCGCGATACGGTCCGAAGACGAAATAGCTGCTACTTCGCCGGATCGAACATGCATTGCAAGGTCGGCTTGGCGATCTTGGTGAAGGTCGGGCCGATCTCGCTTTGCTTGGAAGCCGGCACCCAGTCGGTCTCGATGGTGGGCACGCCGGTTTCGCTGATGCCGCGCAGCAGCGCTTCGCGCAGATCGCGGTCCTCGACGGCCGCCGCGGCGTGATCGTGGAGGCAGCCGCAGACTTCCTCGGGATGTTCCCACCGTCCAAGCATCCGCGGCGCGCATTGACGCACGAACTCAGTGCGGGGATCCGGTAATCTGGAGGGGGCGCGCACCTGCGCCTGAGCGGCGCTGATCGTCAGAATGGATACGAACGCAGCGGCGCAAAATCGAACGAGCATGACGGCCTTTACCGGCTGATTTCTTATTGTCGATCAGAAGCGCGCGGCCACCAAGATCGGCTGCGACGTCGCGGTGGTCACCGGCGAGCCGCTGTACTGGAAGGTGCCGATACCCGGGAGATTGCCGTCCGGCGCGCCCGCGAACGAGGAGCCGGCAACCACGAAAGCGAAAGCAAGGATGAAGCTGAGCGCGCGCATGGTGTGGTCTCCGAATTCCGTGGCCGGCGATGCGCCGTTCGTCGTTGTGAGGTTGATAACCATGGGCGGTTTCGCGCGTGATGCGCCAAAAGCGCAAAATGGTTTCATCTTGCGTGAGAATTGTTTCGTCGGGTCCGATGCGACGACACAATTCTCGAAAACCGCCAATCATTTCAGTCAGGTCGCGCCGGAGCTCAAAGCAGCCTGACAGGTTCCGCATGCGGTGTGCGAGCGCCCCTTGCGTCGCCGTCGTCACGGTTCCGCCTTGCCCGCTTCACACGCATTTTACGTTTTTCTGCTGAAGAGAGGGACGAACGAAGGCTGGGTCCCGTCGAACCGGGGGCGCGTCGGCTGCGACCCAAGCCATCGAAACCGAGACGCCCGGGATCACCGGGCGCGTTCAGCTGAGGGATGGCCATCATGATGGGGCAAGATCGCGCAACGCCGCGCGAGGCGGACCAACGGAGCGACGGCGACGATCAACGCCCCAGCCGCGTCGCCTCGGCCGGCGCGATGTCGCTGCAGTCCGGCCGCGGCTTTGAGGCCGCGCCGCAAGCCTTCGCGCGGCTGACCGGCTCGCATCTCGCCAAGCGCGTCAGTCCGTGAAGAACTCGCCGCACTTCTGAACGTTTGCGTCTGCCGCTCCCCACGGCATGATCGGCACCGTCGAGGTCGAATTCTTCGGCGAACCCTCGATCAGCCTGTCCGAATAGACCATGTAGACCAGCACGTTGCGCTTGGCGTCGCAGCCGCGCACGATCTGCATCTTCTTGAAGAACAGCGAGCGGCGCCGGCGGAACATGTCGTCGCCTTGCTCCATCTTGTTCTTGAACTTGATCGGGCCGACCTGGCGGCAGGCAAGCGAGATGTCCGAGACCTCCTCGGCAAGGCCCAGCCAGCCCTTGAAGCCGCCCTTCTCCGGCACCGTGAAATGACAGGCGACACCCTCGACCTCGGGATCGTCGAGACCATAGGTCGCAAGCTTGTCGTTCGGGCTCATCCATTTGAACACCGTCGAGCGGCGGAAGATCAGATCGGGCTCGTCGGCAGCTTGGACCGACGCTGTCGGCACAGCCAAGGTCAGGAGGAATAAGGCGAGGCCTTTCAGGCGGATGCCGGCAAGACCAGGGAAACGAGATGACATGAAGTTCTCCGCTAACAAGTCCTCGCAATGTAGGAACGCGTCAGCCCCACAGGAAGACGACGCGCAGCCGGAGGTGGCCGCCGTTTACCGCTCTGTGAGGCTTTTTTGCTACGTCTTGAACAAAAGTAGCCGACGGCAGAACCACCCTGCTAGTGAACGCGTATTCCCTTTGCGAGACTAACGTCTGATTTGGATTATGGATTCGAGGATGAACAGCGTGAACGGGTCGGGTTTTTCCGCCAAGCCGGCGCGGCTCTGGCAGGTCGCCATTTTGACGGCGGCGGGTGCGATCGGCGCGACCAGCCCGGCAAGCGCAGCATTCTATTATTGGACGGATTATTCCGACGGGTCCTATTACCCCCGGCAGGATCGGCGTCCCGAGATACCGCGCCAGAAGCCGCAGAAGCGCAGCGCGACCGGCAAGAAGGCGGTCGTCGCCGAGAAGGAGGCCGGCACCAAGCCGCAGGGGCCGCTGGTCATCGTCGTCTCGATCGACCGGCAGAAGGTCACGGTCTACGACACCAATGGCGTGTTCGCGGAATCGCCGGTGTCGACGGGCATGAAGGGCCATTCGACGCCGATGGGTGTGTTCAGCGTCATCCAGAAGCACAAATTCCACCATTCCAACATCTATAGCGGCGCGCCGATGCCGTACATGCAGCGGATCACCTGGTCCGGCGTCGCCATGCATGCCGGCGTATTGCCGGGCTATCCGGCTTCGCATGGCTGTATCCGCATGCCGATGTCGTTCGCGATGAAGATGTGGAATTGGACCAGGATGGGCGCGCGCGTCGTCGTCGCGCCCGGAGAGATATCGCCGCACAGCTTCTCCCATCCCCTGCTCGCCTCCGCGCGCGTGCCGCCGCAGCCCGCCGCCAACCTCGAGCCCCAGACCAATGTCGGCGACAAGGCCGACAAGGGCGCGGCGCCAACCCAAGCCGCCGAAGCCAAACCGACCGAAACCAAGCCGACCGAAACCAAGACCGCCAGCGCCGACGCCGTGCTCGAGCTGCGCGCCTCAGTCGGCCACACCGTGATGTCGGATGTGACCACCGGCAATGCGCCCGTCCGCGAGGATGTCGCCGCCCCGGCCGGGGAGGTCAGGACCGCCGAAGCATCCGACGCGACCAAGCCTCAGTCGGACGGAGCCGCCAAGCCGGCGAACGAGGACAAGCCCGCCGACAAGGTCGAGGCCGTCAAGGCCGCGCCGGCCAAATCTGAACCGGCCAGCGCGAACGCCGCGAAGACACCCGACGCACCGGCACCTTCGATCGCCGCCTCGTCCGACGCCAAGAAGGACGAGACCCGCGTTGCCGAACCGGCGCCGGCCGCGAAGCCGGAAGCACCCAAGCGGACCGGCCAGATTGCCGTCTTCATCAGCCGCAAGGACTCCAAGCTCTACGTGCGGCAGAATTTTGCGCCGCTGTTCGATGTCCCGGTCACGATCGCCACCAGCGACCGTCCGCTCGGCACGCATATCTTCACCGCCGAACTCGACAAGACCGATTCCAATGCGCTGCGTTGGTCGGTGGTGTCGCTGCCGGTGTCCGCCCGTGCCGCGGCACGCGAGGACGACAGCCGCCTCACGCGCCGCAAGGGCGGCGCTGCCGTGATCCCTGTCGCCGCCAAGCCTGTCGCCGCCAAGCCCTTGGTCACCCCTGACAGCCCGGCCGAGGCCCTCGACCGCATCTCGATCCCCGCCGACACCATGGCGAAGATCAACGAGATGCTGACATCGGGCGGCTCCATCATCATCTCCGACCAGGGCATCAACCAGGGCGAGACCGGCGAAGGCACCGACTTCATCGTTCGCCTGTACTAACTGTCTCACCGCGTCCGATAACGCGGTGTTGACGAGGCGGGGCGCTGCCGCGGAGTAACATGCGCCTCGGATCATTTCGGGGACGCCGTCATGGTGAACCGCAGGACCATGCTCACCGTGGCGCTGGCGGGCGTGCTCGCGCCAGCGACGCGCGTGTTTGCCGATGGCGGCATGAGCCGAATCTCGGCCTATGCCTTTTCTTTCTCTGCTTTGTCTGGCGACGACATCCGTCTCGCCGCGTTCACCGGTAAGCCGTTGCTGGTCGTCAACACGGCCTCGCTCTGTGGCTACACGCCGCAATATGCCGGCCTGCAGGAGCTCTGGAACGAGTTTCGCGAACGCGGCCTCGCCGTGATCGGCGTGCCCTCCAACGATTTCGGCGGCCAGGAGCCGGGCGGTACCAGCGAGATCGCGGAGACCGCGCACCACCAATATGGTGTTACCTTTCCGATCACGGCCAAGGCTGTCGTGGTCGGCACCAAGGCGCATCCGTTCTACAAATGGGCCGCCGAGGCGAGGCCTCGGGAGGTTCCGCGCTGGAACTTCCACAAATACCTGATCGGCCGCGACGGCTATATCGCCGACGTGTTTGCCTCGGCGGTCGAACCAACCGACACGCGAATCAAAACAGCCGTTGCCAAGGCGCTGGCCGCCGGTTGACGCGAGGCGCGCCCAATCGGATTGGGCACAATCATGGCGACATGCCAAACAGCCGTTGCAATGGCGATGGCCTACCATCTAGGCTAGGATTGTTTTGGGGCAGGATGGTTTTGCCGGTGGCGAAAAGCCGCGGCGGAACAACGGGATCAATCTCGAGGACAACACCATGCGCGTGGCGGCAGGACTGATTTTGGCAAGCGCGATATCTCTGGCCATGACCGGCGCGGCGTGGTCGCAGACCCCGGCAAAGCCCGCAGCCGCGACCCAAGCCGCACCGGCGGCAACGCCGGCTGCGGCGGCCGCTGCCGCTCCGCCCGCGGCTCCCGCGGCAGGCGCCGCGCCGGCGGGTTTCGTCAATCCGCCTCCGCCCAAGCAGGCGCCGCAACCGGCGCGCGCGGCCTGCAACACGCCGGGCGCGCTCGGTGTCGCCCGCACCGTCGAGATCGACACTACGGGCGGTCCGGGCTTCGGCTTCGAGCACTTCAAGGAGCTCGACTTCCTGCGCGACAAGGAGGTGGTGCTGACCTTCGACGACGGCCCATGGCCGCGCAACACGCCCGCAGTGCTGAAGGCGCTCGCCGATGAATGCACCACCGGCATCTTCTTCTCCATCGGCAAGCACGCGACCTACGAGCCGGAGATCCTGAAGCAGGTCTACAACGCCGGCCACACCGTTGGCACCCACACCTGGTCGCACGCCAATCTCAACAACAAGAAGCTCAACGAAGCGCAGCGCAAGGAAGAGATCGAGAAAGGCCTGTCCGCGGTGAAGTGGGCGCTCGGCGGCGTCTCGCCCTCGCCGTTCTTCCGCTTCCCGGCACTTCAGCATCCGCCGGAGATGGTCACCTATCTCGGCAACCGCAACACCGCGATCTTCTCCTGCGACATCGACTCGTTCGACTTCAAGGCCTCCAAGCCTGAGAAGGTGGTCGAGACCGTGATGAAGAAGCTCGATACCAAGGGCAAGGGCATCATCCTGATGCACGACTTCCAGAAGCACACCGCGGAAGCCCTGCCCGAGCTGCTCAAGCGCCTCAAGGCCGGCGGCTACAAGGTGGTGGCGATGCGCGCCAAATTCCCGGCGTCGTCGTTGCCGGAATACGACCAGGAGCTGCTCAAGGACGCCAAGCTGCCGACGGTGAGCCAGCGCCCGGTCAATTCGGTGGTGACGACCGTTTCCGAATAGACGGCCATTGTCTTTCCGTATCGAAGGCTACGTCATCGTCTCGGCGGACGGCATGCTTGCCGACGCCGGTCGCGTCATGCCCGACAGCCTGAAGTTCGAAGGCGACAAGCTGTTCTTCGAGCAGGCGCTCGACCGCGCCGCGCTGATCGTGCACGGCCGCAACTCGCATGAGCAGCAGCCGAACTCGCCGAATCGCAAGCGGCTGATCCTGACCCGCAAGATCAAGGCGCTCACCGTCGATCCGGAGCTGCCGAACGCGACGCTGTGGAATCCGGAACATGCGAGCTTCGAGGAGGCCTGCGCCTTTGCCGACATCGCCTCCGGCATGGTCGCCGTCATCGGCGGCCCCGTCGTGTTCGACCTATTCATGAACCGCTACGACACGTTCTGGCTGTCGGAAGCCCCGCATGTGCGCCTGCCCGGCGGCGAAGGCTGCTTCGTCGGCGTCCCCCAGCGGACGCCGCACGAGGTGCTGGCTTCGCACGGACTGAATCCGGGCGCGCCGTATGTGCTCGACGCGGCGCATGAGGTGACCGTGACGCCGTGGCGGCCCGGCTAGCTCCCATCAAAATCGGAAGAACAACCCCATGCACAGTACCGGCATTATGACACCATTACGTATCCTGCCAATATCACACTGAAAATTGGTCCCGCCGCCGGCCAGCGCAAAGCCGGCTAGCGTATTTGCCGAGACCAATAATCGGCCCCGACGGCGGTGATGGCGCTATAGCCAACCTCTGTGGCGCTGCGTCAATACGAGCCGACCATTCCGAAACGCCGCATCAATAGACTGAGACAAAAGCGCAAAACTGGACGGCTTCGGCGCGAGGCTGCCGCCGCGCAGGCCGCAGGACTCCCGCGCAAACGAACCCTTTGCCTTCGCCGGATATCAACCTCCAGCCGGGCCTGCTTGGCCCGGCGCCGCCCTTCCCCCCTTCACCGCCGATCAGAACCGCGACCACGACCACCATGAGCGACGACGCGACGACGACAGGATCGACTAACGCTTCCGGACTGGCTGCTGATGCAGCGCCGATTTCATCCCTGCTTCCGGCATTCGGCTTCCGGGCCGATCAGATGGAGGCCAATGCCAACGTCGCGGCGTGGCGGGAAGCTGTCGCCACGCTGTTCGACGTCGACGAGCTCGCCGCCGACGAGCCGGGCCCGTTCCGCGCCGACATCAGCTCCTATGCCATGGGGCCGGTGCTGATCGGATTGAGCCGGGCCAGCGGCCAGCGCTTCCGCCGGACCGCCGAGACGATCGCGCGCAGCGGCGTCGACCACATCATCCTCCAGCTTTACGTCAGGGGTGGCTATGACGGCATCGCAGGCGATCGTCCGATCCGTGTGCGCGCCGGCGACATCTGCCTGTTCGACCTGGCCCAGACCCTGGAGACCAAGGCGACGGCTTTCGAGAATGTCACGCTGGTGGTTCCGCGCCCGATGTTCGGCACCCATCTCCTGCGGGTCGACGATTTGCATGGTCTCGTCTTGCCGGGCAGCAGCGTGATCGCGAGGCTGCTTGCCGGGCATCTCACCGCCCTGTTCGAATTCGCCCCGCGCATGAGCCTCGACGAATGCCAATCGGTGGTCGAGGGCACGGTCTCGCTGCTGGCGGCGTGCCTGCGCAACGAGCTCGAGCGTGGCGATCCCGACGCCGACCAAGCCGTCACGGCGGGTCCGTCCTTGATGCGGATTCGCCGATACATCGAGGCTGGTCTTGCCAGCAACGAGCTGTCGGCCGGCTCGATCGCGGCCCATTTCGGGCTGTCCCGGGCTTCCCTGTACCGGCTGTTCGCGCCGGTCGGCGGCATCGCCGACTACATCCGCAGCCGGCGGCTGCACCGCGCCTTCTTCGACCTCGCCAGTTCAGATGCGAGAACCTTGAGGATCAGCGAAGTCGCGCGGCGCTGGCAGCTCGGCACCGACGCGCATTTCACACGCTCCTTCAAGGCAGCCTATGGCATCACGCCGCGCGCCGCGCGCGAGGCCGCCTTGCTCGGTGTGCAGCGGGGCACGGACGGAACGAGCAACGCAACGATCTCGCGGTGGATGCGCGAGATCGCGCCCCCGCGTGCAGATTGATCCCTACACGTCCCCGTAGGCCGCCTCGGCCGGACGCGTTGTGCGGCCGTAGCCCATCAGCATGAACAATGCGCCGATGATCGAGAGGTTCTTCAGCGCGTCGACCACCACCTTCGCATTGTCGGGCGCCGCCTGGTTCCAGAAGTCGTTGAACAGTACGGTCGCAACCGCGATGTAGATGATCATCAGCATCGCGAAGAACCGGGCGCCGAAATTCAGCGCGATCATCAGGCCTGCGACGATCTCGAGCCCGCCGATCGCGATCGCCAGCAGCTGCGGCGTGGTCATGGCGGCGACGGTCTCGATCTCCCTGGCGTAGGGCGCGACGATGTCGGGCACCACGACCTTGGTGGCGATGAAGTCGGCCGTCGCCTGGATGGCAAAGAGCTTGGTCGCGCCCGTGTAGATGAACAGCACGGCGAACAGAATTCGCCCGAAAGTCACGAACGCTGGCATGATCGGCCTCTTGGCAAGCTCAAAGCGCGGAATGCTTGGCAGGATTATGAAGAGTCGTGCGCCGGTTTACAAACGGGGAAATGGAGAAGTGAAAGGAATTCAAGGCTTGCGGCGCGTCGCTTAGTTGGCGCTCCCTAGCGGGATCGAACCGAGAGCAACGCGATTGGCCGCAACTCGCTCGGCGTCATGGCCGGGCTCGACCCGGCCATCCACGACTTGCCTCGCGGGACGAAGAACGTGGATGCCCGGGACAAGCCCGGGCATGACGGGTTTGCGATGCGAGCGTCACGCCGAAGACGTCGAAGGAGTACGAAGCAACTAGGTAAACAACGTCGGCTGCCGCGCAGCCCGCTCCTGGGCTTCGACCACGGCGACCGCCGTCATGTTGAGGATGCCGCGCGCCGTCACCGACGGGGTGAGGATGTGTGCGGGGCGCGCCGGGCCGACCAGGATCGGGCCGACGGGCAGCGCGTCCGCCAGCGACTTGATCATCTGATAGGCGACGTTGGCGGTGTCCAGCGTCGGCATGATCAGGATGTTGGCCTCGCCCTCCAGCTTGGAATGCGGCAGCACCATCTTTCGCGCGGCAGCGGAGAGCGCGGTATCGCCCTGCATCTCGCCGTCGGCCTCGATCTCGGGATGCTTGTCCTTCAACAGCTGGGTCGCCAGCCGCATCTTGCGCGAGGAATCGGTGTCGTAGCTGCCGAAATCCGAATGCGAGACGAAGGCGATCTTCGGCTTGATGTTGAAGCGTTGGACATGCACCGCGGCGAGCGATGCGATCTCGGCCAGCTCCTCCGCGCTCGGATTGGGGCGAACCTGCGTGTCGGCGATGAAGAAGGCGCCCTTGGTCGTGATCAGCAGCGCCAGCGCCGCGTAGTCGCTGATGCCGGGACAGAAGCCGACGATCTCGCGGACGTGCCGCAGATGGCTCATGTAGCGGCCCTCGACGCCGCACAGCATGGCGTCCGCCTCGCCGCGCGTGACCGCGAGCGCGGCGATCACCGTGTTGTTGGTGCGCACCACGGTGCGGGCCGCGTCCGGCGTCACGCCGCGGCGGCCGGCGACCTCGACATAGGACTGCACGTAGGAACGGTAGCGCGGATCGTCCTCGGGATTGACGAGGTCAAAATCCTTGCCGGCGCGGATCGAGAGGCCGAAGCGCTTGATGCGCGCCTCCACGACCGAAGGACGGCCGACCAGGATTGGCCGCGCCAGGTTCTCCTCCAGCACCACCTGCGTGGCGCGCAGCACGCGCTCGTCCTCGCCTTCGGCGTAGATCACGCGCACCGGCTGGGTCTTGGCCTTGGCGAACATCGGCTTCATGACGAGGCCGGAGCGGAACGCGAAGCGCATGAGCTGCGCGGCATATTCGTCGAAATTGGTGATGGGACGCGTCGCGACGCCGGACTCCATCGCCGCCTTCGCAACCGCCGGCGCCACCCGCAGGATCAGCCGCGGATCGAACGGGCTCGGGATAAGCGAGCCCGGACCGAAACCGCCCGCCTCGTTGCTTTCGACCCCCAGCGCCACCGCATCCGAGGGCGCCTCGCGTGCGAGTTGCGCGATGGCTTCGACCGCGGCGTGCTTCATCTCCTCGTTGATCGCGGTGGCGCCGACGTCGAGCGCACCGCGGAAGATGAAGGGAAAGCAGAGAACGTTGTTGACCTGGTTCGGATAATCGGAGCGCCCGGTGCAGATCATGGCGTCGGGCCGCGCTTTCCGCGCCTCCTCCGGCATGATCTCCGGCGTGGGATTGGCAAGCGCCATGATCAACGGCTTGTCCGCCATCGCTTTCGCCATCTCCGGCGTCAGCACGCCCGGTGCCGAGAGACCGATGAAGATGTCGGCGCCGCCGATGACGTCGCCGAGCGTACGCTTGTCGGTCTTCTGCGCATAGACCGCCTTCCAGCGGTCCATCGTGGTATTGCGGCCCTCGTGCACGAGGCCGTCAATGTCGCAGACCCAGATGTTCTTGCGCTGCGCGCCCATCGACACCAGGAGATTGAGCGTCGCGAGCGCCGCGGCCCCTGCCCCGGACGCCACGATCTTGACGTCGGACAGCTTCTTGCCGTTCAGCCTGAGCCCATTGGTGATGGCAGCGGCGACGATGATGGCGGTGCCGTGCTGGTCGTCATGGAAGACCGGGATCTTCATGCGCTCCTTCAAGCGCGTCTCGATCTCGAAGCATTCAGGTCCGCGGATGTCCTCCAGATTGATGCCGCCGAAGGTCGGCTCGAGCGCCGCCACGGTCTCGACCACGCGGTCGATGGTGTCGGCGGCAATCTCGATGTCGAACACGTCGATTCCGGCGAACTTCTTGAACAGGACGGCCTTGCCCTCCATGACGGGCTTGGAGGCCAGCGGGCCGATATTGCCGAGACCGAGCACCGCGGTACCGTTCGAGACCACGGCAACCAGATTGGCGCGGGTGGTCAGGGTGGCAGCTTCGGCCGGATTCTTGGCGATCTCGGTACAGGCAGCGGCAACGCCCGGCGAATAGGCCAGCGCGAGGTCGCGCTGGTTGGCAAGCGGCTTGGTCGCCTGGATCTCGAGCTTGCCGGGGCGCGGCAGACGATGGTAGGCGAGCGCCGCCTGGTGGAGATCATCAGAATAGGACGACATGCGTTGTCTCGCCTCGCGTTACCGGCCTCAAAATGCACGATCCGGGGCCGCTGTCCAAGCGAACCGAATTTCCGGGTCATGGAAACGGGATGAAGCACGCCGGCCGCCCCGGTGGCAACATCCGAATGCGCGCCCATCAACAGGGCGTGCAGTCAAATGTTTGAAAACCATAGCTTTCCCTGGACCGCGCGGCGTTTCGCGAATATGGCAGGTTGCGCGGTGCGAAACGAGCAACTGGAGCTGGGAATGAAGCGAATCCTGATCGGTCTGATCGTGGCAGCCGCGCTCGGCGCAGGCGGATGGCTCGGCTTCAATCTCTATGTCCAGCACCGGGCGACCAGCGAGGTCGAGGCGGCCTTCGAGGGGCTTCGCGCTGGCGGCAGCAAAGCCAGCCACGGCAAGATCACGTTCGCGCTCGCGACCCGGACGCTGACGATCGAGGACATTGCGGTCGAGCCTGCCCAGCCGCAATTCGCCACCTTCAAGGTCGCCAAGATCACGGCCGTCGGTCTGCGCCAGCCGGACGAGGCCCGTTTCTCGGCCGACAGCATCGAGGCGTCAGGGGTCGAGGTCGGCTTCACATCCACCGAGCGGATAACCGTGAAGGCGAACTACAAGATCCCGCAGATCAGCGCGCGAGATTTTTCCGGCTCGACCCGCGCAGACGGCACGCCGGTGTCCGGCTCGATCATCGACATGTACCGCTTCATCCTCGCGCAATACGCGACCATCTCGGCGTCGGAGATCGCGGTGCCGACCCTCGCGGTCAACGTCGATGCGGGCAGGAATGCCGGCAGCGGTGATTATGTCTATTCAGGTCTACGGGTCCAGAACGTCAACCGGGGCAAGATCGAAACGGCGAAGATGGACCGGGTCACCTATACGATCGACCTGGCCCACCCGGGCAAGCCCGCGAAGATGACTGGCGAATTGTCCGGTCTGGCTATTTACGATTTCGACGCAACCGCTGTGAGGGCCGCGCTCGATCAGCAAGGATCGAACGACGACAATTTTCACGGGATCTATCGGCGCATCTCGGTCGACTCCTATGTCGTGACGGCGGCGCCCGGCATGCGCATGCAGGTGGACGGCTTCACCTTCGACGACATTGCCATCCGGCCCTCGAAATTCCGGCCGGCCGAAATCATCGCGCTGGTGCCGGCTGACGGCGCGATCCCGACGCCGGCGCAGTCGCGCGACTTGATCGCGAAAGTGGCTGACTTCTTCGAAGGCTTTCAGATCGGCAAGGTCGAAATCGGCAAGCAAACGGTCGAGACGCCGCAAGGAACGTGGCGGCTCAGCGCCGTCAAATACGACCAAGACAAGGTCGCGCTGGAAGGCCTCGACATGCCGCTGCCGCAGGGGCAGCTCAAGATCGAGCGCTTCGCGCTGAAGTCCTTTAGCGCGGCGAATCTGATGCGCTGGGCGGCGAGCCTCCAGACGTCCGGGCAGCCGCCCTCGCCGGATCAAATGCTCGGCCTCTTCCGCGTGCTCGAAGGTGCCGAGGTCAAGGGGGTGGTGTCGCCTTACAAAAATACGCGGCAGCTCTTCACCATCGACACGATCAGCCTGAACTGGGGCCAGCTGGTCGGCTCGATCCCGAGCAAGGCCAATCTGGTCGTCAAGATGGTCACGCCGACCGATCCGGCCAATCCGGCGCTGCAGCCGCTGACCATGGCCGGCATCGACAAGCTCGCGATCGACCTCGATCTCGGCGCCGGATGGACGGAATCGACAGGCGCATTTGCGTTTGCGCCCGCCACCATCGATCTCGGCAGCCTCGCCAGGGCACAGGCCCGCCTCGCGCTCGCCAACGTGCCGCGCGGCCTGTTCACCGCCGACCCGGTGCAGGCGATGAGCCAGGCGGCGCAGGTCGAGACCGGTGCGTTCGAGCTCTCGCTGCGCGACAGCGGCGTGGTCGATCTGGTCGTGGCGCAGTTCGCGCGCATGCAGAATGTCAGCCGCGACACCGCGCGCAGCGCCATCGTCGAGATGATCCGGGCGCAGGGCGAGAAGGTCGCGGGGTCCAGCGTCGATGCCAGGGGCGCGGTGGCTGCGCTCGCCGGCTTCGTCGAGACGTCAGGACAGACGCTGACCCTCAAGCTCACGCCCCGCGCCAAGGTGCCGCTGATGCAATTGATGCAGCTGATCCAGACCGCCCCGGACAGCGCGCTGGCCCAGTTCAGGATCGAGGCATCGACGGGGCTGTAGGAGAGCTGTCACGTGTCCCGGACGCGCTGCAACGCGCCAGCGTTGCGGCGCAGAGCCGGGACCCAGAATGCCTGCGGTTCGCCGCGAAATGGGCCCCGGCTCTGCAGCACACCGCTGAAGTAGCGCTGCGCTGCGTCCGGGGCACGTACCATTTACTTCTGCGGCAGGTTCACCCGGACGTGCAGCTCGCGCAGCTGCTTGGTGGTGGCTTCCGACGGGGCGCCCATCAAGAGGTCCATGGCCTGCTGGTTCATCGGGAACAGCGAGATCTCGCGCAGATTCGTGGTGCCGCACAGGAGCATCACGATGCGGTCGACGCCCGCGGCCATGCCGCCATGCGGCGGCGCGCCGTACTGGAAGGCGCGGTACATGCCGCCGAAGCGGTCGACCACTTCCTGCTCGCCGTAACCTGCGATCTCGAACGCCTTCACCATCGCTTCCGGCACGTGGTTGCGGATGCCGCCCGAGGCAATCTCGTAGCCGTTGCAGGTGATGTCGTACTGGAACGCCTTGATGGTCAGCGGATCCTGGCCCTTCAGCGCCTCGAGGCCGCCCTGCGGCATCGAGAACGGGTTGTGCGAGAAGTCGACCTTCTTGTCGTCCTCGTTGTACTCGTACATCGGGAAGTCGACGATCCAGGCGAGCTCGAACCGCTCCTTGTCGGTGAGGTTCAACTCCTCGCCGACCTTGTTGCGGGCCAGCCCTGAGAACTTCCAGAACTTGTCGGGATCGCCGGCGACGAAGAAGGCGGCATCGCCTTCCTTGGTGCCGAGCTGCGCGCGGATCGCGGCGGTGCGCTCGGGACCGATGTTGTTGGCGAGAGGACCTGCACCCTCGCCGCCCTCGCGCCACATGATATAGCCGAGGCCGGGCTGGCCCTCGCCCTGCGCCCACGAATTCATGCGGTCGCAGAACGCGCGGCTGCCGCCGCCAGGAGCCGGGATTGCCCAGACCTGGTTCTTGGGGTCTTCGAGCATGCGCGCGAACACCTTGAAGCCGCTGCCGCGGAAGTGCTCGGAGACGTCCTGCATCTCGATGGGATTGCGCAGGTCCGGCTTGTCGCTGCCGTATTTGCGCAAGGCTTCGGCGAACGGAATCCGGCGCCAGCCCTTGGTCACCGGCTTGCCCTTCGCGAACTCCTCGAACACGCCGGTGATGACAGGCTCCATCGCGGCGAAGACATCCTCCTGCGTGACGAAGCTCATCTCGACGTCGAGCTGGTAGAACTCGCCCGGCAGACGGTCGGCGCGCGGGTCCTCGTCGCGGAAGCACGGCGCGATCTGGAAGTAGCGGTCGAAGCCCGACATCATCAGCAGCTGCTTGTATTGCTGCGGCGCCTGCGGCAGCGCGTAGAACTTGCCGGGATGGATGCGCGAGGGCACCAGGAAGTCGCGCGCGCCTTCCGGCGAGGATGCGGTCAGGATCGGAGTGTTGAACTCGAAGAAGCCCTGCCCCTCCATGCGCCGGCGCATCGACTTGATGATCTCGATGCGCGTCATGATGTTCTGGTGCAGCTTCTCGCGGCGCAGGTCGAGGAAGCGATACTTCAGGCGGATGTCTTCGGGATATTCCTGGTCGCCGAACACCGGCAGCGGCAGGTCGCCGGCCGGGCCCAGCACCTCGATCTCGCCGACATAGACCTCGACCTTGCCGGTCGGCAGGTCGTCATTGTCGGTGCCCTCGGGGCGGCGGCGGGCCTTGCCGTCCATCCGCACCACGAATTCCGAGCGCAGCTTCTCGGCCAGCGAGAACGCCGGCGAGTCCGGATCGACCACGCACTGGGTCAGGCCGTAATGGTCGCGCAGGTCGATGAACAGCACGCCGCCATGGTCGCGAACGCGATGGACCCAGCCCGACAGGCGGACCGTCTCGCCGATGTTGCTCTCGCGGAGCGCGCCGCATGTATGTGACCGGTAGCGATGCATGGTCGTCCCAAAATCAATGTCTGAAGGATAGCGAATCGAACCGCCTGTCATGGCCGGTCCGAGATTGCGGCAGGGTTTACCCGACGAGGCCCAAGGCGGCAACCAAGGGAACGCCCTGTTTTGGACCCGGAGGGCCCATTTTTGACTTATCAGAGACCGAGCCTTTGCCATCAGGCGTTCCAGCCCTATCTTGAGCCCATGACGGTGCATTTCCCCTTCCAGAACTCCTATGCGGCGCTGCCGGACAGCTTCTTTGCCCGCGTCGCGCCGACGCCGGTCGCCGCCCCCCGGCTGATCAAGCTGAATCGGCCGCTGGCGGTCCAGCTCGGGCTCGATCCTGACCTGCTGGAGACGCCGGAGGGCGCGGCGATCCTGGCCGGCAAGACGGTTCCCGAAGGCGCCGATCCCATCGCCATGGCCTATGCCGGGCACCAGTTCGGGCATTTCGTGCCTCAGCTCGGCGACGGCCGCGCCATCCTGCTCGGCGAGGTCATCGACAGGGAGGGCGTCCGCCGCGATATCCAGCTCAAGGGCTCCGGCCCCACCCCGTTCTCCCGTCGCGGCGACGGCCGCGCAGCGCTCGGGCCGGTCTTGCGCGAATACATCGTCAGCGAAGCGATGTTCGCTTTGGGCATTCCGACCACGCGCTCGCTCGCCGCCGTCGTCACCGGCGAGCACGTCATCCGCGAGACGGCGCTGCCCGGCGCGGTGCTGACCCGCGTCGCCTCCAGCCACGTCCGCGTCGGCACCTTCCAGTTCTTTGCCGTCCGCCGCGACACCGAGGCCATTCGCCGGCTCGCCGATCACGTCATCATCAGGCATTACCCGGAGCTGCGTGACACGGAGCGGCCGTATCACGCGCTGCTCGCGGCCGTCGTCGCGCGCCAGGCCAATCTCATCGCGCGCTGGCTGCTGGTCGGCTTCATCCATGGCGTGATGAACACCGACAACAGCTCCATCTCCGGCGAGACCATCGATTACGGCCCCTGCGCCTTCATGGACGCCTACAACCCCGCGCAGGTGTTCTCCTCGATCGACGAGATGGGCCGCTACGCCTATGCCAACCAGCCGCGCATTGCGTTGTGGAATCTGACGCGCCTCGCCGAATGCCTGCTGCCGCTGTTCTCGGACGAGCAGGAGAAAGCGGTCGCTGAGGCCCAGGACATTCTCGGTGCCTTCTCCGACCAGTTCAGCGCGGCGTATCAAGCGGGTCTTCGCCGGAAGGTCGGCCTATTCACGGAGCGCGACGGCGACGAGGCGCTGATCCAGGACCTGCTCGATGCCATGGCCAAGAACCAGGCCGACTTCACTCTCACCTTCCGCAAGCTCGGCGATGCCGCGGCCGATGATGGCGCCGACGTGCGCGCCCAGTTCATGGAGCCCGCAGCTTTCGACGAATGGGCCGGCCGCTGGCGCGCGCGCATCGCGCTGGAGCCGCAGAGCGCGGCCGAGCGGCAGGCCGCCATGCACGCCGTCAATCCGCTCTTCATCCCGCGCAACCACCGCGTCGAAGCCGTGATCCAGGCCGCGGTAAACGATGATGATTACGCGCCGTTCGAGGAATTGGTGCAAGTGCTGGCGAAGCCGTTCGACGACCAGCCGGACTACGCAGCCTACGCCGATCCGCCGCTGCCGGACCAGCGCGTGCTGCAGACGTTCTGCGGGACGTGAGGCGTTGTAGGATGGGTTTCGCTTCGCCCTACCCATCCTACGCACCGCCCCCTACTTCGTCGCCTTCCTGACCCCGCCGAAGGCCGCGGCATCGAACTTCTGCGGATCGACCGGCTCGTAGCGTGACCACTCCATGTCGGGCACGCTGGCGTACCGTTCGGACCAGGCCTTGTCCGTCGTTATGTTACCGGGAGCGACGGGGCGGAGCTCGAAATGCAGCACCTTGTTCGAGCCGATCTCGCCGACCGTGTCCTTGGCCTTGACGCTTGCACCCACGGTGAGCGGTTCGCCCTTCGGTCCAATGATGCGGCCGAGCTGGACGTAGCGCGTGTAGACGATGCCGCCATTTGGATAGGTGTGCTTGAGCACGACATAGCGGCCGCAGCCGCCGATCACAGGCAGATCGGCCAGTGCCTGCTCGCGCGTCTCGATCTTGACGACGACGCCGTCCGCCATCGCCGCCACCGGGGCGCCTGCCTTGTCGGAGGTGAAGTCGATGCCGGGATGCTCATCCTGGATCCAGCAGCCGCAGGAGGTCGTCGTCGTGTTCGCCGGCGTGTCGGCGCGCGGAAAGCTGCGCGGGGTCAGGAATTCATTGATCAGCAGCCCTGGCTTTTGCGGCGTCGTGTAGATGTGGATCGCAAAGATCGACAGCTTGCTCCCAATGGGCACTTCATTCGGGAGAAAGCCGTTGACGATATCCTGAATGAAGACCTCGAGCTCCCGCCCCTTCGCCGAGCGTACCTGAATACAAGTCGAGACCTGCAATGCATCGATGTCTTGTTTGGATATGCCGCTCATCAGCATGGACTGCTTCAAAGCAAAAACCTCGCAAGGCTTCCCATAAGAGACGAGCGTGACATCGAGCTTAAGCGGCAGCATGGGAACGATGTCCATGCCGCTGGCCGGCCGCCGCCGCGCCAAGAATTCGTCGAGATCCGTCTCCTTGTAGCGGGCGAAGTTGAACTCGGTGGCGGCCGCATGCGGAACGACCGAGAGAGCGACGGGCAGCAGAAGGGCAGCAAGCGATCCGAGCTTGCGGAGGACACGTGGCGTCAGCATAGGGAAGTCTCGTGATGCAAATGCGATGCGAGGCAGTAGCACATCATGATCGCGTCCTCGCCGCAAGGTAGACGTGACCCCGCCTCTCTATCGTGAGACGTCATTCGGCCGCATCGAAGGGTTTCAGGACTTCTCCACGGCATGTCCACACTTTGGCGCATCGCGGGAACCGCTGTCATCAAACTGAAACACACGCGCTCTAACCGCCTGTCAGGGTCGTCTTGCCGGAGGCGCCCGTCCTCCAACGATTCTGACAAGCGCCATGCCCTTCAAATTCATCCACCTCACCGACACGCATCTGGCCAACCCCGGCTCGACGCTCTACGGCCTCGACCCGCGCGCCCGGCTGGACGCCGCCATCGCCGACATCAACCAGCACCAGTCCGACGCCGCCTTTGCGGTGGTGACCGGCGATCTCACCCATTGGGGCGAGGCTGAATCCTACGCCAATTTCGCCGATGCGATGGCTGCGCTGAAGATCCCGTACATCGCCATGGTCGGCAATCACGACCGCCGCGTCATCTGCCTCGATGCGCTGAAGGCCGCGCCGCGCGATGCCAACGGCTTCGTGCAGGGCACGCGCACCACCGAGCACGGCCTGTTCGTCTTCCTCGACACGCTGGACGAGACCAGCCATGCCGGCGAGATGTGCGCCGAGCGCCTCGGCTGGCTTGCGAGCACGCTTGCGGCCGCGCCTGCCGACCAGGAGTTCGTCGTCTTCATGCATCATCCGCCCTTGCCGGTCGGCGTGCACGCGATGGACGAGATCGGGCTGAAGCAGAGCGCCGAGTTCGCAGAAGTCATCGCGCCCTACCGCGCGCGCATCCGCCATCTCTTCTTCGGCCATGTGCACCGGCCGATCTTCGGCAGTTTTGGCAAGATCCCGTTCTCGACGCTGCGCGGCACCAACCACCAGGTCTGGTTCGAGCTCAATGCGGGCGCCCCGCACCTCGCCAGCCACGAGCCCCCCGCCTATGGCGTGGTGCTGATCGACGACGAGAACATCGTCGTGCACAGCCACGACTTCCTCGACGAAAGTCTGCGCTTCCCATTCGAGCCGCCGGCGGGAGTCGACGGCCGCGACTATGCGCTCAACTTCGCGGCACGGTGAGATGAGCCTCGCTGAACCCGCGGCTCTCCCGGTCGCGACCTCGGCGGCGCCGCGCCTCGATGTCCTGAAGCGCCTCACCACCCGCTTCAAAGCCTCGCTGCCGGCCTACCTGCTGCTGCTGCCCTCGCTGGTCTTCCTCGCGCTGTTCACCTATGGCGCGATGGGACGCGTGCTCGTCGATGCGCTCTATCAGCGCGCCACGCCCAAGGCGCCGCTGCGTTTCGTCGGCCTCGACAATATCAGCGCGGTGCTGGCCGACCCCGCCTTCACCGGCGCGGTCGTCAACAACCTCATCTACGCCGTCGGCACGGCGATCCCGAGCATCGCGCTCGCGCTGCTGTTCGCGCTGGCGCTGTCGCGCACCAACGCCGTGAGCAGCGCACTGCGCGCCGCGCTGTTCCTGCCGGTGCTGATCCCGATGGTCGCGGCCTCCGCGCTGTTCATGTTCATCTTCCTGCCCAATGTCGGCCTGCTCGATTACTATATCGGCCGCCTGCTTCCGGTGCTGCCGAACTGGCTCGGCGATTCCGACGTCGCGCTTTATGCGATCATGGTCATCACGATCTGGAAGAATGCCGGCTATTACATGCTGTTCTTCCTGGCCGGTCTCCAGGCCGTGCCCGAGGACGTGATGGAGGCAGCCCATCTCGACGGCGCCGGGCCTTACATGCGCCTGCGCCACATCATCCTGCCGGAGCTCAAGCCCACCTTCCTGTTCGTCACCGTGATCGCGATCCTCAACGCGGTGACGCAGGTCGACCACGTCTTCGTCATGACCCAGGGCGGACCGTCGAACTCGACCAATCTCGTGCTGTTCTACATCTACCAGCAGGCGGTCGAGCATTACGATATCGGCAGGGCCTCGGCCGCGACGCTGCTGACGCTCGCCGCGCTGATGGGCCTTACCGCGCTCTCCTTCCGCACCATGGCGAACCGCGAGGGCGGGGCATGAAGCTGTTCGATCGCCTGTTCAGCGACGCTCCGCTCGCCACAAGGGGCGAGATCACGCCCAAGCTCGGCTTTCTGCTGACCGTGCTGCTCGCGGTCGTCTGGCTCATCCCGTTTCTGTGGATGGTCGTGGCAACGCTGCGCCCGGCCTCCGACGGCATCAACGCCATGGCCGAGCTGATGCCGAGCCTGAAGCCGACGCTCGACAACGTCAGGGATGCCTGGCAGATCGGCGATTTCCCGCGCTACACGATCAACACCACGATCATCTGCGCCGGCATCCTGCTGGTGCAGTTCGTCACGATCACGCTCGCGGGCTTTGCCTTTGCGCGCCTCGCCTTCGTCGGCAAGACGCTGATCTTCTACCTGTTCCTGATGCAGCTGATGCTGGTGCCGGTGCTGCTGATCGTGCCGAACCTGTCGCTGGTGGCGCAGCTCGGCCTCTACGACACGCTCACCGGCGTGATGATGCCGTTCTTCGCCTCCGCCTTCGGCACCTTCCTGATGCGCCAGGCCTTCGAGGCGATTCCGACCGAGCTGGAAGACGCCGCCCTGATCGACGGCGCCAGCCTGCTCCAGCGCATCCGCCACATCTACGTGCCGCTGTCGATGCCGAGCTTCTCGGCCTTCGCCATCATCTCGGTGACCAGCCACTGGAACGACTTCCTGTGGCCGCTGATGGTGATCAATTCGCCGGACAAGCGGCCGCTCACGGTGGGTCTGTCCGTCTTCACCAAGACCGCCGAAGGCACGCAGGCCTGGGGCACCATCGCCGCCGGCACGCTGATGGTGATCGCCCCGTTGCTCGTCACCTTCCTGATCTTCCAGAAGCGTTTCATCAGCTCTTTCGTCACCTCAGGCATCAAATAGGAGATTCTTCGATGCTGTTCTCCCGCAGGCTCGCACTCGGCCTCGCCATGATAGGCACCATGGCCGGTGCGCTCGCTTTCCCGGCCTTCGCCGGCGAAGGCCCGACCGAGATCGACTTGTTCTTCCCCGTCCCCGTCGACGGCAAGCTCGCCCGTGACATGGGCACCCTGATCAAGGAGTTCAACGAGACCCACCCGGACGTCAAGGCGACCGCGGTCTACACCGGCTCCTATGACGACACGCTGATCAAGACGCGCGCCGCGATCAAGGCCGGCAAGCCGCCGTCCGCGGTGATCATGTCGGCGAACTTCCTGCTCGACATGCAGATCGAGAACGAGCTCACCAATCTCGATGCGCTGATCAAGGCCGACGGCACCACCAAGGAGCAGTTCCTCGGCCAGTTCTTCCCGGCCCTGCACGGCAACGCGGTGATCAACCGCTCGGTCTACGGCGTGCCGTTCCACAATTCGACGCCGCTGCTCTACATCAATGCCGACAAGGCCAAGGAAGCCGGCCTCGATCCGAGCAAGCCGCCGCAGACCTGGGCCGAGCTCACCGACTGGGCCAAGAAGCTGACCAAGCGCGAGGGCGACAAGGTGACCCAATGGGGCATCGCGATCCCCTGCGCCTATGATTATTGCGGCTGGATGATGGAAACGCTCACCATGAGCAATGGCGGGCGCTATTACAACGAGGAGTTCGGCGGCGAGGTCTACTACGACACGCCCTCGATGCTAGGCGCGCTCTCCTGGTGGAACGACCTCGTCACCAAGCACAAGGTCCACCCGCCCGGCGCGACGCCCGGCCCTGCCGTCAGCACCTCCTTCATCTCAGGCAATGCCGCGATGATGATGCTGTCGACGGGCTCGCTCACTTACGTGCGTGACAACGCCAAGTTCGCCTACAAGGTCGCCTTCATCCCGCGCAACGTCCGCAACGCCGTGCCGATCGGCGGCGCCTCGCTGATCGTTCCGGCCGGTCTCGAAGCCGAGAAGCAGAAGGCCGCCTGGACGCTGATCAAGTGGATGACCTCGCCCGAGAAGAGCGCCTGGTGGAGCCGCGCCACCGGCTATTTCGCGCCCAACATGGCGGCGTACAAGACGCCTGACATGGTCGACTTCCTGAACAAGAACCCCGACGCCAAGACCGCCGTCGAGCAGCTCGACGTCGCAAAGCCGTGGTTTGCGACCTACAAGACCGTGCCCGTCCGCAAGAACCTCGAGGACGAGGTGATGCTGGTCCTCAACGGCAAGAAGCAGCCGAAGGAGGCGCTGGTTGCGGCGCAGAAGGCCGCCGACGAGACGCTGAAGCCGTACAATGCGGAGACGTCGCTGAAGCTGCCGTAAGGGGTGGCCGACATCAGCAAACGATCATCGGCGCTCCGTCATGCGGGGCGCCGAATGCACTTTTGGGATGGCGCGAGCTCAGATCGTCACCACGATCTTGCCGAATTGTTCGTTCGACTCCAGGAAGCGATGCGCCTCGACGATCTCGTCGAACCGGAACGTCCTCGCGATAACAGGCTTCAGCGTGCCGTCCGCCAAGCCATCGAGAACGAACGCCTTGGCCCGCGCAAGGCGCTGGGGATCGCTGATGATCTCGTGTACCAGATAGCCGCGCAGCGTTAGGCTCTTCGTCAGGACGCTGAACAGCGGAAACGGCGTCGGCGCGGGGCTGAGCCCGCCATATTCGATTAGGATACCACCCGACGACATTGCCGCGGTCAGCGGCTCGAACGCGGGACCGCCGACCGCGTCGAATACCACGCGGACACCAGTTGAGCCTGCGATCCGCTCAAGTCGCAATCGGATGTCCTCTTCGTCCGAGGCGATGACATGGGCGGCACCGGCATCGTGCAAAGCGCAACGCTTGGCCGAGGTGCGCGTCAGGGCAACCGGGATAGCGCCAACCCGGTTCGCGATCTGGATGGCGGCAAGCCCGACACTGCTCGATGCCGCCGTGATGGCGACTACGTCTCCGCGCCGAAGTCCGGCGATGTCGACCAGAGCGCCGTAGGCTGTCAGAAATTGCATCCACACCGCAGCCGCCGCCTCGAAGCCAAGCTCCGGCGGATGCTTCACGACGAGTTCGGCGGGAAATGTCGCGATCTCGGCATAAGCCGGCCATCGCACCATCGACATCGGCGGCACGATGCTCACGGCGTCGCCCGGCGCAAATCCGGACACGCCTTCACCGATGGCCTCGACAAGCCCGGCCGCCTCCAGACCGAGACCCGACGGGAATTTCGCGGTCTCGATATAGGTGCCTCGCCGCAACAGCGCTTCCGCACGGTTGAGGCCGAGCGCCTTGACCCGGATCTGAACCTCGCCCTTTGCCGGCGCTGGAACCTCGACAGTCTCGAGGTGCAGCACCGCGGGGCCGCCATGTTGATGAAAGCGAACGACGCGTGCCATGAGACACTCCAACAGTTGAACTGAATGGAGCTATGCCGCCCCCGGAGAAGCGGATAAATCGCCGAAACGGGCGAACAGTCGAAACCAGGAGTTTGCAATCGTGGACCGCCTCACCAGCATGGCCGTGTTCGTTCGGGCGGTCGATCTCGGCTCCTTCGCGGCCGCGGCCGATGCCCTGGAAATGTCGAGCCCGATGGTCGGCAAGCATGTGCGCTTCCTCGAAGAGCGCCTTGGCGTCCGCCTCCTCAACCGCACCACGCGCCGCCAGAGTCTGACCGAGGCCGGGCAGGCCTATTACGAGCGCTGTCGCGTGGTACTGCTCGAAGCGGACGCCGCCGATGCCGTCATTGCCGACGAATTGTCCGAGCCGCGCGGCAGGCTGCGCGTAACCATGCCGGCCCTGCTAGGCCGGCGCTGCATCGCTCCCTTGCTGATGAAGCTCGCGCGAAAACATCCGCGGCTCGAACTCGACCTCTCCTTCGGCGATCCGATCGCCGACATCATCGAGGCCGGCTACGACCTTGCGATCCGGACCGGCGATCTCGACGACCAGTCCGGCTTGATCGCACGCCGCATCGCAAGCCAGCGCATGGTGGTGTGCGGCGCGCGCTCGTACTTGCGGGCGAGCGGCAAGCCGAAATCGATCGACGATCTCATCGCGCATCAGGCGATCATCTATCGCCGCTCGGGGCACGTCCGTCCGTGGCTGTTTCCACAAGGCGGCGGGTCCGTGCGCGAGATCATGCCGTCCGGCAGACTACGGCTCGACGATCTCGAGGCGATTGCCGATGCCGCCACGCAGGGGATGGGGCTCGCCTGGCTGCCGTACTGGCTGGTCCGCGAGCGCCTCGCCACCGGCGCGCTGATCAGTCTCCTCAGCGGCCATCCGGAATTCCTCTACGAATGCCACGCGCTGTGGCCGCGCTCACCCCACTTGCCGCCAAAGGTCCGAGTGGCCGTGGATACCTTGGCCGCAGCCCTGCCGAAGCTGATGACATAAAGGACGGTCTCCCCATTAACCCCCCGTCCACCATCCGGCCCGCCCCGCCGCCGGTAACCATTGGAATTAACAGACCCTCAACACACCCCCGACAAATCTATCAATGTTTCTGGAGATTTCGCCGTGGATCTGTTGGTTTTCGAGTTCCTGGGGTTGGCGCTGGTCGCCATGTGCGTGGTCGTGGTGGCGCTGCCCTGCGCCCGCAAATCCTCGCACCGGGTCCGCTACGAATAGGAATTTCGTCGGAAAAAGCGATTCCGGCCCCAATGCAAGGCTCGAATTCGCATCGAGCCCCTTGACATCACAGCGCTTTCGGCAGAACGGCTGATATCAAGTGTCATGGGCCGTTCATGGATTTGATTACCACCACCGCTGACCTCGCGGCTGCCTGCAGCCGGCTGGCCAAGCACCCCGTCATTACCGTCGATACCGAGTTCCTGCGCGAGACCACCTACTACCCGCTGCTGTGCGTGGTGCAGATGGCCAGCGCCGAGGAAGCCATCGTCATCGACACCCTGGCCGCCGGAATCGACCTCAAGCCGTTCTTCGAGCTGATGGCCAACGAGAGCGTGCTGAAGGTATTCCACGCCGCCCGTCAGGATATCGAGATCATCTGGCACCAAGCCAACATCATCCCGCACCCGGTGTTCGACACCCAGGTCGCCGCGATGGTGCTCGGTTACGGCGACAGCATCGCCTACGACGCCCTGGTCGAGAAGGTTACCGGCCACCGGCCGGACAAGACCCACCGCTTCACCGACTGGTCGCGCCGGCCGCTGACCAAGGAGCAGATGCATTACGCGGTGTCCGACGTCACCCACCTGCGTGACGTGTTCGCCGCGCTCGACGCCGACCTGAAGAAGCGCCGCCGCAGCGAATGGGTCTCCATCGAGATGGAGGTCCTCACCTCCCCCAGAACCTACGACTTCCATCCCGAACGCGCCTGGGAGCGGCTGAAGACCCGCGTGCGCAAGCCGAAGGATCTCGCGGTGCTGATGGAGGTCGCGGCCTGGCGCGAGCAGGAGGCGCAGAGCCGCGACGTGCCGCGCGGCCGCGTGCTGCGCGACGAGGCGATCTCGGACATCGCGACCCACGCGCCGACCACGCTGGAAAAGCTCGCCAACCTGCGCTCGGTGCCGAAAGGGTTCGAGAAGTCCAAATGGGGCGCGGACATCGTCGCCGCCGTCGAGCGCGGGCTCAAGCGGGATCCTGCGACGCTGCCGAAGCTCGAAAAGCCACGCAACAATTCCAACGGCGCCGCCATCGTCGAGCTGTTGAAGGTGCTGCTGCGCATGACCGCCGAGCGCCACGCGGTCGCCAGCAAGGTAATCGCGACGGTCGACGATCTCGAGGAGATCGCGGCCGACGACGAGGCCGACGTGCCCGCCTTGCGCGGTTGGCGCCGCGAGTTGTTCGGCGATGCCGCGCTCAAGCTGAAGCGCGGCGAGCTGGCGCTGGCGATCGAGAAGGGTCGCGTGATCGGGGTGCAGCGGGCGTAGCCTCGCTGCCAATTGCCAACACGCAGCGCCCCGCTGCGGCAGTCGGGCCGTCGCCCTTCGAGGCTCGCCGAAGAGGCGAGCACCTCAGGGTGACGGGGATAGACTGGAGCTCGCTGTCTCCACACCGTCATTGCGAGGAGCTCTTGCGACGAAGCAATCCAGAGTCTTTCCGCACAGGCAGTCTGGATTGCTTCGCTTCGCTCGCAATGACGGAATTCGACGCGACAGTATGGCTTACGCCGGCGTCAGCTTGGCCACTTCCGCCTTCATGTCGTCCAGCACGCCCGAAATCGCGGCGACCAGATCGTCGATGTGGGACTTGTTGACGATCAGCGGCGGGCAGATGGCGATGGCGTCCAGCATGTTGCGCGAGATCACGCCGCGCTCCTGGAGCATGCGGCTGGCGATGCCGCCGACCGCGCCCGGCGTTGCCGCGGCCGTCTTGCGGCCCTTGTCGAGCACGAGCTCGATCGCTGCGATCATGCCGACGCCGCGAACCTCGCCGACCAGCGGATGACTGCTGAGCTCGCGCAAGCGGCCCTGCATGTAAGCGCCGAGCTCGGCCGCATGCGCGACCAGGCCGCGTTCCTCGATGATCTTGAGGTTCTCCAGCGCGATCGCCGAGCCGACCGGATGGCCGCCGGCGGTAAAACCATGGCCGAGCACGCCGATCTTGTTGCTCTCGTCCGCGATCGGCTCGAACATGCGCTCGTTCAGCATGATCGCCGACAGCGGGAAATAGCTCGACGTGATCTGCTTGGAGACCACTATCGCATCCGGCTTGATGCCGTACGTCTCGCAACCGAACATCTTGCCGGTGCGGCCGAAGCCGCAGATCACCTCGTCGGCGACCAAGAGGATGTCGTACTTCTTCAACACGGCCTGGATCTTGTCCCAATAGGTCGCCGGCGGCACGATGACGCCGCCCGCCCCCATTACCGGCTCGCCGAAGAACGCCGCGATCGTGTCGGGCCCCTCCTTCTGGATCAGGGCGTCGAGCTCCTCGGCCCGGCGTGTCGCAAACGCCTCCTCGCTCTCGCCGGCGGCGCCGTCCTTGTAGAAATGCGGCGAACCCGTGTGCAGAATGTTCGGCAGCGGCAGGTCGAACGAGCGGTGATTGTTCGGCAGCCCGGTGAGGCTGGCGGAGGCGATGGTGACGCCGTGATAGGCGCGCATCCGGCTGATCACCTTCTTGCGCTGCGGCTGGCCGAGCGCATTGGAGCGATAGGCGATCAGCTTCAACACGGTGTCGTTGGCTTCCGAGCCGGAATTGGTGAAGAACACCTTGCTCATCGCAACCGGCGCAAGCGCGACCAGCTTCTCGGCGAGGTCGATCGAGGGCCCGTGCGATTTGGCGGAGAAGGTGTGATAGAACGGCAGCGCCTGCATCTGCTTGTGCGCCGCCTCGACCAGCCGCTTCTCGTTGAAGCCGAGCCCGACGCTCCACAGGCCGGCCATCGCCTCGAAATAGCGCTTGCCCGACGCGTCGAAGACGTAAGGACCATCACCGCGTTCGATCACCAGGGGACCGGCCTGCTGATGCGCGCGCGCATTGGTGTAGGGATGGAGCTGGTAGGCCACATCCCGGGCCTCTTGCGAATTGGGCAGCATGGACATTTGCGAAGATCCTTGAAAGCGTCAGGTCGCAGGCATAGCCGGCGTCATCACTCGATGATCAAGTCCCTTGGCTATTGCGACAGCGCAGAACTTGCAACGCCAATTCGCCGGCAGCAAGCGCTCAGCAGCGTTGCACAAAGCCGCAAACGACAAAGCCGCGCATCACGGAACGGCAGATCGCAGAACCGCATGTCAGAAACTGCTGGCGAGGCAGCTCTCACGCCGCGTCGTCGTCATGCCCATCGTCGGCGCCGGCTGCGGCCTCCCTCACCTCCACCAGCGCCATCGACAGCAGATAGACCGTCGTCGGCAGACCAAGCCTGCGCGCCTTCTCGGCGGCATGCGACAGGTCGCTGGCCAGATCCTTGAGCTCGTCTCCCCGTGACAATCTCTCACCCCATCCACCGGTCGCGGCCGCCTACACCGCAACGACGCCGCTGGTTCTGATCAGTTCGGCGCTGGATTGGATTGTAGCAAAATTCCCGATGACATTCACTACCGCATGCTTATAGGCGGCGGCATCGCCTGTGCCCGGCTGGCGGCAAGCCACGGCGTCAGCGACCACCTGGTAGCGATGGCTGCGGTGAAACCCTTCGGCGGCAGTGGCCAGAATCGTCTCGTCCAGGGAAAACCCGATGAGAATGCAGCGCACATTGCGGATATTGGACATGTAGTCCACAAACCGCGACGAGCTGTAGGCGGAGGGCAGCGGATGCTCGAACGTCAGTTCCCCCGGCCGCGGCTTCATCTCCGCGATCCAATCGGTCAGCCTGGATGCCGGATTGAACCAGGCGGCCTGCGCGATGCGCTTCAGGTGCATCACCGGCCACAGATTGCCGCGCCACAGCGTCACGAGTTCCAGGCAGCGCGCCATGGCGGCGTCGCCGTCGAGGATGACGTGGCGGCGCCCTGGGGTCAGATATTCGATCTGCAGATCCGCGCAGACCAGGATCGGCGGATCGTCGTGGATGGAAGCCAGCATTGTCTTGCGCCGAGCTGCACCAGTTTCAGCGGTCGGCGAGCGCGAGGTCCCGCAGCGGTGAGGTCACCGCCCGCCCCGCCGAGGCGTCGAGCACGCCGGGCCGGTCCCAATCGCCCTCGGGACGGATGATCACATAGGGATCGCTGTCCAGCGTGATCGCGTCCGGGCCCGGCTCGATCTCCAACAGCATCTCCGTGTAGGAAAAATCCGAGAACGTGATCTTGCGATTATGGCCGAGCGGCTTGGCGCCGAAATGCGCCCAGAAATCCACCAGCCTGTCCTGCGCCTGACCGTAGATCTTGCGAAAGCCCTTCCGCTTCACGTAGTCGACGCTGGCCTGCACCAGCTTGAAGGAGACGCGCGAGCGCCGGTACTGGTGCCGCACAGCAAGCCGCTCCACCTTGGCGAAATCGCCGAAGAAGCGCACCCGCAGGCAGCCCGCGGGTTCGTTGCCGACGAAGCCGATGAAGTGCGCCGCGACCATGTCGTTGCCGTCGAACTCCTCCTCGAACGGACAATCCTGCTCGGCGAGATAGACCGCGGAACGAATGGCGGTGACCAGCATGAGATCGTTTGGATCGCGCGCAAGGCGGATGGTGATGGCGCGGGAACAGGGCTTGGCGACAGGGATCCTAGTACCGTGCATCTGCAAAACTCCTTGCTTGAATGATTGCGGCGGACATACGCATCGGCTGCCGATGCCAGGGCCGCTCGTAGCACCAGAGGTCGGGCTGGAAGCTTGGGACCGGTGCAAAGCCGGTCGCCTTCATGATGTCGCGTCCGGCCACCGTTGACGGCTGCGCATAGCAATCCGCGCCGCGAAACCTTAGCTGTCGCAGATGTGCTGCCGCTTTTCCGAGACCGGCGATGCCGCGTCCCGTCGCCGCGATCGCCCAGATGTAGATGGCGGCGACATCTTCCTTCGCGGCAGCGAGATAGTGCGTCTCGGGCGCGGTAAGGCAGATCTCGTCGAGCAGCAGCGCATCGTGCCCGCGGTCATTGAGAAACAGAAAGGCCATGCCGCCGACGAGATGGCCCTTTCGGCTGAACGTCAGGATGCTCTGGGGATCGAACGCGGCGTATCGCGCAAGCTCTTCCGCTCCGATCCGCACGCCCGGTACCAGCCGGTGCGCCATCTGCGCCAGCGCGGCGATTTCGGAAGATTGCGCGCACCGGACGTCGACATCCGGGCTCAGCGGCAAGGCATCGAAATCATGCCTTGCGTCAAACGAGCCCCTTTCCATACCCATATCGCGCCTCTATCGTTCGAGGCTTTCGTGCCCCGCTACGTCGACGAGCTTAGCGGCTGGAGATCAGGAGTATGCACCAGTTATTGCACCGGGGTGCTGCGATGATGCAGCACCGTGAAGAAGCCCTGGATGCGTCCTGGGACGATTTGAAACTGTTTTTAGCATGCGCAAAATATAAAAGTTTTCGCAATGCCGCCGAGGAGCTCGGGCTCACCTCGACCACGCTGATGCGCCGGGTCGACCGGCTCGAAGAGAGCATCGGCTGCAAGCTATTCCTGCGCGACCAGAGCGGGCTCACGCTCAGCGATGAAGGCACCGCGATGATCGCCGACGTTGCGCATATGGAGCGTCATGCCTTCAACGTCTTCCGGCGCGCTTCGCGATCGTCGAACGACACCTCGGGCACCGTGCGCGTCGCGGTGACGGAGGGGCCCGGCAATTTCTGGATCCTGCCGCGACTGATCGATTTCCAGAAGACCTACCGCAGGATCACCGTCGATCTGCGCTGCGCGATGGAGCAGGCCGACGTCGCAAGGCTTGAATCGGACATCGCGATCCAGCTCGAGCCGCCGACCAATCCCGACCTGATCGTCGCCAAGCTCGGCCGCCTGCACATTTATCCCTTCGTCTCCAAGGAGTACGAAAACCTCTACGGTGTGCCGGCGACCCTTGCGGAGCTGAAGGACCACCGCATCATCAAGCAGAGCGCACCGCAGGTCGACGACGGCGCCTATGCCCGCGTGCTCGGACTGAAGTCGCTGGAGGGCATCGTCGGGATCAAGACCAATTCCTCGGTCGGCGTGCTCTATGCCGTCGAACGCGGCGCCGGCATCGGCTTCCTGCCGACGGTCTCGATCGCGCTCGGCGCGCCGCTGGTCGCCGTCGATCTCGGCGTCAGCCACCACGCCGATCTCTGGCTCACCTATCACAAGGAGTTCCGAACCTCCGAGCGCCACAAGATCGTGGTCGACTGGCTGAAGCAGATCTTCGATCCCAAAACCTATCCCTGCTTCCGCGACGAGTTCATCCATCCGAACGCGCTGGTGCCGATGATGACGGCCGCGCGCGACGGGTTTGGGCTGACGGGATATGTCGCGGCGACGCCGACATAGGCGCGGGGGAGCGTCCGCTCACCACCGATATTCGAAGCCGACCGTGCCCTGGTGCGAGGTCAGCTCGTTGCGGATCTTGCCGTCGTAGTTGACGTAGAGCCGTGCCACGCTGGTCAGGCTGAGCGAAGCCGAGGCGCCGGCATCCGCGCCGTAACGGCTCTCGCCGATACCGGGAACGATGATGCTCTGGCTTCCCAGGCTGACCTGGATCGACCCGAGATCCTGGTGGAAATTGTCGACGAACTTGCCGTAAGCGGACAGGTCGAGGATTTTCTGATCGATGATGAAGTAGCGGCCGATCTCGGCCCCGATCATGACGCGTGCGCGCGAGAGCGCCGTCGCGCCGACGTCGAGCGGATCGAGGCCTCCGGTCTCCTGGAACGCCGCGCTGGTGGCGCGCACATATTCCAGCGCCCCTTTGGGCACGACACGCATCTGGTCCTGGGTCCAGTAATAGCTGATCTCGGTCAGCGCGCCGTCGATCGCCGCGCGATAACCCGCGGTCGCAAGGCCGAGACCGGTGTCGCGGCTGGAGCGGACCTTGCCGAAGCCGTGCACCACGGCGAAGGCCCAGGTCCACGGGCCCTTGTCGACCGAGCCGCTGAAGCCGATTTGCGTCAGGTCGAGCGTCGCCGATTGCAGCGCCAGCGGCACGTCGATGTCGGTGTGGCTCTGGTCGACGGAGAAGCCGAGATTGACACCCGGCGCAACGCGCGCGCCAAAGCCGGCGACGCCGCCAACCGTCTTGCGCTTGTCGCCGACGAAGTCGCCTTGCCCATCGGTGCGGACCGAGATGCCGTAGCCCTCGAACCAGGTGCGGTAGCGCGGATCTTCCGTGCTGGCCGATGCGCCGCCGCCGCCGGGATTGGTCCGGAACGCTCGGTTGAAACCACCCGATGCCTGATTGCCGAGCCGCTCCAGGAAGCTGGAGCCGAGATTGAGCGCGCCGTTGCGGACCGACTGGTCGTAATTGGTCGATGTCGGCGTCGGGATCGGGGTCGGTGACGGCGTGGGCGTGGGTGTCGGCGTCGGCGTCGGCGTCGGGCTTTGCGCCTGGACTGGCGATATGGCCGACATCATCACAACGATCGCAAATGCCATCGCGATCGCGACCGCGACCCTGCCGACGCGGCCCTGCCCGATCGTCTGCCGTGTCCCTGAGGGCTGCGAGGTGCAGCACATGACGACTAATCCCGAAGCAAAGGGCGGTCCGCAAAAATGCAACACGAGCGGCTCGCATGTGTGGCGATTTGGGCCGAACTGCCACGGAGGGTCAACCGCCTGGCACGCTGTCACCGCGCCTATTGCCCTCGGTTGTGGTTCTGCGGCCACAGGTCGCAAAAAGCAGACGATGGTACCCGTCCCGGTCTTGAAAAGCGCGCGCGGCTTGCTAACGCGCGATTTTCATGTTGCAATATCGGACACAATCGGAATTGGCCGCTCGGCTGTGCGTTTCGTGACATTGAGACTCGAACAGACTTCCGGAAGCCCGTTTGTGGCGTGGCACGCGAAAAGGCGGCCGCGTCTTTTTTCTATCTAGTGGAGGAGACTGAGGATGCCGCAAAAGGGCACCGTCAAATGGTTCAACCCGACCAAGGGCTATGGGTTCATCAAGCCGAACGGTGGCGACAAGGATGTGTTCGTCCACATCTCCGCCGTCGAGCGTGCCGGACTCTCGACCCTCAACGAGAACCAGGTGGTTGAATACGACCTCGTGGAGAACCGCGGCAAAGCATCCGCGGAGAACCTCAAGGTCTCCTGATTTCTCTCGAAGCTGACACACGAGAGATCATGACGTTGCCCCCGGCTCTGCCGGGGGATTTTATTTGCGATGAGCGCCGCGAGGACGGCGCTTCAGCCCACCACCGGCGCAATCAGGAAATTCTCAGACGGCCCGCTTCCATCCGTCTTGCAGACATCGCCTTCGATCCGGACCTTGCCGGTCGCGAGCAGCCGCAGCGCTTCGGGATAGATGCGGTGCTCGACCTCGAGGATGCGCTCCGACAGCGTATCTCCCGTGTCGTGGTCGCTGACGGGCACCGCGCCCTGCATCACGATCGGGCCGGCATCGGTCTCGGGGATCACGAAGTGCACCGTCGCCCCCGACAGCTTGACGCCGGCGCGCAAGGCCTGGCCGTGCGGATCGAGGCCGGGGAAGGACGGCAGCAGCGAGGGGTGGATGTTGAGCATCCGCCCGTACCAGGCCCTGGTGAATTCCGCCGTGAACAGACGCATGAAGCCGCCCAGACAAATCAACTCGATACCGTGCTCATCGAGCGCGGCCTGCAGCACCTTCTCGAAGCCGGCGCGGTCCTTGCCGAACGGTTTGCTCTCGATCACCAGCGTGTTGACGCCGCTCGCCCTCGCCTTTTCCAGTCCGAGCGCATCGGCCTTGTTCGAAATGACGAGCGAGATCTCCGCCGGGAAATCCGCCGAGCTTGCTGCCCTGATCAGCGCGGCCATATTGGAGCCGCGGCCGGAGATCAGGATGGCGACGCGGCGCTTCATCACAGCGCCAGATCGAGATGGCCGTTATAGACGACGCGGTGCTCGCCCTCGGCCGGGATCACGGTGCCGAGCTGCGCCACGGTCTCGCCGGCGTCGGTGAAGACCTCGACGACCTTGTCGACCTTGTCGGGCTCGACGATCGCGATCATGCCGATGCCGCAATTGAAGGTGCGCAGCATTTCCAGCTCGGCAATGCCGGCCTGCGCCGCCAGCCATTTGAACACCGGCAGCACCGGCAGACGCGCGAGGTCAATGCCGACGCCGAGATGCTGCGGCAGCACGCGCGGAATGTTGTCGGTGAAGCCGCCGCCGGTGATGTGGGCAAGGCCCTTCACCGCGCCGGTCTCGCGGATCGCGCGCAGGCAGGATTTGACGTAGAGCCGCGTCGGCGTCAGCAGCGCGCCGCCGAGCGTCATCACGGGTGCGAACGGCGCCTGTGCGGTGAAGCCAAGGCCTGATTGTTCCACGATCTTGCGGACCAGGGAAAAGCCGTTGGAATGCACGCCGGAAGAGGCAAGACCGATCACGGCGTCGCCCGCCGCGATGTCCTTGCGCGGCAGCAGCGTACCGCGCTCGGCGGCACCGACGGCAAAGCCGCCGAGATCGTAATCGCCGTCCTTGTACAGGCCCGGCATCTCGGCGGTCTCGCCCCCGATCAGGGCGCAGCCGGATTCGCGGCAGCCTTCCGCGACGCCCGCGACGATCGAGGCCGTGGCTTCGGGGTCGAGCTTGCCGCAGGCGAAATAGTCCAGGAAGAACAGCGGCTCGGCGCCCTGCACCACGAGATCGTTGACGCTCATGGCGACGAGGTCGATGCCGATCCCGCCGTGCAGCCCGGTCTCGATCGCGATCTTGACCTTGGTGCCGACCCCATCGGTCGCGGCGACCAGGACGGGGTCCTTGAAACCGGCCGCCTTGAGGTCGAACAGGCCGCCGAAGCCGCCGATCTCGGCGTGGGCGCCCGGCCGCGCCGTGGCGCGGACCATCGGCTTGATCAAATCGACCAGGCGGTTGCCCGCGTCGATATCGACGCCTGAATCGGCGTAAGTGAGGCCGTTTTTGCGGTCGGTCATGCCCGATTTCCAGTGGGTTTGCGGCTGGTTACGTCGAATTCCGGGGACACGCAATGGCTCGCATGGCGCACGGCCGTATACTATGTAGAGATATCAACCGGTTCAGCCTCCCGAGGGGCCGGATTCGAGGTCAGACCGGGTGCCGGGAAGCGCTTTCGTGAGTATTCCGAACATCATTACCCTGGGCCGCATCATGCTGGTCCCGATCATCGTCTGGGCCATCGTGTCGAGCCAAATGGAGGTCGCGTTCGCCGTCTTCCTGATCGCCGGTATCAGCGACGCCGTGGACGGCTTCCTGGCCAAGCGCTTCAACATGACGAGCGAGCTCGGGGCCCTGCTCGACCCGCTCGCAGACAAGGCGTTGCTGGTCTCGATCTACATGGCGCTGGGCATCTGGGGCGCGATCCCACGCTGGATCGTGATCCTGGTGGTCTCGCGCGACATCATGATCGTCGCCGCCGTGATCGTGTCCTGGCTGTTCGACCGGCCGGTCGAGATGAAACCGTCGAAAGTGTCCAAGCTCAACACCGTCGCCCAAGTGGCGTTCGCAGCGCTGGTGCTGGCGGCGCTTGCCTTCGGCTTCAAGCCGGCCCCTTATGATATCATCCTGATGGGCCTCGTCACGGTCTTCACGCTCTCCTCGGTGTCGCTCTATCTGGTCGAATGGCTGCGGCACATGAGCACGATCGAGGCCAAGTGAGCCGGGATGCGGCCCCGCAAAAGGCCAAGTCCCGCACGATCAAGTCGAACCTCTTCAAAAGGGCCGGCGCGCCGGCATGGAGCAAAGCAAGCGTGGCAGGCCGCGTCCATCCCCGACAATTGGCGTTTGCGCTTCCGCATGCGGAGAGCCTCAGCCGGGACAACTTCCTCGAGGGCCCCGCCAACGCGGCCGGTGTGGCCCTGATCGACAGCTGGCCGGAATGGCCGAACCGGATCATGTGGCTCGCCGGCCCGGAAGGCAGCGGTAAGAGCCACCTTGCCGCGATCTGGGCCGAAATATCAGGCGCCCGTTCGACCGCCGCCAACGTCCTGACCGCCGCCGGCGTTCCGGGCGCGCTCGCCACCGGCGCCCTGGTGGTCGAGGATCTCCGGGCGGGCGATTTCGACGAACGCGCCCTCTTTCACCTGATGAACCTCGCCCGCGAGGACGGCGCCTACGTGCTCTTCACCGGACGCGAGCTGCCGGCCGCGCTGGAGATCGAGCTTCGCGACCTGCGCTCGCGTCTGCGCGCCGTGCCGGTGGTCACGCTGCTGCCCCCGGACGACCAGCTCTTCCGCGGCCTGATCGTGAAATTCTGTGCCGACCGCCAGCTCAACGTGGACGAGAGCGTGGTCAGCTATCTCGCCACCCGCCTGGAGCGGTCCTCGGCCGCCGCCCGCCAGGCCGTGGAACTGCTCGACAGCGAAGCCCTGCGGCTCGGCCGCCCCGTGACCAGGGCGTTGGCCGCCGAGCTGCTGCGGGATGCCTGATCCCGCTCACCCGCCCGCAGGCCGCGAAGCCCGCTTGACGCAGGGAAGCGGCGGAACATCAATGTCATCGAAACGTCATCGCTGTAACACATGCTCCCGCGGGTTTTGCGCATAGATCGCAAGGTGAGGCGAGACAGGATGGACCGACTTCTGATGGACTCTGCGCAAACCATTGAAATCAAAGAAAAAGTCTCGGAAGCCGAGGGGCTGCCGGCGATCGCGTCCAGCCCCGAACGATTCATCAATCGCGAGCTCTCCTGGCTGCACTTCAACCGCCGCGTCCTGGAGGAATCGGTCAATTCCAGCCACCCGATGCTGGAGCGGGTGCGATTCCTGTCGATTTCAGCAAATAACCTCGACGAATTCTTCATGGTCCGCGTCGCCGGCATCAAGGCCCAGGTGCGCGAGGGCATCGCCGAACGCAGCCCCGACGGCCTGACGCCGTCCGAGCAGCTCGCGCTGATCAACCGCACGGTGTCCGAACTTGCCTCCGACCAGCAGGCGATCTGGCGCGACCTGCGTGGCACGCTGGCCGATGTCGGCATCGTGCTGGTCGACGGCAAGGACGTCACCAAGGCGGAACGGACCTGGATCGAGGACTACTTCCTCAACAACGTGTTCCCGCTGCTGACGCCGCTGGCGATCGACCCGGCGCACCCCTTCCCGTTCATCCCGAGCCTCGGCTTCACCATCGCGCTCCAGCTCACGCGCGCCGCCGACGGCAAGCAGATGAACGCGCTGATCCGCATGCCCGGCAAGATCGACCGCTTCATCCGCCTGCCGGCCGACGGCAAGATCGTTCGGCTGATCTCGCTGGAACAGGCAACCGCCCTGTTCATCAACCGCCTGTTCCCCGGCTACAATCTGCATGGCCAGGGCGCCTTCCGGATCATCCGCGACTCCGAGCTCGAAATCGAGGAAGAGGCGGAGGACCTCGTCCGCCTGTTCGAGACGGCGCTGAAGCGCCGCCGCCGCGGATCGGTGATCCGGCTCGAGATCGACGCCAAGATGCCGGAGCAGTTGCGCAACTTCGTTCAGCACGCGCTGTCGGCCGCCGACGACGAGGTCTTCCTGGTCGACGGCGTGCAGGCGATGAACGAGCTCTCGCAGCTCACCCGCATCGACCGTCCCGATCTCGAATTCACCCCTTACGTGCCGCGCCACCCCGAGCGTGTGCGCGAGCACGGCGGCGACATCTTTGCCGCAATCCGGCAGAAGGATCTCGTCGTCCATCACCCTTACGAATCCTTCGACGTCGTGGTGCAGTTCCTGCAGCAGGCCGCACGCGACCCCGACGTCGTCGCGATCAAGCAGACGCTCTACCGCACCTCCAACAACTCGCCGATCGTGCGCACGCTCGCCGAAGCCGCCGAGGCCGGCAAATCCGTCACGGCGCTGATCGAGCTGAAGGCGCGCTTCGACGAGGAAGCCAACATCCGCTGGGCGCGCGACCTCGAACGCGCCGGCGTGCAGGTCGTCTACGGCTTCCTCGAACTGAAGACGCACGCAAAGCTCTCGATGGTGGTGCGCCGCGAGGGCGGCAGCCTCACCACCTATGTTCATACCGGCACCGGCAATTATCACCCGGTCACCGCGCGCATCTACACCGATCTTTCCTACTTCACCTCCGATCCGACCATCGGCCGCGATGCCGCGCGCGTGTTCAATTTCATCACCGGCTACGCCGCGCCGAGCGATCTGGAAAAGATGGCGGTGTCGCCGCTGACCTTGCGCAAGCGCATCATCGAGCACATCCAAGGCGAGACCGCGCATGCGCGGCACGGCCGGACCGGCGCGGTCTGGATGAAGATGAATGCGCTGGTCGACCCCGACATCATCGACGCGCTCTACGAGGCTTCCCAAGCCGGCGTGCAAGTCGAGCTCGTGGTGCGCGGCATCTGTTGCCTGCGCCCCGGCATCCCCGGCCTGTCCGAGAACATCCGCGTCAAGTCGATCATCGGCCGCTTCCTGGAACACGGCCGAATCTATTGCTTCGGCATGGGCCAGGGCCTGCCGAGCGCCAAGGCGGCTGTGTATATCTCGTCCGCCGACATGATGCCGCGTAACCTCGACCGCCGCGTCGAGGTGCTGTGTCCGCTGCAAAATCCGACGGTGCATCAGCAGGTTCTCGAACAGATCATGGTCGCCAACCTGAAAGACAATGAGCAGAGCTGGCAGTTGTTGCCGGACGGATCCTCAACGCGTATGAAGACCGCGAAAGGCGAGGAGCCTTTCAACGTCCACAACTACTTCATGACAAATCCGAGTCTGTCTGGCCGTGGAAAGTCGCTCAAGGAATCCTCGCCGCGTCGTCTCACGCGCCGGAACGAACGCCATCCGTCCTGATCGGGGATTTCCGACGTGAAGCGGCCGCGCAAGCGCGGCTCGAGCGTCGCGGTCATCGACATCGGCTCCAACTCGGTCCGTCTCGTCGTCTACGAGGCGCTGGCGCGGAGTCTCATTCCGATCTTCAACGAGAAGACGCTGTGCGGTCTCGGGCGCGAGGTGCAGAGCACCGGCCTGCTCGCCCCCGACGCCGTCGACAAGGCGCTGACCTCGCTCAAGCGCTTTCGCGCCTTGTGCCGCGTGATGCAGGTCGGACGCGTGTTCGCGATCGCCACAGCCGCCTGCCGCGACGCCTCCAACGGTGCCGATTTCATCGCCAAGGCCGAGCGCATCTGCGCCGTGAAGATCGAGATCCTGTCGGGCCCGCGCGAGGCGCGGCTGTCGGCGCTCGGCGTGATCTCAGGCATCCATCATCCCGACGGCATCGTCGGCGACCTCGGCGGCGGCTCGCTCGAATTGATCGACGTGCGCAAGAACAGCGTGCGCAGCGGCGTGACCCTGCCGCTCGGCGGGCTCGCGCTGCAGGATCTTGCGCACAGATCGCTCAAGCGCGCCGATCGCATCGTGCGCGAGGAGCTCGACGAGGTGCCGCAGCTGACCGCGGGCCGCGGCCGCACCTTCTACGCGGTCGGCGGTACCTGGCGCGCCCTCGCGCGCATTCATATCATCCAGAGCGGCTATCCGCTCCAGGTGATGCACGGCTATTCGCTGTCCGCGGCGGAAGCGCTCGACTTTTCCCGCAGGCTGCGGCGCCTGGCGGCCGCGAACATGCTCGCCGACATCGAGAGCGTTGCCGACGCGCGCCGCCCGCTCCTCACCTATGCGGCCCTGGTGCTCGAGCACATCATCCGGGTGGCGAAGCCGAAGACCATCGTGTTCTCGACCTTCGGCGTGCGCGAGGGCCTGCTGCACGAGAAGCTGCCGGAGGCGGAACGCAACAAGGACGGCCTGATCTGCGCCGCGGAGGAGCTGAACCAGCTGCTGTCGCGCTCGGCGAAGCACGCCCGCGAGCTGATCGCCTGGACCGATCGCCTCGTGCGCGTGGTCAAGCTGCGCGAGACCGAGGAAGACCGGCGGCTGCGCCACACCGCGTGCCTCTTGTCCGATATCGGCTGGCGCGTGCATCCGGATCACCGCGGCGAGCAGACGCTGAGCCTCGTCGTCAACGGCAATTTCGGCGCGATCACCCACACCGAGCGCGCCTTCGTCGGCCTGTCGGTGTTCTATCGCTATGCGGGCCTCAGCGAAGAAAATCAGCCGCCGGTCACCACGCAGGAGCTGCTGACGCCGGCGCAGCTTGAACGCGCGCGTCTCTTGGGCGCTGCGTTCCGCGTCGCGCATCTGATCTCGGCGGCACGTCCGGGTGTCTTGCCCGCCACGCATTTCCGCAGCCAGGGACGCAAATTGATGCTGGTGTTCGAGCACCGCCTCGGCGACCTCGTCGCCGACCGCGTCGGCAGCCGTTTCCGCCAGCTCGCCCGTCTGATTGGCCGCGCCGGCTCGATCGTGCGGCGCTGACGAACAGGAACAGGGCGTCAAACGAGCGGCTGGGTTCTTCAATCAGTAGCAGCCATCCGATCGCGGCTGCCCGCCGGCGCGACGATGGCTTTCAGTCCACCGAGTTCGGACTCGGCGAGAATGAGCTGCCATCCATAGGCACTGAGCACGTCCTGAACGATCGCGAGGCCGAGGCCGGCCCCTTCGCCACGCTCGTCCAGCCTGACCCCGCGTTCGAGCACGCGTGAACGTTCGGCGGGCGCGATGCCCGGACCATCATCCTCGACCGTGATCGCCGGTTTCGCCGCATCCGCGCCAATGCGCACTTCGCTCTTGGCGTGACGAGCGGCGTTTTCCAAGAGATTGCCCAGCACTTCCGCCAGATCAGTGCGATCGAGCGGCACGCTCGGCTCGCCCGTCATGCAGGTCTTGAAGGCGAGCCGCTGTGCCGCAGGCGTACGCGCCAGGGTCAGGATCAGGGACTGGACAAGCGGCTTGAGCGGCGTGGAAATACCGCCGCGCAGGCGGGCCGTCCCCCTCGCCCGCGCACGTGCCAGCTCGCGGTCGACGTGACGGCTCATTGTCTCGCCGACGGCCTCGATGGCCTGCGCGACCTCCTGCTCGCCGCGCTGACGCAACAGCGCGACATCGGCCGCGAGTGCGGCCAGCGGCGTCTTCAGCCCGTGTGCCAGGTCGGCGGCGCGGCGGCGCGACCGTTCGATTTCGCGTTCCTGGGCATCAATCAGGCTGTTGACCTCTTCCACCAGCGGCTTCACCTCAGTCGGGACCTCGACGGGGAGATGCTTGCGCTGCCCGGAGCGGACGTCCGCGACGCCGCGGCGAAGTGCGTCCAGCGGACGAAGGCCCAGGCCGACCTGGATCGAGGTGGCCGCCGCCAGCACCAGCCCCAGCACGCCAAGCGCCAGCGCCAGATCCCTGGCGAAATGCGAGGCGGCGGCCGACACGCGGGCGAGATCGGCCGCCACCGCGACGCGCACCGGCGCGCGGCGGTCGCCCAGGGTGAGCATCACGCGGCGTTCGCTGACCAGGAGCCGCGCGTCGGCGGGTCCAGGGATGACATGACGATGCAATTCGCGAGGCGACGGCTCATCCCGCGGCAGGTCCAACGCCGTGTCCCAGAGCGAACGTGAACGCAGCACCTGACCGCCATCGTCCGATACCTGCCAGTACAAGCCCGAAAGAGGGTCGGCAAAACGAGGATCGGCCGGCGGCCGGCCCACCACCAGCCTGCCCTGCGCATCGGCGTCGATACCCGCGACGAGTTGCTTCAGATAAACGTCGAGATCCTCACCGATGGTGCGCGCGACATGGCGTTCGAACAGCAACGTCAGCCCGGCGCCGGCAATCGTCAACGCGATCAGGATAGCTACGAGTCCGCCAGCGACCAGTCGCAGCCGCAGCGAACCCCAGCTCATGGCGTCGTCTCCGGTACCAGATAGCCGAAGCCGCGTCGGGTCTCGATCAGGTCGGCACCGAGCTTCTTTCGCACGCGGCCGATCAGCACTTCGAGCGCATTCGACTCGTGGTCCTCGCCGTGGCCATAGACGTTTTCATCGAGCTCCTGCTGCGATACGACGCGGCCGCGATGGTGCAGGAGAAAGGCGATCAGGCGGTATTCCAACGGCGACAACGCGACGGGTACCCCGCGCAGCATCACCTTCATTTGACGCTCGTCGAGCTCGACCTCGCCGGCGATGATCCGTGGCGAGGCATGCCCCGCCGAGCGGCGCACGATCGAGCGCAGCCGCGCCAGCAATTCCTCCATGCGAAACGGTTTCGGCAGGTAATCGTCGGCGCCCGCGTCGATGCCATCGACGCGCTCGGCCCAGCTGCCGCGCGCCGTCAGGATTAGCACCGGCATAGACCGCCCATTCGCGCGCCAGCGCTTGAGCACCGCCAGACCGTCCATGCCGGGCAAGCCGAGATCGAGGACGATCGCGCCGTAATCCTCGGTGTCACCGCGGAACCAGGCTTCCTCGCCGTTGCCGACGGTCTCGACCACATAACCGGCTGCGCGCAGCGCCCTCTCCACATCGGCCGCGATCCGTCGATCGTCCTCCACGAGCAGCACGCGCATCACTTCTCCTTGATGCGTTCGATCTCGCCGCTACGTGCGTCCACATACGCTTCGTAGAGCCGGCCCCTGTCGTCGACCAGGCGAAACTCGTAAATCCAGCGGCCGCGCTCACGCTCTATCTCGACCCCCGCAACCTCGCCCGGCAGCTTGCCACGAAGCGACGCGAGAATGTCGGCGAGCGACTTGATCTCGCCGGCCTCGACTGCGCGGCGAACCGCGTCCGGCGCGCCCTTATCGTGGTCGCCTGCGGCCGCAGGCATCGGCGCGAGCAGGAATCCTGCCAGCAGCGGCACCGCGAGAAGTTCCAGAAAGCCTGAGGAGTGCATTGGCAGAGAATGCCCCAATCGACCTGACAAATTGCTGACGTGGATCAACAGGCGGCGGTCAGGACGGTTCTGGCAATGTCCGCCCATCGCCTCGCCGCATGACGCGGCCGGGCGCCACAAGCTGGAGAGAACATGCGCAAGATTACCATCATCGCCGCCACCGCCGCCTTGCTCGCTGCCGCCGCGACCGCTCACGCCGGCAGCCTCGGGCGTCCCTGCACTGCAGCGCCGCAGACCAGCTGGCTGTCGATCGAGCAATTGCAGGCCAAGATCGAAGCCCAGGGCTACAAGGTCCAGAAGGCCAAGCTCAAGAACGCCTGTGGCGAGCTCTACACGATCGACAAGTCCGGCAGCCGGGTCGAATTGTTCGTCGATCCGACCAGCGGCCGGATCGTCGGTCAGCTGTAAGGGGCCGCATCATGACCGCCATTCACGATACGGTCGTAGCCGGCGGCGCCAAGCCGCCGGCTACGGTAAAGGTCTGGGACCTTTTCGTGCGCGTATTCCATTGGTCGCTGGCCGGGCTGTTTCTGCTCGCTTATGCGACCGGGGACGAGATAGAAAAGATCCATATCGCCGCCGGCTACACCATTGCCGGGTTGCTTGCGCTCCGGATCGTGTGGGGCTTCGTGGGACCGCGCCATGCACGCTTCAGCGACTTCGTGCGCTCGCCGCGCGCGGTGCTCGCCTATATGCGCGATGTGGCGCTGCTCAGGGCGCCACGCTTTCTCGGCCACAATCCTGCCGGCGGCATGATGGTCGTGGCACTGATCGTCATGCTGATCGGCACCTGCACCACCGGCTATATGATGACGACCGACAGCTTCTGGGGAGCGAAATGGGTGGAGGAGGTCCACGAGGCGTTCGCCAACCTCACGATCGGCCTCGTGGTCGTCCATGTGCTTGGCGTCCTGCTGGCAAGCTTCGAGCACCGTGAGAGCCTGGTGACGGCGATGATCACGGGAAGGAAGCGTCCATCCTGAGCGACGTGCGCCGGGCACGAAAGGTTCGCAGGGTGCAAGCGCTCATCTGCCGACGAAGCGGCTTCCGTTCCACCGCAGCGTTCGGCTCGTGCCCCGCCCGTCGACAACTTCAAGGAGAGCCTGATCGTGGGAAGAAGACAGCCGAACGTCGCGAGCATGCACGGAAAGCACACGCCTGTAACGTCCGCTGGTCGAGATATAGACCTCGTGCAGGCATCCTGCGGACCCGCAATAGACCGCCCTGTCGTGGCAGTGAAAATCGTCAAAATGGAGGGCCAGGAATTGAGCGCCGGGCACGGTCAGATAGAGAGCGAAACGTTGGGCGGCAGCGACTGGACCGCCGCACGCGGCACTCCATTTCCGTACATCGGCACGGATTTCAGGCGGCAGCATCTTGATGTGCGCAGAACTCCAGGGGTCTTGAGCCATCCCGCCACGGGAGAGTGCCGGCTGCCGGAGCCCGACGAGCGTGACAATGCCGATAGCCAGAATCGAAGCGAATCTTCTTGGTTTCACGGCCGCCTCTCCGAAGGATGCAAACACAGCCTAGCGTCTCGGGCTGGGACCGAATTGAGCAGGATCAACCGAGACCTTCCCCGGACGGCAGGCAGCCTTCCAAAGTGGCCGGCCCGCTTGAGACAGATCAACTCTGCAATGCGCCGGTGGGCTAAGCGAAACCTGCAATCGATCAGCGCTTCGCTCGCCTCCAGGTCTGGGTTTTTCCTCATGCGAGTCCGTCGCAGAACTCTCCCTCTCACCTCGTCCGGGGGCGTGCTCGTTCGCGCGCTCTTCGCCGTCGCATTGAGCCTGCTGAGCTCCGCATCGATGGCCCAGGACGAGGTGAAGCTGAGCGATGCGCAGGCGCGCAATCTCGGCGTCCGCGTGACCCATCCGGTTGCCAGCCGGACCGATCTGACGCTGCCCTACCCGGTCCAGATCATGGTTCCCACGCCGCAATTGTGGGTCGTCAGCGCACCGGTGGCGGGCATGGTCGCCAATCTCATGGTCGGGCGCGGCGATCGCGCCACGGCCGGCCAGCCGCTGGTCACCCTGGAGAGTCCAAGCTTCGTCTCCCAGCAACGTGACTATTTGCACGCGATCGCGCAGGAGCATCTCGCCAGCCAGCAACTCAAGCGCAACGTCGATCTGTTCGAGGGCAAGGCCGTGCCGCAACGCGTGCTGGAGGCCAGCCAGGCCGAAGCGCGCCAAGCCGCGCTCGTCGTCGCCGAACGGCGCCAGATGCTGCGCCTCAGCGGGATGTCGGACGATGCCATTTCCCGACTGGCCCAGGAAGCGGCGATCAGCGGCACGCTCACGGTCAATGCGCCGCAAACCGCGTCCGTGGTCGAGGTCGCGGTGTCGCCGGGGCAGCGGCTCGAACAATCCGCGCCGCTGGTCAAGCTGGCGCGGCTGTCGCCGCTATGGGCCGAGATCGCGGTTCCCGCCGCCAATATTCGAGCGATCCGCACCGGTGCGAAAGTCGAGATCGAGGGCTATTCCACGCCCGGCACGGTCGTGCTGGTCTCCGAGACCATCGACCCTGCCACCCAGACCATCCTGGTGCGCGCGGAGGTCCCCAACGACGGCGAGCTGCATCCCGGTCAGACCACCGCGGCCCGCATCGGCTTTCTCTCCGCCGGCGAAAGCGCCTTTGAGATTCCCTATAGCGGGCTGATCCGGAGGGGCGAGCAGACCTCGGTCTTCGTCGCCTTCGACGGCGGCTTCCGCCTGGTCCCGGTCAAGCTGCTTGCGGAGGATCAGGATCACGTCGTCGTGTCGGGCCCGATTACGGACCGGGATGCGATCGCGATCGGCGGCATCTCGGCGCTTCGCGGCATTCTCTTAGGCCTGGGGCAATAGATGCTCCGCCGCCTGGTTGCGTTCGCGTTGTCGCAGCGGCTGTTCGTGATGCTGAGCGTGCTGCTGCTGATCGGCGCGGGCGCCGTCCTCCTGCCCGGCCTGCCGATCGACGCCTTTCCCGACGTCTCGCCGGTTCAGGTGAAGATCATCATGAAGGCGCCGGGTCTCACCCCCGAAGAGGTCGAGCAGCGCATTACCGTCCCCATCGAGCTCGAGCTGCTCGGATTGCCGAACAAGAAGGTGCTTCGTTCGACCACCAAATACGCGCTGGCCGACATCACCGTCGATTTCGAGGACGGCACCGACATCTACTGGGCACGCAACCAGGTCTCGGAGCGCCTGTCGAACATCTCGCGCGACTTCCCGGAAGGGGTGAGCGGCGGTCTGGCGCCGATCACGAGCCCCCTCGGCGAGATGTTCATGTTCACCATCGACAGTCCCGAGCTTTCGCTCGCCGAACGCCGGACCCTGCTCGACTGGGTGATCCGACCCGCGCTGCGGACTGTCCCCGGCGTTGCCGACGTCAATGCGCTCGGCGGCTATGTCCGCGCCTTCGAGATCGTGCCGCGCAACGACGCGCTGGCCGCGCGCGGCATTTCCTACGACCTGTTTCGCCGGGCCATCGAAGCCAACAGCCGCAACGACGGCGCCGGACGGGTGAACCAGGGCGAGGACAGCGCGCTGGTTCGGATCGAAGGCAGCATCCGTTCGATCGAGGACATCAAGGCCATCGTGGTCGACACCCGCGAGGGCGTGCCGATCCTGGTCAACGACGTCGCGTACGTCAAAGTCGGGACCCTGACGCGCTATGGCGCCGTCACGGCGGACGGCCGCGGCGAAACCGTCGAGGGGCTCGTCCTCGGCCTGCGCGGCGCCAACGCGGGTCAGCTCATCCGTGACGTACGCGCCCGGCTCGCCGAGCTGCAGCCCTCGCTGCCCAAAAGCGTCTCCATCAACGTGTTCTATGACCGCAGCCGCCTGGTCAATCGCGCCGTCGGCACCGTGGTGCGGGCCCTCGGCGAGGCCACCGCTCTCGTCATCGTTCTTCTGCTGCTCTTCCTCGGCAATTGGCGGGCTTCGCTCGTGATCGCGCTCAGCCTGCCGCTCGCCATCGTGATCGCGTTGATCATCATGCGCGTGGTGGGAATGTCGGCCAACCTGATGAGCCTCGGCGGACTTGCGATCGCGATCGGCATGCTGATCGACGCCCTGGTGGTCGTGGTCGAGAACATCGTCGGCAACCTCGGCAAGCACGAACCGGGCAAGTCTCTCCCGCTGATCCACCTGATCTACCGTTCGGTTTGCGAAGTGCTGGAGCCGGTCGCCTCGGGCGTGCTCATCATCATCATCGTGTTCGTCCCCCTGCTGACGCTGCAGGGGCTGGAGGGCAAGCTGTTCATCCCGGTCGCGCTGGCCATCATTTTCGCGCTGGCCGGCTCGCTGCTGCTGGCGCTCACCGTGATCCCGGTCGCGACGTCCTTCGTGCTCAAATCCGCCTCGCATCGCGATCCCCTGCTGGTGCGTGCGGCCCAACGGGTCTACGCGCCGGCATTGGACTGGGCCTTGAACAACGAGCGCAAGGTGATGGCGGCCGCCTTGATCGGCCTGGTCGCGGCGGGCTTCGCCTATACCAAGCTCGGCAAGACCTTCATGCCGACGATGGACGAAGGCGATGTCATCGTCAGCGTGGAGACGCTTCCCTCCGTCAACCTCGACGAGTCGCTTGCCATGAACGCCAGGCTCCAGACTGCGCTGCTGGCCGTGCCTGATATTGCCGGCATCGTCGCCCGCACCGGGTCGGACGAGCTTGGCCTCGACCCCATGGGTCCCAACCAGACCGACACGTTCCTCGTGCTCAAGCCGGCGGCCGAGCGCGCGACCGACAACCGCGAGGCCCTGCTGCAGAAGCTTCGCGAGGTCCTGAGCGGCTTTCCCGGCATCTCGCTCAGCTTCACCCAGCCCATCGACATGCGCGTGCAGGAGATGATCAGCGGCGTGCGCGGCGACGTCGCCGTCAAGATCTTCGGCCCCGACATCGCCAGGCTGAATGAAACCGCGGCAAAACTGTCGGCGATCCTCTCCAGCATCGACGGGGCCGAGGACGTCTACACCACGCTGAACGAAGGCGCTCAATATTACACGGTCGCGGTCAATCGCATGGAGGCCGGCCGCCTCGGCCTGACCGTGGACTCGATCGTCAACTCGCTGCGAACCCAGATCGAGGGCCGAACCATCGGGACCGCGCTCGAGGAGGGGCGCCGCACGCCGATCCTGGTCCGGGGCAGCGAGACGACCCGGGAAGCGCCGACGCTGCTGGCGAGCCTGCCGCTGACGCTGGGCTCGGGACAGCATGTCGCGTTGTCACAGGTCGCCCGCATCCAGCGCGTCGACGGTCCGGTGAAGATCGACCGCGAGGACGGCGCCCGCATGAGCGTGGTGCGCGCCAACGTGCGCGGCCGCGACATGGTCGGCTTCGTCGAAGCCGCGCGCCAGAAGGTGGCGACCGAGCTGCCGCTTCCGAACGGCTACCGGCTGACCTGGGGCGGACAGTTCGAGAACCAGCAACGCGCCGCCGCGCGCCTGTCCGTCGTGGTTCCCGTCGCGATCGGCCTGATCTTCGTGCTGCTGTTCACCACGTTCGGCGCCATCCGCCAGGCCTTGCTGGTGCTCGTCAACATTCCCTTTGCCCTGATCGGCGGCGTCTTCGCCCTGGTGGTGACGGGTGAGTACCTGTCGGTGCCGGCCTCGGTCGGATTCATCGCGCTGCTCGGCATTGCCGTGCTCAACGGCGTCGTCCTGGTGTCTTATTTCAATCAGCTGCGCGCCCACGGCCTCCCCGAGGACCGCATCGTCGTCGAGGGCGCCATGCGCAGGCTGCGGCCCGTGCTGATGACCGCGAGCATCACGGCGCTGGGCCTGATCCCGCTGCTGTTCGCATCCGGTCCGGGATCCGAGGTGCAGCGGCCGCTTGCTATCGTCGTGATTGGAGGATTGCTGTCCTCCACCCTGCTCACCCTGATTCTCCTGCCGATCCTGTATCGCCGCTACGGCGGCACGTCGAAGGTGGCGAAATGATCGACCAGCTTGTCTGCCTCACGCTGATCGTGCCGCATCGGCTGCGCGACGAAGTGTTCGACCATCTCGCCGAACAGAGCGATCTGGTCTCCGGATTCACGGCCACGCAGGGCTCGGGTCACGGCACCGAGGTTCGATTGCATACGGCCGCCGAACGCGTGAAGGGCCATGCCGACCAGACCGTCGTGCAAGTGGTGCTGCCAGGAAGAGAGGCGGGCCGGCTGATCGACCGTCTGCGGGTTTCGTTCGCCGGAACCAAGCTGGTCTACTGGACGACGCCGGTCATGGAACTCGGCAGTATCGACTGAGAGGCCGGCCTATTCGGCCGACGCCCTGGCGTGGCGCTCGGACGATTCCAGTGCGTCGGCGGTCAGTTTGCGCCGGCGCCAGATGGTGCCGACCACCAGCACGACGATGACGCCGAGCGCGGCGCAGAAGTATTCGCCGCCGGCCCCGCCATGGCCGAATTGCGGCGGGATACGCAAGGCACCGAGCATGCCGTCGAGCGAGGCGCCGAACGGACCGTCGAACAGCGTGTGCAGCCTGGGCGCGACGCCGGGATCGGTCGCGATCACCTCGCCCGCGATCCAGCCGAGCAGCGCCGCACCGGCCCAGACCAGCACCGGCAGCTTTTCGAGCAGCGCCATGATCAGCGCCGCGCCGGCGACGATCAGCGGCACGCTGATGGCAAGGCCGAGGATCAGGAGCGGCACGCTGCCATTGGCAGCGGCAGCCACCGCAATGACGTTGTCGAGACTCATGACGATGTCGGCGACCACGACGATCTGGATGGCGTGCCACAGATGCGCGGCGGCGTCGACGTCGTCCTCGTCCTCGTGTTCCGGCACCAGCAGCTTGGCCGCGATCACGATCAGAGCAAGACCGCCGATCAGCTTGAGGTACGGCAGGCCCATCAGCGTGGCGACGATGCCGGTGAAGATGATCCGCAGCATCACCGCCGCGCCGGCACCGAAGATCATGCCCCACAGCCGGTGTCGCGGCGAGAGGCCGCGGCACGCCAGCGCAATCACCAGCGCGTTGTCGCCGGAGAGCAGGATGTTGATCCAGATGATCTTGCCGACCGCGATCCAGAAGGTCGGCGCAGCCATCTCGTTGCGAAACTGGGTGAAGAACGCCCCGATCGTCGCGGGATCGAAGATCTGCCAGAGCCAGTCCACAATGAGTCCTTTCGTCCGGTCTTTAACTTACGGCGGATTGATCAGCCGACGATCTCGTTGCCCGAGAAGAACTGCGCGATCTCGATCGCGGCCGTCTCCGGCGCATCCGAGCCGTGCACCGAATTCTCGCCGATCGACTTGGCGTAGAGCTTGCGGACGGTGCCCTCGGCCGCCTTGGCCGGATCGGTCGCGCCCATCACCTCGCGGTACTTGGCAATCGCGCCCTCGCCTTCCAGCACCTGCACCACGACCGGACCGGAGGTCATGAACTCGACGAGCTCGCCGAAGAACGGGCGCGCCTTGTGGACGGAATAGAAGGTCTCGGCCTGTTCCTTGGTCATGCGGATGCGCTTCTGCGCGACGATCCGCAGGCCCGCCTTTTCGATCACGGCATTGACGGCGCCGGTCAGGTTACGCGCGGTCGCGTCGGGCTTGATGATCGAGAAAGTGCGTTCGATGGCCATGATCTTGTCCTTGGGAAGAAAAGCGGTGATTGCCGGGTTGCGGGGCTTATATCGGCGCCTTTGCCGGACGGCAAGCGAGCGCCCAATGCCTCTCACAGGCGCTTCGCCGCAGGCGGCCCGGCCGGATCTAGGCATGAATTACCGAGATTTCACCCAGATGAACCGAATCTGAAGCCTCCATTCAGGCTTTGGTTCGGCCTGCCGGCTTATGCTCCTTCCATCGAAACCCAAGCCTGACCACAAGCCTGACCATCAGGCGGACGTTTCGGCGGCCTTTCCATCGACGCGGATTGCCCCCGCGCCGGCAGTTTTGAGGAGATCACCATGTTGAGGAAACTTTCGCTTGCCGCTGTCGCTGCGGTTGCGCTCGGTGCCGCGTTGGCCCCGACCTCGGCCTCCGCTCACTGGCATGGCGGCGGCCCGGGCTGGCATGGCGGTGGCGGCTGGCACGGCGGCTACCGCTGGGGCGGACCGCGCTTCTATGCCCCGGTCTCCTACGGTTATGGCGGCTGCTATGTGCGCCGGCTGGTCCCGACCCCCTGGGGACCCCGCTGGCGGCTGATCAACCGCTGCTACTGAGCCCGACAGCACCTTTCTAAACCCCCAAGGTATCTGCGCCCCCCACAGGTACCTTCCAAGAGGAGCCCCGGCGATCCCCCCGCCGGGGCTTCGCATTTTGGGTGGATGGGGCGGGGTTCATGCAATTTTGACGAGAATGGCAGCGATCCCCAAGGAGTGGCGAAACCATTTTGGGGGTCAATGACTTGGTACCGTGTCTTTACTCTGAGCACACGGAACCGCGCGATGGTTGGGCCCTTTGCCAATGACAGCGAACAGATCGACCGGCGCACCAGCCGCTCGATTTGCGATGCCGTAGGCGAACGGCTCCAGCAGAGCCTGCGTCCCGAGACACGGCTCCCGACGCATCTCGAGCAGCTCCTCAACGAGTTGGAGCGGCGCGACCGCGACGCGCATTGAGCGGCGGTCAAGCCATTGCAGAAACGGGTTGCGTTTGACCACGGCTGCGGTGACAAGGCCGCATGCTGTCCATTACCGACCTCTCCATCCGCCTCGCCGGACGCCTTCTGATTGACCAGAGTTCCGTGCAGATCACGCCGGGCTCGCGCGTCGGCCTGGTCGGACGCAACGGCACCGGCAAGTCGACGCTGTTCAAGGTGATCCGCGGCGAGCTGGCCGCCGAGCACGGCTCGGTGACCTTGCCGCCGCGCTGGCGGATCGGCAGCCTGGCCCAGGAAGCCCCGAACGGACCGGAAAGCCTGATCTCCGTCGTGCTCAAGGCCGACCTCGAACGCGACGCGCTGCTCACTGAAGCCGAGAGCGCGACCGATCCGCATCGGATCGCCGAGATCCAGACCCGCCTCGTCGACATCGACGCGCATTCGGCGCCGAGCCGCGCCGCCGCGATTCTCTCCGGCCTCGGCTTCTCCGCCGCCGATCAGCTCCGCCCCTGCGCCGAATTCTCCGGCGGCTGGCGCATGCGCGTCGCGCTTGCCGCCACCCTGTTCGCGGCCCCCGATTTGTTGCTGCTCGACGAGCCCACCAACTATCTCGACCTCGAAGGCACGCTATGGCTGGAGGATCACCTCGCGCATTATCCGCGCACCGTGATCGTGATCAGCCACGACCGCGATCTGCTGGAAAGCTCGGTCGACCAGATCCTGCATCTGGAGCGCGGCAAGCTCACGCTCTACAAGGGCAGCTATTCCTCATTCGAGGAGCAGCGCGCCGCGCGCGAGCTGCTCGACGCCAAGCAAGTCAAGCGCCAGGAGGCCGAGCGCGCCCGCCTGCAAGCCTTCGTCGACCGCTTCAAGGCCAAGGCCTCGAAAGCGCGGCAGGCACAATCCCGCGTCAAAATGCTGGAGCGGCTGAAGCCGATCGCGGCGCTGGTGACCGAGGACGTGCGCGAGATCAGCTTTCCCGCGCCGGAAAAGATCCTCTCGCCGCCGATCATCGCGGTCGACAACGCCTCGGTCGGTTACGATCCGGCGAGCCCCGTGCTCAATCGCGTCACCTTGCGCATCGACAATGACGACCGCATCGCGCTGCTGGGTGCCAACGGCAACGGCAAGTCGACGCTGGTCAAGTTGCTCGCGGGACGCCTCGCGCCGTTCTCCGGCAAGGTGACGCGGGCCGACAAGCTCTCGATCGCCTATTTCGCGCAGCACCAGCTCGACGAATTGAATGAAGACGCCTCCGCCTACGACCACGTCCGCAAGCTGATGGGCGATGCGCCGGAGGCCAAGGTGCGGGCGCGCGCCGGCGCGATCGGCTTCTCCGGCAAGGCGGCCGACACCAAGGCCGGCAAATTGTCGGGCGGCGAGAAGGCACGGCTGCTCCTGGGCCTTGCGACCTTCTTCGGTCCCAACATGATCATCCTGGACGAGCCGACCAACCATCTCGACATCGACAGCCGCGGCGCTTTGGCCGAAGCCATCAACGAATTTCCCGGTGCGGTGATCATGGTCTCGCACGACCGTTACCTGATCGAGGCCTGCGCCGACCGGCTCTGGATCGTCGCCGATCGCACCGTCACCAATTACGACGGCGACCTCGACGAATATCGCCGCCTGGTGCTGTCCACACGCAACGGCGAGCCCGCCCCGCGCGAGCGCAGCGCCGCGAGCGAAAAGCCGCAGCGCGCAAGGTCGGACAATCGCGGCTCGCTGAAGAAGCGCATCGCGGAGGCCGAAGCCGAGATCGCCCGCGTCAGCGAGATCATCACCAAGATCGATACGGCCCTTGCCCTGCCCGACATTTTTACGCGCGATCCCAAGCAGGCCGCGCAGCTGTCGAAGGCGCGGGCGAATGCGGCCGACGCGCTGGCGCGGGCGGAGGAGCAATGGCTGGAAGCAAGCACGCAGTTTGACGAGGCGGCGGGGTAGCGTCACCGCCGCGCGCCGGCTCAATCAAAATCTGAAAAACAACCCCATGCAAAGTACCGGTAATTTATTACCTGGCACTTTACTGTTGACGAATATCCGCTTTCCCGTATCGGTAGCGCCTCGCCGAGGCCGGCGCCTGTAGCAGCAACGGCTCAGTCCGCGTACTGCCCGGCTGCCTTGATGATCGGCGCCCAGCGGTCGATCTCGCTCGCCAGCATCGCGCCCAGCGCCTCCGGCGTCGCCTTGTCCTGCGGCACCGGCTCGGTGTTGATGTCGTTGAACCGCGCGATCAAGGCGGGATCCTTCAGTGCGGTCTGCAGCGCCGCCGTCAGCTTCTGAATGACCGCCGGCGGTGTGCCCTTGGGCGCATAGATGCCGTGCCAGACGCCGAGCTCGAACCCCTTGAGGCCGGCCTCGTCCGCCGTCGGCAGGTCGGGAAGACTCTTCAGCCGCTCCTTGGTGGTGATCGCGTAGGCCTTGACCTGCTTTGCCGTGATCGGACCGGTGGTGTTGGTCGCCTGGTCGCAGGTGAGATCGATCTGCTTGCCAAGCAGATCGTTCATGATCGGACCGTTGCCCTTGTACGGCACCGTGGTGAGCTGCTTCTGGATCGCCGTCATGAACAGCATGCCGCAGAGATGCGATGCCGCACCCAACCCCGCATTGGCGTAGGTCAGCTTGTCGCCCTGCTGCTGGGCGTAGGCGACCAATTCCTTGAGCGTGTCGGCCGGAAAATCCGCACGCGCGATGATGGTCATCGGCGCGTTGGTCACGAGCCCGATCGGCGCAAAGGCCGTCTTGGTGTCGTAGCTGAGGTTGCGATACAGCGTCGCCGCGGTCGAGATGCCGACGTGATGGATCAGTAGCGTGTAGCCGTCCGGCTGGGCGCGCGCGGCGCGGGTCGAACCGATGGTGCCGCCGGCTCCGGTCGCGTTCTCGACGATAACCTGCTGTCCCAGCGATTTCGCCATGCCCGCCGCGGTCAGGCGCGCGATGGTGTCGGTCGGCCCGCCGGCGGCGAACGGCACCAGCATGGTGATGGGCCTCGTCGGATAGTCCTGGGCGAGCGCCGCGCCAAACGGCAGGAGCAGCGCCGACACAAGGGCAATGAACCGCATGGTTTCCTCCGGTTTGTTATTGACACCATCAAAGCGCATTCCTGGCCGCGCGGCCATCACCAAAGCGGCACATCAGACGCATCAAGGAGTGTTGCGATCTGTGCGAGGGCGCGCGCGCGCGGCCGATGGCCTCAGCGCATAGGCTCAAGTCCAGCACTCTGTTTGATGAAGCAGCGGGGTAGAAGGGCCTCGTGTCCCGGACGCGACGCGCCATGAAATGACGCGACGCTGAGCCGGGATTCACGCTTCAGCGTTGCACGCGGCTGCTGGGCCCCGGCTCGGCCGCGCATCGCTCAAGCGCTGCGCAGCGTCCGGGGCACGATTACGTCGATAGCGCCTGATACGGCCTTACGCGTGCTTCTTCTTCGGCTTCGCCGCCCTCGGCACCGGCTGCGGGTCCGGATTGCCCTCGATCGCGGACAGGCGGCCGGCGGTGAAGGTGTAGATGCCGGCGCGGGGACCGGTGGTCCAGGTCACGACGGCGACGCGGCGGCCGACAGCATCGTTGGAGAGATTGACGCTCGAGGGCGCGCCGATGCCGCGCACCACGTCGCATTCGGTGTGGCCGAGCGCGACCGTGCCGCCCATCGGCGCCGTCGTCGACGCATTGGCATCGGCCGGCCCGGGCGGCGGCGCCATGCCGGGACAGGCGCCGTCGGCGCTGACGAGATCCTCAGCTCCGACCGGCTTGTCGGGGGTTAGCGGCGGCGACTCGATCGAGATGTTCTTGATGAAGAGACGGCCCGGTTTCTGGAACCATTCCGCATCCTTCGACAACAGATCGCTCCCGCCCGAACAGCCCGCGACCAGCGGTGCTACGGCAGCCAACGCAATTAGGAGCGACTTGGGAAGCTTTTGATGTCGCACGATAAACCAAATTCCCCGCGTGAAGGACCAGCCCTAAGCGATTGTCCCAACATCACTTTGCGGCACGAAGGTGACCAAAGCCAGCATCGCCCGAAAAGTGCAAATTATCATTAATTGCGAAGGCCCCTAATTCCGACGCTGCCACCGGCCCCGCTCGTCGGCCTGCCAATAGGTGACATCAAATCCCCGCGCCTTGCAATCCGTCCAGGCGCTGCGGGCGAGCGCCAGCGCATCCGGGTCCTCGCCGTTGAACAGCAGCACCATGCGCGCATAGCCCTGCGCGTCCTCCGGGAGGGCGGCATTGTCGACCAGGAAGCGGACATGGGCGCCGTTGGGATTGCCCTCCTCGATCGCCAGCACGATCGGCTGATCGGCGGCGTCGTTCACGCGCCATGTCGCGTGCGGCAGGAAGGAATCGTCGCGATAGGTCCACAAATGCGCGTCGAGCGCATCGGCGCGTTCTTCCGAGGTCGACTGCACCACGACGCGCCAGCCGCGCTCGAGCGATTTCTCGAGAAGCGGCGGCAACACGTTCTCCACCGTCATGTTTTGCAGATGATAGAACAGGACTTCAGTCATCTCGGGTCATTTGCGCTCGTAATGGTCGGCGACGAGGCGGTCGAGCAGGCGGACACCATAGCCGCTGCCCCAGCTGTGGTTGACGTCGGTCTTCGGCGCGCCCATGGCGGTGCCGGCGATGTCGAGATGGGCCCAGGGCGTGTTGTCGACGAAGCGCTGCAGGAACTGCGCCGCGGTGATCGAGCCGCCATGACGGCCGCCGGTGTTCTTCATGTCGGCGAACTGGGAATCGATCAGCTTGTCGTATTCGGGACCGAGCGGCATGCGCCAGACCTTTTCTCCACACTCGATGCCGGCCGTCAGCAGGCGTTCGGCAAGCTCGTCATTGTTGGAGAACATGCCGGCATGCTCGGTGCCGAGCGCGACCACGATCGCGCCGGTCAGCGTCGCCAGATCCACCATGAATTTCGGCTTCACCTTCTTGGCGACGTACCAGAGCACGTCGGCCAGCACGAGACGGCCTTCCGCGTCGGTGTTGATGATCTCGATGGTCTGGCCCGACATCGAGGTGACGATGTCGCCCGGCCGCTGCGCATTGCCGTCGGGCATGTTCTCGACGAGGCCGATGGCGCCGATCACGTTGGCCTTGGCCTTGCGCGCCGCCAGCGCGTGCATCAGGCCGACGACGCAGGCCGCGCCGCCCATGTCGCCCTTCATGTCCTCCATGCTGCCGGCCGGCTTGATCGAGATACCGCCGGTGTCGAAGCAGACGCCCTTGCCGACGAAGGCGACCGGCGCCTCGCCCTTCTTGCCGCCGTCCCAGCGCATGATCACGGTACGGCTCGGCCGCGCCGAGCCCTGGCCGACACCGAGCAGCGCGCCCATGCCGAGCTTCTGCATCGCCTTGACGTCGAGCACCTCGACCTTGACGCCGAGCTTGCGGAGCTGACTGGCGCGGCGCGCGAACTCCTCGGGGAAGAGCACGTTCGGCGGCTCGTTGACGAGGTCGCGCGCGATGATCACGCCGTCGATGACATGGCCGGCCGCGACAAACGCCTTCTTCGCGGCAGCGGCATCGCCGACCGCAAGCGAGATGTCGGCGCGCGAGCCGCCCTCCTCGCCGTCCTTCTTCTTGGTCTTGTAACGGTCGAACTTGTAGGCGCGTAGGCGCAGGCCGGAGGCGATCGCAACCGCCTGCTCGCTCGTCATCGCGCCATCCGGCAGCTCCGCCAAGACGGTCATGGCGGCAGTCCCGGCGGGAAGCTTGCTCGCGGCCACACCGCCGAATTTGAGGAAATCGTTCATCTTCAGGCCGGTCGCCTTGCCGGCGCCGATTACGATCAGCCGGGTCGCCTTCACGCCCTCCGGCGCCAGGATGTCCAGCGCGGCCGCGCTCTTACCTCTGAAGGCAGCGGCGGCGGCTGCGCGCTTCACAAGATCGACAGCGCCGCCCAGTGCCTTGGCCGTCGCCGGGCCGAGCTTCAGGTCGTCATCGCAGAACACCACCAGGATGCCACGGGGGGCGGCAGACAAGGGGACAAAGCCGACCTTGATGGCATCGGACATAGATAACTCCTTTAATGCATGTAACTTTTCGCCGTTCGGCGGTGCCGGTCCCAGCCGAAGCTGAACGGCGATTCACTGAGGCTTGCCCTACTATGGGCCAGCGGCCCGCCCGATGCCAAGCGCCGCCGTGGCCGCCCGGCCACAACCAGCGAAATATTAACCATATATTGAAGGTGCCACGGGGCAGCCATTTTGTTGACGGATCAAAGGGATGGTAGTGAGAGAGTAAGCTGGCGGAAGAGCCCTGCGGCCAACCTTGGGGATCCCCTGATCGGGGATTGGTTGGACAAGCGGAATTTCGGCCGACATTGGGGACTTGGTGGGATTCGTGCGGTAGCGCATGGGGTCGATCGATAGGTATATCTTCCGCACGACGCTGGCGTCGTTTGCGCTGGTCCTGGTCAGCCTCACCGGCGTGATCTGGATTACGCAGGCGTTGCGCGGCATCGACCTGATGACGAGCCAGGGTCAGACCATCCTCACCTTCCTCGGCATCACCAGCCTCGTCATCCCGGCCCTGGTGCTGATCATCTCGCCGATCGCGCTGATGATCGCGATCTCGCACACGCTGAACAAGCTCGCGACCGATTCCGAGATCATCGTGATGAATGCCGCCGGCTTCTCGCCGTTCCGACTGTTCTATCCGTTCTTCTACGCAACCTGCGTGGTGGCGCTGCTGGTTGCCTTCATCGCGGCCTATCTCGCCCCCGACGGCATGCGGCGAATCAAGCAGTGGGATGCCGAGATCACCGCGGACGTGCTCACCAACATCCTGCAGCCCGGCCGCTTCGCCCAGCTCGACAAGAACCTCACGATCCGGATTCGCGAACGCCAGCCCGGCGGCATTCTTGCCGGCATCTTCATCGACGACCGCCGCGATCCGAACGAGCGCGTCTCGATCGTCGCCGAACGCGGCGAGGTCGTGAAGAACGAGACCGGCTCGTTCCTGGTGCTGGAGACGGGCAATCTGCAGCGCTTCGAGGCGGGCAAGCGCGATCCGGCGCTGGTGGCCTTCGGCCGCTACGGCTTCGACATGTCGAAATTCTCCAACCAGGGCCGCGATGTCACCCTCGGCATCCGCGAGCGCTATCTCTGGGAGCTGTTCTCGCCGTCAGAGGACGACCCCGTCTACAAGCAGATCCCCGGGCAATTCCGCTCGGCCCTGCATGACAGCCTGCTCGCGCCGATCTATCCCTTCGCCTTTGCCGTGCTGACCTTCGCCTTCCTCGGCGCGCCGCGCACCACCCGCCAGAGCCGCAACTTCTCGATCGGCTCGTCGATCATCGCGGTGTTCGGCCTGCGCATGGCGGGCTTTGCCTGCTCGGTGATGGCGGTGAAGTCGTCGGGCCCGGTGCTGGTGCAATACGCGATGGTGTTCGGCGCCATCGGCATCGGGTTGTGGATCATCGTCAGCGGCGTCGTGGTCGAGCCGCCCCCCGGCCTGATGGAGGCCATCAACAGGTCGAACGCGCGCATCGCGCGGCTGTTCGGACGTCCGGCCACCGCATGAGCATGCTCACCAACACACTCGGGCGCTATTTCGCCGGGCGCTTCGTGGTCGCGGCGCTCGGCGTGTTCGCGAGCATTTTCCTGCTGCTGGTGCTGGTCGACTACATCGAGATGGTGCGCAAGACCTCTGGCCTCGCCTCCGCCTCGGCGCTCATGGTGGCCGAGACCTCGCTGTTCCGGGTACCGCAGCTTCTGGAGAAGCTGACGCCGTTCTGCATGCTGATCGGCGCCATGACCTGCTATCTCGCCCTCTCCCGCCGGCTCGAGCTCGTGGTCGCGCGCGCCGCCGGCATCTCAGCATGGCAGTTCATCTCGCCGGCGCTCGGCAGCGCGCTCCTGATCGGCGTGATCGCCACCGTCGCCTACAATCCGATGTCGGCCAACTTGCGCGAAGCCTCCAAGCGCATGGAGGCCGAGCTGTTCGGCTCGGCGCCGGGCGGCGGTATCCAGGACGCCTCCGGCTTCTGGCTCAATCAGGTGACCAGCGACGGCCAGACCATCATCAACGCGGCACGCAGCGAGCAGCAGGGCGTCCGGCTCACGGGGCTGACGCTGTTCCGGTTCGACCCGGACCAGCACTTCAAGGAACGGGTCGAGGCGCGCGAGGCGACGCTCGAGGCCGGCCGCTGGCTGTTCAAGGGCGTTCGCCGCTTCTCGCTGGACGCCCCGCCGATCGACCAGGCCAGCTTGGAGATTCCGACGACGCTGACCGAGGCGCAGGTCCGCAACAGCTTCTCCACCCCCGAGACTGTGTCCTTTTGGCAACTACCGAGCTACATCCGCTCGTCCGAAAGCTCGGGCTTCGCGACAGCCGGTTACCGACTCCAGTATCAGAAGCTTCTGGCACAGCCGTTTTTGCTTGCGGCCATGGTGATGCTCGCGGCCTCCGTGTCGTTGCGTTTCTTCCGGATGGGCGGCGTGCAAAAGATGGTTTTGAGTGGCGTGGGCGCAGGCTTTCTGCTCTACGTTCTGTCGAAAGTAACTGAGGACTTGAGCAAGGCTGAGTTGATGCATCCGATCGCTGCGGCGTGGTTGCCCGTTGTAGTGGGCGGCCTCACCGGCTTTTTGGCCTTGCTCTATCAGGAGGACGGTTAGTGAGTGCCGTCCAACGAGGGCTCGTGTCTCGTTTGACGCGGCGCATGTTGATGCGCGCGAACGGGCGCGGCTTGTCCATCCGCAGACTGCTGCTCGCCGTCGTGACCGCTGCCTCGCTCGGCGGGCTGATCGACGTTGCCGCCGTGGCGCCGGCCTCCGCCCAATATACCTACAATCCGCTGCCGCCGCGTCCGAAGCCGCCCAGGGCCGCCAACGACAACCAGATGCTGGTTCAGGCGACCGAGGTCGACTACGACTACAATAATTCGCGCGTCTCCGCGGTCGGCAACGTCCAGCTGTTCTACAACGGCACCAGCGTCGAGGCCGACAGGGTCATCTACGACCAGAAGACCAAGCGGCTGCATGCCGAAGGCAACATCCGCATGACGGATGCCGACGGCAAGATCACCTATGCCGAGATCATGGATCTCTCCGACGATTACCGCGACGGTTTCGTCGATTCGCTGCGCGTCGACACCGCCGACCAGACCCGCATGGCCGCGAGCCGCGCCGATCGCTCCAGCGGCAATTACACGGTGTTCGAGAACGGCGTCTACACGGCCTGCGCGCCGTGTCGGGACGATCCGAAGAAGCCGCCGCTGTGGCAGGTCAAGGGTGCGCGCATCATCCACGACCAGCAGGAGAAGATGCTGTATTTCGAGACGGCGCAGCTCGAATTCTTCGGCGTGCCGCTCGCCTACATGCCCTATTTCTCGACGCCCGACCCGACCGTGAAGCGCAAGAGCGGCTTCCTGATGCCGGGTTATATTTCCGGCACGGACAACACGGGCTATGGCGTCGAGGTTCCCTATTATTGGGCGATCGCGCCCGACATGGACGCAACCTTCACCCCGCGCTTCCTGTCGCGGCAAGGCGTGCTGCTGCAGGGCGAATTCCGACAGCGCCTGATCGACGGCGCCTACCAGATCCGCGCGTACGGCATCAACCAGCTCGATCCCGGAGCGTTTGCCGGGCAGCCTGGCGACCGCGACTTCCGCGGCGCCATCGACACCAAGGGTCAGTTCGCATTGAACGACAAATGGGTCTGGGGCTGGGACGGCGTCCTGATGTCCGACTATTATTTCTTCTCGGACTACCGGCTCTATCAATACCGCGATCCGCTCGGCTCGTTCCTGCTGCTGCCGACGGAAGCGCTGTCGCAGCTCTATCTGACCGGTGTCGGCAACCGCAGCTTCTTCGATGCGCGCACGATGTACTGGCTGAGCTATTCGGGTAACCAGAGCCAGGTGCCGATCGTCTATCCGGTGATCGACTATTCCAACGTGCTCAACTATCCGGTGTTCGGCGGCGAGTTCAGCTACAAGACCAATTTCGTGAACCTGTCGCGCGACCAGTCGGTGTTCGATCCGATCACGACGCTGGCCAACACCAACAGCCTGTGCACGACGGCATCGGCCGATCCGCTCGCCCGCACGCCCTCGCAGTGCCTGCTGCGCGGCTTCCCCGGCACCTACACCCGCCTCACGGCGGAAGCGCAATGGCGCAAGTCCTTCACCGATCCGTTCGGCCAGATCTGGACGCCATTCGCGAGCCTGCGCGCCGATGCGATCAACTCCTCGGTCTCCAACCAGCCGGGCGTGTCGAACTATCTTCCCGTCGGCGACACCCAGGCGTTCCGCCTGATGCCGACCGTGGGGCTCGAGTACCGCTATCCCTTCATCAACATCCAGCCGTGGGGATCGACCACGCTCGAGCCGATCGCGCAGATCATCATCCGGCCGAACGAGACCTATGCCGGCAAGCTCCCGAACGAGGACGCCCAGAGCCTGGTGTTCGACGCCTCGAACCTGTTCAGCGTCGACAAGTTCTCCGGCTACGACCGCGTCGAGGGCGGCGGCCGCGCCAATGTCGGCGTGCAGTCCACCACGCAGTTCGACAAGGGCGGCGCCGTCAAGGTGCTGTTCGGCCAGTCCTACCAGCTGTTCGGCATGAATTCCTTCGCGGTCCAGGACGCCATCAATACGGGCATCAATTCCGGCCTGGACAAGCCGCGTTCCGATTACGTCGCGAGCGCCAGCTACTCGCCCAACAGCACCTACACGTTCAGCGTCCGCTCCCGCATGGACGAGCAGACCTGGAACGTGCAGCGCTTCGAGGCGGAAGGCCGCGCCAACTTCAATCGCTGGTCGGTCAGCATGCTGTACGGCAGTTACGCAGCGCAGCCGGAGCTCGGCTATCTGACCCGCCGCGAGGGTATCCTGACCTCGGGCTCGCTGAAGGTGGCGAACAATTGGGTGGTGTCGGGCTCGGCGCGCTGGGACCTCGAGGCCAACAAGATCAACCAATATGTGGTCGGTGCCGGCTATGTCGACGATTGCTTCGTGCTGGCGGCGAACTACGTAACTTCGTATAGTTATTCTGCGGGCACCACGCCGCCCGTGTTGAGCCACGCGTTCATGTTCCAGATCGGCCTGCGCACGCTGGCGACCACGTCGACGACCAGCAGTTCCTCCGGCCTCCAGTGAACGGTTTGAAGTGCCGGCCGCGCTTGCCCCCATCACAGGCTCGACGCGGCTGACATGCGAGCGACAATCATGACGACCCCATTGCCCGTCTTCCGCCTCCTGCTCGCCATCACTGCCGGGCTGATCCTGTCCGGACTGCCCTCGCCGTCGCGCGCGCAGAACATCGTCGTCATGGTCAACGGCGATCCGATCACCGATTTCGACATCGAGCAGCGCTCCAAGCTCGACCAGCTGACGACGCAGAAGTCCCCGAGCCGGCAGGAGGTCATCAACGAGCTGATCGACGACAAGGTGAAGATCAAGGAGGGCAAGAAGTATGGGGTCGATCCCAGCGCCTCCGACATCAACCAGTCCTTCGAGGGCATGGCGCAGCGCATGCGCATCACGCCGGACCAGCTCGCCAAGTCGCTCGAATCCAAAGGCCTCCGTCCCGAGACGCTGAAGAGCCGCATGAGGGCCGAGATGGTCTGGACCAGCCTCGTTCGCGGCCGCTTCAAGGAGAAGCTGCTGGTCGGCGAGCGCGACGTCGCGCAGGCCGTGCAGGCCCAGACCGGCGACAAGCTGCAGGTCGAAGGCACCGAGTACAAGATGCAGCCGATCGTGCTGATCGCGCCACGCGGCTCGTCCCCGGCGTTCCTGGAGACCCGGAAGAAGGAAGCCGAGAGCTATCGCGCGCGCGTCGGAAGCTGCGAAGAAGCCAATTCGCTGTTCCGCTCGACACCGAACGCCACTATTCGCGACGCCGTCACCAAGACCACCGCCGAACTGCCGGAGGCGCTGCGCAAGGTGCTCGACGATACCCCGATCGGCCACCTGACCGCGCCCGAGCTGACCAAGAACGGCATCGAGATGGTGGTGCTGTGCTCGCGCAAGCCGACCATGATCGACACGCCGAAGAAGCGCGAGGTCCGCGAGAAGATGTATCAGGAGAAATACGAGAAGACCCAGAAGGCCTATCTCGACGAGCTCCGCAAGGCGGCGATGATCGAATATCGCAACCGCTGATGGCCGATCGCGCAGCAAAGCCCCTTGCCCTGACCCTGGGAGAGCCCGCCGGCATCGGCCCCGACATCACGATCGCGGCCTGGCTGCGGCGCCGCGAGCTGAACCTGCCCGCCTTCTATCTGCTCGGTGACGAGGCGCTGATCGCGCGGCGGGCCAAGGCGCTCGCCCCGTCGCTGGGGGCCGGCGTCAGGACCGCGGCGGTGAGCCCCGGCGAGGCCGCTGCCGCCTTCGCCGAGGCCCTGCCCGTGGTCGCCACCGGCGAGCGCGCGACCGCCGAGCCCGGCAAGCCCGACGCATCGAGCGCGCCCGCCGCGCTCGCCTCGATCCGGCAGGCGGTCAACGATGTTCGCGCGGGCCGCGCCGGCGCCGTCGTCACCAATCCGATCGCCAAGAGCGTGCTCTACCGTTCGGGCTTCCGTCATCCCGGACACACCGAATTCCTCGCCGAGCTAGCCGCCGAGAACGGGCGCGTGCCGCAGCCGGTGATGATGCTATGGTCGCCGCAACTCGCCGTGGTGCCCGTGACCATTCACGTCTCGATCCGCGATGCCTTGGCCCAGCTCACCAGCGAGCTGATCGTCTCGACGGTGCGCATCGTCGCAACCGAGCTGAAATCCCGTTTTGGCATCGCGCGGCCGCGCATCGCGGTCTCCGGCCTCAATCCGCATGCCGGCGAGGACGGCTCGCTCGGCCACGAGGAGCAGACCGTCATCGCCCCGGCGCTGAAAGTCCTGCGCAACGACGGCATCGAGACCAGGGGCCCGCTGCCCGCCGACACCATGTTCCACGAGGCCGCGCGCAGCACCTATGACTGCGCCATCTGCATGTATCACGACCAGGCGCTGATCCCGATCAAGACGGTCGCGTTCGACAACGCGGTCAATGTCACGCTCGGCCTGCCCTTCGTCCGCACCTCGCCCGATCACGGCACCGCCTTCGACATCGCCGGCACGGCCAAGGCCAACCCGGCGAGCCTGATCGCAGCCTTGAGGCTCGCCAGCCGCATGGCGGCTTCACAAAGCCCACAAAGCTGATGAGCGCGATCGACGACCTCCCGCCGCTGCGCGAGGTCATTCGCCGCCACGCGCTGTCGGCGCGCAAATCGCTCGGCCAGAACTTTCTGCTCGACCTCAATCTCACGGCGCGGATCGCGCGCGCCGCGGCGCCGCTCGAGGATTCCACCATCGTCGAGATCGGCCCCGGCCCGGGCGGGCTGACGCGCGCCCTGCTCGCGCTCGGCGCGAGGCGGGTGATCGCCATCGAGCACGACGAGCGCGCGATCCCGGCCTTGCAGGATATTTCCGCGCACTATCCTGACAGGCTCGAGATCGTGCACGGCGACGCCATGACATTCGATCCCCGCCCGTTGCTCGATGGCGCGCGCGCGAAAATCGTCGCCAACCTGCCCTACAACATCGCGACCCAGCTCTTGATCAACTGGCTCACCAGCGAGCCCTGGCCGCCCTGGTACGAATTGATGGTGCTGATGTTCCAGCGCGAGGTCGGCGAGCGCATCGTGGCGCGCGAGGACGAGGAGGCCTATGGCCGGCTCGGCGTGCTCGCCAACTGGCGCTGCGAGACCAAGATCCTGTTCGACATCGCGCCGTCCGCCTTCGTGCCGCCGCCCAAGGTCACCTCCTCCGTCGTGCGCCTCAAGCCGCGCGCAGAGCCGCTTCCGTGCGATCGCAGGCTGCTCGAACAGGTCGCAGCCGCGGCCTTCGGCCAGCGCCGCAAGATGCTGCGGCAAAGCCTGAAGTCGCTCGGCGTCGATCCCGCGCGGCTTGCGCAGGCCGCCGGCGTCGATGCGACGCGGCGCGCGGAGACCATTCCGATTTCCGGCTTTGTTGCCATGGCGCGCGAATTGGCGGATATACGCAGCGAAACCGAGTAACCAAGAATTCCGGAGGAAAGAAAATGGCGTTGATGCGCAGGCAGTCCCTGGTCAAGTTCGACGCGCCCTTGTGCGAGACCATCGTCGACACGCCGAAGCCGCAAGGACGCGAGGTGCTGGTGCGCATCGAGCGCTGCGGCCTCTGCCATTCCGACCTGCACATCCAGGACGGCTATGCCGATCTCGGCGGCGGCAAGAAGCTCGACACCACGCGCGGCATGACACTGCCGTTCACGCTGGGCCACGAGATCGCCGGCGTGGTCGACGAGGTCGGCCCCGACGTGCCGGCAGGTCTCGTCGGCGCGAAGAAGGCCGTCTTCCCCTGGATCGGCTGCGGCCAGTGCCGCGATTGCGCCAATGGCGACGAGAATCTCTGCGTGAAGCAGCGCTTCCTCGGCGTCTCCATCGACGGGGGCTTTGCCACCCACGTGCTGGTGCCCGACGCGAAATATCTGCTCGACTACGATCCGCTGCCCGTCAACCAGGCCGCGACCTTGATGTGCTCCGGCGTCACCGCCTATGGCGCGCTCAAGCGCCTGGTCGACCGCCCGCGCCAGCGCAACCTTCTGCTGATCGGTCTCGGCGGCGTCGGCATGATGGGACTGTCGTTCGCCCAGGCGATGTTCAAGCAGCCGATCACGGTCGCCGACCTCTCGCCGGCTGCGCGCGACACCGCGCTCAAGAACGGCGCCGCAGTCGCCTACGACCCGTCCGAGCCCGACGTGATCAAGCGCATCCTGAAGGAGACCGAAGGCGGCTTCGACGAGATCGTCGATTTCGCCGGCAACGAGAAGTCGATGGCCTTTGCGGTCGCGGTCGCCGCGCGCGGCGGCAAGATCGTTGTCTCCGGGCTGATGGGCGGCCAGTTCACGCTGCCGATGGTGCAATGGGTCTACAAGCGCATGACCATCGAGGGCTTCATGGTCGGCACGCTCGCCGAGGCCCATGAGCTGATGGCGCTGGCGCGCGCCGGCAAGATCAAGCCGACGCCGATGCGCGAGGAGCCGATGGGCGACGTCCAGAAATGGATCGACGAGCTACGTGCCGGCAAGGTCGTCGGCCGCATCGTGTTGAAGAACTGACCGGTCGCTTGCTGCGGGCCCGACGCAAGTTGCGCCCGCCGCACGGAACGCCTTCGACCTCGCCGCGTTGGCAGCGCATGTCCATCCGCTGCACCGTCGAAAGCGCATTCTTCATCGCCTGGAGCTGCCTCGAGCAGAGCGGCGAGCTCGGCCCGCCGGACGAGAGCGCGAACGTCCTTCTCGACGCCATCGAAGCCCAGCTCAGGACCGGCGAACGCCGGCAGCTGATGCTGGCCAACAGGGCGATCGACGCCTATCGCGTGCATGCGGCCGAACGCCGATCCGCAGGGGACCGCGAAGCCCGCGTCGGGTGATGTTTCATCGCCGCATCAGGGGCCCGGCGGCAAAGGCCGGCGCGCGAACTTTTCGGCCCCGAGCCTCGCCTTGTGTGCACTTTGGAACCGTTGGTTCCGCCACGGAAACGTAGGGTTCTGACCGGCGCCGATTCCCGGCCAGCCAAGAGAAGAGACTGTGACCGGTCGGCCCCAGAACGATCTGCTCCGGCAACTCGCCCCGCGAGATTTCGAACTTCTTGCACCTCATCTCCAGCCGGTCGACATCGAGGCGGGCCACATCCTGCATCACGCCGGCGACGCCGTGGCGGCGGTCCATTTCCCCTGCGGCCCCACGCTCGTGTCGTTCGCCGTTCCGGTCGAGGATGATCGCGAGGTCGAAAGCCTGCTGGTGGGACGCGAGGGTGCGGTGGGAGTTGCCGCCGGCCGCAATCCTTCGCTCGCCTATTCCCGCATCGTCGTGAAGCTCGGCGGCACGCTCGTCCGGCTGCCGCTGCGCGCGCTCGAGCAGGCGCAGCAGAGGTCGCCCGCGCTGGAAGAGGCGTTCTCGCGCTATGCCGATTGCCAGTTCGCGCAATTGCTGCAAAACGCGGCCTGCAACGCCGCGCATTCGATCGAGCAGCGCGCCGCCAAGTGGATCATCTCCACGCAGGAGCGTATCGGCCAGGCCGAGATCCCCCTCACCCACGAGCAGCTTGCCGGCATGCTCGGCGTCTCCCGCAGCTATGCCAGCCGCGTCATCCAGATGTTCAAGGCGCGGCGCATCCTCGCCACCCGGCGCGGCGCCATCCTGATCCTCGACGCAGCGGCGCTCGCCGCCAGAGCCTGCTGCTGCAACGATTGGGTGAAGAAGCATTTTGACGAAGTGCTCGGCGCGGCATCCGCCGATGGCTAGCATGCCGGCGGTCTCACGCCCGCGGCGGCGACTGCCGTTTCTGGTGCAGATAGGTCGGGCTGAAATCGCCGAGCCGCTGCAAGTCGCGCCATTTCAGCACGATCAGCTCGCCCTCACGCAGATCCATGGCGCCGCTGCGCCGGAGCTCGGCGAGCGTCCGGTTCACGGTCGCGATCGCCATGCCCAGCGTCTCGCCGAGCTGCGCCAGGCTGATCGGCAAGGGGCAGCGATTGCCGCGGACGAGCTGCGCGGCGCGGGCGCGGTAGAACAGCTCGCAGAACAGGTGTGCCATGCGCGCCTGCATCGGCCGGGCGCTGTTGTTGGTAATGGCTTCGCGAAAGATCGCGGCATCGAGCAGCGTCTCGCGCCAGACGGCCAGCCCAAAGCTCGGCCGCCGCCGGAACGCGATGAACAATTCTCGGTGCGGGATGAAGGCGACCGAGGCGGGCCCCAGCGCGCTCAATCCGTGGTCCATCTGGTCGATGAACAGCCCCTGCGCGTCCGGCAGGTCGCCGGTGAGGTGGAAGGCGAGATATTGCCGCCCGCCGCCTCCGAGCAGATGGTAGCGCGCGACCATTCCCGAGACGACCAGCGCCGAATGCTCGGGTTCGTCGCCCTGGCGGATGAAATCCTCGTTCGACTCGAAATCGCGCCGCGTGAAGGTGAGCGCGCGAATCTCGGCGAGATCCTCCGGTGCGAGCGCGGTGTGCTCGCACAGGTTCCGGATCAGCACGTCGTGGGCTTTTTCCATGAGGCCGCCAAAAATCGCGCCGGTTCTATCAAATGATACGTCCGGCATGGCTTCAGCGGACTAGAACGCGTCTCGGAAGCAGAGGTTGCTAATCGATCTGCGACCGTACCGGGTCGCATCCACCCGTCACCTCGACGACGAGCCGAGCCGTCCCTTCATGAGCCCTACGACGATCCTGGAACGTATCCGCAGCCTGTTCACGCCGGATGCGAGCGAGCACCTCGACAGCATCGAGAATGCCTTCGTCGAAGGCACGCTGAAGCAGCCGGTCCGGCCGATGTCCGATCAGGAACTCGCGCGCGCCATTCGCGAGTTCCGCTCTGCGCCCGTCTCCGACTGGACCCTCGCAAAGCTGTCGGGGCGCTTCGTCGAGACATCCAGGCCGCGCGAGGATTGAACCGGCACGCGAGGCTCATGCCGCATCAGAAGTTCATCGCGCGTCTGCAGGCCGTCGAAGACCTGTCCGAGGACGAACGCCGGCAGATCGCCGCCCTGCCCGCCACGCTGCGCCAGGTCGCCGACGGCGAGATCGTGCTGCGCCAGGGCGAGACCGTCTCGCGCTGCGTCTTCGTCGTGCACGGCTTCCTCTACCAGACCCGCATCGTCGGCGACCGCAGCCAGATCCTCGCCTTCCACGTTCCCGGCGACATGCCCTGCCTGCACACGCTGCTGGTCTCGCCGATGGATGCAGACCTCGTCGGCCTCGGACCGACTATCGTCGGCGCGGTCGCGCACAGCCAGCTCAAGCAGCTTCTCGACGGCTCGGTCCATTTGACTCGCGCGTTCTGGCGCGAGACGCTGATCGATGCGGCGGTCTCGCGACGATGGATCGCCCGCCTCGGCGCGCAGGCGGCCCTGGCCAAGGTCGCGCACCTCATCTGCGAGCTCGCCGCAAGGCTGGAGCTCGTCGGCCTTCTCGACGACGGCTGCTTCCAGATGCCGATGACGCAGCGGCACGTTGCAGATGCCTGCGGACTCTCGATCGTCCACGTCAATCGTACCATCCAGGAGCTGAGACATCGTGGATTGATCGCCTGGGAGGGCAGCGAGATCGAGCTACTGCAACCCGAGGAGCTGCGCAAGCTTGCGGACTTCGCGCCGGACTATCTGAGCTGAACGCGGCCAGCTAAATTTCCGTGCGACTGCCGGCGACAAGCATTGACAAGTTCCAGCCCGCAGTGATGTTGGTTCCATTACTAAGGGGGACGCAACCGGGCTTACGCTAGCCGTCCGCATTGCGCGCGTCCCTGGAAGGCTGGTGCGATGTCGTTTGCGACGCTCGGTGCCCGGCCAAGAGGGCACTGGGAATGTCGCAGGGAGCGAGGACTCCAAGCCAGGGCGTCAAGCGCGGTCGGACCGCCATGGCGTCGTTGGCCGCGCTAAGCCTGTCCCTGGCGACACTGGCATGGACTGTAACGACACAAGCGCAAGCTCAAAGCTGGAACGGCGCCACCCCGGATTGGTTCACGGCCGGCAATTGGACGCCCGGTGGCGTCCCGACCAACGCCACCAACGCAACCATCGACACCAGTTCGCCTAACGCCGCCATCATCTCGTCCGGCAACGCGCAGGCGCAGACCGTTATCATCGGCTTGTCCGCGACCGGAGGCCTGACCATCCAGAACGGGGCGACGCTGTCTGATTCGGTCGGGGCCCTCGGCCGCTTTCTCGGCGCGACCGGTACGGCTACGGTTGATGGCGCAGGCTCGTCCTGGAGCAACTCCGCCGATCTCTCCGTCGGCTATTCCGGCGCCGGCACGCTGACGATCCGGAACGGGGGCGCGGTGGGCAACCAGTCCGGGCATGTCGGCCGCGGTGCCGGCGCGACCGGCACCGTGACGGTCGACGGCGCGGGCTCAACCTGGACCAATCACATCGCGCTCTATGTCGGCAATTCAGGCACGGGCACGCTGACGATCCAGAACGGCGGCACGGTGAGCAACGGCGCCGACGCGTTCATCGGCGTCAATTCCGGCGCAACCGGCAGCGTGACGGTCGACGGCGCGGGCTCAACCTGGACCGATACCGGCAATCTCTATGTCGGCCAAACCGGCACCGGCGTGCTGACGATCCGGAACGGCGGCGCGGTCAGCAACGGCGCCGACGGACATATCGGCGCCAATTCCGGAGCGACCGGCACGGTGACCGTCACAGGCGCCGGCTCGTCCTGGACCAATTCCGGCACAGTCTCGATCGGGGAAGCCGGCAACGGTACGCTGACGATCGCCAGTGGCGGTGCGGTGAGCAACACGACCGCCACGATCGGCGCCAATGCCGGCGCGACCGGCACGGCGACGGTCACCGGCACAGGCTCGTCCTGGACCAATTCCGGCAGTCTCTCTGTCGGTCAGGACGGCACAGGTACGCTGACGATCGCAGGCGGCGGCGCGGTCAGCAACACGGTCGGCGCGATCGCCGCCAATGCCGGTTCGACCGGCAGCGTGACGGTCACCGGTGCCGGTTCGTCCTGGACCAATTCCAGCAATTTCTATGTCGGGCAAAACGGCACCGGCACGCTGACGATCGCAGACGGCGGCGCGGTGAGCAGCTTGATCGGGATCATCGGCGCCGCTTTGGGAACGACGGGCACAGTGACGGTCACTGGAGCCGGATCATCCTGGACCACCTCACTGGCTATGGATGTCGGACTCAGCGGCACCGGCGTGCTGACGGTCGCCAATGGCGCCGTCGTCTCGGCGTCTTCCGTGACGCTCGGCAACTTGGCCATTTCGGTGGGAACGCTGAATATCGGTGCCGCGTCCGGTCAGACAGCCGTCGCGCCCGGTGCGCTGAACACTTCGTTGGTCAGGTTCAGGACCGGCACCGGCTACATCGTGTTCAATCATACGGCATCGAACTACACCTTCGCCCCCGTCATTTCCGGCAGCTTCGGCACGGTAACGGTGGAGGCCGGCACCACCATTTTCACCGCCGCCAGCAACTACACCGGCGCGACCACCGTCAACGGCGGCACGCTTGCGGTCAACGGCTTGATCGTGTCGAGCACGACGGTGAACAGCGGCGGCACGCTGTCCGGCATTGGCACGGTCGGATCGGTGACCGTGAACAGCGGCGGCAGGCTCGCGCCCGGTTCCGGTGCGCCCGGCTCGGTGCTGACCATTTCCGGCAACCTCGCGATGCAGTCGGGCGCACTCTACCTCGTGCAGGTCGGATCCGCGACGGCTTCGCGCGCCAATGTCTCGGGCACGGTGACGCTCACCGGCGCCAGCGTGCAGGTGACGGCCGCACCCGGCAATCCCCTCGCAAAGAAGCAGTCCACCATCCTGCACGCGACCGGCGGTCTCGGCGGCACCACTTTCAGCGGCGTCAGCGCGACGAACTTCGTCGCCAGCGTCAGCTACACGCCGACCGACGTGCTGCTCGACCTCTCGGCCGCGCTCGGCGCCGGTACCGGGCTGAACGTGAACCAGCAGAACGTTGCCAATGCGCTCAACAACGCCTTCAACAGCGGCGGCGCGCTGCCGGCGAACTTCGCAGGCATCTTCGGCCTCACCGGAGGCAATCTCGGCACCGCGCTGTCGCAACTCTCCGGTGAGCCCGCGACCGGCGCGCAGCAGGGCGCATTCCAGTTCACGGGCCAGTTCCTGGGCCTGATGCTCGACCCGTCCACGGGCGGGCGTAACGGCGCCGGACGGACGGCGCTCGGCTTCGCACCAGAACGCGCGGCCGTGCCGGACGACATCGCCCTCGCCTATGCCAAGGCGACGAAGACGCCGCTCGACAAGGCTCCGTCGGTCTTCGAGCCGCGCTGGAACGTGTGGGCCAGTGGCTTCGGCGGCACCAGCAAGACCAGTGGCGACGCGGTCGTCGGCAGCCACGATCTCACGGCGCAAGTCGCGGGTGGTGCCGCGGGGCTCGACTATCACCTGACCCGCGACGCGATGGTCGGCTTTGCACTCGCCGGCGGCGGCACCCGATGGGACCTCGCGCAAGGACTCGGCGGCGGCAGGAGCGACGCATTCCAGGGCGGCGTCTATGCGGCCGTCCGCTCCGGGCCGGGCTATGTCGCGGCCTCACTGGCGGCGGCCAACCACTGGATGTCGACCGACCGCTTCGCCGCTTTCGGCGATCATCTCACCGCACGCTTCAACGCGCAGAGCTATGGCGGGCGCATCGAAGGCGGCCATCGCGTCGTGACGTCGCTCGCCGGGATCACGCCCTACGCGGCGCTGCAGGCGCAGAGCTTCCGCACGCCGGCCTACAGCGAGACCGATCTCACCGGCGCCGGCTTCGGCCTCGTCTACACTGCGCGCAGCGCGACCGACACACGCGGCGAGCTTGGCGCCCGCTTCGACCGCGCCATGCTGGTTGCGCCCGACACGGCGTTGACGCTGCGCGGCCGCCTCGCCTACGCGCATGACTGGGTCAGCGATCCCGCGCTGTCAGCGGTGTTCCAGACGCTGCCGGGGGCGAGCTTCGTCGTCAACGGCGCGACGCCGGCGAAAGACAACGCGCTCATCTCCGCCGGGGCCGATCTGCATCTCGCCCGCGGCATCACGCTATCGGCAAAGCTCGACGGCACATTCGCCGAACGCGCCCAGACCTATGCGGGCACCGGCACGCTGCGTTACCGCTGGTAGTCCGGCTCATCGAAGAAGGGGCGCGCCTATCGCATTTGGGAGCGCCTTCTCTGTGGCCATCCTTCGATGGCGCGCGTTCAGCTCGTGAAGAATGCCGTAGGCGATTGCTCTGCACTGGCGGGGGCGTCGTGAACGGTCCTTGGCGCCGCTCTGCGCCCCGTGGCAAAACCGCAAGATCGGTCGAGCACGTCACGTCCGCGTGCGCTTTAGCTGGTGCTGCCACGGAGAACGGAACGATGACGGCGGCGCTTCAGAACTACCATGCCCGGATGCAGCGGGTGCTGGATCACATCGACCGGCATCTCGACGACGATCTGGACCTGGATGCGCTGAGCAGCGTAGCAGCCTATTCGAAATATCATTTCCACCGGCAGTTCACGGCGACCTTCGGGCTGTCCGTGCATCGCTATATCCAGCTCGCCCGCATGAAGCGCGCTTCATACCGGTTGGCCTACAGCGACGCCGAAAGCGTCACTGATATCGCGATGGCTGCCGGCTACGACGCGCCTGACGCCTTCGCCCGCGCCTTTCGGCAACGGTTCGGGCAATCGCCGTCGTCGTTCCGGAAGTCTCCCGACTGGGAGCCGTGGCTTGCGGCCTTCGGGCCTCTCGACAATGCGAGGAGCAAGTTCATGCAGAAGACCTTTACCAGCGACGACGTGACGATCCGCGATGTGCCGACGACGGCGGTGGCGATCATGGAGCACCGCGGCGACCCGGCGACGCTTCCCGCCACCATCCAGCGATTCATCGCCTGGCGCAAAGCCGCCGGCCTGCACCCGAGCACGAGTCCGACCTTCAACGTCTGGCGGTCCGAGCGGCGGCCTGCCTCGCCCGCCGACTACAGCGTGGACCTCTGCGTCGGAACCGACAAGCCGATCGAGGCGAACGGCGCAGCGATCAAGGCCGGCGAGATTCCGGGCGGACGCTGTGCCGTGCTGCGCGTCGTCGGCAACACCGACAATCTCGAGCCCGCCGCGCTGTTCCTCTATCGCGACTGGCTTCCGGCCAGCGATGAGGAAGCCCGCGACTTCCCGATCTATTGCCAGCGGCTGAGCTTCGTTCCTGATGTCGCCGAGCACGAGGCGGCCGCGGACCTGTTCCTGCCGTTGAAATGAACTGCTCTCACCACATGCATCGTCATTCCCGGATGCGTGCGCGTGCCCCGGACGCAGCGCAGCGCCCCTTGGCGGTGCGCTGCGAAGCCGGGGCCCATGCAGCACCGGAGTCCAGAGCGCCGGGTCCCGGCTCTGCGCAGCGTCAGAACGCTGCAGCGTCCGGGACACGAGGGCGAGTTACGCCGCCGCCTTCTGCCGCGCCACCAGCGCTTCGCCAAACGCCTCGAACAGCTTGCGGTTGATCGGATTGTGCTGGGGATCGTATTCGGCGTGCCATTGCACGCCGAGCGCGAAGCTCGGGGCTTCCGCGATCCGGATCGCCTCGATGGTGCCGTCCTCGGCGACGCCCTCGATCAGCACGCGCTTGCCGGGATCGAGAATGCCCTGGCCGTGCAGCGAATTGACCCTGATCTTCTCGCAGCCGAGAATCCTTGCGAACGCCCCGCCCGGCGTCAGGTCGACATCGTGGCGGTCGGCGAATACGACGGTCGGGTCGGGATGGATTTCGCCGTTCTCGAGCCGTGGCATGCGATGGTTCATACGGCCGGGAATTTCGCGGATCTCCGGATGCAGCGAGCCGCCGAAGGCGACGTTCATCTCCTGCAGGCCGCGGCAGATGCCGAACAGCGGGATGCCGCGGGCAACGCAGGCAACGGAAAGGGCCAGCGCCACCTCGTCGCGGTGGATGTCGTAGGGCTCGTGCTTCTCGCAGGGGTCGACGTTGAAACGGGTCGGGTGCACGTTGGCCCGCGCGCCGGTGAGGATGATGCCGTCCACGGTGTCGAGCAGTGCCGCAATATCGGTGATGTCAGGCGAGCCCGCGAACATCACCGGCAAGCCGCCGGAGACCTCGGCCACGGCGCGCAGATTGCGCTCGCCGACCATCTGGACCTGAAATCGATTTTCGACGCGATGGGCATTCCCGATCACGCCGACGACCGGCTTTCTCATCTGTCGTTCCGCGCCTCCTCGTCAGAAGATTCTCCCAACATGCCCCTCGGATGGAACAAATTCAACAGAAGGGATCGCGGGACGGCAATGCTATTTTCGCGCAAATGCCGCCCGGGCCTCGCCCCCGGCGGGCAGACCGGCGGCCTTCAGCGCGGTTGCCGCGCCATCGCCGCGCGCGGCCAGCCAGGGCAGCTTCGCGTCGATGCCACGCGTCACGGGCTCCCCGAGCACCCCACCGAAATCAATCGGCCAAAACCCGTTGGGCACGACCTCGGCCGAAAGGCCGCGGATCGCATAGCCCTCGCCCAGAACCGCCTCCGCATGGTCGGCGGCGACGAGCCGGGCGGTCGCGGGATCGCTGGGATCGCCAAAGCTCAGGAGCACGGGAACGAGGTCTGCCTGCACCGGGACCAATCCGGTCTGCCGGTGCATATCGTTGAACGAGACGCGGTTGCCGCGCGCGGCGCCGTAGGCGCGGAGCGCGACATAGTTGATGTCGTCAAAGTCCAGCCTGGTGCCCTGCCAGTGCGCCAGCGAGGCCACCAGATTCTTGCCCTGACCGAGGTCGACGAACACCGCCTCCCCGCGCATCGTGGTGCGGCCGCCGCGGTTGTAATTTCGGTCGGGCACGACGGCCAGAATGCCGGATCCCGACTTGATCCCGTCGGGCGTCGTCACCTCGACCGTGAGGCGATATTTGTGGCCGGGCCGGTGGATGCGGATCTGGTCGCCGATCACGAGCACGGCCAGGAGTCCGAGCAGACCGGCCCATTTGCTGATGAAGCTCAAACCGCCCCCGTCGTTCTGTCCTCACCGCTCTGCACCGTCGGCGCGCCCGCGTCAAACCAGAGCGTTGACGCGGTCTTGATCGGAAGCGCGTTTATCGAGAGAGTGCGGCGCCCTTGGCCCCGAAAGGACCCGATGTGACCCTATCCAAACATGAACGCTCCCTCACTCGCAGCGAACTGGCCCGGGATCAGGCCTGGGCGATCTCGGTCGGAGGCATCGGCATCGTGCTGTTCACCGCGCTGCTTGTCTTCACCTGGTATTTCGCGGCGACCTTGCTGCTGATCTTCACCGGCATGCTGCTCGGTCTCGGCCTCAACGCGCTGACGATCGCGCTCGGTCGCCGCGTGCCCCTGCCGCATGCGGTGCGGCTCGCGATCGTCTGCACCGCGCTTGCCCTGATGCTCGCCGGCATCGCCTATCTCGGCGGCGCCACCATTGCCGAGCAGGCTTCGCTGCTGAGCAAGACCCTCAAGGCGCAGCTCGCCAATGTCAGGTCGTTCCTCGACAACCATGGCATCGACACCAGCTTCTTCGATCTCGGCAACGGCGGAGCCGACGCCGCGGTCAGTCCGCCGGCGGAGACGAGCCCCCCACCGGCGACGCCCTCACGCAGCGCCTTGCCCGGCGCGGGCGCGCTGGCCTCCAGCGGCGGCGCGATCGTGAGCCAGACCTTCAAGGTGCTGCTCGGCACCATCCACGGTGTCGGCAACATCTTCATCGTGCTGTTCCTGGGCTTCGCCTTCGCCGCCCAGCCGGCCGTCTATCACGACGGCCTCCTGTTCCTGGCGCCGGCCAGGCACCGCACCCGCGTCACCCTCATGATCGACCGCATAGCCGAGACCCTCGAGCGCTGGCTGATCGCGCAGATCATCGTCATGCTCGCGGTCGGTATGGTGACCTTTATCGGCCTCGCCCTCATCGGCATTCCCGGCTCGTTCATCCTGGGAATTCAGGCCGGCCTGCTCGCCTTCATCCCGACCGTCGGGGCCATCATCGCCGGCGTCATCGTGGTGCTGGCAAGCCTTGCCTCGGGCTGGATCCCGGCCCTGTCGGCCTTTCTGCTCTTCATGGGCGTGCACGCCATGGAGAGCTACGTGCTGACGCCGGTCCTGCAACGGCAGGCGCTGGACATTCCGCCGGCCACGCTGTTCGCGTTCCAGATCCTGCTCGGCGTCGTGTTCGGAATCTGGGGCCTGGCCCTGGCGCTGCCGCTGGTCGCCATCGCCAAGGTCATGATCGACCATTTCAAGACTTATGAGGCGCCGCCGCTGATGGAGGCGGCGTGACTCAGCTCAGGTCGTCAGCACGGTCTCGGTGTGCTCGACCTCGGGGGGCGAGGCGAAATACTGGCCGACGAGGCCGCGCCATTCGGTGAAATGCTCCGAGCCGCGGAAATCGACGGTGTGGTTCTCAAGCGTCGCCCACCTCACCATCAGCCGGTAGCGCTGCGGCTTCTCGATCGACTTGTGCAATTCGAAGCCGTGAAAGCCCTTGGAGCGGCCGAAAGCGGCCTTGGCCTTGGCGACGGCGGCCTCGAAGTCCTTCTCGCTGCCCGGCTTGACGTCGATTTGCGCGATCTCGGTGATCATCGGTTTCCACCCTTCTTGTTCGATGGGCGTGTCTAGCGCAGCCGGCGAAAAAGAAAAAGGCGCCGAAACGGCGCCCCGGTCGGCCCAAATATGCAGATCGCTCAGACCAGCAGCAGGACCGTGCCCGCCACGATGAGGGCGCAACCGACGAATAGCGCGAGCGGCCAGGTGCTGCGGCGGCTTTGCGTGTAGCGGCCCTGCGCGCGGCGCTCGGTGATCAGCGCGCGCTCGTATTCATCCGCGGTCGAGAACAGACAGGCGAAACCGCTGCGCGCCGAGGCCGCAGCGGCTTCGAGCGACATCAGGGCGGCTTGCGGGTTCTGTCGGCGGATCGATTCCATGACCGCAATGGTAGGGATCGAATGGTAAACAGAGCATTACCGCAAGCGCCGCCTCGCGTCTCAGGCGGTGGCCGGCCGCGCCTGCGGCGCACCGACCCTCGCGGCGCTCTGGCGGCGCCAGTTCTCCAGCGACAACGGCAGCTCCTCCGCCGCCTCGACGCGGTTGCGGCCGCCGCGCTTGGCCTGGTAGAGCGCGGTGTCGGCGGACGCCAGCAGCACCTCGAGCTCGGTGCCGGCAGGCCCGCCGGCGACGCCGATGCTGACGGTGGTGTCGACCGGCCCCTCATCGACCACGACGCCGGAGGTCTCGAACGCCTCGCGCACGCGCTCGGCGACCAGCACGCCCTCCTCCAGCGAGCACGGCAAGAGCGCTGCGAATTCCTCGCCGCCGATGCGGCCCGACAGGTCGGAGATGCGTAAATTACTGACGACGACGGTCGAGAACAGCTTCAGCATCTCGTCGCCGGCGGGATGGCCGAAGCGGTCGTTGATCGACTTGAAGTGGTCGATGTCGAAGATCATCACGGTCACGGGGCGCCCGGCCTTGGCCTCGCGCTCGATGACGCGGCCGCAGGCCTCCGAGAAGCCGCGGCGGTTGAGCATGCCGGTCAGGGGATCGGTGGAAGCCGCGGTCCGGTGCGCGGTCACCGTGCGCTCGGACACCAGCATGAAGATCACGAAGACGGTGCCGACGGCATAGAGGATGAGCTCGACCGCGAATACGGTGACCCAGATGCTGCCGGAGAAGCCGGCATCGTTCGGGCGCAGGAAGCTGCCGATCAGGATCGGCAGCATCAACACGCAGCCGTGCATCACCGGCATCACGAAGGCCGGCCAGCGTCGTTGCAGGCTCTTGCGCCGTTCGGTCCAGAGCTCGCTGGCGGTCAGCGCCGCATAGACCGAGACGATGCCGGCGCCGACGATCATGCGCAGCATGGATGCCGCGGGATCCAGCAATGTCACGGCGGCGACCCAGGCGAGCGCGCCGAGCACGAGACCCGGCCAGTTCGGCTTGCGGCCATGGAAGACGCGCGCCGCGTTCCACACCATGCCGCAGGCAACGAAGCCGACGGCATTTAACGCCAGATAGAGATGCGGACCAAGTCTGTCGCCGGCCGCGGTCCATAGCGCGACGGACGCGGCACCGAGCAGATAGGCGGTGCCCCACCATTTCAGTGCAGGGCTGTTTTCCTGCCTGCCGAAAAACACCATCAAGGCGCCGAGCAATGCGGCAACCATGGTGGCGACCAAATAGAGCGTGATGCTATCGAGCGACATCATGTCGGCCCCCTCTAGATCATAGCAGTTACGCGATCGGCACATCCGATTTGCGCGCCCTTCCGAAGGCGACGCTAGGTCTGGCGAGTTCCATTCAGGTTTTCGCGGGAGGCCAAGTTTTCCCGAAACACGCCCTCAATTTGCATACAAACGAGCAGCAAAAAAGGCGCTGAAATCAGCGCCCTTTTGCATCTCATTGAAGCCGCTTTCGCGGCGAATGCGACAAAAGCGATTAACGCTTCGAGAACTGGAAGGAGCGGCGGGCCTTGGCCTTGCCGTACTTCTTGCGCTCGACCACGCGCGAGTCGCGGGTGAGGAAGCCGCCCTTCTTGAGCACGCCGCGCAGCTCCGGCTCGAAATAGGTCAGCGCCTTGGAGATGCCGTGACGGACCGCGCCGGCCTGGCCGGACAGGCCGCCGCCGGCGACGGTGCAGATCACGTCGTACTGGCCCGAACGCTGGGCCACGGAGAACGGCTGCTCGATCATCATGCGCAGCACGGGACGGGCGAAATAGACCTCGACCTCGCGCGAATTGACGGTGACCTTGCCGGCGCCCGGCTTGATCCACACGCGGGCGACCGCGTCCTTGCGCTTGCCGGTGGCATAGGCGCGGTTGAACTTGTCGACCTTCTTCTCGTGCTTGGGCGCGTCGGGCGCGGCCGCCGTCTTGAGCTGCGAGAGCTGGTCGAGCGACTGGATGGATTCGGCCATGTTATGCGGCCCTCGTGTTCTTGCGGTTCAACTTGGCGATGTCGATCTTCTCGGGCTGCTGCGCCTCGTGCGGATGATCGGCCCCGCCGTAGACACGCAGGTTGCCCATCTGCACGCGACCGAGCGGGCCACGCGGAATCATGCGCTCGACGGCCTTCTCGAGCACGCGCTCGGGATGCTTGCCTTCGAGGATCTGGCGCGCGGTGCGCTCCTTGACGTGGCCGACATAGCCGGTGTGCTTGTAATAGGTCTTCTGCTCGCGCTTGCGACCGGTGAGGACCGCATGCTGCGCGTTGATGATGATGACGTTGTCGCCGCAATCAACGTGCGGGGTGTAGGTCGGGAGGTGCTTGCCGCGCAGGCGCATGGCAACGATGGTGGCGAGACGGCCGACGACCAGACCCTTGGCGTCGATCAGCACCCACTTCTTCGTCACCTCAGCCGGCTTTGCCGAAAAGGTTTTCATGTCAGAGTTTCCGTGGACGGGGAGCATCGGCGCGAACACCGCACCGGACTGCGCGGGTTCTAGAGAAGAGACGCGCCACGGTCAATGCCCAGCGACGTAAATTATATATGTAATATCAATTGCTTATAAATATGGTGCTATATTACCTGCAAAAAGCTCAAACATTTGGAATGGAATAGGTCGAGGTGACATGGGCGATCGGATCGGGCGAGGTGCCGGACAACAGCTTCACCTCCCCGACCGCCAGCCGCTTGCCGAGCTTGAGCAGCCGCGCCTCGGCCAGCACGTCCTGGCCGGGTAGGCCCTTGCGCAGGAAGTTGATGTTGAGATTGGTGGTCACAGCGAGCCCGACCGGCCCGATTGCGGACAGGAGCACCACATACATGGCGAAATCGGCCAGCGCCATCAGCGTCGGGCCGGACACGGTGCCGCCCGGCCGCAGCATCCTTTCGCTGTAACGCTGCCGCAGGAGGCAAGTCTGGCCGTCCGCGCTTTCGATCGTGATGTCGTCGCCGCTGAAGGCCTGGGGAAACTCGTGACGGAGGAACTGCTCGACCTCTGCCACGCTCAATTTCGCTAACGCCATGCTGTTCCCCGCCCTCGCTTCGCTTGCCCTGTTACATTAAGTTATCTGTGTCATCCAATTGCAATCATTTAGCGGAAATCGCGTCAATGTCCGTCACGGCCGCCCGCGCCCCCTCCCCGCAACCGCCGATCCTGCTGCGCGAGACCGCAGGTCCCATCGCGATCCTGACGCTGAACCGCCCGGCCGCGCGCAACAGCCTGTCGGCCGCGATGATCGCGAGCCTGCATGCCGAGCTCGATGATATCCGCGACGACAAGGCGGTCCGCGGCGTCGTGATCGCCGCCAACGGCCCGGCCTTCTCGGCCGGTCACGACATGAAGGAGCTCACCGCGCGCCGCACCGATCCCGATCGCGGCCGCGCCTTCTTCGCCGAGATGATGAATGCCTGCAGTGCCATGATGCAGGCCATCGTGCATCTGCCGAAGCCTGTGGTCGCGTCCGTTCAGGGCATCGCGACCGCGGCCGGCTGCCAGCTGGTTGCCAGCTGCGATCTTGCGATCGCATCGGAGGACGCGAAGTTCGCCACGCCCGGCGTCGACATCGGCCTGTTCTGCTCGACGCCGATGGTGGCGCTGTCGCGCAACGTCCCGCGCAAGCAGGCCATGGAGATGCTGCTGACGGGAGAGCCTGTCACGGCCGAGCGGGCTCGCGAGATCGGCCTCATCAACCGCGTGGTGCCCGCCGGCACCGAACTCGGTGCCGCGATCGAGCTCGCGCAGCAGGTCGCGCTGAAATCCGCCTACACCGTCAAGCTCGGCAAGGAGGCGTTCTACCGCCAGGCCGAGATGAGCCTTGCGGACGCCTATCGCTATGCGGCAGAGGTGATGACCGAGAACATGATGGCGCGCGACGCCGAGGAAGGCATCGGCGCGTTCATCGAGAAGCGCACGCCGACATGGCGGGATGAATAGAATTCGTCATTGCGAGCGAAGCGAAGCAATCCAGAATCCCTCCGCAGTGACAAACTGGATTGCTTCGTCGCTTCGCTCCTCGCAATGACAGCAGCAAAGAAGATCCGATGAACCACGACGCCTATCCCGACAATTACATCCGCGGCATCCTCAACAGCGTGAAGTCGATCGCGATGGTCGGCGCCTCGCCGGTCAACGTGCGGCCGAGCTATTTCGCGTTCAAATATCTGGCGCAGCGCGGCTACGACATGATCCCGGTCAATCCGGGCCATGTCGGCAAGGAGCTGCTCGGAAAACCCTTTGTCGCCTCACTCTCGGACATCGGGCGTCCGATCGACATGATCGACATCTTTCGCAACTCCAGCCACATCATGCCCGTGGTCGAAGAGGCGCTCACGCTGGATCCGCTGCCGAAGGTGATCTGGATGCAGCTCGGCGCGCGTGACGATGCCGCGGCGGCGAAGGCGGAATCGGTCGGTATCAAGGTGGTGATGAACCGCTGCCCCAAGATCGAATATGGCCGCCTGTCGTCCGAGATCTCCTGGATGGGCGTGAATTCGCGCACGCTGAGCTCCAAGCGCGCGCCGGCACCGACGCAGGGCATGCGGCTCTCCCTCAATCGGATGAGTGTCGGCGGCGGCGACACCGCGGCATCCGATCGGGCCGCCAAAAACAAGAACGAGCAAAGCTGACGCAATCGCGAAGGATTCGTTTCGCGAACGCGGCAATGCCTAGCAAGATCATTCCGAACTGACGTGGCGCCTTGACGGCGAGCGCGGCGCCCATCAGCATGCCGCGCGATTTCAGGCCACAAGAACAGGACGCCCTCAATGAGCGATCGCCTTCCGGGATTTTCAACCCTCGCCGTGCATGCCGGTGCACAGCCCGACCCCACCACCGGTGCGCGCGCGACTCCGATTTATCAAACCACCTCGTTCGTGTTCAACGACGCCGACCACGCCGCCTCGCTGTTCGGCCTGCAGGCATTCGGCAACATCTATACCCGCATCGGCAATCCCACCAATGCGGTGCTGGAAGAGCGCGTCGCGGCGCTCGAAGGCGGCACGGCCGCGCTGGCGGTGGCCTCGGGCCACGCCGCCCAGGTCGTGGTGCTGCAGCAATTGCTGCAGCCCGGCGACGAGTTCATCGCCGCGCGAAAGCTCTACGGCGGCTCGATCAACCAGTTCACGCACGCCTTCAAGAGTTTCGGCTGGAATGTGGTGTGGGCCGATCCCGACGACATCGCGAGCTTCGAGCGCGCAGTGACGCCGCGCACGAAAGCCATCTTCATCGAATCCATCGCCAATCCCGCCGGCAGCATCACCGACATCGAGGCGATCTCGACGGTGGCGCGCAAGGCGGGCGTGCCGCTGATCGTCGACAACACGCTGGCCTCGCCCTATTTGATCCGCCCGATCGACCACGGCGCCGACATCGTCGTGCACTCGCTGACGAAATTTTTGGGCGGTCACGGCAATTCGCTCGGCGGCATCATCGTCGATGCCGGCACCTTCGACTGGTCCACCGGCGGCAAATATCCGATGCTGTCGGAGCCGCGGCCCGAATATCACGGCATCCGCCTCCAGGAGACCTTCGGCAATTTCGCCTTCGCGATCGCCTGCCGCGTGCTCGGCCTGCGCGATCTCGGCCCCGCGCTGTCGCCGTTCAACGCCTTCATGATCCTGACCGGCATCGAGACCTTGCCGCTGCGCATGCAGAAGCACTGCGACAACGCCAAGGCGGTCGCCGAATTCCTCGCCGGACATCCGGCGGTGGCCTCGGTCAATTATGCGGGCCTGCCGAGCGACAAGTACAACCGGCTCGCCCGCAAATACGCGCCGAAGGGCGCGGGCGCCGTGTTCACCTTCAGCCTGAAGGGCGGCTATGACGCCGGCGTCAACCTGGTGTCGAAGCTGCAGCTGTTCTCGCACCTCGCCAATGTCGGCGACACCCGCTCGCTGGTGATCCACCCGGCTTCGACCACGCACAGCCAGCTCGACGACGCCGCCAAGATCAGGTCCGGCGCCGGCCCCGACGTGGTGCGGCTCTCGATCGGCATCGAGGACAAGGAAGACCTGATCGCGGATCTGGAACAGGCGCTGGGGGCGTAGTCGCTGTCGTTCCGGGGCGCGCAAAGCGCGACCTCAGGTGCGCAATTGCGCACCGGGGAACCTCGAGATTCCGGGTTCGCGCTAAACGCGCGCCCCGGAATGACGGTCGCTTTAGCGACCGTCAGTTAACAGTCATTAACCATATCTGCCGCATACATCGTCCTAGATCGCCCCTTTGATTCGGAGCCGACGATGTTGCGCTGGATGGTGCCTGCCCTGACAGTGATGCTGACGGTCTCGGCTGCCGTTGCTGCCGACTTGCCGGCCACGCCGAAGCGGCGGGCCGCCGCGCCGCCGCAGGTCTATGTCGAGACCGATCCGGACGCACTGATCTCGCCGGCCTATGGCGTCGGCAGCTACATCCGCAATCTGCCCGGCACACCGCTCCTGCCCGGCTCTCACACGCTGCCCGGCTATTACGGCCGTCCCTGGGACTACGACTATCAGGGCGCGTATTACGGCGGGAAGCAGGTCGATTATTTCTGGCGCCTGCCCTATGCGTGCGGTGTTTACGGCTATTGCTGATCAGTCGACCGATCTGATCAGCCGGCCTGACCGACCGGAACCGCGCGCGGCTGCGCGTGCGTCTGCTGGCGCGAAGCGAGCCGTTCCACCTGCATCACCGCAAGCGTCAGCACTGCGATCGCGACCGCCTGGTGCGACAGCGCAAGGTCGATCGGCACCTGGTTGAGCAGCGTGAGGATGCCGAGCACCGCCTGCACGCTCACCGCGGCGAGCAGCCACAGCGCCCCGGCCGCGCCTGCGCGCGAGCGCACCGCGTCGATTGCGTGCAGCAACGCCAGCACGAGCAGCGCATAGGCGGTCATGCGGTGCTCGAACTGCACCGTCAGGACGTTGTCGAACATGTTGCGCCACCACGGCGTCTCGAACCACAGCCGCTCGGCCGAGGGAATGAACGCGCCGTCGATCTGCGGC